>Ga0209251_1000310_pt1 | contig 44519 bp, 41 predicted proteins | sample SaaInlV_100m_DNA_6_FD_184665 | JGI IMG/M metagenome (GOLD analysis project Ga0209251, IMG submission 184665) | Marine microbial communities from expanding oxygen minimum zones in the Saanich Inlet - Saanich Inlet SI073_LV_10m_DNA (SPAdes) (version 2) | ecosystem: Environmental > Aquatic > Marine... | reverse complement strand
CGAGAAACGACTGGCCTCACCTTCGGCTTGGTTGATGACCTCGGCGCGATAACCCTCTGCTTCTTCCAGAACTTGGGCTTTTTCACCGCGTGCTTGTGCTAAAATACGGTTGGCGTAAGCGTCTGCCTGTTTTTCCAGCCGGTCACGTTCTTGTTCGGCATCCTGCACATCTCGGAAAGCGTCAATCACTTCCTTTGGTGGATCGGCTTTGTCGAAATTGACCCGCACAACATTAACGCCACTGTTATAGCTGTTCAGCGTGTCCTGAATCAAATCTTTTAGACGACCCGCAATCGACTCCCGGTCACGGTTCAAAATCGGCGCCAACTCGGACTGAGCGATGATTTCGCGCATAGCAGATTCGGAAACGGCGCGGATCGTTGTGCGCGCATCGCGCAAGTTAAACAGAAATTTGGCAGGATCATTTATATTCCAGACCACTTGGAAATCGATGTCGACGATATTTTCATCACCGGTTAGCATCAAACCCGCATCACTGCCGCTGCCGCCTACACCGATATCTTCGGATTGTTCGCGGCGGACCGGCAAGACTTCGGCCGTAACCAACGGCCAAGGTGCAAAGTTAAGGCCAGGATTGCCAGTAGCCGAATACTTACCCAAAAACAGTTCAACCGATTGTTCTTCTGGTTTGACGGTATAAAAACTGGCCATCGCCCATAAAACAAAAGCAACCAATGCCGCAAGGCCAATAGTTCCTTTGGTAAAGGCTGGACCAACCGGCCCGCCTTGATCTGAGCCACCGCCCGTTCCGCCGCCGCGTCCCCCCAGCATCACACGAAGCTGTTCTTGACCTTTTTTGACCAACTCGTCGATTTCGGGAATCTGCGGCGTCTCATCCGCAGGGCGTTTGCCATTGCCGCTGTTGCCCCGATTGCCGCCGCCCCAAGGGCCGCCGTTGTTACCCGTCATAAATACTATCCTTTTGCTCACCGCGTGGTTGCCTTTACTCTAATTGGGTAGATTGGCAGAAATTTCAACCCATCCTGACAGGTCCACCCATTGTTACCAATTCCTCTGACAAAGTGGGATGAACCGCCATTGTTCGGTCAAAATCAGCTTTGGTCGCACCCATTTTGATAGCAACACCAATGAGTTGGATCATTTCACCCGCCGCAGGAGCGACAATATGACACCCAATAACCTTATCAGTGTCGGCATCAGTGATCAATTTCAGCAAAGATTTTTCTTGCCCACCGCCAAAACTTTCCCGCATTGAGCGGAACGTTGTGGCATATACATTGATTGGGCCGGCCGCCTGCGCCGCCGCTTCGGACAGACCAATCGTGCCAAACTCCGGTTGGGTGAAGATCGCCGTGGGGATCAAATCGTGATCAGGCTTGGTCGGCGCGCCCTGAAAGACTGTTTTCACAAACGCCATGCCTTCTTGTATCGCCACAGGGGTCAGGTTTACCCGATCCGTGACATCGCCAACCGCATAGATCGACGGGACCGCTGTCTGAGAATAATCGTCCACGATCACCGCGCCGTTCGCGTCCAACGGCAGATCAAGTGCCGCAAGACCAAGCATGTCGGTATTTGGCCGCCGGCCAGTGGCGAACATCACATGATCGTAAACCGCTTCGGTCCCGTCTGTGGCCACAACGCAGATCCCGTTGCCCTCTTGCCGCAATGCGGTTGCATTGGTGCCCAACCGCAGATCGACCCCGCGCGCACGCATACCATCTGTCACCAGATTGCGGGCCTCATCGTCAAACCCGCGCAAAATCTGTTCACCGCGGTAAAATTGCGTTGTCGCAACACCGAGACCGGTCATAATACCCGCAAATTCACTGGCAATATATCCGCCACCGATGATCAGCATCGACTTTGGTAGCTGCTGGAGATTGAAAATTTCGTTGGATGTGATCGCAAGGTCAGCCCCCGGGATATCGGGTTTTACCGGCCGCCCGCCCACTGCCAACAGAATGTGCTTGGCGGTTTTGCGGGTTCCATCGGCCAATTCCACAACATGCGGCTCGACCAGTTTGGCCGCCATATCGAACGTTTCAACGCCGGCTTTCGCCAGGATTGAGCGGTAAACCCCCTCGAGACGGTCCAATTCGGCATTGAGCTTGGTTTGAAAAGATCCCCAGTTGAACGGACCGCGCTCGACCGGCCAGCCGTAAGCCCGTGCCTGTTCGGTCATGACTGAAAACTCGCTGGCAAAGACCATTAATTTCTTAGGCACACAGCCGCGAATGACGCAGGTTCCGCCATAGCGGCTCTGTTCGGCCAAACCCACTTTCGCGCCGGTGTCTCCCGCCGCAACCCGCGCCGAGCGCACGCCACCAGAGCCACCGCCGATTACAAAAAGATCATAGTCAAAAGTCATAACTGTCCTTACCAATCCAGATTTTATTTAAATACTTACAGTCCTTAGAATGCCGCGCCGGTACCGGCTCAGCAAACGGGGCGGCCCTGTTCCGAAGTCGTGCCATCCTGATACCCGATGATCACGCGCTCACAAATCGCAATAAACAAACCGTTCTCGACAACCCCGGGTATTTGATTGAGCCGCAGCGCCAACTGCGGTGCATCGGCGATGTGCCCCAATTGCAGATCAAGAATGTAATTGCCCTCATCTGTGACATAGGGGGTCTCTCCTGACATCCGTCTCGCAATCGGTTTGTCACCAAGGCCCAGCGCTTCAAGTCGGTTCTTGATCAGTTCATGGCTTGTCTGCCAGCCAAATTTCAGCACTTCAACCGGCAGGGCAAACGCCCCAAGCGTATCGACCTTTTTGCTGTCATCGGTGATCACAACCATTTTTTTGCTGGCCATAGCAACAATTTTTTCCTGCAACAACGCGCCACCGCCGCCTTTGATCAGGTTGAGATCGGGATCAAACTCATCGGCGCCATCAATCGTCAAATCAAGCTGCGGCAAATCTTCAAGAGTGAACACTTCAATGCCTACCTCACGCGCCAGATGCGCCGTGCGGCTCGATGTCGGTACACCTTGAATTTTCAGCCCCTCTTCGCGCACTCTATCGCCAAGACAGCGCACTAAAAAGGCCGCCGTGCTGCCCGTGCCAAGACCAACCCGCATACCGGTTTCAACCAACGCCGAGGCCCGCTTGGCGGCTGCAAATTTTGCCCGGTCACCCGGCGAAAGATGTTCAGTCATAAAAACGTCTCCGTTACTGTTGTACGGCTTATATGTAACTTATGCGCTAGGAGCGAGAGGCAATCGCCAATCAACGTATGATGACGTATGACAAGCTATCATCAGCACAATGCTTCACCAGCCGGCCACGCGCCCAAAAGCATTAATTTGAAAAAGGTGGCTTCAACCAGCAACTAAGGCCCATAAAAGACGAAAAAGCCGCAAATATGTCGTTTTTTATCCCTCAGACTCTACCAGATGTGTCATTCGGACAGAAGGACGCCAAGCAGGCCGCTGAAACCTTACCCGTCCCGCCGTACCATTGGATACAAGATTCGTACCCGCAACGGTGGTCCAAATAACCAAAGGCGCTCTGAAACAGCCCCCAAGCCATCCGCTCTGCAAGCTTTTTTGCTTTACGCAGGCGAGCCAAAATTTTAACGAGACATGCGGGGACGATCGCTGCCCCTAAACCGCAAGAAAGCCATCTGTGATGTTTCTATCAGTTTTTGATATGTTCAAGGTCGGCATTGGCCCTTCCTCGTCGCACACGATGGGGCCAATGACAGCAGCGGCACGATTTTTAGTCGCGATGCGGGCAGCACCCTTCGCATTTCACGGGCTCAATGCCTCGATACATGGATCACTGGCCTTTACCGGGATCGGTCACGCTACGGATCGCGCCATCGTATTGGGCTTAGCAGGGTTCGAACCAGATCGCTATGACCACGCGCGGGCGGAAGCCGCTTACAACGAAATCCGTGATAGCAAAACGGTCACCCCACCCGGCCTACCGACGTTACAGTTCAACCCGAAAAACGATCTTGTCTTTGATTTTGGCCCCAGTTTACCCGGTCATGCCAATGGCATGATCCTAACCGCAACCGACAAACAGGGCGATACCCTGCTGCAGGAAACTTACTACTCTGTTGGTGGAGGGTTTGTACTAACGGCCGCAGAATTGGCCGCAAATCTTGCCGGTGATAAAACAAGTGATTCCAACGAAATCGTTACACCCTATCCCTTTAAGTCGGCTGCCGAGATGTTGAAAATGGCCAAAACGTCGGGAAAATCCATTGCCGTGATGAAACGGGCAAACGAGTTATGTCACACAGACAATGGCCGTTTGAGCGGTGGTATCCACCGCATTTGGCAGGTCATGTCCGATTGCATCGACCGGGGCATGGATCAACAGGGCATACTGCCGGGCGGGTTGAATGTGAAACGCCGCGCAAAGGGCCTGCATGAGGCCCTGATCGCCGAGCGCGGTATGAACCTGACCCCGCCGCACACCACCAATGACTGGATGAGCCTGTATGCCATGGCAGTTAATGAGGAAAACGCTGCAGGTGGCCAAGTTGTGACAGCGCCCACCAATGGCGCGGCCGGTGTTGTCCCAGCGGTGCTGCGCTATTATCTCGATCACGTACCCGGCGCGTCAGCTAGTAAAGTTGAAGAATTTCTGCTGACCGCCGCCGCCATTGGCGGTTTGGTGAAATATAACGCCAGTATCAGTGGCGCCGAGGCCGGATGTCAGGCCGAGGTTGGCAGCGCCGCGGCAATGGCGGCTGCCGGATTTTGCGCGGTTTTGGGCGGCAGCCCTGAGCAGATCGAAAACGCCGCCGAAATTGCGCTTGAGCACCATCTCGGAATGAGTTGCGATCCGGTCAAAGGACTGGTGCAAATCCCTTGCATAGAACGCAATGGTCTTGGCGCAATCAAAGCGGTCTCGGCGGCCAGTTTGGCACTGCGTGGGGATGGCACCCATATCGTGCCGCTGGATGCCTGTATCGAAACGATGCGGCAAACCGGTCTCGATATGAGCGAAAAGTACAAAGAGACATCCTTGGGCGGGTTGGCCGTCAATGTGCCGAATTGCTAGGCTTTGGATCACACAAGGCAGCACACCGATGACGGTGCAGGGCTCTGACATGAATCAGGTCGATGACCGCGTAACGCTTGGCATCGCCCTTATGCTGGGATTTTGCGCGGTGGCACCGCTTTTGGATGTGGCGGCAAAACTGGCCGCACCGACAATCCCGGTAAGTCAAATCACCACAACACGCTTCTTACTGCAGGGCGTCATTATGCTACCCATCTGTCTGTGGATGCGGCACCCGATCACCATCGAGCGCAGTCTCTTGGGCTTACTGGCGCTACGCGGGTTTTTTCTGATCCTCGCCACCTATTGTTTTATGGCCGCAATCGCCGTAATGCCGATTGCTGACGCTTTGGCGATTGTTTTCATAGAGCCGTTTATTCTGCTCGTTATGGGGAAATGGCTGTTCAACGAACAGGTGGGACGGCGGCGTATCAGCGCCAGTATCATCGGTTTTGCCGGTGTGTTACTGGTGATCCAACCCAGTTTTAGCATCTTCGGTCTGGTGGCGCTGTTTCCTTTAGGTACCGCGCTGGCTTTTGCGTTTTATATGCTAGTGACCCGTCGGCTTTCGCGTCAGATGGAGCCGGTGCCCATGCAGTTACACACTGCCACATTGGCGACCGCCATGTGCCTGCCTATCTTGCTTTGGGGACATCTTTCCGACCACCCAACGCTGAGCCCGCTGCTTGCGCCGGTCATGCCCGAGGGGATTGCCTGGCTCTGGCTGCTTGGTGTTGGTGTCTTTGCCAGCCTGTCGCATCTGCTCATCACTTACGCGCTGCGGTTTGCGCCCTCTGCCACACTGGCTCCGCTGCATTACCTTGAAATGGTAAGCGCCGTTAGCTTTGGCTATCTGGTGTTTGGCGATCTGCCAAATCTTCTGACGTTGACCGGGGTTGTGATCATCATTGGCTCGGGGCTGTATATTTTCCACCGCGAACGTCTCAAATAAGCAACCGCAGCCTCTGGCCGATAATCCAAACGGGCAGCCAGTAAACGTCCACGTCCATCCGCCGAGCTCAGCAAGGATGTCTTAAAATACCAAAGCCAGATCAGTTCCGGTCAGCAAAACAACGTCCAGGCGGCACAGACCGTTCCCGCGCCTCAACACCCTACCGGAACCCCGTTGTGTTCCGGCCATAAAGACGTTGTCGTCAGCAACGCCTCGAACGCAAACTCAAAACAGTTGCGCGGCAGAATGACCAGCATTTGAGCTGCAGAAAGCCTAAGACGTACTGGCCCCTCTGTCAGATTTGAGGTGCCGATTGTTTGACCCGGTGCGAAAGCCAATCCGTCAATCGGCCAAAACAACCCTTCTGAAGTCCCTTGGACAGCCCCCATTGGAAACAGCGAAATCCGCGTCTGTTGTGGTAGCTCAAGCGACATCTCCGGCGGGGCAAGAAACACCACATCTTCCGAGCCCAGCAGCATGCAGCGCTGGTGACAGTACCGCAGCAGACCGTGAAATACCGCCATCTGATGATCTATTCGCCCACCAGTAAAACCCAGACCCAAGATCAGCGGTGCCGAAATATGACGCAGACATTTTTCAAAATCGGTGCTGTTCTGCTCGGCAACCAGATGCAGTCGGTCGGGCGGCATCTGGCTGCGCGCCTGCACAGTGATTGAATCCAGATCGCCAATCACCGCCTCAGCGGTGATATCATGCGCCAACAACGTATCTGCGCCACCATCAGCCGCAACAAAACAACTGCTGCGCCGTTTGGCCAAAGCCAAATCTGCCGCATCACACGCCCCCCTCCCGACAAGTGCCAGCGGCCGGTCAGTTTGAATCAGATGTGTAAATTTGTCCAAATTATGTTTCCCGCACAAAATCGCCATAATATCGCCACGAACTCATAGGCAGACTTCAGCCATAAAGACCAAAAGTTGTCGGGGCAAAGATGCTGAACCTTTTGAAGAAAGGGAAGCACAAAGAACACTGCGCTGTGCGATTGGGCCGCTTTATGAATGAAGATGTGTTGGACATAGGGACACGTGACCTGTCTGGCGGGGGGCCCCGCGCAAACTGTGGCTCAGCACCCCATCCTATCCGGTTCTCATTGCAACAAATGTATCGGCGGGAGCAAGAGTTGAAAGGTTTAAAATGCCAAATACCCCATTAGACCTGCCGCGCGACGGGCCATCACAAAACAGACCCTCAAATGTTGTCAATACCAGCGACACAGCGAGCCGCGTCTCTGCCACCAACAAAACGACAACCGACCCGTCGCCCCTGCCATCGAAAGATGATGCCGAAGACAGATATCAAAAAGATCAAGACAGCACTCAAAACAGGGATAAATGTCAAAACATCCCGGCCATGTCACGCCTTTTGGATAAGACTAACAACCAAATGGAAGCGCCGGAAAACAAAACGCAGCGCAACGTGATGGCTCAGCTGCGATCTGCATTCGCAATGATTCTGGCAGATCAGACAAACCCGAAGGTTGTTTTGAGGGAACTGCCCTCAAAAAGAGCGGGAACAGCAAGCGATCAAACTCCCGAACCGGACCCACTGATCGAAACGCAAACACCGGCAGCAGCGCCCTCTCCCGCTACCCTGAGGCTGCCGCCCGAATTGATGATTGTGTCTCAAGCCCCAAGCCCCGCACAGGCAAAAGCATCAACAATGGCTCCGCCAACGGTACAACACCGCGACCAGACAGGCCGACGGACAACCAACATACCGACTGATAAAGTAATTGACGTAGCGCCAAGCGAGAAAGTAGCAGAAGTAACCACAGACATCAGCTTTGCTGAATTTGCGGCAAAACTGGATGCGCGTGCCTTACAAGACCTGTTGGAAATTGCGGTCGTCTACCTCTCCTTTATGAAAGGCCAGACCTATTTTTCTGGCCCCGAAATCATGCAATTGCTTCGAAAACAGCTCGCAGAAAGGTTTGATAAAGATACCAGTTGGAAGTGTTTTCACGCCATGCGTCGCGATGGTAAAATTGAAAAACTAGGCCCAGCAAAATTTCGTATCGCAGCAAAAATCGGCTATCACATAGAAGAAGAGACCTCGCCCTAGCGGGTCAATTCCAGACCTTTCGTGACATGCTGGCGCTGGCCGCATTCAGCACACTTCGGGGCTCAAAACGACTAATCCAAGCCCAAAGGTTTGAATCCGTGATCCTGCAAGCACCGGTTGTTATTGTTCGTCCTGATCGGGGTCGGCTTGTCCGATGCCTTTAAATATATATTTGAAGGGCAGCGCCCAAACCACGCCAAGGCCTATATAGATCGCCAACTCCACCAGCATCGGCGGACGGTCCAGCAGGTTTGAGACCGTGACCGCGGCCACAATATAAACCGGCAAGCCTACAAGAAGGATCACCAGTGACCAACGACGGCGGGCTTTATAAGATAAGGGCATCAATCTTCAAACGGGTCCGTGACTAGGATGGTATCATCGCGCTCTGGTGATGTGGAAAGTAGCGCGACCGGGCAATCAATCAACTCTTCCACACGGCGCACGTATTTAATCGCATTTGCCGGCAACTCAGCCCAGCTGCGCGCGCCTTCAGTCGAGTCGCTCCAACCGGGCATTTCCTCGTACACTGGCGTGCAACGCGCCTGTTGGTCTGCCGCAGTCGGCAGATAATCCAGTCTGGCACCGTCCAGCTCATAAGCCACACAGATTTTTAGCGTCTTGAAACCGTCAAGAACATCCAGCTTTGTGAAAGCAATGCCATTGACACCGGAGGTGGCACAGGTCTGGCGTACCAGTACCGCGTCAAACCAGCCACAGCGCCTTTTACGCCCGGTCACAGTGCCAAATTCATGCCCGCGCTCGCCAAGGCGCTGCCCATCGTCATCATCCAACTCAACCGGAAAAGGCCCCTCGCCAACACGGGTGGTATAGGCCTTGACGATGCCCAGAACAAAATCGATCGAACCCGGCCCAATACCGGTGCCAGTCGCCGCCTGACCGGCAATCACATTCGACGAGGTGACAAAAGGATAAGTCCCAAAGTCAATGTCCAACAGAGCACCCTGAGCGCCTTCGAATAGAATGCGTTTGCCGGCTTTGCGTTTTTCATTCAACACCTTCCAGACTGGCGCCGCATAAGGCAGTACCGCACCAGCGATGTCGTGCAATTGTGCCAACAGTGCTGCCCTGTCCACCGGTGGCAGGCCCAACCCGCGACGCAGCGCGTCATGATGCGCCAAAGCGCGATCCACGCGGGCCTCCAGCGTGGCTGGATCAGCCAAATCAGCAACCCGCACCGAGCGCCGGCCAACTTTATCTTCGTATGCCGGACCAATACCCCGTCCTGTGGTGCCAATTTTTGCCACGGAATTTTGCGTTTCGCGCGCGCGATCCAATTCCCCGTGGATCGGGAGAATCAGCGGCGTGTTTTCAGCCACCAACAAAGTGTCCGGATTAATTGTCACACCCTGCCCACGCAACTGGTCAATTTCTTTGACAAGATGCCAGGGATCAAGCACCACACCATTGCCGATGACCGACAGTTTTCCGCCGCGGACAATCCCCGAGGGCAGCAGCGACAATTTGAAAACTTCTCCATCGATTACAAGGGTATGACCGGCATTGTGACCGCCCTGAAAGCGGGCAATGACATCCGCCCGCTCACTGAGCCAATCCACGATTTTGCCTTTTCCCTCATCGCCCCACTGGGCGCCGACTACAACGACATTTGCCATGATGACCCTTTGTTAATTCCGTCAAACCAGCGCTGTATAGCGGTCTGTCTTGTAAGAGGAAACCGTTAATCCACCGCATAGAACAGACTGCGACATCGGCAAAGCCGATTCGGCAAGTCCGTTGCTCGTGTGAGCAGCCCTGCAGAAATTACCGCCTAACACCACTTAGAGCGTGGCGTTGACCGCACCGCCATCAAGCAAAATATTCTGACCAACGATAAAGCCGGCATGCTGAGAACATAAAAACGCACAAGCTGCCCCGAATTCAGCAGCAGTGCCATAGCGCCCAGCAGGGATCGTGGCACAACGTTGCGCCTGCGCCTCTTCCAAGGAAATGCCCTGCGCTTTGCACACGCCAGCGTCCAGCGACGCGGCCCTGTCGGTGGCGTGAATTCCGGGCAAGAGATTGTTAATCGTCACACCCGTACCGGCCACTTGCCGGGCCGTTCCCGCGACATATCCCGTCAGGCCTGTACGCGCCGCATTCGAAAGACCCAGAACGCCGATCGGGGCTTTGACAGACTGGCTGGTGATGTTGACCACCCGCCCCCATCCACGCGCGGACATCTCTGGCAAAAGCGCTTTCATCAGCGCAATCGGGGTTAGCATATTTGCATCCAGCGCGCGGATAAAATCATCCCGGTCCCAATCGCTCCACAGACCCGGAGGCGGCCCGCCTGCATTGGTCACCAGAATGTCGACCTGCCCTGCAGCCTCAAGCAGGGAGTTCTGACCTTGCTGCGTGGTGACATCTGCCGCAAGCGTGGCTACCTCAACGCCATGCGCATCACGGATCGCCTGCGCCGAGGCTTCAAGCGCCTCTACACCACGGGCATTCATCACAAGATCCACCCCCGCCGCCGCCAACGCCTGCGCGCATCCCAATCCCAAGCCCTTGCTAGAGGCACAGACCAGTGCCCTTTTGCCGTTAATTCCGAGATCCATTCGCTTTTCCTTACTATCAAATACATGGCGGAGTCTGAGTGACCCTCAGCCCCGTTCAGACCGCACTGCTGTGCCGTAGTCGATCAGCGACACACCGCGTTTTCCAATCGCTAGGCCAGTTTGGCCCTCAAGTATTTGTTAACAGCAAAAAAAGCAAATAGTCGATGTGACCGGTGTCAAAAAAACTACAATCAATCCCGCGCTCAACCCAACTTTGCCTTTGTCGCCTACGGTGGCTTGCTAAACCACCGATGCGCCCGTATATCGCCAGCTATGCAAAACAAGCCCTCAAATCGCCCTGAATTACCGGCCGAAATCGGCCGGCGCCGAACGTTTGCAATCATCTCGCACCCCGATGCCGGCAAAACGACGCTCACCGAGAAATTTCTGCTCTATGGCGGTGCAATCCAGATGGCCGGGCAAGTGCGTGCCAAAGGCGAGGCACGGCGCACCCGCTCGGATTTCATGCAAATGGAAAAAGACCGCGGCATTTCGGTTTCGGCCTCGGCCATGTCATTCGACTTTCAGCGCTTTCGCTTTAATCTGGTCGACACACCCGGCCACTCGGATTTTTCCGAAGACACATATCGCACGCTCACCGCCGTAGATGCGGCCGTGATGGTGATCGATGGTGCAAAAGGCGTGGAAAGCCAGACCCGGAAACTGTTTGAAGTCTGCCGCTTGCGGGATTTGCCGATCCTGACGTTTTGTAATAAAATGGATCGCGAAAGCCGCGATACATTTGAAATAATCGATGAAATTCAAGAGAACCTTGCGATAGACGTAACCCCGGCAAGTTGGCCAATCGGCACCGGAGCCGATTTTATGGGCTGTTATGATTTACTGCGGGACCGATTGGAACTGATGGACCGGGCCGACCGCAACAAAGTGGCCACGTCGTTAGAAATCAACGGATTAGATGACCCGCAACTCGACCAACACGTGCCAGCGCATCTGCTGGAAAAACTGCGCGAAGAGGTGGAAATGGCCCGCGAACTGATGCCACCTTTAGACCCGCAGGCTTTGCTAGAGGGTAATCTGACCCCGATCTGGTTTGGCTCAGCGATCAACTCGTTTGGTGTTAAAGAACTGATGGATGGAATTGGAAAATTCGGTCCCGAGCCACAGGTCCAAGAAGCGAACCCCCGTCAGATTGCCCCCGAAGAAACCAAAGTGGCGGGGTTTGTGTTCAAAGTACAGGCCAATATGGACCCCAAACACCGCGATAGGGTTGCTTTTGTGCGTATGGCATCAGGCCACTTCAAACGCGGCATGAAACTGACCCATGTGCGCAGTAAAAAACCGATGACCATCACCAACCCGGTGCTATTTCTCGCCTCGGATCGGGAATTGGCAGAAGAGGCGTGGGCTGGAGACATCATCGGCATTCCAAACCACGGCCAGTTGCGCATCGGGGACACGCTGACCGAGGGCGAAATGATTAAGGTCAACGGTATTCCCAGCTTTGCCCCTGAACTGCTGCAAAGCTGTCGTGCCGGCGACCCAATGAAAGCAAAACATCTTGAGAAAGCCCTGATGCAATTTGCCGAAGAAGGCGCCGCCAAAGTATTCAAACCGGCTTTTGGATCGGGTTTTATAGTCGGGGTTGTGGGTGCACTGCAATTCGAGGTTCTGGCCAGTCGGATCGAGTTGGAATACGGCCTACCCGTGCGCTTTGAGGCCAGCCAGTTTACCTCGGCACGTTGGGTCAGCGGCGCCAAGCTTGCAATGGATAAATTTGTCACCGCCAACAAAGCCCATATCAGCCACGACCATGACGGAGACGTTGTCTATCTGACCCGGCTGAAATGGGATATTGACCGAGTAGAACGCGATTTTCCCGATGTGAGCCTGACGGCGACAAAAGAAATGATGGTATGAACTGACCGGACCCGAGAGCCGTATCAACCCCGACCTGTCTCACTAACGGCCAAGGATTCGGTGTCGCTTGCAAACCCAGCCATACGTGCGAAAACTTTGCATTATGACTATAAAATGTTGCTCGCAAAGCCTGTTTATTCAAAAAAACCCTGCAAAGCCTCTGTACAAACGCCGATAATGACCCCAACGATTGACCCCAACCTTATTACCGGGTTAAAAGCAATGGATAGACGGGCCTGTCGGCCCGACGCCAGCCAGACGCAACGGGCGACATATGTCCGTTAAAAAACGGATATATATGATAAAATTTTCGGAATTGAACCTGAATCCTAAGGTTCTCAAAGCGGTTGAAGAAGCCGGCTATGAGACACCTACTCCAATTCAGGAAGGCGCGATCCCCCCTGCGCTGGAGGGCCGCGATGTTCTTGGCATCGCGCAGACCGGGACAGGCAAAACGGCAAGCTTTACTTTGCCGATGATCACTATGCTGGCCCGCGGCCGCGCCCGCGCCCGCATGCCGCGATCATTGGTGTTATGCCCGACGCGCGAGCTTGCAGCTCAGGTTGCGGAAAACTTTGAAACCTATGCGAAAAATGTCAAACTGACAAAAGCGCTGTTAATTGGGGGTGTCAGCTTTAAAGAGCAGGACATGCTGATCGACAAGGGCGTTGATGTTCTAATAGCCACTCCTGGCCGTCTGCTGGATCATTTTGAGCGCGGCAAACTGTTGCTGACCGGCGTGCAGATTATGGTGGTTGACGAAGCAGATCGCATGCTGGATATGGGGTTTATTCCTGATATTGAGCGGATTTTCAGCCTGACGCCTTTCACCCGCCAAACGCTGTTTTTCAGCGCAACGATGGCCCCCGAAATTGAACGGATCACAAATACGTTTTTATCTGCGCCTGCACGGGTAGAAGTGGCCCGTCAAGCCAGCGCGTCGGAAACGATTGAACAGGCTGTGGTCAAATTCAAAGCATCGCGTCGCGAGCGGGAAGGCAGTGAAAAGCGCGCTGTACTACGCGGCTTGATCGACAGTGAAGGCGATAAATGCACCAATGCAATTATCTTTTGCAATCGCAAAACAGACGTCGACATCTGCGCGACATCCCTCAAAAAATATGGCTATGACGCGGCGCCGATCCACGGCGATCTGGACCAATCCCAACGCACCCGTACATTAGACGGTTTTCGCGAGGGCAACATTCGATTTTTGGTTGCTTCTGACGTTGCAGCGCGCGGTCTCGACGTGCCATCTGTCAGCCATGTGTTCAACTATGATGTACCAGGCCACGCTGAAGATTACGTCCACCGCATCGGCCGGACCGGCCGCGCCGGTCGCGAGGGCAAAGCAATGATGATCTGTGTCCCGCGCGATGAGAAAAATTTAGATGCAATCCAAAAACTGTTGCAAAAAGATATTCCTTTGATCGATGGCCCAACATCTGCGGACGCGGGGTCCGATCAAGAGACGAGATCTGATGAGAAACGACCTTCGCGGTCGCGCAATCGACGCTCTGAACGGCGCACGGCCCCTGATACAAAGGCCGCCAGATCAGAAGCAGATCAACCAGAGACTTCGGAAAACACGGCAAATGCGCCAAGTGCGGCATCAGAGCCGCGGGCTCCGGAAAACGCTTCGCAGAAAACTCGCGAACCACGCAAAGCCCGGGAGCCAAAGCGCTCCCAGCGCGAGCGTGGGGCCCAAAATGACGGCCGCAACGACCCCAAAGTGGTAGGCCTTGGCGATCACATGCCCAGCTTTATCGCACTAAGTTTTAAAGAACGCTAGCGCGACACGGCTGCGAAGGTACAGCCGTATCCGCGTTTTCGAAAGGATGTAATGCGGCTTTATTGCAGGCGGCTAATAATAACAGTCACCTCGGGCTTTTTACCTATCTCCTGCTGACAGCTTTGCCGCGCCGCACGCCGCAAACCCTCTTCGAGCTTATCATCATTACCCAGTGTTTTCGCGCCTGCCCGACCGACATACTGGCTCAGATCTTCTTCCAAGATATCCACCAGCGGCGCCTTTGAGCTGCCTAATTCGGCAAGGCCCATAGTTTCGCACCAAGGGTCTCCAAGCGGGTTGCCATCTTCGTCTATCAAGACGGTCACAAGCAAATGGCCATTCAGCGCCATGCGAAGGCGCTCGCGCACCACACCGTCCAGCGCGCCAACCTGAACAGAGCCATCTAAATAGGTGCGCCCTGTCTCGATATATTCGACCACCGTAGGCGCATTACCCGATAGGTTCAGCATCATTCCATTGACACAGACAATTCCCGCGATGTTCTTTGCCTTTGCCAGCTTGACATGTTCGCGCAGGTGCCTGTGCTCACCATGCATCGGGATCAGCATTTGCGGCCGCACCAAGTCATGCATGGCTTCCAAATCAGGACGGTTTGCATGACCAGACACATGATACAAACCGCTGTCATCATCAACGACATCCACGCCCTTTTCAGACAATTGGTTCATAATACCAATCACCCCGCGCTCATTTCCGGGAATAGTTTTAGAGGAAAACAAGAACGTATCACCCTCCGCCAGAGTAATGCCCTGATATTTACCCCGCGCCAATTGAGCGCTGGCGGCACGGCGCTCGCCCTGCGACCCCGTCACCAGCAGCATCAGATTTTCGCGCGGAATATTTTTTGCATCCTCAGAACTCACCACCGTCGGAAAATCATCAAGCACGCCGCTTTCAACCGCCGCCTCAACCATCCGGCGCATCGCCCGACCCAGTAAACAGATTGAGCGGCCAGCCTTTTCACCCGCCATAGCCAGTGTTTTTACGCGGGCAACATTGCTGGCAAAGGTTGTCGCAACAACCATCCCTTTGGCTTGGCTCACCAGGCTTTCAATCTCTGGTCCGACCGTAATCTCAGAGCGACCGGCATGGCGCGAAAACACGTTGGTGCTGTCGCAGATCAGCGCTTTGACGCCGGGCGCTGAGACCTCTTTCCAAAGTACAGGATCGAAAGCTTCTCCGACAATTGGCGTCTCATCCAGTTTGAAATCACCGGTATGAATCAATCTGCCTTCGGGACAATCCAACACAAGACCGCTGCTTTCTGGTATGGAATGCGAAATCGGCAGGAAACCGACAGAAAACGGGCCAGCCTCAGTTTTTGCGGGCCAGGCCGACACAGTTTGCACCACCCGGCCGGGATGGCCCATTTCCTCCATCTTGCGTCGGGCAATATTGGCAGTAAAAGGCCGCGCATAGACCGGCGCGCCAAGATCCTGCCAGAAATGCGCCACCGCGCCGACGTGATCTTCATGCGCATGCGTGATGAAAATCGCTTCCAACTGATTTTTGCGTTCTTTCAGCCAAGTTATATCAGGCAAGATCAGATCAACGCCCGGGCTGCTGTCCATATCTGGAAATGTCACCCCCAGATCGACCAGAATAAGGCGTTCTTTGCCGGGTTTTCCATAGCCGTAGACATAGGCATTCATGCCAATTTCACCGGCACCGCCAAGGGGCAGGTAGATCAGTCGTTCACTGCTCATTCTTCAGTTTTTTCCTATATTAAAATTATGAATCACGGTAAGTCCGTGCATGGTTAAAGTGTCTTCGATTGCGTCGAAGAGCGCGTCTGTCTGCTGAAATAATGGTGCGAGGCCCCCGGTGGCAATAACCTTCATCGGCCGCGCCCGCTCGGCTTTGATGCGGTTGCAAATCTCGCGCACAAGGCCGACATAGCCCCAAAAAACGCCCGATTGCATACACGCCACCGTGTTGGTGCCAACCACCCGCTGCGGTTTGGCAATATCAACATGCGGCAGTGCCGCCGCCGCCTCGTGCAGCGCTTGCAGCGACAGGTTCACACCCGGAGCAATCGCGCCACCAACATAGGCGCCATCGGCATCGACCACGTCAAAAGTTGTCGCGGTGCCAAAATCCACAAGAATCAAATCGCCACCAAACAAGTCATATCCCGCGACCGTGTTGACCAAGCGGTCAGGTCCCACCCCGGTGCCCTCATCCACCCGTACATCGACCGGAAGTGCACAATCAGGTTTTCCCACGACAAAAGGGCGGGTGTTGAAATATCGATCCGCCAGAATGCGCAGATTAAACACAACCCGGGGCACCGTCGATGAGATGATCACATCCGTGATATCCACCTTAATTTTCCCAAGGGTTATCAAAGATGATAGCCAGACATAATATTGATCCGCCGTGCGCTGCTGGTCGGTTGCGATGCGCCAAGTGCTGATAAACTCCGACCCTGTCCAGATCGAAAAAACCGTGTTGGTATTGCCGCAATCTATTGCGAGTAACATATGCAGCCTCCATCAAAAGAACACATCTGCAGCAGCGATTGCCTGTCGGCCTTGTGCAGTGGTTAGGATCAAATGCCCTGTCTCGTCGATGGTGTCAAATCGGCCAGTAATCTCGCCGGACCCGATACGCGCCGTAATCGTCTCACCCAGGCGCGCGGCACGGGCCAGCCAAGCCGCGCGGATGGATGAAAACCCAAAGGCACAAAACTGCGCCTCATGGCGCGCATAAGCGGCGGCCAGCGCGGCCAAAAACTCTTCTGGCGCAAGCGCAGTGCCGGTTTCACTCAGCACGCAGACCGGTGGCATTGCACGCGCCTCAAACCCGCTTGACTGCGGTGTATGCACAAGGTTCACCCCAAACCCGATGGTCAGCGCAAACCCACCGCCCGAAAGCGCTGTGGTCTCGAGTAAGATACCCGCCACTTTACCGCCGTTCAACAAAACATCATTCGGCCATTTAAGCGCCAAAGTATCCGAACGCCCAGTTGTGGCAACCAAAGCGTCAAACAGTGCCAAGGCAGCAACAAAAGAACGCAGCGCTATCTGGTCGGGCGGATGCTGTGGGAACAACACTAAAGAGGCCGCAAAGTTTCCAGCTGGGTCAGACCAAGCCCGCCCGCGCCGTCCCCGACCATTGGTTTGGCGCCGGGCCAAAACCCACTCAGGACCAGCCAATTGCGCCACAATGCGCGCCGCCTCGGCATTGGTGCTGTCCACTTCATCTAAGACGCGTAAGCGATAGCCGTCAGGCAAGTTAATTGACAAGAGCTGCCGCCGCACCCGCAGCAGATGCATTGATGCCAAACAGGTTAACAATCCCAAACACCATGATGGCGGCAGCGGCCATCAGCACCCCCCAAAGCACCGGCGAGCCGCCCCCATTAAGCGCATCGTCGACGTCGTCCCCAAAATACATAAGATAGACGATGCGCAGATAATAATACGCGCCAATTGCGCTGGCGATTGCGCTGGCAAACACCAGCCAAATCATCCCGGCATCAATCGCCGCAGTCCAGACGCCGAACTTGGCAAAAAATCCCAGAAACGGCGGCACACCTGCGAGGCTGAACAGCAAAACCAACATCGCAATCGCTTTGCCCGGCGCACGATTGGCGTAAAGGTTCAGGGCCGCAATTTTGGTCACCGGTTGGCCATCTTTTTCCATCGACAGGATAAAGGCAAAGGTGCCAAGGTTCATCGTGACATAGACCGCCATATAGATCAGCATCGCCTGCACACCCTGCGCAGTGCCGGCCACAAGGCCAATCAGCGCATATCCCATATGCGCAATCGAAGAATAGGCCATCAGGCGTTTGATATCGGTCTGACCGATGGCGGCGACCGCCCCGAGAAACATCGACAACACCGACAGCAGGGCAAGGATCTGCTGCCAATCGCCAATCACCCCACCAAACGCATCATACAAAACCCGGGCAAACAGCCCCATTGCCGCCATTTTTGGGGCAGTGGCAAAAAACGCAGTAATCGGCGTCGGAGCACCCTCGTAAACGTCCGGCGTCCACATGTGAAATGGCACAACCGAAACTTTGAACGCCAAGCCGGCAATCACAAACACCAGACCGAAAAGCAGGCCCATCGACGCCTGTCCGCCGGCGGTACTTTCGATTATACCGCTGAACCCCGTGGTGCCCGCATACCCATAACTCAGTGACGCGCCATAGAGTAACAAGCCCGATGACAGTGCCCCCAGAACGAAATACTTTAATCCTGCCTCGGTCGAGTTTATGCTATCACGACGCAATGCGGCGATCACGTAAAGCGCCAGAGACTGCAGTTCAAGGCCCATATAAAGCGCCATCAAGTCGCCTGCGGAGACCATCACCATCATGCCCACCACCGAAAATGCGACCAGCAAAGGGTATTCAAATCGCAACAGGCCGGTGCGCAGCATATAATCGCGTCCCATCACCAAGACAGCCGCGGCAGACAGCAAAATAACCACTTTGCAGAACCGGGCATAGGCATCATCTTGGAACATTCCTCCAAAGGCACTTTGGCTCTCGCCGCCAGAGTTGCCAATCCACAGTGCCATCACCACAAACAGTGCCGCGGTAAACAGTACCAACCGCGAGGCCAGCGCATCCTTGCCAGAATAGACAGATACGACAAGGGCCAGCATAGCGCAGATCGAAATGACGATCTCCGGCAAAATAATGATCAGATCAGTCTGAATCATGCGATGCTCCTGTCACTGCGAGGCGGCCAGCGTACCGGACCCATGGGCCGCAGTAATCGCCATTTCATATTGTGCAACCAGCGCCTCTACCGAGGGACCGATCAGATCGAGGACCAGCGCCGGATAGACCCCCAGTAAGAGTGTCATTACCACCAATGGCGCAAAAATGGCTTTTTCACGCCGACTCATATCCTTAATCATTTTAAGACTTTCTTTAATCAACTGGCCCATCATCACACGCCGGTACAGCCAAAGCGCATAAGAGGCTGATAAGATCACGCCAAAAGTGGCCACCACTGCCACCCAAGTATTGACCTGAAAAATGCCAACTAAAGTAAGAAACTCTCCGACAAAGCCAGACGTACCCGGCAGCCCGACATTGGCCATGGTAAACAACATAAAGATAAGCGCATAGGCCGGCATCCGGTTCACCAACCCGCCATAATCGGCAATCTCACGGCTGTGGATACGGTCATAGACCACCCCGACACACAGAAATAATGCGCCCGAAATAAAACCGTGGCTGATCATCTGAAAGATCGCACCGTCGATGCCCTGTTGATTGGCGGCAAAAATACCCATGGTGACGTAACCCATATGCGCCACAGAAGAATAGGCGATCAGCTTTTTCATATCGTCCTGCACCAAGGCAACAAGCGAAGTATACACGATCGCAATTGCCGACATCCACAATACAAGATCAGTCATCACAGAGGCGCCAACCGGAAACATCGGCAGGCTAAAGCGTAAAAACCCGTAGCCGCCCATTTTCAGCAAAATCGCAGCCAGCACGACCGAGCCCGCAGTCGGTGCCTGCACATGCGCATCCGGCAACCATGTGTGCACCGGCCACATCGGCATTTTCACCGCAAAACTAGCAAAAAACGCCACAAACATCAGCGTCTGCATCCCGCCAACCACGGGGATGCCCAGCACGTGAATGGTCTCAGAGGCAAAGCCGTGGGTTATTAGCGCGATCCCGTCCGAACACGCGCCGATACAGGTTGTCCCCGCCTCGGCATACATCGCCACCATCGCGACCAGCATCAGAACCGAACCAAGGAAGGTATATAGAAAGAACTTAAACGAGGCATAGATCCGGTTGGCACCGCCCCAGATACCAATGATCAAAAACATCGGGATCAGCCCAGCCTCAAAGAACAGATAGAACAAGACGAGGTCCAGCGCCATAAACACGCCAAGCATCAGCGTCTCTAGGATCAGAAACGCAATCATATATTCTTTGACCCTATGGGTGACGTCCCAACTGGCAGCAATCACCAAGGGCATCATAAACGTTGTCAGCATCACGAATAAGACGCTGATTCCGTCAACGCCCATTCGGTATTTCAACCCCATAAGCCAATTGCCTTCCTCGACCATCTGAAAGCCTGTCTCGGCAGGGTCAAACTGCACCAAGATGATCAAGGACACCAAGAAGGTGGCGCTGGTTGCGATCATCGCGGTCCATTTGGCATTGCTTTGCGCCGCTGCATCCTCGCCGCGTAAAAACACCAGCAAGATCAGCGCGGCCATGGCCGGCAAAAGGGTCACGATAGACAGCAGGTTTTCCATTTTAAAAGCCCCCGCCGCTTAGGGTCATCCAAGTGATCAGCCCAACAATGCCCAGCACCATCGCCAGCGCGTAGGTAAAGATATAACCAGATTGTGCCCTCCCCAGCGCCCGCGTGAAAAATGGAATGAGTCCCATAGCCACCCCGTTCAATGTGCCATCGATGACATCACCATCCCCGCGCTTCCACAGGACCCGGCCCAGCTTTTTCGCCGGCGTGACAAAAATGATCTCAAAGATTTCATCAAAATACCACTTGTTGAGCAGGAACAGATACAGAGGCCGCTGATATTTGACCAGATTTTGCGGCATCTTTGGATCCCACAAGTAAAACCAGCACGCAGTGACAAAGCCCAAAAGCATCGCAATAAACGGGCTGAGTTTGACCCAAGTGGGCGCGTGATGCGCCTTTTCCATCACATGATTGTCTGCGGCCTGAAATAATGCCCCTTGTGGTGCTGGGCCAAAGGCAAGAACCACCGGCGCTTTGCCAAGGTCGGTGTTGGCATCACCACTGCTGTTATCTTTGCTGTTATCTTTGCTGTGGCCGCTGTGTTCACCATGACTGGCACCATCCGCTTCAATATGAGGTTCGGCCATCCCGAAAAACCGGTTGACCTGTGCGTGATCACCAAAAAAGCTACCGTACCAGACCATGCCGCTGAACACTGCGCCAACTGCCAATACCCCAAGCGGGACCAACATCACGCTCGGACTTTCATGGGCATGGGCATGGGTGTCTTTATTGCCACGCGCCGCGCCATAAAACGTCATGAACATCAAGCGCCAGCTATAAAACGAGGTAAACAGTGCCGCGACCACCAAAAGCCAAAAGCCATAGCCGCCCTGCGTGCCAGCCCAAGCGCTCTCAATCACTGCATCTTTTGACAAAAATCCGGCAAAACCAATATGTGTCAGCGGAATACCGACCCCAGTAATCGCCAATGTGCCGATCATCATCGCCCAAAACGTATAGGGGATCTTTTTGCGCAAGCCGCCATAATTACGCATGTCCTGTTCGTGGTGCATCGCATGGATCACGCTACCCGCGCCCAGAAACAGCATCGCTTTGAAAAACGCATGCGTCAGCAGATGGAACATCGCCACCGAATAGACCCCGACGCCCGCAGCGACAAACATATAGCCCAACTGCGAACAGGTCGAATAGGCAATCACCCGCTTAATATCGGTCTGCACCAGCCCGACACTGGCCGCAAACAGCGCCGTCGATGCGCCGATAACAGTTATTAAGGTTTTGGCCTCGGGGGCGTATTCGATTAGCGGCGACATACGACAGACCAGAAACACACCCGCAGTCACCATGGTCGCGGCATGAATCAGCGCCGATACGGGAGTTGGACCCTCCATCGCGTCGGGCAGCCATGTGTGCAGAAACAATTGTGCCGATTTACCCATGGCGCCTATGAACAGCAGAACCGCAATCAGGTTGGCGGCATTCCAATCCGACCACAAAAAGTGCAGTTGCATGTTCGCCAGCGCCGGCGCGGCCCCAAATACATCGTCAAAGCGGATACTGTCCACCGTCATATACAGCGCAAAAATACCCAGCGCAAAGCCCACATCCCCGACACGGTTGACCACAAACGCTTTAATCGCAGCGGCATTCGCCGTCGGTTTGCGGTAGTAAAAGCCGATCAAAAGGTATGAGGCGACGCCAACGCCTTCCCAGCCAAAAAACATCTGGATCAAGTTATCTGAGGTCACCAGCATCAACATCGTAAAGGTGAAAAACGACAGATACGCAAAAAAGCGTGGTTTATAGCTTTCGCCCGCCTCCCATGCCGGATCATCGGCCATATACCCAAAGCTGTACAAATGCACCAAAGCTGAAACCGTGGTCACAACAATCAGCATAATCGCGGTTAACCGGTCAAGCCGGATCGACCAATCGGTTGCCAAGGTGCCACTTTCAATCCAGCGCATCAATTGAATCTGCTCTGTGACGCCATCATGAGATAAAAAGACGATCCAACTCAGCAAACCAGCAAAAAATAACAGGCCCGTGCTCACCCACAGGGCGGCCTGTTCACCGATAAACCGCCAGCCAAAACCCGCAACAAGAGCCCCAATAAGCGGCGCAAAAAGGATCAGGGTTTCCATGTTACGTTACCCTTTCATCACATTGACGTCTTCAACATCAATCGTGCCACGGTTGCGAAAGAAGCAAACCAGAATGGCCAGACCTATCGCCGCCTCTGCGGCGGCCACCGTCAACACAAACAAGGTAAACACCTGCCCGACCAGATCACCTAGAAAGCTTGAGAACGCAACAAGATTGATATTGACCGCAAGCAGCATCAATTCGATCGACATCAATAAAATAATGACGTTTTTCCGGTTCAGGAAAAGCCCGAAAACCCCGATGATAAACAGCGTCGCAGCAACCGCCAAGTAATGTTCTAAACCAATCATACTCTTCCTCGGTTTCCCTTGCCTCAGTGCCGGTCTATTGCGGCGATTATGCCCAGAGCGGGCTTTGGTGATACAATTGCCGCTTTAAAGCCCATCACCGGGTTTGACATCTTTCAATTCCATTGCTGTCGCCGGGTCACGCCACATTTGTGCATGAACATCTTGGCGCTTTACATCGGCGCGGTGCCGCAATGTCAGTACTATTGCGCCGATCATCGCCACCAAAAGGATCAACCCGGCCAATTGAAACAACAAGAAATACTGGTCATAGATCAACAGCCCCAGAGCTGCGGTATTATGCGTTGCCTCAAGCGGCACCGCCTCACGCGCCGCCATGGCCTGATCGCTAAACGTCCAGACCCCAATAGCCACCGAGAATTGCATCAGCAAAACCACGCCGATCAAAAGCGCCAGAGGCAGATATTTCGCCATCTCGGCCCTGAGTTCGGAAAAATCCACGTCAAGCATCATAACCACGAATAAAAACAACACCGCCACCGCGCCCACATAGACGATGATCAACAACATGGCGACAAATTCGGCCCCCAACAAAACAAATAACCCTGCCGAACTGATAAACGACAGGATCAACCATAGCACCGAATGCACGGGGTTGCGGCTGATCACAGTAAACAAGCCCCCAGTCAAAGCGCTTACGGCAAACAGATAAAAGGCAAATACCGTCACACTCATGTCGTCTCTCCCGCCTCGGGCTTGGGGTCCAGAACCTGCTGCGCCACATCCATTGCGCGGGTCATGGCCGGCACGCCGGCAAACACCGCCGTCATCGCAATTGCCTCTTTTATTTCTTGCTTATGGGCCCCGGCCTCAAGCAGGCTGCGCACCGTCAACCGCAACGGTGCCTCAGCCTGCACGCCCTGCATGATCAGTCCCGCCAAGGTCAGCAGCAGACGGCTTTTGGCACACAGCCCGTTCTTGTTCTGCGCATTGCCAAAGGTCAGTTCCATCACCTCTTTTGGCATCTGCGGGATAAACGCTTCAAATTCTTTTGATGACAGCGACGCCAAAGACGGGTTCAACGCCTGCGCCATTTTTTGCGCAGCGTCCACCATGTCGTCAAAGGGGTTTTTTTCATCACTCATCTATACGGCGCGTCCAATTCAAGGTTGCGGGCTATTTCGGCCTCCCAACGATCGCCGTTTTCCAGCAGCTTATTTTTATCGTAGTATAATTCCTCGCGAGTTTCAGTCGCAAATTCAAAGTTTGGACCTTCAACAATCGCATCGACGGGGCAGGCTTCCTGACAAAAGCCACAATAAATGCACTTCGTCATGTCGATATCATAGCGCGTGGTACGGCGGCTGCCGTCATCGCGCGGCTCGGCGTCAATGGTGATGGCCTGCGCCGGGCATACCGCTTCGCAGAGTTTGCACGCGATGCACCGCTCTTCACCATTGCCATAGCGACGCAGCGCATGTTCGCCGCGAAACCGCGGGCTAAGCGGGCCTTTTTCATGCGGATAGTTTATCGTGGCTTTGGGCGCAAAGAAATATTTTAATCCCAGTTTGAAACCTTGGAAAAAATCCATCAGCAGGAAATATTTCGCCGCACGAGTATAATCAATCTGTGCCATACTATCCTCCTACAGCCCAGCGGGCATAGGCGCCGCCAAAGGCCTCGAACTTTGCAAAAAACGCCACGAGTACCACCCAAAACAGGCTGAACGGCAGAAAGACTTTCCACCCCAGACGCATCAGCTGGTCATAGCGATACCGTGGTGTAATCGCCTTTACCATCGCAAAGATAAAAAAGAAAAATGCCATTTTTCCAACCATCCACAGCGCCCCATCAGGCAGACCCGGGATCGGTGACAGCCAACCGCCAAAGAACAACAGCGAAGTCAGCGCGCACATCAAGAAAATGGCAATGTATTCACCGGCCATAAACAACAAGAACGGGGTCGAGCTGTATTCGACCTGATAGCCTGCAACCAACTCTGATTCCGCCTCCGGCAAATCAAACGGTGGCCGGTTGGTTTCGGCCAGCGCCGAAATGAAAAATAAAAATACCATCGGAAAGTGCGGCAGCCAGTACCAGCTGAAAAACCCGTAATCCCCGTCCTGAGCGCGAACGATATCGCCAAAATTCATCGACCCGGTAGACAGGATGACACCGATGATGATCAGCCCGATCGACACCTCATACGAAATCATCTGCGCAGCCGAGCGCAAAGATCCGAGGAAGGCATATTTTGAATTTGACGCCCAGCCCCCCATGATCACGCCGTAAACTTCCAGCGAAGAGACCGCAAAAACATATAAAATCGCTACGTTTATGTTAGACAGAACCCAAGTATCATTAAACGGGATTACCGCCCAGGCGATCACCGCCAGCACAAACGACATCAGAGGTGCGAGTAAGAATACCGTCTTGTCGACACCCGCTGGAATAACCACCTCTTTGACCACATATTTCAAAGCATCGGCAACTGATTGCAGCAGGCCAAAAGCGCCAACCACATTTGGTCCGCGCCGCATTTGCACAGCCGCCCATATTTTTCGGTCGCCGTAGACCAAAAATAACAAGCTGATCATCACAAAGCCCAACATGGCAAGACATTGCGCAAGTATCAGCAGCCCTATTCCGGCCGGCGTTGCTAAGAAATCAGTCATGCAGCCGCTCCCCCTTGGGTTTTGCACCTATGGCGACAGAGAGCTCTATTTCCATCGGTTTAAGCATCAGGGTGGATGATGTTTGCGCTCTGGTCATTCTGCGGCCACGTCTTGCGCCAGCCGCGCTTTGGCAGCGGCCGACAGTTCCGCCATCACCACGCTGGCGCGGGCAATCGGGTTGGTAATGTAAAAATCGCCCACCGCATTGCGCAGCGGCCCATCTGAGGGTTGCGACACAGCCAAAGCGGTCCAGGAATTTTCTGGCACGTGATCAATCTGCCCCAGATGCGGCACCTCGCCAATCAGTTGTCGGCGCAATGCCGCAAGCGTATCAAACGGCAACGTTGCGCCGGTTTCAGCCGATAGGGCCCGTAAAATAGCCCAGTTTTCTTTGGCCTCGCCCGGCGCAAAGCCAGCCCTCAGCGCCAGTTGCGGCCGACCTTCGGTATTTACAAACAGCCCGGATTCTTCGGTATATGCGGCGCCCGGCAAGATAATATCAGCGCGGTGTGCACCCTGGTCACCATGGCTGCCTTGATAAATCACAAACGGACCAGACGCGACATCCACCTCGTCAGCGCCAAGATTATAAACCACATCCGCACTGGCCAGTGCTGCGTCTATCCCGCCCTCAGTCACTGCACCCACATCCATAGCGCCGACACGACCGGCCGCCGTGTGCAGCACCATGAATTTCGATCCTGTGTCCTCGGCCAATTGCATCGCCTGCGCTAAAATTTCCAATCCATCCGGTTCGCAGAGCGCACCCTGCCCCAAGATCACCACGGAGGCAGCATCCTTTACGGCCCGATAGTCTTTTCCGATAAGGCTCTGCAGGGCGGCGCGGTCGATGCCCGCATGCGCGTAGTCATAGGTGAGGTCGGCAGCCTCTCCGACCAGCCCAATTTGCGCACCCATAAGCCAGGCTTTGCGAATTCGCGCGTTTAATACCGGGGCCTCAAGGCGCGGGTTGGTGCCGATAAGCTGGATAAACTTGGCCGCATCTATATCATCAATCGTCGCGGTACCAACATAGGCCGAGCGGTTATTTGGCGGCAATTTGGCCCCGTCGGTCCGGCATTCAACCGATCCACCTTGCGCCTCGATAAACTGCTTCAGGGCAAAAGCGGGTTCAACCGCCACCAGATCGCCCACGAGACCAACAACTTTTTTCCCCTGCAGCGCTGTTGCAGCCGCAGTGAGCGCCTCGGGCCAAGTGGCTTTACGCAATTTGCCATCTTCGCGAATATAGGGCGTATCAAGACGCTGGCGACGCAGGCCGTCCCATACAAAGCGGGTTTTATCCGAGATCCATTCTTCGTTTACGCCATCATGATTGCGCGGCAAGATCCGCATCACTTCGCGGCCCTTGGTATCGACACGGATGTTCGACCCAAGCGCATCCATCACATCGATGGTCTCAGTTTTGGTAAGTTCCCAAGGCCGAGCGGTAAAAGCATATGGCTTTGACGTTAGCGCCCCAACTGGGCACAGATCAATGATATTACCCTGCAGATTACTGTCCAATGTCTCGCCAAGATACGAAGTGATCTCGGCATCTTCGCCACGCCCGGTTTGGCCCATCTGGCTGATGCCCGCCACCTCAGTGGTAAATCGTACGCAACGGGTGCAGGAAATACACCGCGTCATATGGGTTTCGACAAGCGGTCCTAAATCCAAATCGTCACTGGCGCGTTTGGGTTCGCGAAAGCGGCTGAAATCAACGCCATACGCCATCGCCTGATCTTGCAAGTCACATTCGCCGCCCTGATCGCAGATCGGACAGTCGAGCGGGTGATTGATCAGCAAAAACTCCATCACACCTTCCCGGGCTTTTTTGACCATCGGGCTGTTTGTTTTGATCACGGGCGGTGCGCCCTCAGGTCCGGGTCGTAAATCGCGCACCTGCATCGCGCAGGACGCTGCCGGTTTTGGTGGTCCACCCACGACCTCGATCAGACACATCCGACAATTTCCGGCAATCGACAGCCGTTCGTGATAACAAAACCGCGGCACTTCTATGCCCGCCACTTCGCAGGCCTGAATAAGCGTCATTGCGCTGTCAACCTCAACCTCGGCGCCGTCAATAATGATTTTGCGTAGATTTGCCATCGCTGTCATATCACTCCGCCGCCACGGCGCGGGCCCGGCCCGCGCGCTTATGTTTGATCCGGTCTTCGATCTCGTCGCGGAAATGCCGGATGAGCCCTTGAATGGGCCAAGCAGCCGCATCGCCAAGCGCACAGATCGTGTGCCCCTCGACCTGTTTGGTGACATCCAGCAGCATGTCGATCTCATGGGGTTCGGCCTCGCCGGTGACCAACCGTTCCATTACCCGCATCATCCAGCCAGTGCCCTCGCGGCAGGGCGTGCACTGCCCACAGCTTTCGTGCTTATAGAACTTCGACAAGCGCCAGATGGCTTTGATCACATCCGTCGACTGATCCATCACGATTACAGCCGCAGTGCCAAGACCCGACCGCTGCTCGCGCAGCCAATCGAAATCCATAATCGCCTCTTTCACTATGGGCGCTGGCAGACAAGGCACCGACGCGCCCCCCGGTATCACCGCCTTGAGATTGCTCCAGCCACCGCGAATGCCGCCACAATGACGCTCGATCAATTCTTCAAACGACAGAGACATCGCCTCTTCGACGACGCAGGGGTTGTTCACATGCCCCGAAATCGCGAATAATTTCGTCCCGGCATTATTGGGCCTCCCAAAGCTCGAAAACCACTCAGATCCCCGACGCAGGATGGTCGGTACGACCGCGATCGATTCGACATTGTTCACCGTGGTCGGGCACCCGTAAAGTCCGGCACCAGCTGGAAAAGGCGGCTTCATCCGCGGCATGCCCTTTTTACCCTCGAGGCTTTCTAAAAGCGCGGTTTCCTCGCCACAGATATAGGCACCGGCGCCATGGTGCAGATAGAGATCAAAGTTCCAGCCTGATCCGGCGGCATTCGCTCCCAATAAGCCCGCATCATAAGCCTCGTCTATGGCGATCTGCAGCGCTTCGCGCTCTCGGATATACTCGCCGCGGATGTAGATATAGCACGCGTGGGAATTCATCGCAAAGCTGGCAATCAAACAGCCCTCAATCAGCGTATGAGGATCGTGGCGCATGATCTCGCGATCTTTACACGTACCCGGCTCGGATTCATCGGCATTGATCACCAGATAGGCAGGGCGTCCGTCGCTTTCTTTGGGCATAAACGACCACTTCAATCCGGTGGGAAACCCGGCTCCGCCGCGCCCGCGCAATCCTGAAGCCTTCATTTCGTCGATGATCCAGTCACGGCCCTTGTGCAAAATTTTTGCTGTGCCATCCCAGTGACCGCGCTGCTGCGCACCGCGCAAACTGCGGTCGTGCATGCCGTAGATATTGGTAAAGATCCGGTCTTGATCCTGCAGCATGGTTAATTCACCCTTTATCCATCATCTGTTTGGCGCTTGCGCCACAACTGAAACGAGACCAATAGCGCCCAGAAAAACGCCGCCAAAACACCCAGATCAATCAAAACGGCATACCGCGTGGTCAGGCCTATCTCGGGGCCAAGCCACTGCACTGCAATCCAAAACAGCATAGCACCCGCGATCACCAGTGATACAACACGCCCCTGACGGGCTATTTTATGATCTTGTTCTTCGTCCATCTCTGTCTTGCCTCACGTCGCGACGGTCAACTCCAAAACCGCACCGCTCATTGTCCCACCTCATTTAACACCGCCAACACTTGACCCGCTTAAGCTAAAAGCTTGTGCCACCCAATCATCGCGGCTGGCCCGCCCCTTAAAGCCATCTAGGTTTTCATCCACCCATGCGACTTGTGACTTGTCCCAAGATGCAATCTGGTCAAAATGGAAAAATCCCATTGAAAGCAATAGCTCTTGTAGTTTAGGGCCAATGCCTTTGATCTTGGTTAACTTATCCGGCCCGCCGTCCCGGGCCTTGGCCAAAGTGGTCGGGCGCGCTGAAGCTGACGGGTCCAACGCCGACCCGCGATCGTCTGAATTCAACCAAGGCATGATCAGCGGCAATTCGGTGCCGTCGATACGCTTGAGCGTATCGGACTGTGTACTGGCCAGACCGACACTCGCGTTCAGCGCCTCGCGGCCCGCCGCATGTGCGGTCAAGGACGTCAATCCCGCCAGTGGTTCGGCGGCAAAGCGCCCGTTTTGTGGCCCGGGCGCTGGAATTTCACCGGCTGCCATCTCATCGATGATCTCGCCCAGTCGGACCGCAGTCAGATCTTCATAATAATCTTTGCCAACCTGTGCCATCGGCGCATTGGCACAAGCGCCAAGACACTCCACCTCTTCCCAGCTAAATTTGCCATCAGAGGATATTTCGTGGGGCTTTGCCGCAATTTTTTCGCGGCAGACCCCCACCAAGTCTTCCGCACCGCAAATCATACAGGTCGTGGTGCCACAAATTTGGAAATGTGCAACACCGCCAACTGGTTGTAATTGAAACATGAAATAAAAACTGGCCACTTCCAGCGCCCGCATGTAGGCCATGTCTAACATCTCTGCGACCCGCTCGATCGCCGGACGTGTTAGCCAACCCTCTTGTTCTTGGGCCCGCCATAACAATGGGATAATTGCCGACGCCTGACGGCCCTCGGGAAATTTTGTCATTTGCGCTTCCGCCCATGCCTGATTGGCGTCGGTAAAAGCAAAAGAGTCCGGTTGGTTTGGATGAAGGCGTCGAAGCATTAGCGGTCAATCTCTCCAAATACGACATCCATCGTGCCTATAATCGCGGCCACATCAGCCAATTGATGTCCTTTTGCGAGGTGATCCATCGCCTGAAGGTGTAAAAACCCGGGGGCACGCAATTTGGCACGGTAGGGCCTGTTGCTGCCATCGGCCACCATATAGACACCAAACTCGCCTTTCGGCGCCTCAACCGCGGCATAAACCTCGCCAGCGGGCACGTGAAACCCTTCGGTATAGAGTTTGAAATGATGGATAAGGCTTTCCATGTCGCGTTTCATATCGGTTCTTTTGGGGGGGGAATGTTTGCCACGAGCCATCACATCCCCAGGGCAATTGCGCAATTTTTCAATGGCCTGCAACATGATGCTCAAAGACTGGCGCATCTCCTCCATCCGGACAAGATAGCGGTCATAGCAATCCCCATTCTTGCCAACAGGGATCTGAAAGGTGAATTCATCATAGCATTCATAAGGTTGTGCCCGCCGCAAATCCCACGCCAACCCCGAGCCGCGCACCATTACACCAGAAAAGCCCCATTGCTGGATATCGTCTTCGCTCACCACACCAATATCGCAATTGCGTTGCTTGAAAATGCGGTTTTCCGTCAGCAACCCATCGATATCAGCCATCACTTGGGGAAACGCCTTGGCCCATGTCTCGATGTCATCCAAAAGATCATCTGGCAGGTCTTGATGCACCCCGCCTGGACGGAAATAAGCCGCATGCAGCCTTGCGCCGCTGGCCCTCTCGTAAAAAACCATGAGCTTTTCACGTTCTTCAAACCCCCACAGCGGCGGCGTCAATGCCCCTACATCCATCGCTTGCGTTGTCACGTTCAACAAATGGCTGAGAATCCGCCCAATCTCGCTGTACAGAACCCGTATCAGCGACGCGCGCCGGGGCACTTCGATGCCGCAAAGCCGTTCAATCGCCAGACACCAAGCGTGTTCTTGGTTCATCGGTGCAACATAGTCGAGCCGGTCCAGATACGGCAAGTTTTGCAGATAGGTCCGGCTTTCCATCAGCTTTTCGGTGCCACGGTGCAACAGCCCGATATGCGGATCGCAGCGTTCAACGATCTCGCCGTCCAACTCAAGCACGAGGCGCAAAACTCCGTGGGCTGCCGGGTGCTGGGGGCCAAAATTAATGTTGAAATTGCGAATTTTCTGTTCGCCGGTCAGGGCATCAGAAAACCCTTTTGAACCATCCATCATGACGCCTCCTCCTGCTTCTCATCGCCAGGAAGAATGTAATCAGCCCCTTCCCAAGGGCTCATGAAATCAAACTGGCGGTATTCCTGCACCAGTGATACGGGTTCATAGACCACACGTTTTTGCGCCTCGTCATAGCGCACCTCGGTATAGCCAGTGGTGGGAAAATCCTTGCGCAGGGGATGGCCGCGAAAGCCGTAATCCGTCAGCAGACGCCGCAAATCGGGATGGCCCGAAAACAGCAGGCCAAACATATCAAATACTTCGCGCTCAAACCAGTTTGCACTGGGGTGTAACGACACAATGGACGGCAACATCTCATGTTCGCGCCGGGCCACATGCAATCTAAGCCGTTGATTTTGGTACATCGACAAAAAATGATAAACAACGTCAAAGCGCTTGGTCCGCTCGGGATAATCCACCGCTGTGATATCTACCAAGGTGGTAAATTTACATCCGGCATCCAGTTTGAGATATTCAACCAGAGACAAAAGATGCGCTGGAACCACTTCGATTGATAATTCGCCGTGACTGGTCGACCAGGACAAGACACAATCACTACGTTTAAGAGCGATACGATTGCCTAATTCGGTCAGCGCTTCGGTCATCGTGCAATTGTCCCCGTACGGCGAATTTTGCGCTGTAGTGCCAAAATTCCGTATAGCAGCGCTTCGGCCGTTGGCGGACAGCCTGGCACGTAAATATCAACCGGAACAATCCGGTCGCACCCCCGCACAACCGAATAGCTGTAATGATAATACCCGCCCCCGTTGGCACATGAACCCATTGAGATCACATAGCGCGGTTCGGGCATCTGATCATAGACCTTGCGCAGGGCTGGTGCCATTTTATTGGTCAGTGTACCCGCCACAATCATGACGTCCGACTGGCGCGGGCTGGCACGCGGCGCAATGCCAAACCGTTCGGCATCGTAGCGCGGCATCGAAGTATGCATCATTTCCACAGCGCAGCATGCCAAACCAAAGGTCATCCAATGCAAGCTGCCAGTGCGCGCCCAGTTGATCAGATCCTCAGTGGAGGTCAACAAAAAACCCTTGTCCTGTAATTGGCTGTTCAGTGCCCGCGCTGACACATCCATATCTGCGCCAGCAGTGCTGACTACGGCTTTGGTGTCGGCGACCGTCACTCCCATTCCAATGCCCCTTTTTTCCACTCATAGGCGAACCCGATGGTCAGCACTGCCAAGAAAACGATCATCGACCAAAAGCCCAGCAAGCTGATGTCTTTAAGGGCCACCGCCCAAGGAAATAAAAATGCGATTTCGAGGTCAAATATGATGAACAGAATAGCCACCAGATAGAACCGCACATCAAACTTCATCCGCGCGTCATCGAAGGCATTGAAGCCACATTCATATGCCGATAATTTCTCGGGATCAGGATGTCTGACCGCCAGAATGAGCGCGGCCAAAATCAAGAGCAATCCTAGGCCTATAGCGACCGCTATAAACATCAATATGGGAAGATATTCCCTCAATAAACCATCCACGGGTGGCTCCTTTCATATGCCGCAGGGCACATTCAGATTGCTGACATGGTGACGGCAAACTAGTCGCGCCACGGCGCATGGTCAACCAGACCAAGCCGAAAAACCCTATCAAAGGAAAATACGGTACCTTCAATCGGTACCCCTAATCACCCAATACAAGACCAGTTTTCACAACGAATCGTTAATTTTCCGTGCCTTACAAAAATATAATTTGAGGGTGAAAAAAATTATTTCCAGATGGAAATGCGGCTTTTGATCGATGCTTTACACGTCGATCCCGCTGAGACAGAACAATTTTCTATGGTTTTCATAGGCACGACTCTGCTTGATTTTCAATCTTTTCAAATTTGAATGAACGCCAACTAACGTGTCTTAGGATGCTCTTTATACCGCCATGACGCAGACAAGTACCGCAAATGTGCGCCACAGCGGGCGTATACTTTTCAGCAGCGCCCATTTGCGACAAAAAATCCGCCCCCCAGGGGGCGGTTTTTACAAGCACTAAGGAGGTAAAATTTAGCCGCCAAAATCATCCAGCATGATGTCCTCGCGGTCGACCCCAAGATCAAGCAACATGTTGATCACAGACTGGTTCATAATGGGCGGTCCACACATGTAATATTCACAATCTTCTGGTGCCGGGTGGTTCTTCAAATATTCTTCAAACAACACGTTGTGAATAAACCCAGTATAGCCGGTCCACTGATCTTCTGGCATCGCATCCGAAAGCGCAACATGCCACGTAAAGTTGTCATTGTTTGCTTGCAAGCGATCAAAGTCTTCCACGTAAAACATCTCACGTTTAGAGCGCGCGCCATACCAAAACGACACTTTACGATCTGTATGCAGGCGATCCATCTGATCAAAAATATGGCTGCGCATCGGCGCCATACCTGCGCCGCCCCCGACAAAGACCATCTCTTTTTTGGTTTCACGGGCAAAGAACTCGCCAAACGGGCCAGAGATTGTCACTTCGTCGCCAGCTTTGAGATTGAAAATATAGGACGACATTTTCCCTGCGGGGATGCCGCTCGACCCCGGGGGGGGTGATGCGATCCGCACATTCAACATCACAATGCCCTTTTCACCGGGATAGTTGGCCATCGAATAGGCCCGCTCAAGCGCTTCTGGCACGTCTGACGTAAAATCCCAAATTTTGAACCGGTCCCAATCAGGGTGGTATTCTTCGCCCACATCAAACTCTTTGTACGACAACGAATAGGCCGGTGCCTCAATCTGGATATAGCCGCCAGCGCGAAAGTTCACGTCTTCGCCCTCGGGCAATTCCAAGACCAATTCCTTGATAAAGGTCGCAACATTGTCGTTGCTGCGCACTTTGCAACGCCACTTCTGCACCCCGAACACCTCTTCGGGGACTTCTATCTGCATATCCTGTTTGACCGCGACCTGACACGATAAGCGGTCTCCACAAGACGCCTCGCGCTTATTTATATGACCTTCTTCCGTGGGCAGGATAGAGCCGCCACCAGAGTGGATTTTTACCCGGCACTGGGCACAGGTTCCACCGCCGCCACACGCCGAAGGCACGAAGAGCTTTTGTGCCGCCAAGGTCTGCAGCAACTTGCCGCCTGCTGGTACCGTGATGGTTTTCTCGCCATTGATGGTAATGTTGACATCACCCGTTGAAACCAATTTGCTTTTGGCAAAAATAATCAAAGTTACCAGTGAGATAACAATCAACGTGAAGAGGGCAACACCAAGCGTAAAGGTTTCCATACCATGTAACTCCTTACAGTTTCACACCAGAAAAACACATAAAGCCCATGGCCATTAACCCTGCCGTTATAAAGGTAATGCCAAGACCCTGAAGCCCGTCTGGAATATCGCTATATTTTAGTTTTTCGCGCACGCCCGCCATAGCGGTGATGGCCAGCGCCCAGCCAAAGCCCGACGACAGACCATAGGTGGTGGCCTCTGCGAAATTGTAATCGCGTTCCACCATGAACAATGACCCGCCCAAGATCGCACAGTTGACCGTGATCAGCGGAAGGAAAATGCCCAGAGCATTGTAAAGTGGCGGAAAGTACTTATCGAGAACCATTTCAAGAACCTGAACAATAGCGGCAATCACCCCAATATAGGAAATGAGACCTAGAAAGGTCAGATCAACCTCAGCAAAGCCGGCCCAAGCCAGCGCACCCGGTTTTAAAAGATAGGTCAGGATCAGATTATTGGCCGGCACAGTGATCAGTTGCACCACCATAACCGAAATGCCCAGCCCAATGGCAGTGGCAATCTTTTTAGACACCGCGATGAAAGTACACATGCCAAGAAAGAACGACAGCGCCAAATTCTCGACAAAAATTGCCTTAACGGCAAGAGAAATAAGCTCTTCCATCAATGCGCCTCCGCGGTTTGAATCTTATATTCGCGGGCCTCAACCTGCGCCGGTTTCCATGTGCGCGCACCCCAGATCAGCAGACCGATAATGAAAAACGCCGACGGTGGCAGCAACAGCAGACCGTTGGGCACATACCAGCCACCGTTGTTCACGGTCTCTAAAACCGTAAAGCCAAACAGCGAGCCCGCGCCGAACAATTCGCGGATGAAGCCAACCAAAAGCAAGATCAACCCATACCCCAACCCATTTCCAACCCCATCAAGAAACGAGTCCAAGGGGGGGTTTTTCATCGCAAATGCCTCTGCCCGGCCCATCACAATACAATTTGTGATGATCAACCCGACAAAGACCGATAATGTTTTGGAAATCTGGAAAGCATAGGCTTTCAACACCTGATCGACCAAAATGACCAGCGAAGCGATAATCACCATCTGTACAATAATCCGGATCGAGCCTGGAATGTAATTGCGCAGCATTGATATGAACATCGACGCAAACGCCGTCACGATGGTAACCGCCAACGCCATAACCACGGCGACCTGTAAAGACGACGTAACCGCAAGCGCCGAGCAGATACCCAAAACCTGTAAAGTGATCGGATTGTTGTCGACCAAAGGGTCGACCAGAAGGTCTTTCTTGGTCTGTCCCATTATGCCTCTCCTGCCGTTAGGTTTCTCAAGAAGGGCGCAAAACCAGCCTCTCCCATCCAGAATTTAACCAGATTATCAACGCCGTTTGATGTCAGTGTTGCCCCCGCCAGCGCGTCGACGTGATGCTTCTCCGGGCCTGTGCCTTTGGCAACTTGAATCAACAAGCTGCCCTCTCCGTCGCGCAGGCTTTTGCCGCTCCACTGGGCTTTCCAGCGCGGGTTGTCCACCTCAGCGCCAAGACCTGGCGTCTCAGCATGTTCATAGAATTGCAGACCAAAAATATCGTTGCCGTTCTCTTCCAGCGCGATAAAGCCGTATAGTGTCGACCACAATCCGTACCCATAGATCGGCAAGATAACCTTATCGAGGGATCCGTCGCTGTTCTTCAACAGATATACCGTGGTGAAATTCGATTGGCGCCCGATCAGCGCCGGGTCGTCTTTCAACTCAGTGCTCAGTTCCGGATCCGAGGCGGCGGCACGATCATCGAAAGTGGCGGCGTCGAACACATCGGTAAACGTGCCGGTTTTCATGTCGACGATGCGTGGCTCGAACGAGGCAAATACTGTACCGACATCGACGCCCTGTTCATACAAACCAGCAACTTGCAAGATGTTGACCTGTTTGTCGCGCAACTTGTTGGCACCTTGTGTCGGGCGCAAGCTAACCGCAGCGGAGGCCACAATCATCGAACAGAACAGGCACAGAGCTACAGCCACAAAGATGGTTTTGGGCGTGCTGTCAACCGGCAGAGCCTTAAAGCGGCCAAACCAGCCAAGGCCGGCTGCATGTGTGTTTTGTTCATGCATGACGAAGGGCCCTCCGCTTGATGTTGGCTTGCACGACGAAATAATCAATCAAGGGCGCAAAGATATTCGCAAACAGGATCGCCAGCATCATACCCTCGGGAAACGCCGGATTGAGCACGCGGATCATCACCACCATAAAACCGATCAGCGCCCCATAAAAATAACGTCCCAGATTGGTATGGCTCGCGGACACCGGTTCCGTGACCATGAAACACAGCCCAAACGTATAGCTGCCGACAACCAAGTGCCAATACCAGGGCATCGCAAACATTGGGTTACTGTCAGATCCGATCCAGTTCAGCAGCAGTGAAAATCCGATCATTCCCGCCAGACAGCCAACGATCATGCGGTAATTTGCAATCTTGGTCGCCAGCAGAAACGCCAGACCAATCAAACATGCCAGAGTTGAGGTTTCCCCAAGCGAGCCTTGCATATTTCCAAAAAACGCATCCCACCACGTAATGCCCTGTGCCGCGAGCGCCTGAACGCCTTCTGAGGCAGAAATGCCCAGCGCGGTTGCGCCTGAAAAGCCGTCAACCGGCGTCCAGATCGAATCGCCCGACATGTAGGCCGGATAGGCAAAGTACAAAAATGCTCGTCCCGTCAGGGCTGGATTGAGAAAGTTTTTGCCGGTGCCGCCGAACACTTCCTTCCCAAGCACAACACCGAATGAAATACCCAATGCCACCTGCCACAGCGGAATAGAGGCCGGCAAGGTCAGCACGAACAACATCGAGGTGACCAGAAAGCCTTCGTTGACCTCATGTCCGCGCACGGTTGCAAAAAAGACTTCCCAGATACCGCCTGCAACCAGCGTGGTGATATAGATGGGCAGGAAATACATCAGGCCATGGGTCATATTGGCAAAAACACTGTCAGCGTTTAGGCCAATGCCCATCGCTTGCAAGAGCCAGATCCGCCACCCGGTATAACTTGTCTCGCCCAGAGCTGCCAAAGCGGTATTGGCTTGATAACCGGTATTATATAATGCCCAAAGGATGCAGGGGATGGTCGAAATGACCACATAGGTCATGATACGCTTCATATCGACAAAGCTGCGCGCATGCGGCGCGGCTTTTGTCACCTGCTTACCCGTGTACAGAATGGTTTCGATCATCTCGTAGATAGGGAAATACTTTTCGTATTTTCCGCCATTCACAAAGTTCGGCTCAATGCGGTCGAAAAAATTACGCAACCCCATGCCTACCCCTCCTTCTCAATCTTTTGAAGGCTGTCTCGCAACGCTTCGCCATATTCATATTTTGCTGGACAGGCAAAGGTGCACAACGCGACATCTTCCTCGTCTAACTCTAAGGCACCCAAAGACTGAGCCGCGTCGGTATCCATTACGATTAACGACCGAAGCAACTGCGTCGGCAGAAAGTCCTGCGGCATCAATGTCTCAAAAACACCGGTCGGCACCATCGCACGGCGACCACCGTTTAAATTCGACGTCAGGTTGAATTTTTTTGACGCGCCGAAAGCCGAAGCCAGCACCGGCATCACCGAAAACTTGCTCGGCTGCGGCTTAATCCAGCCAAAGGCCAACTGGTCGCGATCTTCTTTGATTAAAGTCACCTGACGCGCATAACGGCCCAGATAAGCAAACGGCCCCTCGGCATGGCGGCCAGTCAGCACCGAACCTGAAATCATGCGCACCGGATCAGATCCAGACACTTCGCCTTCGGTCAACTGTTCAAGCGAGGCCCCCATGACAGTGCGTAATAGACGCGGTTTTGCCGCCATCGGCCCGCCCAAGGCCACCACGCGACTGGGGTCCAGATGGCCCGTCAGAAACAAGGTCCCGATTGCGATTACATCCTGATAACCGATGGACCAAACAGTTCTGGTCGCGCTCGGCGCGTCGAGGAAATGCATATGTGTCCCGGCAAGCCCAGCGGGGTGTGGGCCACTGAAATTATGACTTTCGGAACCAGCCACATCTGCCACCGAACTGCCAAGCTTTTTGCAAAGATAGGTTTTACCGTCTGTCAGCGCGCACACGACCTTCACACCGGCCTCAAAGGCGGTGGGATTTTGCGCTATGACCACAGCGGCGTCTGGCGCCAGCGGCTCGCTTTCCATCGCAGTTACAAAAATCGCATCAGCCACCGCATCGGGGGCCGGTATTTGGGAATAGGGCCGCGTCAGAAACGACGTCCACAAGCCTGAAGCACACAGATTGCGCCGCACATGGCCTTGGTCAAGCGCTGCGAGATCAGCGACGCCAAAATCAATCCCCTTGTCCTCAGCGTCACCCACATCAATCACCACACTTTGCAGGACGCGTCGCGCCCCCCGCATGATCGCGCGCACCCGACCTTTGCAAGGCGAAACATAGGCCACGTCAGGCATATCTTTGTGGCAAAACAGCGCGCTACCACGCTCGACAACATCCCCTTCGGCAATCAGCATCTTAGGTTTCAGCCCAACATAATCGGGCCCAACAATGGCCACGCTGCTCGGACGGGGGGCGTCGTATACATGTTGTTCCGGCGCACCGGATATTGGAAGGTCAAGACCCTGCTTGAGCGAGAAATCTGGCATAAGGCTCCGCATTTCGTTGCCCCGCATACCCGAGGCGCTGGTTGATTCAGACAGTTTGCCGCTTGGACCGGCAGGCCCCGCTTGACCGACAATGGACACGCGGGATCAATGGAGGCCTTCTAGTAAATATTTGTCGTGTTAGCAACGCTGTACACGGTGAAATGTCGCGATTTTACCCTATAAAATACAGTCAGATTGTCGCGGCACCTGCACGTTGACAGTGTCAATGTTTAATGGCAACAAGAGTGCCTTTCTCAAAACTGCAAGCACAGCGAGGACCATTATGCACAAGTTCGCAGGTCTAATAGGGATTTTTCTTTTAAGTGGCTGTTTTTGGTCCAGTCAAACCCCAAAAACGATTCGTATTTTGGGCGAAACAATGGGCACTACTTACCGTGTCACCGTCGTAGATGCGCCCGACGCCCTTACGCAGGAAAATCTATCCGAAGGTATCACCGCCACGCTTGCAACCGTGAACGCTAAAATGTCAAACTGGGACCCGGCGTCGGAGGTAAGCCAGTTCAACAAAAGACAGAGCACTGACCCCGCACAGATCTCTGAGGCCTTCGTCCATGTGCTGGCCGCAGCACATGACATACACCTGCAATCGGACGGCAAGTTTGACATCACATTGGCCCCATTGATCAATCTTTGGGGCTTTGGCCCCAAAACACCAGACGCGGCTGTGCCCTCAGACAAAGACATTGAAACAGCCCGCAGTCTGGTAGGTCAGGACCGCTATCTCACGCTGAATGCAACGGCTAGGACATTGCAAAAACACCAAGCCGGAATTTCGGTTAATCTGTCGGCAATTGCCAAGGGATATGGCGTTGATGCAGTCGCGGAGTATTTGCGTGAAAACGGCATCGAACGCTATTTGGTAGAAATCGGCGGCGATCTGATTACGGCAGGCCTGAACCCCGAAGGTAAGGCGTGGTCGATTGGCATCGAAAAACCCGATGCGGCAAAAAGCACTGTGCAGACCATTCTAAATCTCAGCGATCAGGCGATGGCGACCTCGGGAGATTATCGCAATTTCAACGAATATGACGGAGTGCGCTATTCTCATATCATTGATCCCACCACAGGCCGCCCCATCCTCCACCGTACTGCATCCGTAACGGTTTTGGCCGATACCGCGATGGCCGCCGACGGTTGGGCAACTGCAATGCTTGTTCTGGGCGATCAAGTCGGCATGTCACTGGCGGAAAAATATGGCATCGCCGTCCTATTTATCACCAAGGGCGAAAATTTATTTACCACGAGCACCAGTTCGCTCTTTGAACTCCAAACCAAAACCGATAGTTAGCAACAAAGTCGTTAGCAACCCCAAGGGAGCCATCAGTTTGGAAACGTTTGTGTTGGCATTTGTATTACTGCTTCTGATTGTGCTGGGCATGTCATTGGGGGTGATTCTCATGGGCAAGAATATTAAAGGCAGTTGCGGCGGATTGAATGCAATTGCTGGGGCTGACAAATGCCTTGTTTGCAAAAAAGACATCGACCCCAATAGCCCGCTGCGCGACAAACTGGCCTGCAAGCGTGCCCAACAGATGATTGAAAAATTCTGACCTTTTTAACGCAAAAGATTCACATATAGCAGCGCGCCGTTAACCGCCGTTCAAGGGGATCAGCGCCAAAGCAAAAAAAGCAATCGTCGCAGGGATCCCATACAGCCATGCACGGTTGCTCCAGCCCTCTGACTGCGCTTTCCAATTTTCCCGAAAGGCACGCCCGGCAAATATCATCACTAAAAGTAGGGCTACACCGCTTGCCGGCGTAAGGGCTAGATTGTCAAACACGGTAAATTAGCTTTCTGAATAGTTACTGGCGATCTTTGGCCACGCGACCTAAGACCGGTCGTTAGAGATCTGTTGAATTGTGCTAAACCCTTCGAATACTGGGTGGCCCTCGTGCAGCTTAAGCGTCTGGCCGGCATTGGCATGCGCGGCCCGAAACGCATCGCTTCGGGTCCAGCCGCGAAAACTGGCCTCGTCTGCCCAGACTGTATGAGACGCATAAAGGGTGACGCCATCGGTCTCCGGGCCTTTCAACATCTGAAACTCGACGAATCCCTCTGCATCTTTGAGGTAACTGTCGCGCCCAAGCCACAGGGCCTCAAATTCAGCAGCGTTCTGCGCCGTAACTGTAAAGCGGTTCATCGCAATGTACATCAATCGTGCCTCTGTCCCCTACTGCCGTGCTGGATTTAGAGCTGCAATCCATGATGATCAAGAGCTGACAAAGCCTAAGACTGTATCTTCTAGTCCCAAATGGGCGGCCGCTTGTCAAAAAAGGCCGCGATGCCCTCGGGCGCTTCACCGCCTGCCCAGCAAGCCGCCAGCTCTGAAATGCTGTGCTGGATCACCGTCTCGTCGATCACTGGCCCAAGATTACGAAGTAACGCCTTGGCCCGCGCCACCGCTGCGGGCGCACAGCTTAAATACGGCTCTATTTCAGCCCAGACCACCTCATCCAGATTCTCAACAGGAACGGCTTTTGCCAATACTCCCAAATCCACAGCCTCGGCGGCTGCAAACCGCCGCCCCGACATAAACACCCGGCGCGCCCGCGCCTCGCCCATGCGGGCACAGACATAGGGACCGATGGTGGCTGGTATCAGACCAAGGCGGGTCTCGGTTAGCCCAAACACCGCGCTGTCCGCGCCGATTGCCACATCACAGATGCTAAGCAAACCAACGCCGCCCCCAAAGGCATTGCCATGCGCCCGCGCAACCAGCGGTTTCGGTAGCGTATTGAGCACCTGCAGCATCTGCGCCAGAGCCGTCGCCTCACGGGCACGGGTCACGGGGTCTGCATCCATCTGCGCCCGCATCCAGCCCAGATCACCCCCGGCACAAAAGCTCTTGCCCCGCCCCGCAAGCACCACAACCCGCACTTTATCATCCCCGGCCAATGCCGCCGCGGCCTGCGACAACTCGGCAATCATCTGCGCCGAAATCGCGTTATGTTTATCTGCACGATCCAGCCAGAGCGTGGCAACTCCGTGTTTGTCAATCGCGATCTCAAGCGTTTCATACATTGCTCTGCACTCCCCGCATCGCCTGTGCCATCGCCGCTGCACATGCCAGTTGACCGGCTTCAAGCCCAGTGTCATAGCCCAGCTCTGTCAGGTTGTGATGCAAGCCCTCGGTGGCGATATTGCCCGCAGCCCCCGGCGCATAGGGACAGCCCCCCAGTCCGCCAACAGACGCATCAAACACCCTCAGGCCATAATCCAGCGATACCTGCACATTCGCCCAAGCGAGTCCGCGCGTATCATGATAATGCCCAGCCAGAAGATGGGCGGGGATATGTGGCACCACAGCGTCTAACAGCGCCGCAATCCGCACCGGATTGGCATGTCCGATGGTATCGCCCAAACTAATTTCATAACATCCCATTTCCAGCAGGCTCTCGGCCAACCGGCGCACCTGATCAGGATCGACCGCACCCTCATAAGGACAATCAGTGACACAAGATATATAGCCACGAACTGGCAGGTTTGCGCCTTTGGCTGCTTCTGCCACCGCCCCAAAGCGCTGCAGGCTGCCGGCAATATCGGTGTTTAGATTGGCCTGCGAAAACCCCTCGGAGGCGGCAGCAAAGATAGCCACCTCATCGGCCTTAGACTGCAAGGCATCGTCAAAGCCGCGCCGATTCGGAGCCAGCGCGGCATAAGACACCCCCGGTACGCGCACAATACCTGCCAGAACCTCAGCCGATTGGGCCATTTGCGGCACCCATTTTGGACTGACAAAACTGGCAATTTCGATCCGTTTAAAACCCGCTTGGCTGAGACAATCCACCAGCGCTATTTTTTCCGACACAGGAATGGCTCGCGCTTCGTTTTGCAAGCCATCACGCGGCCCCACTTCAAAGATTTCTACTTGCTCAACCATCGCGGCCTCTCTCCTTGTTGTTGCGTCCCCGGTACCTGCGCCCTTGCCAAACCGACGCGGCCGACTGCGCGTTCTATCCTGCCTCTTCGTCCAAGCGGATCAAAGCATCTCCGGCTGCGACCTGTTGACCCGGCTCAATCAATACCTCGGCCACCACTCCATCACGGCTGGCTTTGAGACTATGCTCCATCTTCATTGCCTCCAAGATCATCAAGCTATCGCCCTGCGACACCGATTGCCCCAGGCTCACCATAACGCTGCGCACCTGCCCCGGCATCGGTGCCGTAACCACCGGTCCGATCGCTTCTTCATCGCTCATACGGGCCAGCGGGTCGATTAAATCAAAGGCCAACCCATAGCTTGAAAACAATGTCACCTCTGTTGCAGTCTGACTGCTGCTCACTGCGGCATGACCGTCAAACGACCACTGCGCATTTTGCCAACGCGCCACAACCACATGCCCGTCCACCTCAAGGTGGTGCTGATCCGGCGCCTGCGACCGCAATAGAACCTGACGCATCTCGGACCGGTGCTGGAGATCAATCCGATGCTGCAACGGTGCCCAAAGGGTAAATCCATCATCCCAATTTGGTACACCAGTCAAGCCCGCCGCCGCCAAAGCCGCCTGCGCCCAGAGCCACGGTTCTGGTGGGGTGGCTGCAAGCGTGGTCAGCAAAGTCTGATTGCGGGCGATCAAACCGGTATCCACATCCCCCGCCATGAATTCAGGATGGGCCACTAACCCGCCGAGAAAGGCCAGATTGGTCACGGTACCGGCCACCTCGCAATCGCTAAGCGCACGCGACATTCGCTTTAACGCCGCCGCACGGGTCGGCGCATGGGTAACCAGCTTGGCAATCATCGGATCATAATAGGGCGAGATGATATCACCACCGCGCACTGCGCTGTCACTGCGCGCCAGTGGCGACAAGCGCAGATGGCTTAAACGCCCGGTCGCAGGCAAAAAATCATTGGCCGGGTCCTCGGCATAAAGCCGCGCCTCGATCGCGTGACCATTTATGCTCAGCGCGTCTTGCATCAATGGCAAGGGCGCGCCAAAGGCCACATGCAGCTGCCATGCGACCAGATCAACGCCAGTGATCGCCTCGGTGACAGGATGCTCAACCTGCAACCTTGTGTTCATTTCCATAAACCAGAACCGGTCAGGGC
>Ga0209251_1000307_pt1 | contig 44732 bp, 45 predicted proteins | sample SaaInlV_100m_DNA_6_FD_184665 | JGI IMG/M metagenome (GOLD analysis project Ga0209251, IMG submission 184665) | Marine microbial communities from expanding oxygen minimum zones in the Saanich Inlet - Saanich Inlet SI073_LV_10m_DNA (SPAdes) (version 2) | ecosystem: Environmental > Aquatic > Marine... | reverse complement strand
GCTTTATTGCCCCATGTTGCAGGCTTAAAAGGTCCGTTTGGATGTTTGAACCGGGCGCGCTATGGCATCAGCTGGGGCGTGATGGGGGCAGCAGAATTTTGCTGGCATGGCGCCAGACAATACGGGTTGGACCGACATCAGTTCAAACGTCCGCTGGCCCAGACGCAATTATTTCAAAAGAAACTGGCAGATATGCAGACAGAGATTACATTGGGTCTGCAAGCCAGCTTGCAGGTTGGTCGTCTGATGGATCAAGCCAGGGGTGCGCCCGAAATGATCAGTTTGATCAAGCGCAACAACTGCGGAAAAGCTCTTGATATTGCGCGACTTTCTCGGGACATGCACGGCGGCAATGGAATCTCATCAGAGTTTCAGGTGATGCGTCATATGATGAACCTTGAAACAGTGAACACCTATGAAGGCACTCATGACGTGCACGCCTTGATCCTTGGTCGGGCCCAAACCGGTTTGCAGGCGTTTTTTTAAGGCGCACGTCGCAAAAGGATTTTGAATACTTATCCGATACGCCTGCACCCTGTATCAGAGCAGGGTGTAGCTCCGGTTGTAAAGACTTGAGATAACGGCAAAAATTCGAATTGAGTGGCCATCGTTGTACCACAATAAATAAAGCGCATAATAAGTATTATGTTAATTAAAGAAACAAGTAATTATTATAAATCTTACACCCCAAAGACGTTCAGGCCGTTAGCCACTTACACATACCTGACGTATATTAAATTCTTGTCGTTCAATCGTGCCGGACAGCCGATATCCCGATGGGCCAAAGCGCCATAAGGATCCCCGAGCCAAAACCAGTCTACGAGAGCAACATTATGATACCGATGCCGTGAGATTATCCCAGCGCGTAACCAGCGCCGCGCACCGTGCGCAAAACATCTTTGCCTCCCTGTTGTGACAATGCTTTGCGCAGACGGCCGATATGAACGTCGACCGTGCGGGTGTCGACATAGATATCACGCCCCCAAACCCGGTCGAGCAATTGATCTCGGCTCCAGACCCTGCCCGGCTTTTCCATCAAGGTCCGCAACAGTCGAAACTCCGTTGGTCCAAGTTTAATCTGCGTTTCGGCGCGGAACACCTTATGAGTTTCTGGATCTAGAGTGATATCTTGGAAATAAAGGGCCGCTCCGATAGAGGCAGCCCGTGTCCGGCGCAATTGGGCGCGCACCCGAGCAATCAGTTCCACAACAGAATACGGCTTTACCAAATAGTCGTCTGCCCCAATTTCAAGACCGCGAACTTTGTCCATTTCCTCGGATCTGGCCGACAGCATAATAATCGGTATAGACCGAGTTTCGAGGCGTGACCTGAGGCGGCGGCACACCTCGATACCCGACAGATTGGGCATCATCCAGTCCAACAGAATAAGATCGGGTTCTTCTTCTTCCACCAATAACAAAGCATCCTCGCCATTGTCTGCGCAGATAACCTTAAAATCCTCAGCCTGAAGATTATAGGTCAACACCTCACGCTGCGAAGGATCATCTTCAACCAGTAAAATATTTGGATGGTCAACACTCATTACTCTGCTCCGATACTCCGCGTTGGGTTCATGCCACTCAATGTCGCATCACTGGACGTAATATCGGCTTTGGTACGCTCATCGGTTGGTTTTTCGCCACTGGCATAAAACACGACTTGCTCGGCGATGGATGTAACATGATCTCCCATGCGTTCTATATTTTTTGCAATAAAGTGAAGATGCATACAGGCAGTAATGTTACGCGGATCCTCCATCATAAATGTCAGAAACTCTCGAAACAGCGTGTTATAAATCTGATCGACAGCTTCATCGCGCTCGATCACCGCCAGCGCCAGTGCTTGGTCTTGCTGAACATAGGCATTCAGGGCGTCACCCAGCATCAACTCTACCTCACGTGCCATGCGGCGCAGGGCCGCCGGTGAGCCCTCAATGCTTCGTAGCTCAAGCAAGACACGCGTGCGCTTTGCAATATTTTTGGAATAATCCGCAATCCTTTCAAGATTACCGGACACTTTGATCACGGTTAGCAACAGCCGCAGGTCCTCGGCATTTGGCGACCGCAGCGCAATGACCCGTGCAGCCTCGTCATTTATTTGCTGTTCAAGCGCATCGATCGCCGCGTCCGCAGCGCGAACTTGTTCGGCCAGTTCGGCGTCACGATTATACAGCGAGGCAGACGCACCGACGATAGACGCCTCGACCAGCCCGCCCATTTTGATTATTTTAGCTTTGATTGCGTCCAGTTCCCTTTGAAACTGCGAGACAATATGCAAGTCTGACATCAAACTCTCCTTATCCAAACCGGCCGGTAATATAGTTATTGGTCATTTCATGCTGCGGCTTCATGAATAACTTATCAGTAAGCCCCACTTCTACCAGCCGTCCAAGATGAAAATAGGCCGTTCGTTTTGAGACGCGTGCGGCTTGCTGTAACGAATGCGTCACAATAACGATCGAATATTCACTACTAAGTTCATGTATTAACTGTTCTATCCGAGCTGTAGCAATAGGATCAAGCGCTGAACACGGTTCGTCCATCAATATTATCTCGGGGCTTACTGCGATCGCACGGGCGATACACAGGCGTTGTTGTTGACCGCCTGAAAGCCCGGTTCCCGGGTCATCAAGCCGATTGTGCACTTCCGACCAAAGGCCTGCACGTTCGAGCGCCTCTTGCACGATTTGTTTCAGGTGCCCAGTGTTGTCAGCCAGCCCATGAATTTTTGGCCCATAAGCGACGTTATCAAAAATAGATTTTGGAAAGGGGTTTGGTTTTTGAAAAACCATCCCGACACGGGCGCGTAAAGGCACCACATCTACATCTGGCGCATAAATATCACCGCCGTTCAAGCGTATGTCACCAGACACTTTGCAGGTTTTTATTGTATCGTTCATTCGGTTAAGACACCGCAGGAACGTTGATTTTCCACATCCAGACGGCCCAATAAATGAAATGACTTCGCTGCCACCTATATCCAGTGACACATCTTCGATCGCGGTTTTATCCCCATAATTCACCCGTACTTGACGGGCTGTCATTCGTGGGTTTTCAACGTAAATATCACCAATGGTCGCATTGGGAAGCTTTGCAAGATCGATATCCGGCCTTACAGGGGCGTCAACCTTTTGCGGTTCAACCATTTTTCCGTCTTCCATGATTTATCAATCTCCTACCAACGACGTTCTAGTTTTTTCCGCACGATAATAGCCGCTGCATTCATCGTGATTAAAAAGGCCAATAAAACAATGATTGCTGCACTGGTTTTTTGCACAAACATCCTCTCTGCAAAGTCTGCCCACATGAAGATTTGTACCGGCAGGACGGTTCCAGGATCTGTGACGCCACCTGGAACATCTACGATAAACGCAACCATACCAATCATAAGCAGGGGCGCCGTCTCACCAAGCGCCTGCGCCATACCGATAATCGTGCCGGTTAACATCCCCGGCATCGCCAATGGGATCACGTGGTGAAATATTGTTTGCACCTGAGACGCACCAACCCCCAGAGCGGCCTCGCGCACGCTGGGCGGCACGGCGCGGATCGCCGCGCGCGACGAAATGATGATTGTCGGCAATGTCATTAGGGCCAGCACCACCCCGCCAATCAGCGGGATCGACCGTGGCATACCAAAAATACCGATAAAAACCGCCAAACCCAGAATACCGAAAACGACGGAGGGGACCGCCGCAAGATTGTTGATATTGATCTCGATAATTTCGGTAATACGGTTCTTTGGGGCTATTTCTTCCAAGTAAATCGCAGTGGCGACACCAATCGGAAATGCCAGCACAAGGCAGACCGAAAGCGTGAGGATCGAGCCGATGAACGCGCCATAGATGCCTGCCATTTCGGGGTTGCGCGACGCGCTGCCGAAAATGAGATAATCTGAGAAAGCATAAACGATCTTGCCATCCGACTGAAGCCTGTCGATATATTCCACCATTTTATCGCTGATACGACGGTCGTTTTCAGGCGTTTCACGTTTGATAAATCCACGTAGAAAGCTGTCGACATCATCATCCAAGGCGAAGCGCAATGTTTGCGTGGTGTCCATCAATGATGGATCATCATAGACCAGTTCGCGCAGCCTCTGTTCGGCTCCGGCCGAGATCAGCTTGCCGGCGGCACGTTTGTTTTTGCGCCCTTCGGCATCAACAGCGGCATATAGCGCCGATCTGATCACCCCGCGCGCATCGCCGTCATACAAAGATTGCAGTGACAAATCGCCGGTTGGATCCAGTTTTTCGCGATCAATCTCAACCTCTATCTCGACGTAATACTGAAAGAATCCCGGGAGACCCTTAGAAAAAATCGAAAAAAACAAAACAACCAGAAAGGCCAGGGCAACGGCAATTGCGCTGCGCCCCAATAGCTGGAAATTGCGTTCGCTTTTTTTGCGCTTTGCCATAGAGGCCGCAACGCGCTCGGTCGCCGTTGTTGGCGAAACCAATCCTTTGGGTGTATCAATCATATTGTTCTCTGTATTTATTCACAACGTGCAATGCGATAAAGTTCAGCATCAAGGTAATCACAATCAATGTCAGTGCTAGGGCAAAGGCCGAAAGGGTCTTGGCTGACTCAAACTCCTGATCGCCCACCAGAATGGTCACGATCTGCGCAGTGACCGTCGTCACAGCATCAAGCGGGTTCATAGATAGATTGGCCGCCAGACCAGCCGCCATAACCACGATCATCGTCTCACCCACAGCGCGTGACACCGCCAGTAACACGGAGGCGACAACCCCCGGCAATGCTGCGGGCAAGACGACTTGCCGAATGGTTTCATTCTGGGTGCTGCCAAGGGCATAAGACGCCTCACGCAAAGCCTGCGGTACCGCGGTAATGACGTCGTCAGATAGAGATGAAATAAAAGGGATAATCATGATCCCCATCACCAGCCCCGCCGCCAATGCCGATTCTGACGCAACGTCCAGCCCCAGCGTAACTCCCATTGAGCGGACAAAAGGGGCCACAGTGAGGGCCGCAAAAAAGCCGTAAACAACCGTCGGCACACCCGCAAGCAGTTCCATCAAGGGTTTGACCACCCCGCGCGTGCGGTCAGAGGCATATTCAGACAGGTAAATCGCACTGAACAAACCCACGGGCACCGCAACCGTCAAAGCCACCGCCGAAATCAACATGGTGCCGGCAAACAAAGGGACGGATCCATAGGTGGACAGACCCATTTGCCCCGACCCTGCCCGTTCTGCGCCCTCGAACTGCGGGTTCCAGGTCAAGCCGAACAGAAACTCACTCACTGGCACCAGAGCAAAAAAGCGTAAGGATTCGAACACCACCGAAAAGACAATTCCTAATGTCGTCAGAATGGCGATCAACGAGCTTGCCGCCAGCAAGGCAATGATAATTTTTTCAACAGCGTTGCGGGATCTGAAGTTTGGGTTTATTTTATAATAACCCCAGCCCCCCCCAAGCACCGCGAGGGACAAACACAAAAACGTGGTCAGTGTCGCGGATGTCGCGATCCAGCCTTGCCACGCCTCGGCTGCCTCATACACCCAGTCAGGTTGTGTGCCAAAATTTGTGCCGCTCACTACATTTTTGATCTGCGCATGCGCGATAATTTCGTTGAAATCGGCATCTGTCCGCACCGCGTCCGGAATAAAACTGGTGCTGAGAGACCGAAAGACGATGTCATCGCCGATCGCCATGACGATCAGCAATGCATAGGCGGGTAACCATGCCAACAAACATGCAAAAAAACCATAATACTGATGTCTGGAGTGCAGTTTCGTAGAGATCGAAACCTGCAGTTGCCGCGCCGAATTCTGAGCAATCAAAAAATAAACCAAACCAATAAACAGGATGGTGGCAGCGATTTGAAATGTTGTCACCTTAAACCTCAAATTATTCTAACGTGACAAGGGAAACCGGTACATCGGCTTCCCTTGATGACGCAATTATACTTATTCCAGCATGTCCGCAGTCAGTACTGGCATGTTTTTCATCGCAGCGGCATAGGCTGCACGCTCTGCATCCGGCAGTGGGATCATACCGTTTTCGGCAAGAACCCCGTCCTCATCCCAGTGTTTTGTCCACTCAGCCATAAATTCTTTGATACCGGGAACGACGCCCACATGCGCGTGTTTGACATAAAAGTAGAGCGCACGAGATACCGAGTAATTATCCGAAGCGATGTTTTCAAAGGTCGGCGCTGAGCCGCTGATGACCGCGCCCCGCAATGTGTCTGAGTTTTGGTCAAGATAGGAAAATCCGAAAATTCCGTAAGCATTAGAATCTTCTTGGAGTTTCTGAACGATCAAATTATCCTGTTCTCCAGCCTCCACATAGGCGCCGTCGGTGCGCATTGCCCGACAAACTTTGTCTGTCTGACCTGCGGCTTTCAGAGCGGCTTTGGCTTCTGGGTCTTTTTTGCAATAACCTTTTTGGTTGACCATTTCCGCAAAAGACGCGCGGGTCCCAGAGGTTGTTGGCGGACCGTAAACGCGGATGGCGATTTCAGGCAATTCTGGGTTCACCTCCGACCACAATTTATAGGGGTTCGCGACCATGATCCCGTCAACGGGCACCTTGGCAGTCAGTGCTTTACCAAGATCAGATTTAGAGATTTCCAGAACCGGTCCTGACTTTGATCCCGCAACAACAATGCCATCGTAGCCCACTTTGATCTCGGTCACGGTCACGCCGTTTTTATCGCAAAACTCAAGTTCTCCGATCTTCATTCTAGACGACGCATTTCCAATGTCCGTGAACTCTGTCCCCGTTCCTTCACATACGCCTTTTTTACCAACTGACGATCCACCGGACTCAACAATTGGCGTCTTAAAAGATGGGTTGTTGCCGAGTTGCTCAGCAATGATTGTTGCAAAAGGCAACACCGTCGAAGAACCTGCAATACTGATGTAGTCACGCGCTTGCGCGCAGGTACCCGTCAATACGACGGTCATAATGCCTGCCACCGTGGTGAAACGCATCTTCAATCTCCTTCATGAGAGTAAACAGTTAACGCGGTTTCTTCTGGGCGCTGTATGTAACTTTATTGTGTAACTTTTATGACAGTTTTGTAGGCAGGCGAAATTTTAAAATTTAATTGAGTTTGCAGATGTAAGTTTTGGATCAAGACATACAACCAGCCTCCCAAACCGGGGGGGCAACAATGCCCGAATTGCACCATTTCGACCCTCTATCAAAGCGGGTAACGGCAGTTAACCGGTTCTGCAAAAATTAAAATCTAACCGCGTTACCGTTGCGGCCTATGGTGCGTCAATTCTAAAATTTTTACTGACCTGCCCCAAAACTTGCCCCACAAATCACAGCATTTAATGCCTTTGGCTGTCAAAGCCGTTTGAAACCAATGCGCTGTATAGCCCCAACTGCTCACTCCGACGAACGTCAACAGAGACAGGAGTTACAAAAGACCGGTAATCCGCTGAATGGCTGACCATTGCACATCATTGTCTCAGGCAATGTCCTTGCAGGTCAAACACGTTGAGGTTGGTTCTTATCAGTGTTCAGAAAGAAGAACGGCTTGTTGTATTTTCGGGCCGCATCATGCAAGTCACATCACTCAGCTGACGCGGTTGCCGGTGCCTACTTACATCGCCCAGACATAACGCCGCTCAACAGAGATTGTCCTGAGCTCCCGGTGGAACGATCTGTGCAAGCTCTTGCGCAAAAAGGGAAATGATTAACCGTTTTTGACCGTATGTTATCTGGACAGACTAAAATTACACCCGTTTGAAAGACTATGAACAAAGCCAATTGCCATGTTTGCGCTCTAGGTTTTGTCTGATTGACGGCTGTATTTGAGGCGGTAGCTCTGGCAGTTGATTTTAGGATAAAGACTTGATGCATTGGGCGGTCGGGCCGCGCACCCGTTTGGCGCTAGGAGCTGGGAGCACAAATCCATTTGTCGAACGGCAACTTGGGCGACACGTTGGTTGGCCTGTGCCGGTCGGATTGTAGGGGACCCGCAAGCAGAAATAGCAGACGCCAAGCACACAAACCCAAGCATATAATTGATCACCAGTCTATATTTGATGGATTGATCAAGCAGACGAAACACGCGCTTTTCATCGTGGCCTGTGCGATTTGTTGCATCCACACGGGCGCGATGATTGAGCCGACGGTTAGAACCTTCTGACAGGCCGCCGGTGAATACACCGATGCATGCAATCTGCTGAGGTCTGCCAGAGTTGATGTAAGGCCAATCAGCGCTGGCCGTCATTGCAAATCCCATTCATTTTCCGAAAACGGTTTTGCAGTCTCATTGACGTAGCAGACCCCCGGAGGAGATCACCAACCGAAACGACATTATTTTTTTACCAGATACTTGGATTTTTTCAGGATGAAGTATTTATATATAACTTTTAAAAGCCATAATAAATCATCAGCCGCGCAGCCCACCAACGATCAGCGATTAAAGGTATATAAACCGTCATGATCCTAAGCAGATTAAAGTGCCGGCAATAAAACAGAAAACGCGGTCCCCTCGCCCAGCGTACTTGCAATTGCCAAGCGCCCACGATGGCGGTTTACGATATGCTTGACAATTGCCAGCCCCAAACCCGTGCCTCCCACCGCCCGCGATCTGTGGCTATCAACCCGATAAAACCGTTCCGTAAGGCGCGGTATATGCAGCGGATCAATCCCGGGACCCGTGTCACAAACACATAAACATATGGCCGGTCCCCGCAGTGTTGCATCATGGTCAACCAACTCGATACCAACGGTAATCCTGCCATTGGCGCCACCATATTTAATGGCGTTCTCCAGCAGGTTATTGAAAACCTGCCGCAGTTGATCTTCATCGCCTTGAATGAAATATTCACTGCTTTCATCGCCCAGAAGGGTGATATCGACCTTCTCTGACTTTGCCGGAGCGGCCATCGTAATAATGCAAGATTGCAACAGAGTATTTAGCTCAACCTGCTCAATCGGGCGCATGCGCTCATCACTCTCGACACGACTGAGTGATAACAGATCGTCCACCAAACGATTCATTCGTGCCGCCTCTTTTGACATAATACCCAAAAATCGCTTTCGGGCTGCCTCATCTTCGCGGGCCGGACCTTGCAGGGTTTCGATAAAACCGCTGAGTGTGGTGAGTGGCGTACGCAACTCGTGGCTGACATTGGCGACAAAGTCGCGGCGCATTTGAGTGGCCTGCTCGACGTCCGTTACATCACGAAAACATACTAAAATCAGATTTTTTTTGGCAAGTTTGACCCGTCTGCAAGTCATATCATAGGTGACATCCTGATCGCCAAGAGCCGCAGTATAGCGGGTTTTGGCCTCGGCCTGCCCGCCCAGTGTTACCTCAATGGCGTTTAACACCGCAGGATGGCGCAGCACCGAAATATAGGCCAGACCAACAAGATTGTCGCCAAACAATAATGTTGCCGCGCTATTGGCACATAGAATTCGTTCCTCGTCCGTGATCAACAGGCCGGCAAGTGGAATAGCTTCTAACAGCGCGCTGAAGATCGTTTCGTTTCGCATCACTGCGCCTTTATTCCTAAATTATGACCGCGATCGCGCTACCTTTTCTGATCCGCTGCAAGTACCGCATCAGAAAACACCGAACGCAGGCTTTCAATCGATTCCAGCCCAACGGAAATGCGGAAAAACCCCTCTGTGATACCCAGAGCCAGACGCGATTGTTCGGATAGGGCACGGTGCGAGGAACTGGCGGGATGGGACAGAGTTGTACCAACATCACCGAGCGTCGGGGCAAAAGCCAGCTCTGAGGCGGCCTGCACGAAGGAGTTGGCAGCGGCGCGACCGCCCTCAAGCTCAAAACTCACCATATTGCCGCCATTCGCCCCAAGGACGGTGTGCGCCAGATCATGATCAGGATGATCAGTTCGTTTGGGGTAAAGCACCTGTTTGACCCCAGGCAAGTCGCCAAGCGTCTCAGCTAAAGCCTGCGCGTTTTGTTGCGCCCGTTCAAATCTGAGGTCAAAAGTCAACAGGCCGCGTTCGGCCAGCCAGCAATCAAACGGGCTCGCCGTCAGGCCGGCCGTGACCGCAAAATCAAACATCTGTTGACGCACCTCAGGGCTTTTGGCCGCGACATATCCCAGTGTCACATCAGAATGTCCCGCCAGCAGCTTCGTCACGGAATGAATAACAATATCGGCTCCGGCCAAAAGTGGCTGTACCGCGCGGGGGGTTGTAAAGGTATTGTCCACCGCCAGCAGAATACCGCGCTCCTTGGCCAAAGCCACCAAACCGTGCAAATCTGCCACGCGCAATGTCGGGTTTGAGACGACCTCAATCAAGATTAATTTGGTTTCGGGTCGCAGCGCCGCGCGCATGGCCTCCACAGATCCCGCATCGGCGAAACTCGTTGTGACGCCCAAGCGCGGCAAATCTTGTTGCAGCATGCGCAGAGACCGTCCATAGAGCTGATCTCCCCCCAGCACATGATCACCCTGGCCCATCAAACCCATCAGCACCGCCGAAACGGCCGCCATGCCTGACCCGGTCACAAACCCGCCTTGCGCAGATTCCATACGGTCCAAAAGATTCGCCAGGACGTCGGCGTTAGGATGTCCTTCGCGGGCATATGTATAACCCGAAAGATCCCCATCGTATTGTGCATCCAGCTCATCGGGGGATCGTGAGGCATAAACCACAGAGGGCGACAGAGGTGTCACGACCGGTGATGACACGCTGTCAGGCAGTCTGAACGGCCGCATCAGGTTGGAGATGTTGCGTCCGGTCATAGTGTGTCGACCACGTTTAGTCCCGCTTTAAAGCGGAGCATATTTTCTTGATAATGCAGCGCGCTTGAACGCAACCCCATAATGGCTTGGTCATCAACTTCGCGGACCACCTTTCCCGGGACACCCATCACCAGACTGCCATCAGGAATTATTTTATTTTCGGTGATCAATGCGCCGGCACCGATAATACAGTTTTTGCCAATTTTTGCCCCATTGAGCACAATTGCCCCCATACCGATCAGGGTGTTTTCACCAATCGTACAACCATGCAACATTGTCTTATGGCCGATGGTACACCCTGCCCCCACTGTCAGCGGAAAGCCCATATCGGTGTGCAGGACGCATTGCTCTTGCAGATTGCTGCCCTCATTGATCCAAATCACCTCGTTATCGCCGCGCAGCGTGCAGCCAAACCAGACAGAAGATCCGCTCTCGATCACCACTTTGCCGATAACATTGGCATCAGGCGCTATCCAACTGTCGGATGCGATGTCGGGGCGGTGCCCGTCTAAAGCGTATAGTGTCATTTGCGCTCCTCAAATTCAGCGTTCAGGCGGCGAACGGTCTCTACGACGTCCGGCTGTTGTGACAATCTCAACCGCTCGGCATCAATTATTGTGCGCAGCTGCTGTTCGGTGCGATCGAGATCTTGATTGATTAGGACATAATCATATTCGGGCCAGTGACTGATTTCATCGCGGCTTTTGGCCATCCGGCCGTTGATAATTTCATGACTGTCCTGACCACGTGATTGCAGGCGGCGCTCCAGTTCAGGGATCGAGGGTGGCAGGATAAAAATCGACAACGCATGTTTGCCCAGTTGGGAATTGCGCAGCTGTTGGCCGCCCTGCCAGTCGACGTCGAATAAAACATCCTGACCATTGTCAATCGCGTGCGATACCGGGGCTTTTGGGCTCCCATAAAGATTGCCGAACACCTCAGCGTGTTCCAGCATCTCGTCGCTGGCAACCAGCGCCTGAAATTCATCACGGCTGTGAAAATAATAGTCGCGACCGTGGGTTTCCCCGCTGCGTGGCGCCCGCGTGGTGGCCGAGACAGAAAATTGTATCGCGGTGTCCCAGGCTCGCAACCGCTTGGCCAGCGAAGATTTACCAGCCCCCGACGGTGAGGATAGAATAATCAGTAGACCGCGCCGCTGGTTCATCTGTGCCCCCTATTCCACATTCTGCACCTGCTCGCGCATTTGATCAATTATGGTTTTAAGGTCCAACCCCACGCGGGTCAGTTCAACCGAATGAGCTTTAGAACATAGGGTATTGGCCTCACGATTGAATTCTTGCGTCAAAAAATCAAGTTTGCGGCCGACCGGTCCTTTTTGTGCCAAAAGACCGCGCACCGCGTTCACATGCGCGCCCAACCGGTCAATTTCTTCGGTGACATCGGATTTTACCACCAAGGTGGCAATTTCCTGTGCCAACCGCTGTTCATCCAAGTCACGCCCATCAAGCGCTTTTTCGATATTGCGTTGCAACGTCGCAGCCATCTGAGACCTTTGCGCACGCGCATGGTCAGCGGCCACGTCTGTCAAATCCGCAATGGCATCAACCTGCTTGGTGATTATGTCATACAGGGCCCGGCCCTCAGACGCACGCATCACCATTAACGACTCGAGCACGGGCGGCAGAGACGCCAACAAAGCGGCACTTAAGGCCTGCGTGTCAGACGGTTCTGGAGCCCCTTCAAGCACCCCCCTAAGAGCCAGTATATCACACGCATTTGACGGTGACAGCGCAAGCCCAATATCCATCGCTTGCGTCTCAACAGCCCCCATTGCGGCAAGCACTTTGCTCAGATGTGATTGATTTAAAACAACCGCGCCAGCGCTCTCTTCACGCGTGACACGTAACGTCAGCGATACGGCACCCCGGGACACCAGTGGGGTAATTAGGCCACGCACTTGTGCCTCGAGACCTTCGATCCAATCTGGCACCCGCAATCGCAGATCGCGCCCCTTGGCATTGACGCTGCGCAGGTCCCAGACCCAGACGAACGTGTCATGGCTTGCAGAAGCCGAGGCAAAGCCTGTCATCGATTGTATCACAAAACGCTCCTGAGTTATGCAAACGCAGATAAGACATATAGCCGACCCGAGGCAAGAGAAACCCACGGCTTTCTCTACAGTGTATTTTTTTTAATCCGATTAACCATGTGTTAAAAAAAATCGATAATAGCCATTTCAGCGTGCAATATTAACCAGATGTTAAGGTAGGTTAAGCCTATGTCAAGACACTGAAGCGGGAATAATATGGATAAATTTAGCATGGATAAATACGGTCGCCAGACAATTGTTCCAGCAGGGAGCGACCGGGTCAATGTTGTTCCATTTGAAAATTACAAACGCGAAGGCGACAGCGAAACGCTGAGGGAAATCGAACGATATTGGCAGCAGCTCAGGGGCAGTTTTTTGCTCCCACAGAGTGGTAACCTGAAAGCTGAAGACCTGAAACCATACCTCTCCAATATCTTTATTGCAGATAAAATTGCACCCGGACTGGTTCAAATTAAAACCGCAGGAACTGGAATATCGGCGCGCCTCGGCATGGACCCAAGGGGCATGCCCTTGAGCGCGTTATTCCGGGCTCAGGCGCGTGGGCCATTGGCCAGCGCCGTACATGCAACCTTGGATACGCCAGAGGTCACCAGATTAACACTGCATGCGGCCACCAACCCACTAATGCCAGCGATTGCAGCTAAAATGCTATTGCTGCCGCTGCTTGACAATCAGTCCGAACCAAACCGAATTTTCGGCGTTTTAACCTGCAATTGTAGCAAGACAAACGATCGTCCTCGGTTTGAAATCGCCAAAACGCAAAGCTATCCTATAGATCTTACATTTAACACACCAACGACCTGCGAACGGGCGACCGTAAATACCGGCCGGTACCAGAGTGCGTCAGGAACGGCCAATGATCAAAACCACAGGTCAAACCCAAATACTGACAGAAACATCATCCATTTCAAGTCTCCCATCGACAGAGCGTAAAGCCGTTCATTTCGTGGCGGTTACAGACGATTCAGGGTGCAGGTGTACAGGCCTTTAAGGCAGTCTTTGTCACCGGGAGGCAAACCACCGGACTTCAGCCATGGGCTTTGCCACTGCAGGCGTTCGGGACAGCTGAAACACGAAACGCTCAGGCTTATACCAGCTTACTGAATTAAAACTGGCCCAACGAACGGGCCAGATATGCGCTTTTAAAAAATGATGTTTATGAGTGGGCATCCGCCCCATCTCCCGCAGCTAAGGGGATGAGGCGGGCGCATGTTAACCCGTTTTGGCAGCTGTTTGAACCCGCCGTTGGGTAAGTTCTTCGGCAACCAAGAACGCCAGTTCCAGCGATTGGCTGGCATTAAGTCTTGGATCACAGGCCGTATGATAGCGGTCTGAAAGGTCTTCGTCGCTGACCGCCCGAACGCCACCGGTACATTCAGTCACATCCTGACCGGTCATTTCGAAATGCACGCCACCGGGCACGGTACCTTCGGCATTATGAATTGCGAAGAACTCTCGTACTTCGCGCAACACGCTGTCGAAGGGGCGGGTTTTATAACCACTAGAGGATTTGATGGTATTGCCGTGCATGGCGTCACAAGTCCAAAGGACATTTGCCCCCTCTTGCTGAACTGCCTTGATCAGCCGCGGCAGATGATCCCCGACTTTTCCGGCACCAAATCGCGCAATCAACGTCAAACGCCCGGCTTCGTTCTCGGGGTTCAGCTTGGCCATCAGAATTTTGAGGTCTTCAGCGGTCGTGGTCGGTCCACATTTCAATCCAATCGGGTTTTGCACTCCGCGACAAAATTCGACATGGGCTCCATCCGGTTGCCGGGTGCGGTCGCCGATCCAGATCATATGACCCGATCCTGCCAGCCATTTGCCAGAGGTCGAATCAAGCCGCGTCAGCGCCTCTTCGTATTCCAACAAAAGGCTTTCGTGACTGGTGTAAAAATCAACCGTTTGCAGGCTGGGTGCCCGCTCACTGTCAAGCCCTGCGGCGGTCATGAAATCCAGTGCGTCGCTTATTGAACGCGCCATATCGCGGTATTCTTTGGCCTGATCGCTTTCGGTAAAGCCCAAAGTCCAGCTGTGCACCTGATGCACATCGGCATAGCCACCGGTTGAAAACGCCCGCAGCAAATTCAGCGTCGCCGCAGCCTGTGTGTAGGCCTGGAGCATCTTTGAAGGGTTTGGCATACGTGCCTCGGGCGCAAACGACAGCTCGTTGATGATATCGCCGCGGTAGCTTGGAAGCTCCATGCCATCAACCACTTCGGTCGGGGCAGATCTGGGTTTGGCAAACTGCCCGGCCATCCGCCCGACTTTGACCACCGGCACTTTGGCCCCATACGTCAATACCATCGCCATTTGCAGCATGACTTTGAATGTGTCGCGGATTAAATCGGCGCTAAATTGTTCAAAGCTCTCTGCACAATCGCCGCCTTGCAGCAGAAACGCTTCACCCCGAGATGCCGCCCCAAGAGCCGCTTTCAGGCGCCTTGCCTCGCCGGCAAACACCAACGGAGGATATTGCCCAAGTTGTGCCTCCACAGACTGCAGAGCGACCGCATCCGTATACTCCGGCATTTGCACTCTGGGTTTACTCCGCCAGTTATTCTTTTGCCAGTCAGTCATCTGTTTTCTCCGCGCTTGGTAGGTATTCTCAAGAGCTTATAACGGTGTCTGTTTAAAGTGACCATATAGTAATTGAACACGCCCTATTGACCAAACCCTATAGTTTGGTTCAATGGGGGCAAAGTGTGCGTTTATTTACGTTCGAACTATCCAATTACATAAAGGCAGGATCGAGATGCAGTCTCAACTCCAAAGTGTCGAAAATTTGCCCCGAGGGATAAGGCCGCGAAAATTTGTTTTCGTGTTGCTGCCAAAGTTCACACTACTTTCCTTTACATCAGCGCTGGAATGCCTGAGAATTTCAAATAGAATGGCCAATCAGGTTCTATATAGTTGGGAACTTGTAAGTGAAAACGGGGCTCCGATAACCTGTTCTGCTGAAATTGAATTTTCGATTGATCACGATCTGGGCGAGTTGAATCGTGATGACACAATCATGCTTTGTGGCGGAGAAAATATACGCGCGGCGACCACCAAACGCCTGCTGAGTTGGCTGCGCCGGGAATCCCGACGCGGGCTCGCTATCGCAGGTCTATGCACCGGAGCTTTTCCTATGGCCAAAGCCGGACTTTTGGAAGGAAAGCGCGCCACCATCCATTGGGAGAACCAAGACAGTTTTGCGGAAGAGTTTGAAAGTGTTGAACTGACCAAATCAGTCTTTATCATCGAAGGCAATCGTATGACCACCGCTGGTGGGACCTCGTCGATTGATCTGATGTTGAAGTTAATCGCAAACGACCATGGCGAAGACCTGGCCAACGCAGTGGCCGACCAGCAGATTTATTCGTCAATTCGTACAACTCAGGACATCCAGCGCCTGTCCGTTCCAACCCGCTTAGGGGTACGACATCCAAAGCTTGGTCAGGTCATCCAAATGATGGAGCGGAACATAGAAGAGCCGATCAGCCCGTCGACACTGGCAAAACACGTGGCGATGTCGACGCGGCAACTAGAGCGATTGTTCCGGCGATATCTCAGCCGAAGCCCAAAGCGTTATTACATGGAATTGAGATTGCAAAAAGCCCGCAATCTTCTGATGCAGACCGATATGAGCGTGATCAATGTCGCACTGGCCTGCGGGTTTGCCTCTCCATCGCATTTTTCAAAATGCTATCGCACCCATTACGCAACAACACCATATCGTGAACGTGGCAGCCAATCAACCAAACCGTAAATATCACTTGCAGGTGCGAAAACAGCTGCAGTAGTGACGCGGCCCATGCCTGGCAGTGCACAAAGTTATTACATTTAAGGTCAAAGAATACAGAAACTTAACGAAAAACCTTCGGCAGGCACCGTCAACGAGGGCTACTGAGCATTTTGTTTTTTCGCCAAGAGATGCTAATATTGCTTTCATTTTATATACATGACTATTAAATGGACACCTGAACGCTGGGTTCAACTATGGGAGATTTATAATGAAAAAGCTGATGACAGCAACGGCAGCCGCCGCGCTGCTGGCGGGGTCTGCATTCGCAGGCGGCCACAACGAAGTGAAAATTGGGGTGATCCTTGGCTTTACTGGTCCGTTGGAAACCATCACACCCGCAATGGGTGCGGGCGCTGAACTGGCAATGAAGGAAGTCACAGATTCAGGCAAACTGTTGGGCGGCGCAACCGTGACTTCGGTTCGGGCAGACTCAACCTGCATCGACGCCGCAGCGGCAACAGCCGCAGCCGAACGCTTGGTGACATCCGATAAAGTCAACGCCATTATGGGCGCAGACTGTTCTGGCGTGACCGGCGCGATTTTGCAAAACGTAGCGCGTCCGAACGGCATTGTGATGATTTCGCCATCTGCGACGTCTCCGGCTTTGTCGACTGCAGAAGACGACGGTCTGTTCTTCCGCACCTCACCCTCTGATGCGCGTCAGGGTGTTGTGATGACCAATATCATCATGGACCGTGGTTTTAAGACCGTCGCTTTGACCTATACCAATAACGACTACGGCAAAGGATTGGCTGACAGTTTTGCTGCCGCATTTGAAGCGGCTGGTGGCACTGTGACCATCAACGCAGCCCATGACGAAGACAAGGCCGATTACTCTGCCGAAGTTGGCGCTCTGGCCTCAGCCGGTGGTGACCTTCTGGTCGTCGCAGGTTACGAATCCGGTGGCGGCAAGCAGATCATTCAAGCCTCACTTGACACCGGCGCGTTTGATACGTTTGTTCTGCCAGACGGCATGGTCGGACAGGCGATTGTTGATGCAATCGGCCCAGATCTGAACGGTTCGTTTGGTCAGTATCCCGGATCGGAAAACAAAGGAGCAGATGTTTTTGGTGGTTTGGCCTCAGCCGCAGGCTTTGAAGGGTCCTCAGCATTCGCAGGCGAAAGCTATGATGCGGCAGCTTTAATTATGCTGGCAATGCAAGCCGGTGGATCGAGCGCTTCAGCTGATGTCATGCAGCATGTGATGAATGTTGCTAATGCGCCGGGCGTACAAATCATGCCGGGTCAATTGGGCCAAGCGCTTGTTTTATTGGAAGCTGGCTATGATATCGACTATGTGGGTGCGACCGCGGTTGAGCTGATTGGGCCAGGTGAGTCTGCAGGTAATTACCGCGAGATTGAAATCCAGAACGCCAAAGTGGAAACAGTTGGTTATCGTTAATCACGCGAACTTTGAATTTGAACAGCCCGGTTCGCCGGGCTGTTTGTCTGTTTGGCGGCAGAACACGCCCTGCCCTCATCCCTGCCTTGAAAGAACAAACCTTTGATTGAAGTCGAAAATCTGCATAAGCATTTCGGCGGTTTTCATGCTGTTGACGGTGCCAGCCTCAAGATCGCCAAAGGGTCGATCACCGGGCTAATCGGTCCTAATGGCGCTGGGAAAACCACGCTGTTTAACGTTATTGCCGGGGTACATAAAGCCACCTCGGGTCGCGTCTTGATGGAAGGTCGCGACATCACGGGGCTGGCGCCGCATGAGCTGTTTCATCAAGGATTGCTCCGGACGTTTCAGATTGCTCATGAGTTCACGTCTATGAGCGTGCGCGAAAATCTGATGATGGTTCCACCGCAACAATCAGGCGAAACGCTTTGGAACACTTGGTTCGGCCGCAAACGCATTGCTAATGAAGAGCGCGCCCTGCAGGCCAAAGCCGATGAGGTTATCGATTTTTTAACCATCTCACATCTCAAACAAGAAAAAGCCGGCAACCTGTCGGGCGGTCAAAAAAAGCTGTTGGAGCTGGGACGGACGATGATGGTTGATGCCAAGATCGTGTTTCTAGACGAGGTTGGCGCTGGTGTGAACCGCACTCTGCTTGGCACGATCAGCGACGCTATTCTGCGCTTAAATCAAGAGCGCAATTACACCTTTGTGGTCATCGAACACGACATGGACTTTATCGGCAAGCTCTGTGACCCGGTGATCTGCATGGCCGAGGGCAAAGTATTGGCAGAGGGCACTTTGGAAGAAATAAAGGCCAATGAGCAGGTGATTGAGGCCTATCTTGGCACCGGTTTGAAAAATAAGGCGGTGGCGCAATGACTGAAGAGCCGTTTTTAATCGGAGACTCTATGACCGGCGGCTATGGTGGCGGCCCAGATATTTTGCACGGATGCACAATTTCGGTTGAAAGAGGCCAGATAGCGGTGATTGTCGGCCCCAATGGCGCCGGCAAATCAACCGCAATGAAGGCGGTTTTCGGAATGCTGAACCTCAACGGCGGTTCTGTGCGATTGAACGGTGTTGATATCACAGCTCTTTCACCGCAGGACCGGGTGAAACACGGCATGGGGTTCGTACCCCAAAACAGCAATATATTTACATCGATGACAGTTGAGGAAAACCTCGAGATGGGGGCGTTCATCCGCACCGATGATTTTAGCGAAACCATGGAGCAGGTGTATAGCCTGTTTCCAATTTTGCAGGAAAAGCGCAATCAGGCTGCGGGAGAATTATCAGGTGGCCAACGCCAGCAGGTTGCGGTGGGGCGTGCGTTGATGACGCGCCCTAAAGTGCTGATGTTGGATGAACCGACAGCTGGGGTCTCGCCGATCGTGATGGATGAATTATTCGATCGCATTATCGAGGTGGCACAATCAGGTATTCCAATTTTGATGGTAGAACAAAATGCCCGCCAAGCCCTTGAGATCGCCGATAAGGGCTATGTATTGGTACAGGGACGCAACGCCTTTTCGGGGACCGGCAAAGACCTGTTGAACGATCCCGAAGTCCGCAAATCATTTTTGGGAGGCTGAGCATGCCCCAACAAATTTGGTTGTTGAACAAAAAGTCCCTTTTGGCGTGTGTGTATGCCCCGCGCAATCGGGCGGCTGGTATATCTTTTGAGGCGCTGCGGCGCGGAGCGTATTAATGGATTTTCTGAATGCAATTATAGCCCTGTGCAATTACGTAATTGTTCCCAGCGTGACCTATGGCAGTCAACTGGCACTTGGGGCTTTGGGTGTGACGCTCATTTACAGTATTTTGCGGTTTTCCAATTTTGCCCACGGCGACACGATGGCCTTTGGCGCAACAGTGACCATTCTGGTCACGTGGTTTTTTCAGGCCAACGGTATCGGTCTGGGGCCATTGCCAACCGCTCTGTTGGCGCTGCCGTTCGGTATTCTCGGCTGCGTTGCGCTGGTGCTGCTTACCGATCGTCTGGTCTATCGATTTTATCGCGCCCAAAAAGCCAAGCCGGTTATTTTGGTGATCGTCTCAATGGGGGTGATGTTCATCATGAACGGTTTGGTCCGGTTTATTCTGGGTCCGGGAAACCGCACAATTACAGATGGTGAGCGGTTTATTATCTCAGCGCGAGAGTTCAAATCCATGACCGGATTGCGTGAGGGACTGGCGCTGAAAACCACCCAAGGCATCACAGTTATTACGGCTGTTGTTGTTGTCGTGGCGCTGTTTTGGTTTCTCAACAAGACACGCACCGGAAAATCCATGCGCGCCTATTCGGATAATGAAGATTTAGCACTATTGTCAGGGATCAACCCTGAACGGGTAGTGATGGTGACTTGGCTAATTGTTGCCAGTTTGGCAACGGTGGCGGGTGTGCTCTACGGTTTGGACAAATCCTTCAAACCATTCACCTATATGCTGTTACTTCTGCCTATTTTTGCCTCTGCTATTGTTGGCGGATTGGGTAATCCGGTCGGCGCAATTGCCGGTGGATTTCTCATTGCTTTTTCAGAAGTAACAATCACCTATGCTTGGAAAAAAGTTCTGGTTTATGCGTTGCCCGAACCCTTGGAACCGACGGGTTTGGTGCAATTACTCAGTACAGATTACAAATACGCGGTGAGTTTTTCCTTGCTTGTTTTGGTCCTTTTATTCCGTCCCACAGGCCTTTTCAGGGGGAAATCAGTATGACAGACCGCATGAGAACGTCCGGCCTGTTCGCCCTTGTTGTTGTCTTGATTCTGGCAACCGGGCTGTTGCAAAGTTGGAATTCGGCGCTTTTGATCCTCAATATGGGATTAATCAGTGCGATTATGGCGCTGGGTGTCAATCTGCAATGGGGTTTTGCAGGCCTGTTTAACGTGGGTATTATGGGGTTTGCAGCGCTTGGCGGATTGGCCACTGTACTGATTTCCATGCCCCCCGTCCCCGAAGCATGGACAGCGGGTGGTCCGCGCGTGTTACTTGGGGTGCTAATCGGCGCCGCCACATTAAGTGCTGCCATTTTAGGATATCAAAGACTGCCAGCCGGCCCAACCCGTGCCCTGGGTCTGATATTGTTTTTAATAATTGGCTTTTTTGTGTTTCGTTGGGTGTTTGACCCGGGTGTCAAAGCGGTTGAGGCGATCAACCCAGCTGGAACCGGCTATCTTGGCGGCCTTGGTTTGCCAGTGCTATTGGCTTGGCCGCTCGGAGGGCTTTTGGCGGCCGGGGCCGCTTGGGTGATCGGGAAAACTGCGTTGGGACTACGCTCGGATTATCTGGCAATTGCAACCCTCGGGATCGCCGAAATTATCGTTGCGATGATGAAGAACGAGGATTGGCTCGCGCGCGGTGTCAAGAATGTTACCGGCATTCCGCGCCCGGTACCCTATGAGGTTTCACTACAAAATAATGCCGGCTTTAACGCCTCAGCGCAAAGTCTTGGGCTTGATCCGGTTGTCGCCTCGTCACTTTATGTCAAACTCAGCTATTCGATTTTATTTGCCGTGGTACTGCTGGTATTGTTGTGGCTGGCACAACGCGCCTTAAAAAGCCCTTGGGGCCGCATGATGCGGGCCATACGCGACAATGAAGTCGCGGCCGAAGCGATGGGCAAAGATGTCACCGCACGTCATTTACAGGTCTTTATTTTGGGGTCGGCAATCTGTGGCATTGCCGGTGCGATGATGACGACACTCGACGGGCAATTGACCCCCGGTAGCTATCAACCGATCCGCTATACATTTTTGATCTGGGTGATGGTCATTGTCGGCGGCTCAGGCAACAATCTGGGCGCTGTTTTAGGTGGTTTTGTGATCTGGTTTTTCTGGGTTCAGGTCGAGCCCATTGGCCAATTATTGATGACAGTGGCCACGATGGGTCTGGATGACAGCAGCGCATTAAAACTGCACCTGCTCGACAGTGTCGCCCATATGCGTTTGCTGACTATGGGGTTGATCTTGTTACTGGTCTTGAGGTTCAGCCCACGCGGTTTATTGCCTGAAAAGTGAATTTGACTACGACTGGTTTGGTCTTGTTGCGAATATACACAAAAAATTAACCTCTAATATGTAGCTTGGACGGGAACAGAGCAGCGAGTGTTGGCTTTGTTTTATTTTCCTCCCAGTTAAACTGGCTGCGCCTTGACGGTGCAGCCTTTTTTATATCGACGTCTCACAATTTCTTATTGACCGCTCTGATCGAAATAAGTAGCGTATAGAGCATAATAGTCGGCGAGTTCGACAGGGAGCATGGAAGAGAGAGCCTTTTGGCTCTTTTTTCTTTTTTGAGATATGTGTGACGTGGTTTGAATGAAAAATGACGCTTGAAATCAGAGTATTCTTGTATTCTTTTTCTTGATAAAACTATAGATGGACCAAAAGGTAAAAACCATATGCCTAAAATTTTTGTCGTGATCGCCATAATCTGGTCTTTGATGACAGGGGCTCAGGTAACCGCCCAAACGGATGACAGCCCTGTACCAAAACCGCCAGAACTGGCAATGGGCACGACGGAGGGCGAACCGCAAATGGGTCAACCCTACACCGCTGAAAAAGTTGGCAGCTGGGAGCGGCGCTGCGTACGCACCGAGCCGGATCAGACGGACGATCCCTGTCAACTTTATCAATTGTTGGAAGATGATCTTGGTAATGCTGTGTCAGAGATTACCTTGTTTAAGCTCGATACCGGCGGGCAAGCGGTGGCCGGTGCAACCATTATCGTTCCTTTGGAAACTTTGTTAACTGAACAACTTAAACTGCGGGTCGACGAAAGCCCGGCCCGAATTTACCCTTTTTCTTTTTGCACGTCGGTCGGCTGTATTGCGCGTATCGGACTGACCGCAGACGATATCAAAAGTTTCAAACGCGGCGCCGGGGCCCGTTTGTCTTTGGTACCGGTTGCCGCGCCAGATCAGTTGGTAATTTTAAAAATGCCCCTTGATGGGTTCAGCGTCAGCTATTCAAAAATTAGCCCGCTCAAGGAATAACGCACGCTGTACGCCGCTACGGTACGGCACAGCCTACCCTTCACCGTTTGACGCTCCTAATCCGGACAAGGTGGCCTGTGCAGCCCTGATACCGGGTTTTGTGCCGCCCTGCCCCAATTTAGCCATCGTGCGTTGCATTGCACTGTGCTGCGCTTCGGGGTTCGACAGCAATGCACACAGCGCGGGGACAATTTTATCAGGCCGGCAATTGGCGCCGATAAACTCGGGCACCACGCGGGTTTCCGAAACCAGATTGACCAAAGTTACGGTATCGACCCGCAACATTCGACTGATAATTTGTCGCGACAACCACGCCATGTCATAAGCAATCACCATCGGAGTTGCGGCGGCTGCCAGTTCAAGCGACACCGTGCCAGAGGCCGCCAGAGCAACGTCCGCGGCGGCAAAAGCTGCGCGTTTATCCCTGTGAGCGGTTTCGACCAAATGCGCTAGCGTCTGCGTCTGTGTCGCTGTCGCTGCCTTTGGACCTACAACGATTGGCTTGCCAGGCCAATCCGCAACAGCTGTTCGCACCTGACTTTCAACGGCCGACACCGTCGGCACAACCACCCGAAGCGCAGGATGCTGCCGGATAAGCGCCGCGACTGCGCCCCTAAAGATAGGCAGCAGACGACGCACCTCAGACCGTCGCGATCCTGGCAGAACCAACAGTAATGGGGCCCCCTCAATATTATGCGTCTTGCGAAAGACTGCGATCTCGGATGGTGTTGCCTGAGGGTCAGTGACAACCGGATGCCCCACGAAATCGCATCGCATACCAGCGGCGCGCATATAGGGCGGCTCAAACGGAAACAGCGCCAGCACCTGATCGATATAGGGGGCCATTTTTTCCGCCCGCTTCGGTCGCCATGCCCAGACCGTTGGGGCCACATAATGCACTGTGCGAATAGAACTGCGTGCTTTGACTTTTTGCGCCACGCGCAGATTAAATTCGGGCAAATCAATGGTGATCAAAACGTCCGGTTGGAACTGTAATACCGCCTCAACGGTTTGCTGAATACGGCGCTTTAGTGCGTGATATTGCATTAAAATTTCACCGATGCCCATAATGCTGATTTGGTCCATTGGAAACAGGCTTGTCAGGCCCTGCCCAATCATCCCACTACCGCCAAGACCTGCAAACTGAACCTGTTTTCCAACCAAATGTTGAAGACCTTTCATCAATTCAGCGCCCAGTTTGTCGCCAGAGGCTTCACCGGCAATGATAAATACCTTCACCTCATATCTCCTGGGCTATAAGAAACAACCCAAACTGAGCCACCAGTGCGCGCGTCTGTTCGGGCTCTAAAAGCAGCACGCGCCCGGCGTCTATGGCCAGACCGGCCAGTCCTGCCGCCTGCACTGCCCGTATGGTATCGGGCCCAATTGCAGGCATATCCACCCGTAGGTCCTGCCCTGATTTTGGCGTTTTGATTAGAACGCCGCCCTGCCCTCGCCGCAGATGTGAGGGAGTTTGCCCAACAAAACGAAGCAGTGCATCGGTGCCCTGCAATGTCTCAATTCCAAGGCACAGGCCATTTTCAAATACGGTGCTTTGCCCGATATCGGCATCTGAGAGCAACCCCAGCAAAGCTCGCCCCTTTTCAATATCCTCATGGTGCTTTGACTGGGGGACCACTTGCGACAATATCCCTGCCTTTGCGGTCATCTCAGGTAAGAGCTCATGAGCGCCGCACACCGTAAACCCATGAGATTCGAACAAATCGATGACAAACCGCAGCAGGCCGTCATCCCCAAGTTGCAAGGCCGCCACAAGCTGCGGCGAAATTTGGCGCATAAAGGCATCGAAATTTTCAGGGTTTAACGCCGGCCGGTACATTGAGCCTGCCATAACCACCCGTCGAATACCGCGCTCTTTCAGAACCGCAAACAACTTTCCAAGCTGCTCAAAACTGTGGTCTTCCGTCCGGCCTGGCAGGCTGTGGTTGATGCCGGTAAAGGTAATATAAAGCGCATCTGGATAGGCGCGCGCCAAGTCTGGTGGCAAAGCACCCGCACCGCTTAATATGGCCAAGTCCAAAGCCATGGATCAGCTCGGCGTCAAAAAGGATCGGTCACTATGACCCAAAACAAACTCTACGATATCCTGAACATAGGCCGAGGTGGTTTCATCGCCGAGCTTTTTGGTGCGCTCCAAAAATGTCCCATCGCCTTGCGCCAGCATCTGAAACGCTGCGCGCAAGGCGGTTATATCCATTCGGTCAACCCCTTTGCGTTTCAAACCAACAAGGTTCAAGCCATCCAACGCACCCCGGGGGCCCTGAACCAGACCATATGGGATAACATCATTTGTGACCATTGTTACCGCGCCGACAATCGCACCGCGACCTATACGGACAAATTGGTGAATGCCTGAAAGACCGCCAATGATAACGTCATCCTCGATGATGCAATGGCCGGCCAATGCGGCGCTGTTCACCACGATAACCCGATCACCGATCTGGGCATCATGCGCGACATGACAGCCTGCCATAAACAGCCCATCATCCCCAATTTTAGTCACACCGCCGCCGCCATCGGTACCGGTATTCATCGTCACATGTTCCCGAATGCGATTGCGCTTACCGATCACAAGTCGTGTTTTTTCGCCATTAAACTTGAGATCTTGCGGAATTTCGCCAATCACCGAAAACGGAAAAATCGTCGTGTCTTGACCAATTGTCGTCTGTCCCGCGATCACAACGTGACTTTTTAATTTGACACCAGCCTTCAACACCACATTCGGACCAATATGACAAAACGGCCCAACCCTACAATCGGGCGCAATCACCGCGCCCGCTTCAATTACTGCGCTTGGATGAATATTGACAGTCTCGTCCTCTGCGCGGGTCCTGTCAGTCATCTGCCGGCTCCTGCGGCATATCCATCATCGCCGTAAACTCGGCCTCAGCAGCCATTTCCCCCTCGACAGTGGCCACACCGCCAAATTTCCAAACCTTACCCCCGGGTTTGCCGCGCAGTGTTGTCATGCGCATTTCCAAAACATCGCCTGGAATGACTTTACGCCGGAACTTACACTTATCAATTGCCATAAAATAAATCAGCATGTTTTTATCAGCCAGATCCAGTGCAGTTCCGACCATAACCCCCGCGGTCTGCGCCATTGCCTCGACAATGGTAACGCCGGGCATAATGGGTGCACCGGGAAAATGGCCTTGAAAATGTGGCTCATTCATCGAGACATTTTTGATCCCGGTTGCAGATTTATAGCCATCTATTTCAAGCACTTTATCCACAAGCAGGAACGGATAGCGATGCGGCAATATCCGTTGGATAAGTTGAATATCCGCACTCAAAACGGGTGAAGTCATACTGGGATCCGATCCTTGTTCTTACGAGAGTAATATCTATCAAGCCCTTGAAAGCGGGACAAGCTTACTCTTTGCCCGCCCCGGAACTGGTTTTGCCATCCCCGAGAAACGCATCGATCCTTTCGATGGCCACATCCGTAAGATTTATGGCGTCATTCCAGATAAAGGCATAGCGCTGCTCAATGATTACATCAGCGCCGGTGTCGCGCATCAATGTCTCGAAAACCGGACCGGTCGCGGACATTAATATCATTTGATCCTTGCGGCGCTGCTCCATGCGCCTTTGATTTTTGGCTTGTTGTTGGTTTGAAATAAGTTGGACTTTTTCGTCAAAATTCGCCGCCAGAACTCTAAATTCATCGGCGTTCATCGAACTGCGTTGTTTCGTCAGGCTCGCTTCTTCCAATTCCAACTCTTGCAAAAGGCGTTTATTGTCGGCGATCTGTAATTGCTCCATATGGCGCAATTCAGATGCAAGCCGGCGGCCGTATAATGTTTCACTTAGCACGCGCTGTTTATCAATGATGATCACCGAGGTGCGCGGCAGGGTGTCTGTTTGCGCCCAACCAAACGCCACAGTTATGACAATTAAAACGATCCAAGTGGTCAGGATGCGAATTGTGGTCATAATACCCTCAGAAGCTTGTGGCGATGGTGAGCTCGAAACTTTCGGTTTTATCAAAGGTCTCAGATTGCAACACATCCATGAAATTAAACCTCAGTGGTCCAATGACTGTTGTCCAAAACAACGAAAATCCGATCGTGTGACGCAGTTTAAACTTTTCGGATACCACAAGATTGTTAGTAGTTTCCAATCCCCATAGAGAGCCTATGTCGTAGAACACACCCCCAGTGAGCCCGTATTCGTTTGGTATTCCCAAAGGAAATTGGGCTTCAAAGCGGGCAACCGCATAGTCTGTGCCGCCAAGAGCGTCATCGTAAAAGCCTGACTTTACCTCGCGGGGGCCTATACCATTCGCGTCAAAACCACGCATGACATTGGATCCAAGCGAGAAGCGATCGTTAACCCGACTGCTGCCCTTCATATACGACATTGTGCCACCTTCAAGAGTAGCAGAAAGTGTCACTTCTTCTGCCATAACCGTGGTTTGCCCGATAACTTTAAAATTTGTTTTGACAAAGGAATTATCACCGCCAAATCCACCAATTTCCTGCCCTATTTGAAACAATGCTCCTGAATTGGTGTTAAGGCCCTTTCGACGATTGTCGTAGGTATATGTATATCCGATCGAGCTGTTCAGTACATCGCCCTTTTCAACTTCACCTTTGATGATACCACTGATATAAGCGCTGGTTGTCAGACCAGTGGCAACGTCGGACGTACTGAGATTATAGCTCAGGTTCAAGGCACTATATTCGGTCAGCGGAAACCCGATCGAGGGCGAAAAAGAAGTCGTGTTTGATTGGAAAGATACCTCATCAGGAGTATAGGAAACGTAACTTAATTCTATTCCAGCAGACAAATCACGCCCTAAAAATGCGGGTTCGCGAAAACTGAATTCAAGTTTTTTATTGGTTGCCGCCGTCGAGATGGCAAGTCCAAGCGCCTGACCTCTGCCTAGAAAATTAGCCTCCTCAAAAGTAATTTCCGCACCAAGCCCGGTCGTGCTGGCATAGGTGCCACCGAACCCAAGGCTTCCGGTTGGTTTTTCAACCACCGATACGTCAATAATGACCTGATCCGGGGAGGATCCCTCCCGCGGCTCAACTTTCGACTGTGAAAAGTAACCCAGCGCCTTGATCCGTTCGGCGCTCTGGCGAATTTCGCGTGGATTAAACGGGTCGCCTTCAACCACATTAAACTGCCGCCGTATAACCTTGTCCAAGGTGGTTGCATTGCCTTTTATATCGATACGCTCGACAAAGACACGCGGCCCGTTGGACAGCTTGTATTCTATATCCAGTGTCAACGTCCGATCGTTGCGGGTAATGTTGGGCTCCACTCGCAGGAAATCTTTCCCCTGCATTAGGGCAAAACGCTCGAGCCGTGTGATGTCCGTCTCGATAGGCAGGGGTGAGTAGATATCACCAGTGGTCACTTTAATCGCAGCTCCAAAGGCGTCGAGATCGACCGTTTCGATGTCTGAGACCACCGATACCTCGCCAACGGAAAACTGCTGGCCCTCTTGAAGCATGAACGTTACAAACATGCCGTCGCGTTTCCGCGACAGTTCCGAAGCGACATTGGTAATTTTAAAATCAACAAAACCACGTGACAAATAAAAATCAGCCAGCAGCTGCTTGTCATAATCGATCCGGTCCGCGATGAACGTATCCTTGGATATAACACTGCGCAGCAGTCCGGCCTGTTTTGTGGCTAAAACCCGCCGCAGCCGGCGTTCCGAGAACGCTCTATTGCCAACAAAGCTCAACCGCTCAATTTCAACCAAGCCCCCTTCAAAAACCTCAAACACCAAATCGACACGATTGTCAGCACGTCTGATCGCTTTGGGGGTAACCCTTGCCGCAAGACGCCCTTTTTGCACATAGGCATCCACGACGCGCGCCGCGTCCTGTTCGGCTAATTCCGCGTTGAAAACACGCCGGGGCTGCGACTGGATCGCTTTTAACAGGGCTTCACTTTTGAGCCTTTTATTCCCTTCAAAAACAATCTGGTTCAGAGTTGGCAACTCAACCACCAGAATTTTCAAAGTGTCTCCTACAGGCTCCATATCGACGCGCTCGAACAAGCCACTGGCCAGAATATTTCGGTAGGCTGTGTTCAGCGCACCGGCACTTATTGTTACATCACGCTCGAGACCCGCGTAGCTCAGGATGGTGTTGCTTTCGATACGTTGGTTGCCACTGACCTCAAATTTTGAAAATACATACGATTGCGCTTCTGCGGACGCCGTAAATGAAAATGCAATCAACCCAAAAAATAGAACCAAAGTCCGAACACGGAGCAGGACTGCGCAGACGGGAAAGTCCGGGGTCTGTGCCCAAATTGTAAAAATATTCTTCATCACGAGTTCCCAGTCATGTCATAAGCCCTAAAAAAGGTATCTGTATTGCCCAAGGATGTCAAAAGACAAGCCGGTCATTTCCCCATCATATACACCAAGGTTTGTCACATGCCCCAAACCGACCTTTCAACAACGATAAAGACCCTGATATGAAAATGCTTCGCATAAATCATAAATAAAATCAGTCTTTCCGCCCCACGCTGCTAAGGGCAGAATAAGTCATTTGACACACCAAACACCATCAAAGCCAATATAGCCGCCAATCCAGCCACCATAAGAAACCGCACCAGAGAGTCATTTGCTGGCCGACCGGTTATCGCTTCATAGGTGAAGAACAAAAGTTGCCCGCCATCTAAAGGCGGAATCGGGAAAAGATTTAACAGGCCAATCGCCGTGCTGAGCACCGCAATAAACACAATAAAACTTTGACCGCCTTGACTGGCCATAGCGCCAGAAACCTGTGCAATTCCAATCGGTCCTGACAGATTACAGCTGCTGATCGCCCCGGTTATCATATGGTACATCCCCGACAGCGACCCCTCAATAATCCGCAGCGTCCTCGCGACCGCGGCGCTGAAGGCCTGCCAGACGCCAGGGGCTTGTGTGGCTGGTTCAAAAACCTCGCCACCAACAATTCCGATTCGCCACTGCGTGACAAACGTATTATCTGGCCCCGGCTCATCCACCCGACGCGGCGTCAACGCAAATTGCAGTTGCTCGCCTGCTCGCCAGACATCCAGTTTCAAAACCTTACCGTTGGAATTTTCCACATGTCCTTTGAGTTGGTTGAACGAAAACACCGCCATTCCGTCAACCGCAGTAATCACATCTCCGACCTTCATATCGATGGCATAGGCCGCCGATTGCGGCGCAAGCTGGGTGATATGGGCCGGATAGGGGTGTGGCCCCTGCACCTGAATTTCCATGCCAGCGCGTCGCACCGCATACGTCAGGCTGGCCTTATCGGGCAGATCCGTGAGAAACCCGTAGAAGGCCGCACCATCGTTAAAGGACGGCAGATCCACACCTTCAATACCAAGGATCTCATCGCCCAATTTCAAACCCTGTGGCGCAGGGTTTGGCAGCAAGCGCCCCACGGTCAAAGGATCAGACGGCACGCCCTGCATCATCAAAACGCCAAAAAAGATCGCAATCGAAAGAATAAAATTGAACACAGGTCCGGCAACCACGGTAGCCATGCGCGCAGCAACGGGAGCACCATGCATCGTTTTGCGTAATTCCGCCGGGTCTTGGGTTTGCAGCGCCTGAACATCTTTGCTGCTGGCAGCGTCTGCATCACCCCGAAATTTTACGTATCCGCCAAGAGGCAATGCCGCAATTTGCCAGCGTGTGCCGCGGCTGTCTATTCTGGAAAACAGAACCGGCCCAAACCCGATTGAAAAGACATCAGCCTCGATTCCCGACCAGCGGCCAACGATATAGTGACCGTATTCATGGATGGCCACGATGATCGACAACGCAATGACAAATGCGATCACCGTCGAGATCGCATCTCCAAAGACAGGAATTATTGAGTATACTGTCACACTTGGTCCTTAACTATCAAAAATTCGCAACCTGATGGTCTTATAGTTCAAATGGTTGAGTTTGCGTCCGGTATCAAGGTCAAAATGAGCGGTGAAGATTGGCGCAAGATGTGATGCACATACTGAGGCCCATTTACACGCAGAATGCAAACCGTAATCCACTGCGTGCCTTCAGCCCAAAAGGCGTTAGTGTCGTCAATCCGAAATTGAGATAATGCATCAAAATCCGATCGAAGGCGACAGGAACATTTGAAGTGCAAAAATAACAGCAGCGGCTGCAATCATGCCATCAAACCGGTCCAAAAAACCACCATGTCCGGGGATCAGAGATGAGCTGTCTTTTACCCCGGCCTGACGCTTGAGATGACTTTCAAGAATATCGCCGCACTGCGACACTATGGACAGCAATATACTGAGAGGCACAATTCCCCAATGAATACCTTCAAGCTGCGAGACAAATATGCCTCCAACGCATCCAGATCCGAGCCAACCCGCAACCGTTCCAGACCACGTCTTATTGGGGCTGATTGAGGCCCAAAGTTTTGGCCCCCCAAGCAAACGACCTGCAAAATAACCGGCAAGATCGGTGATGATCACCAGACTGATCAGCCAGATCACCGGGGTAAGGCCGGATTGGATGTACAGACCAGAAACCCCCATGGCCCCCGCTGAGACAAGCGCGCTATAGGTTGGAAAAAGTAAACCTTTGACGGGAAGTCGCTTGTAGATCAGAATAACAGCCGCGAGCATAACAAACGCGGCCCCGCTGACCGGCAACCATGTTGCACCAAAAAAGGCCATTGCAGTGGCCCCGGCAAATCCCAGCGCGCGCTTGCCCTCCTCCGGTGCGAACAGACAAATAACCTCCCAGATCATCGCACCACAGACCAGCGCCAATAACGCGCGCAACCAAAATCCGCCAAGAGCGAGCGCCGCGCCGCCGACACCCAGCATAACCACAGCCGATATCAGGCGCGGCGCCAAATCATTCCAGCGGGCCACTCCGGTCATTCGGCCACTGCGCCATAATTACGTTTGCGCAACTGAAATCCCTGAGTCAGCAAAGTAAATTCAGCAGCGCTGAAATCCGGCCATAATGTATCGACAAATTCATATTCCGCATAGGCGGATTGCCAGAGTAAGAAATTAGAGACCCGCGCCTCACCACTGGTGCGAATAACCAGGTCAGGATCAGGCAAAACATAAGTATCCAGATACTTTGGAAGGGTTTCTTCATCAATGCTTTCGGGGTCTAATTCTCCAATCGCCACATCTTTCGCCAAGCGTTTTGTCGCTCGGGCCACCTCATCGCGACCGCCGTAATTCAACGCCACTGTCAAGTTTGTTCCGTCACAATGGTCCGTAGCAGTTTCCAAATCATCCATTAAGGCGACCAGTTTGGGATCGAGCCGGATCCGATCCCCGATAAATCTGACTTTTACGTTGTTCTTGACCAATCCCCGCGTCTCTTTTTGAATGTAGGCCCTGAACAAGCTCATCAAACCTGACACCTCGGACTGGGTGCGTTTCCAGTTTTCCGTAGAAAACCCGAAAACAGTCAGGTATTTCACTCCGAGATCAGGACACACGGCAACGATTTCACGGACCCGTGCTGCGCCAGCATGATGGCCGAATAAACGCGGACGTCCGCGCTGGGTCGCCCAACGCCCGTTTCCATCCATAATAATCGCAACATGATCCGGGCCTTGACCCGACACTTTGGTATTGCCGTTTGCAGACAATCGAATACCCCTTGTTCAGACCTGCATAATTTCAGTCTGTTTAGTCTCTAAGTTTTTATCGACCATCGCAATAAAGCGGTCGGTCAGATCTTGAACTTCGCCTTCCCACAGCTTTTGGTCGTCTTCAGACATGCCGTTAGATTTGGCTTTCTTGATCTGGTCCATGCCATCACGCCGGACATTACGCACGGAAATACGTGCACTTTCTGCATATTGCGCAGCAACTTTTGTCAACTCACGTCGCCGCTCCTCGTTCAATTCTGGAATAGGCAACATAATAATCGTGCCGTTCAGTTGCGGATTGATGCCAAGACCACTTTCGCGAATGGCTTTCTCGACCTTGCCCACCATAGATTTATCCCACACGTTGATCGTCACCATACGGGGTTCTGGCACGTTGACAGTTCCGACCTGATTAATTGGGGTCTGTGATCCATAAGCATCCACCGTAATTGGCTCAAGCATACTGGATGAGGCGCGCCCTGTTCGCAGAGAGGCGAATTCAACCTTGAGAGACGAGACAGCACCGGCCATACGACGCTCCAGATCATCGGTGTCAATCATGATTTCGTCGTCTGTCATGGTTTGTCTTTCCTGTTCGCCTGTTAGATATTGCTCAGTGTAACCCTAACCATGCACTTTTGTATAGGTGCCTTCACCAGCTAAAATACCCCGGAAGCCACCCGGCTCATCAAGTGAAAAAACGAATATTGGCAAATCATTATCCCGCGCCAGAGCGATGGCGCTGGCATCCATAACCCCCAAATGTTGGGCCAGAACCTCATCATAGCTGACCGTGTCAAAGCGCCTCGCATCGGAGAACTTTTCCGGATCCTTGTCGTAAACGCCGTCGACTTTCGTCCCCTTGAAAATCGCTTCGCAAGCCATTTCGTTGGCGCGCAGTGTTGCCGCTGTATCTGTGGTGAAATACGGGTTGCCGGTACCAGCCGCAAAGATACACACCCGGCTTTTTTCGAGGTGGCGCACTGCGCGACGGCGAATATAGGGCTCGCACACCTGATCCATCGGGATGGCGCTGATCACTCTTGTAAACACGCCAAGATCTTCCAGTGCACTCTGCATCGCCAGCGCATTCATCACCGTGGCCAGCATGCCCATATAATCTGCGGTGGTGCGTTCCATACCCTCGGCACTGCCCTGCAGGCCACGGAAAATATTGCCGCCGCCGATGACCATACAGATTTCAACGCCAAGCGCATGCACTGATTCAATCTCTCGGGCGATTCGCTGCACGGTCGGCGGGTGAAGACCAAAGCCCTGATCGCTCATTAATGCCTCGCCGGAAATTTTGAGCATAACACGCTTGTATTTCGTCATCTCGGTTGTGTCATCGGGCATGGTGCGCTCCATTTCGGCAGTGGTTTACATGGCAAATCAATGGCGTCATAACTCACAATCTCAATGCGCTTTGCTTGAACAAAAGGCAAGATACCTAGGAACGATAAATGACCATTGCCGGCCTCGCGGCACATTTTCCCGCGCTCGACAGTCACACCCCTGTGCTAATTGCCGGTCCAACGGCCTGCGGCAAATCAACATTGGCGCTGCAAATTGCCGAAACCTATGGCGGTGTGGTGATAAATGCCGATGCGATTCAGGTATATGGTGCTTTGCGATGCCTGACAGCCCGCCCCACCGTTGAAGACGAACAGAAAGCACCGCATCTGCTCTATGGCCATATTGCTTACGATCAGCCCTATTCTGTGGGCCAATGGCTACGCGACGTGACACCGTTGTTGCACGGTGGTGAGCGGCCGATCATCATCGGTGGTACGGGACTGTATTTTCAGGCTCTAACCCAAGGTCTTGCGGATATACCACAGATTTCACCACAGATTGCGGCCCGCTCGGAACAGATTCTCGCAACCGCGGGCCACAGGGCGCTCGCTGCAGAATTAGATGCTGCCACAGCTGCCAGAATCGACCTGCACAATCCCATGCGGGTGCAGCGTGCCTGGCAGGTACTGAACAGCACCGGGCGCGGATTGGCGGCTTGGCAGGATGGGACCCCACCGCCGGCGTTGCGGGTTTCAGACAGCCTACCCATTGTTTTTGACGTGGCCCGCGATTGGTTAAACCAACGGATTGAAACCCGCTTTGAGAGCATGGTCAAAGGCGGCGCTGTGGATGAAATACGCGCCCTGTTACCGGTTTGGTCCCCAGAGCTGCCTTGCGCCAAGGCCATCGGCGCCCGGCAATTGGTTGCCTATTTAAAGGGTGAGATTTCGCTTGAAACAGTCCAAAGTGAGGCCACGATTGCCACTCAGCAATTTGCCAAGCGGCAACGGACTTGGTTTCGATCAAAAATGGCAGATTGGCACACCTACACTCCAAGCGAAGCTGCCCGCACAACGCCCTGAACTGCGCGCTAGCTCTCGACCGCAGGGCACATTGTTCACTCAGATTTGGTTTTTCAGACTGCGCAGATGCCAAAATAGAAATATACACGCAACAATGGCAGCCTTCAAAATCTTAAATTTTTAAAATGGCTGCGATGTATTTCTGGGTTTCGCGATAGGGCGGCACACCGTTGTGTTTGCGAACAGCCTCCGGCCCGGCATTATACGCCGCCAGCGCCAGTTTCCACGACCCAAAAGCGCGGTACTGCGCCTTAAGGTAGCGCGCGCCACCATCAAGATTTGCGGCAGGGACCATTGGGTCAACGCCCAGATCACGGGCGGTGCCAGGCATCAACTGGGCAAGCCCCACCGCGCCCTTGTGCGATTTAACCGATGGGTTCCAGCCGCTTTCCTGCTCTACCAGCCGCAAAAATAAACCCTCCGGGATGCCGTGGCGCTGCGCCGCAGCCCTTGCAAGCGATAAAAACGGACCCCGGTAACTGCCGCGGTAGCCCTGCAAATCAAATTTGGGTGGAACGCTGATTCGTGGTCGGTCAAAGCTAATGGCCCGGCTCTTTGGCCGCGGCAAGCGTGAATCCAACACTTTGAACTGATCAGCTAACAGGGCGCGTCTGGTTTTTGAGGCCCCAATTTCAGCGTTTGCGACGCCACTGATACTCAGCAGCAAGATGAATTGTATACCCACGCGCCAAAGCATCGATATGTCCTGTATAGCTGTCCCCGATGATCCTATCATACATCAATAGGTTACAGATACCAGTTAAACCAATTTCCCAGTATTTCGAAATCAAAATACACAATGGTCAAAACTTTGTGATCAATCCTTAGTCGATATCGCGGCTTTTTATGCCTTGTCGGAAACAACTGTCATTTTAAGGTTTCCTTCATCTTGCTCGAGTGGTGTAAACATAAAGTCAATAATATCGGATTCGATGGAGGAACATATGGCAGGGTCGGTTAATAAGGTCATTCTCATTGGCAATCTGGGACGCGACCCAGAGGTCAGGTCCTTTCAAAATGGTGGAAAGGTTTGCAATCTGCGTATTGCCACTTCTGAAAATTGGAAAGATAAAAATACCGGTGAACGGCGCGAAAAGACCGAATGGCACAGTGTGGCTATTTTCCAAGAAGGACTGGTACGAATCGCCGAGCAGTACCTGCGCAAAGGATCAAAGGTCTATATTGAAGGGCAATTACAGACCCGCAAATGGCAAGACCAATCGGGACAAGACAAATACAGTACGGAAGTTGTTCTGCAGGGTTATGGCGGAACACTGACCATGCTGGATGGTCGTGATGGTGGCGGTGTCGGTGCACCCTCTGGTGGCGGATCAGGCTATGATAACCGGCAGGATGGCGGCTATGACAGTGGGTATGACAGCGGCTATAGCGGCGGCCCTGCGCAAGGGGGCGGGACTTCGACCCCGTCGCGCGATGTGGACGATGAAATTCCGTTTTAAACGGGTCGAAACACCTTGGCACATACTGGGTGACAAATGTAGGCGACAGCAGCAAATAGACGGTCTGTCGCCGTTTTAGTCTTTTGGACAAGACTTTGTGCCTCTGCCAGCGAGCTCACTGTTTCAATGGTTTTTGTGCCGCAAAGCCTCGTTTAACAAGTCGAAAACACGCTCTTTGGGTACATCAGATGTTATGAAGCTCTTGCCGATGGCGCTTGCCAGTATGAATTTCAACTGGCCATCAACAACTTTTTTATCTTGCGCCATCAACGCCACAAGGGTTGCGGCATCGGGCAAATCACCGTCTATGTCGGCCAGATCAGTTTTCATGTTCATAGCTTTGAGATGGGCCCTGACCCGGCTTGGATCCTCTTGAGCGCAAAGCCCAAGGCGTGCCGACAACTCAAACGCCAGCGCGCATCCGATCGCCACACCTTCCCCATGCAGCAGCCGGTCGGAATAGCCGGTTGCCGCCTCAAGCGCGTGGCAAAAGGTATGACCCAGATTAAGCAAAGCGCGCTCGCCCTGCTCGGTCTCATCACGCTCGACGATCGCCGCTTTCATTTCACAGGCCCGTTTCACCGCTGTAATTCTTGCCGTTTGATCTCCGCCGGCCAGTGCCGCCCCGTTGCTTTCAAGCCAGTTGAAAAATTCCGAATCTCCCAACAGCCCGTATTTGACCACTTCGCCGTAACCGGCGATGAAATCTCGCGGTTTAAGTGACTCTAGAACGGCGATATCAGCCAAAACCAACGCTGGCTGGTGAAACGATCCGATCAGATTTTTACCCTGTGGCGCGTTGATGCCGGTCTTACCGCCGACCGAGCTATCGACCTGTGCCAAAAGCGATGTTGGAATTTGAATAAACTGAACACCTCGGCGCAGAATAGCCGCGGCAAACCCGACCAAATCCCCAATCACACCGCCGCCGAGCGCAATAACGATGTCATTGCGTTCGATCTTTTGATCCAGCAGCCATTCGACGGTCTGGCCCAGAACCTGCCAGTTTTTTGTCTGTTCGCCTGCCGGAAGTGTCAGGGCCACCATTTCGATATTGGCTGTCAACAACCCTTCGCGCAGCGCTTCCAGATGCAAATCGGCCACGGTGCTATCGGTGACAACAGCCACCCGTTGTCGGCGCAGGAACGGCGATATATATGCACCGGCCTCGGCCAGAAGACCGGGCCCAATGTGGATATCATAGCTGCGGGTTTTCAAATCAACCTTGACGGTTTCCATCACGGCACCTTTTCTAAAATATCTGACTGCTCCACCAGGCAGGCCAGGACCCGTCCGGCCATCTGATCGATCGACACAGACGGCGCTGCCGGAACGGTCAGATCAGCCAATGCATAAACTGGACCACGCTGGGCGAGCATAGTGGTCAGTGTTTCATACGGATTTGGCGTCTGCAACAGAGGGCGGCCAGGCTTAAGCCGTACCCGGGACCACAACAAACCTGGTTCTACTTCCAGAAACAGCGAAATCGCCTTTGACGAAATTAGATCACGATTTTGGGGCGTTAGAAAGGCGCCGCCACCGGTAGATAGAATACAGGGATCATGGTCGAGAAGGCGTGCGAGAATTTGAGTTTCTTTTGCCCGAAAAAACGCTTCGCCATCCCGAGCGAATATTTCAGAAATAGCCATATTGGAGGCAGATTCTATCTCTGCGTCCGAATCAAGAAACGACACCGAGAGAAGATTGGCCAAAGCCTTGCCAATCGCCGTCTTACCGGCCCCCATCATGCCCACAAGAGCCACTGTTTTTTTTAATCGATAGCGCATTTACACCGTATTTCGGCAAACCGCCGAGAAAAATCACATCTGATGTCTGCATGACGTGATTTTAGGTGAAACACCATAACGAAATGCTGTATGCTCTGAATGGAACGATCGGAGGAACGATGCAGCGTCTCGTCAAATGGCTTTTATATCTTGCTGTCATTGCCTTGGTGTTGCTTATTGGCTACGCCTATATAGGCCCCTATTTCGGCGCTGATTTTGCGCCAAACCAGGAAGAGATTCGCGTGCCCGTTACGTTGACCGATGATTAAAATATGGCTTCCGCTTATTCTTTTATCGTCGGAAGCCTTTGCCGGCCCGCCGTTGTCTGCCATTGAATGGCTACAGACTACCGAACCGCCCATCGTGGCAAACCCGGTCAAACCCGCTCATAAAATTGTCGACATCGACAAGCCCGACCAGATGGCTGTGCAGCGCCCGTTGATCAGCGTCAGCCCTTTGAGCCGCCTTTCCCCAGAGGCGGTTGGCTTGCTTCCTAGCTATGTTACCGGGTTTCCGGGGGATTTGTGGGCCAACAGCCCGCCAGATCTTTTGGCAAGATTGATTCGAAATTTAGAGGTTGGCGACAATCCGGCGATGCAGGCGTTGCTACTGACACTTTTACTGGCCGAGACCGACCCACCTAAACATGTCGAACCAGGCATTAGCATTCTTCTGGCGAGGGTCGATAAACTGATTGAAATTGGCGCGATTGAGCCCGCACTGGCGTTGGTTGAGCGGGCGGGCTCTCAGGATCCTGCCCTGTTTTCACGGGCTTTTGATCTTGCTCTTTTGGCTGACAAAACTGATCCTGCTTGTCGCGATGTACTGACCAAACCAACCCTCGAACCTGACTATACGATCAGAATATTTTGCCACGTCCGCAACGGGGATTGGGCCCTTGCGTCGTTTATGTTGGAAAATGCCATTGCGCTTGGGGAAATTGAGCCGCGCACAGGACTGCTGTTGGATTTATTTCTCAATCCGGACCTCGCCGAGAGCACATTGCCACCCGTTCCAAGCATAGAGCCCAGCCCGCTTGAATTTAGACTTTTTGAGGCAATTGGCAGCCCGTTGCAAACGGCGTCTCTGCCTGTGTCTTTTGCGATTGCCGACCTGTCCGGCAACAGCGGTTGGAAGGCGCAGCTGGAAGCTGCCGAGCGGCTGGTCAAATCCGGTGCCCTGTCTGAAAATCAGTTGCTGGGAATATACACGGCGCGTCTGCCGGCCGCCTCAGGCGGTGTTTGGGATCGGGTTGCGGGTTTACAACGGTTTGATCAGGCCCTAATTGCCGGCACTCCGCGCGAGGTAGAGGCCGCATTGGCCGAAATTTGGCCCCAGATGACCCGTGCAGGCCTAGCGGTGGGATTTGCCAGAATGTTTGGTCGCATTTTGATGGAACAACCCTCAAGCCAGACCACCGACCGGTTGAGATTTGATATACAAATGCTGGCACCAATCTATCAAACCGCCGCACAGTTTCGCCCTTTGCGCGATGATGAAGACAGGTTTTTAACCGCGCTGGCGCAAGGCACTCTAGCACAGCACAGGCCGTTTAATGATACCAGCACCGCAGTATTAAGGGGCTTTACCGCCCAACCCATACCCTCAAGGCTGCGCACTCTTTTAGACCAGAGACGCTTAGGAGAGGTTATTTTACGCAGTATTGCTGCGTTCAGCGATGGGGCTGCGGGTGATTCACAGCAATTATCCGAGTCTTTGGCGACGCTGCAGGAGGTTGGGTTAAACACCACGGCTCAAAGCGCGGCGTTGCAACTCTTGATACTCAAGCGACGCCAATGACCGATGACCGCTGGATTGAATTGTTTTTAGACGCAAAAACTGCCGAACAGGGGCTCGCGCATAATTCGCAGCTCGCCTATCTGCGCGACCTCGCTGATTTCAAAACTTTTTTGCAACGCGCCAAAACCCCGTTCAGCGCGGTCACACACTCCCAAATTCAAGCCTATCTTGTCGAATGTGATGCTGCTGGACTTGCGAAAACCACCCGGGCGCGGCGGCTCTCGGCTATCAAGCAGCTGTACCGTTTTGCCTATCTTGAGGGCTGGCGCGAGGACAACCCTTCGCTACAAATTGCCGGCCCGGGGCGTGACAAAAGGTTACCAAAGGTTTTAAACACCACCGATGTGGACCAATTGCTGGCGGCGGCAGAGCGTTGCGGCAAAACGGCTCGGGACCGGCAACGCAACATCTGTCTGATGCAACTGCTCTATGCCACTGGTATGCGGGTCACCGAGTTGATGTCTCTGCCGATCTCGGCGGCTCGGGGCGATCCGCAATTGCTTTTGGTACGCGGCAAGGGCGACAGGGAACGTCTGGTGCCTCTGTCCCCGCCAGCCCGCAGCGAACTGGCAGCCTGGCTGGTGATCCGCGACCGCGACGAGACTGCAAAAAAGACCAAGGGGGCGCCAGGGTCGCGATTTTTGTTTCCATCCCATGGAAAATTAGGCCATCTGACGCGGCATTGGTTTTTCGGTTTGATCAAAACCCTCGCAAACGAGGCTGGTCTGGCCCCCAACAGCGTCACCCCACATACGCTGCGGCACGCTTTTGCCACCCATCTGCTGGCCAATGGCGCCGACTTACGGTCAATACAAACTTTGTTGGGCCACGCCGATATTGCGACAACCGAAATCTATACCCATGTACTCGAAACACGATTGCGGTCTTTGGTATTGCATCATCACCCGCTGTCTCGCGATTCAGACAAACGCTGAAACCGTCAAGCGAAAGCAGGTCCCACTGCGCTGGCAGGTATAATCGTTCAAAAGCAGCCGACAAAAGACTGCAATGTCTTGTAAAATACTCCACGCTGCTCAATATGCCGGTAACCACTGGTTAGAAATTAGGAAACCTCTGTCGATGGACTTGGCTCATACAGATTTTGATCTTGCGTTTTGGACAACGGTGGTGGCGATTTTGCTGTTACTGGTGCTCTCGGCATTTTTTTCTGGCAGCGAAACCGCCCTGACCGCCGCCTCACGGGGCAAGTTACACGCCCAAGCTGACAAGGGCAGTCGCGGTGCGCGCCGCGCGCTTGAGATCACCGAAGATAACGAGCGGCTGATTGGCTCAGTCCTGCTTGGAAATAATCTGGTTAATATTCTGGCCACCTCGCTTGCCACGGCCCTGTTTACCAGCATGCTGGGGGAAAGCGGCGTTGCATTGGCCACTTTGGTTATGACGGTACTGGTGCTGGTATTTGCCGAAGTTTTGCCAAAAACCTATGCGATCACCAATGCCGAAGAGGCTGCCGCACGCACCGCCCCCATCATCGGCATCGTCATCGCGTTGTTTTCGCCCATCGTCGCGGCGGTACGCTGGCTTGTGCGGTGGGTGCTGCGGGTTTTCGGGGTCGTAACAGATCCCGACAGTCAGGTACTGGCTGTGCGCGAGGAAATCGCCGGAGCGCTTAATCTGGGGCATTCAGAAGGGGTTGTCGAAAAAGAGGATCGCGACCGAATTCTTGGGGCGCTTGATCTCTCTGAACGCACGGTGGAAGAAGTTATGTTACACCGGTCTGGCATCGAAATGATCGACGCAAATGAACCGCCAGCTGAGATTTTAAAACAATGTCTTTCAAGCAGTTACACACGTTTGCCCATGTACCGCGATGATCCGGAAAACATCATCGGCGTGGTACATGCAAAGAACCTGCTAAGGGCGATGTATGCGCTGATGGAAGACCCTGAAACCGCAGTTGCCGCCCTGCAGGATTTTGACATTAGTGACGTGGCCATTGAGCCGTATTTTGTGCCGGATACCACGGCGCTTGACGATCAAATGCGGCAGTTTTTGGAACGCCGAAGTCACTTTGCGCTGGTGGTCGATGAATATGGATCGCTCGAAGGGTTGATCACACTTGAAGATATTCTCGAAGAGATCGTCGGCGAAATCACCGATGAGTTTGATCCCGCGCAAGAGCAGAGCTTGACGCCATCCGATGATGGCCATGTCGTGGTCGACGGAGCGATGACAATCCGTGATCTGAACCGCGCCAAAGAATGGTCGCTGCCCGATGACGAAGCCAACACCGTTGCGGGTTTGGTCATCCACGAGGCGCAAATGATTCCAACCGTTGGGCAGGTATTTTTGTTTCACGGGTTTCGTTTTGAAGTTCAAGCCCGGTCTGCCAACCGTATTACTGAGCTTAAAATCCGCCCTCTGTGACAGGCTACGTCGCGCCAAACTCTGCACTGCGCGGATGTATTTTAAGCCAAATCCCGGCATTTGAGCGTACAGTCAAATGAGCAACCGGCGTCGGTCGGTGTTCTGAGAGCGCTTCAAAGCGAAAACTCTTGAGCAACAGCGACAATAACAGCGGGCCCTCGACCATCGCAAAACCGGCGCCAATACAGACCTGTGCACCGGTGGAGAACGGGATATAGGCGTCACGTAGACAGGCTTTGCCATTCTCGCTGTGCCAGCGCGACGGATCAAACCCATCAGGATTATCCCAAAGCCTTATGTGCCGGTGCAGATGCCAGGGACTGATCACCATCTGACTTCCGGGCGCAATCTTGCGATTGCGAAACGTCACTGGGCACCGTGACTGGCGCACCATCATCGGCACCGGTGGATAAAGCCGCAATGTCTCGCGAAAAACGTCCCGGCTGAGTTTTAATTTCGCCACAGACCCATAATCGGGCTCGGTCAGGATGGCGGCCTCTTTTGCCACTTTATCCTGCCACTCGGGATGTGTGGCCAGCAGATACAGCGCCCATGCCAACGCCGAGGCGCTGGTTTCATGGCCTGCCAGAAAAAATATCGCGACCTGATCCACCATTTCGTCGATTGAAAACTGCTCATTTGTCTCAGGATCACGCTGGGTCATAATCTTTGTTGCCAAATCGTCGGGGGCGGTGCCCGCAGTTATCTGGTCCATCCGCGCCCGGGTCAATTGGGCAATCAAGCGTCGGATCGAGTGCGCGGACCGACGTGTATCGCGCCTGAAAAATCCAGGCAACCAACGGGGGAATTTCAAAAAGGCTGCTATATTATGTAAAGGCTGGCTGCGTTGATAGATTTTAAACTGCTCAAACACCTGTGCTGCGAGCTGATCGGTAATTGGCAATGAAAACAATGTTCGAAAAATCACATCTGCCGCTGCGTGGCTGGTCTCAGCCTCAATTTCGACTGGCGTTTTTAGTCCCGCGTGTTGATGTAGGCGCGCAACGGCCTGCAGACCTGCCGCCCACATCGCTGGAAAGGCCTGTCTTATCCCGATGTTTTGAAAGGCCGGGTCGATGATCCGTCGTTGACGCTGCCATTCGGCGCCATTGGTCAAAAAAACGCTATTACCCAAAAGTGGACGCAAGCCAACGCCGATACGATCAGATTTCGGAAAATCCATCGGCTGTGTTTTTAGGACTTTTTTGATCAGTTCAGGTTGATTTAACAGATACGATCGAAAAAACGGTGTGCGAAATTCAGCCATCCACGCCCCATAAAGCCGTTTTGGCTGTGCTGAAAGAATATCGCGTCGGAACAACGCGAGATACCGCCACAACGAAACGCTGTCTTTGCGGGCCTCTGGTTTAGGTGGCAAATCTAATGTGGGGGGACGTCTGATCATGGGCGCACTGCCGTATATTTAGACACCGCTTCAGTGATACATGATGGTGAAGAGGCCCGCGATCCAAGGCGCTGGCGCAACGTCAACGACCCGGCGGTAATTTGAAAATAATCATAGTCATTGGGGCAATCAAAGGCGCAGAGATATTGAAAATGTACTCTTAAAAACCGCCAGCGAATACGTCTCCAGCGTGCTGGTGACAGCGTCTGGCTGAAAGCGGCCGAAAACACCACGGGCCAATACTGGGATACCGGGGCAACGCCGCTCACCGCCACTGGATCACACAGTGCAAAAGCACAAACATCCCCAAGCGCGCTGACATCTACCCAAGCCATTTGATCACAACCGGCCAGATATTGCAGGTCACCACGCAATCGCATCGCGTTTGGTAAAAATGACACCATCGGCACCACTTGCCCCAAGGATAGAAAGTTCAACATTGGGCCATTTGGAGCAAGCTGGACCGTCCGCAACACATCGGCAAGAACCGATACCGCCAAATAAGCTCCGGATGAATGACCCACCACAAGCACTTCGTCCACATCCCTTTGCAGACCTTCCACAACCGCCTGTTTGAATACGGCAAGCCGCGCCTCTAGTGCGGCGGGATAGGCGCCGTTTACCTGCGCTGAAAAGGCGTAGTCATGCATCAAATAATAAGCAAAGAAACGACTATCCAACCGCCGAAACAGCACCAGCACGCCGCCAACCACCACCCCCCCGAGCGGGGCAAGCCAAGGCGAGACCATTTCCCAGAGCCCTGCCGCCATCCCCGCGCCCAAAGCGACAGCAAGCGCCAGCTGCATCACCAACATAACAACCGGATAAAGTGCGGCAAGAACCGCACTTTTGCGCAGACGTGCCAAGCGCCGCAATGACCCGCTCGCAACGTATATCCAAACCGTCGTAAGCAATTGTTTGTAG
>Ga0209251_1000306_pt1 | contig 44754 bp, 34 predicted proteins | sample SaaInlV_100m_DNA_6_FD_184665 | JGI IMG/M metagenome (GOLD analysis project Ga0209251, IMG submission 184665) | Marine microbial communities from expanding oxygen minimum zones in the Saanich Inlet - Saanich Inlet SI073_LV_10m_DNA (SPAdes) (version 2) | ecosystem: Environmental > Aquatic > Marine... | reverse complement strand
AACACAAGTCGGAGAGATTTCCGTTCATGTTACAAAGCTCACCGTCTTAAGTAAAGCGATAAAACCCTTACCTCTGCCTAAAACAGATGCTGATGGAAATGTCCATGATGCATTTACCGATCCTGAATCTCGATATCGCCAGCGTTATGTTGATCTTGTTGTCAACCCTCATGTCAAAGACACCTTTATAAAAAGATCTAAAATTATCTCATCAATGAGGTCTTTTTTAAATTCTAGAGAATACCTTGAAGTTGAAACTCCAATCTTACAGTCTATACCAGGAGGTGCTGCTGCAAGGCCCTTTATTACACATCACAACGCACTAGACATTCCTTTATACTTACGTATTGCAAATGAACTCTATTTAAAAAGACTAATTGTTGGTGGATTTGACGGCGTTTATGAATTTGCTAAAGATTTTAGAAATGAAGGAATGGACCGTACCCACAATCCTGAATTTACACAGATGGAAATCTATGTTGCCTACAAGGATTATATTTGGATGATGGAATTCGTTGAAGACATGCTCGAAACGATTTGTATGGACGTTCTTGGAACAACGGATGTACAGATTGGAGAAAATAAAGTGAGCTTTAAAAAGCCCTTTAAAAGAATTTCCATGATTGACGCCATTGCAGAACATACGGGTATTGACATTGCTCCAATGAATGAAATTGAGCTTCTTGAAACCTGCAAAAAACTTGGCGTTGAAACGGACGAGAGCATGGGTAAAGGAAAGCTTATTGACGAAATATTTGGTGAAAAATGTGAGGGAAATTATATTCAACCTACTTTCATTACAGACTACCCGGTTGAAATGTCTCCTTTGTGTAAAAAACACCGAGATAATCCTGAGCTCACCGAGCGATTTGAGTTAATGGTAAATGGAAAAGAGCTTGCTAATGCATATTCGGAACTCAACGATCCCATTGACCAGAAAGAACGGTTTGAAGAGCAGGTGAAATTATCTGAGAAAGGAGATGACGAGGCCATGTTTATTGATATGGATTTTGTCAGGTCTCTTGAATATGGAATGCCGCCAACCTCAGGGATGGGTATCGGAATCGATCGATTATGCATGTTTTTAACCAACAATGCGTCCATTCAAGAAGTTTTGTTTTTTCCACAGATGAGACCCGAAGTAAAAGCAAAAAAAATCGAGCTCACCGAGCATGAAAAAACAATACACGAAAACCTTAAAAAGGTAAATTCTTGCGAACTCAAAGACCTTCGGTCTGGAGTCGAAATGAGCAACAAAGCCTGGGACAAAGCCATGAAGGGATTGTCAAAAAAAGAGCTTGTCAAGGTTTCAAAAGAAGGCGAGTCCCTCTTGGTTACTTTATTGTAAACTAAACTCTTTTTGTCTTTAATTTTTTGTAAAAGTAGCTCATCGATAATATGTGAGGTAAGCTGATACAAGAAATGAATATAAAGATTTGAGCAATGTTATAATCCCAGCCCATTCGTGTATTCAAGAAAAGAACTACAAATAAAACAAAAGCGCCTAAATTAAATGGCAAGGCTGTTTTGAATAAACTCCAATTACTTACTTTGAAAGATGTTCTCAAATGTTTCCATCCACTCCAGCTGTGATGAAAGACAAAATAGATGGCGAATGCCATAACCAAGGGCAACCAATAGCTTAATGCCAGAAAACAGGTAAGTAAGAGCCAAGGCAGTGACTGGTGCAATCTGGCTAATAGAAATGAGATAGTCAATGACCAAAAGAACAAACCGAGCCATGGGAGTTCTAAAGGAAGCTGTTGTACACTCAATGCCTTCAAGATTACATTCAATTCAGAAACATGGGAGAAGAAAAGAGCTGAAAACATGATGAGCCCCCATAGAAATCCAACGAATCTCGAATTGATTTTCCATTCCTGAATATCGGTTTCACCAAAGTGCCACGCCGAATATAATATGAATGCTACCAATGCTACTGTTGGTGAAATAAACCAAAGGATATAAGCGATTAACATGACGCCTAAATACTTGAAGATAAAGAATAGATTTATTTTTTTATTGTCTGAAAAAAGACCGGTTTTATGATCCATCGCACCATGTGGTATCCCTACCAAAAACAACCCTATAAAAATTAAGAGATACATGATGTTTTGAGAGTATTCTGGAATACATAATTCAAGACAAAAAAATAGAATTACAGGAAAAAACAACAAGACGAAAGGTTTGTTTTTTTCGACAAACAAATAGACAACAGCACGTAAAAAAACGCCTATTTGAAGTTTGGAAAACATGGAGACATCTTCACGTAAACCTGTCTTTTCATCCAAAAACCTTAAAATGTAAATAAGGGGTTTCGAAGCAAATAAGCGACTAAATATTGGCTTGCCCATTTTAGGCCAAACAGCCAAAATTAAAATCAATAACCTGTCATAAAACTGAAACCTTCTCGGCGATTTTACTTGGGTTCTTGACTGGCCAACATTTGCAGAAAGTTGTTGCGCATGGCGATACATGTTTTTGAAGGCATAACCTGTACTTGGTTTAACCATGTGCGCACGAGTTCCGATAGGAATAATTCTTTGAGTTTGAACGCTTTTTGGAAGATCCATAAACATCGGGATCTTGCCCTTCTCCACCTCTTTTATAGAGAACTCCCCATAGTTCTGAGAAATATAGCTTTTCAACACTTTCTCTGCAGATTCTTGATCAATAATTTCTTTTCCAAACCGCGTAAGCTCAATTAATGCTTCACGGTTAGAAAATGGCAAAACATATACGAACTGGGTTGCTCCCTGCTGATCTACGTTGAAATCCATTAGGGTACAAGCGCTTTCATCAAAAGGGGTGCCGTTCATTTGTACTTTATATCCTACGAACGATTGCCAAATATTTTGCTTTTTAGAAAGGTTTTTTGTGGTTTTAGGAGGTCGTGAATCAAAAACAAGCTGTGCGGTATACCTGTTTTCTTTGGTCCAGAGCGTCGCTAAAGTGTTTTCATCAATGCGCTCTATAATTTCATTTGAAAATGTAACATCGTATCCCTTTAGTATGTTTTTAGTCAACTGATACAAACCCTCACTATTCAAATGGTGGTACTTAAAAGGTGTTATTTCACTGGTTTTGGAAGTATCTATATTCACCTTTGACCAGCTGTGCGTAAGCACTTGCTGATAATCTAAAACAATGTCATCTTCGGGATTGGCCCAAAAACAAAAGGTCTTGTCGTTGGTTTTTTTTTCTAAAGGGTCAAGGATCAGAATCCTTTTGTTATCGAGCTCTTTATTTTTATGTAGCTGATTGATTAAAATACAAGAACTAGCACCAAACCCTGAAAAAACAATATCGTATGTTGTGTGATGTGTTTTCATTTCTCATTGGTAACACAGTTAGAACACTCAAAAACGCAATTTGTTGATATCTACTGATGTCTGAGGCGACAATAAGCAATTTAGATAAAACGTATCGTGATTTAAATTACAATTATTTTGATGGTTTCATGGCGCAGAAACAACTGGTTTGGGTATTCTATTTTGAGGTAATAGCTGCCTTGAGTCAAATTCATTTTTATGTTGGTAAAACTGCTTTCAATCGTCTCTTTCTTTAGAACCTCTTTTCCCGCAGGGTCAATTACCGCAACACTAAAGGAAGTGATCTCGTCATTCGCCGTGCGCACCGTAATCGTCTCCCCAGCTAAAACGGGGTTAGGAGAACAGGTTAAAGAAATGGGCGATATGAAATTCTGAAAGTGCGATTTATCAAACTCAAACAAAAACAAACCAGAAATGCGATCAGAAACAAGTATCCTGTCTTGAGAAACACCTGCCTCTACACCCCATGCACCCCACATTGAAAACTCATTTCCAGGAAGATCGGTATGCGTATCATAAGAAGCAATTTCATTCGGAGGATTGGTTCTTAGATCGTAAATCTTTAATCCGTCATTGTAATAAGCAACATAGGCTAAATTTCCTATCACCTCTATGTTGTGGGCCGTTTTGTCGTAGGGAATATTGTCTACTCCAAACTGTTGCTGTATTTGAATTGTAAAGTCTTCAGAAACTGAGCACTTCTTTATTTTGGTTCCCGGAGTTTCATCTGCAAACACATATGTTTTTGCATCTTCACTTAGGCTCCCTTGATGATTGTATCCTTGCTCCTGATAAAACTCCAGATTACTTAAATACACAGGAGAAGAAGGATCTGAAAAATCATATACCCTAATGCCTTGAAATCCACAATTTAAAATGGCAATCTGTTCTCGAAGCTCAATATCATGAACCTCATCTAAATCGTTAAATCCTTCAAAAACGAGTGTTGGAGAGAGTGGATTACTTAAGGAAAAAACCCTAAGCGGAACAAGCGAAGACTCTTGACCATTTATTATTGGTTTCACAGAACATAAAAACAGGATCCCGTTTAAAGAATCAATACATATATTATGGGCTTTACCCACTCGATCATCCTGTATTTCTGCAGCAACTGATACTGAGCCTGGCAGATTGGTGAGGTCTATGATTTGAAGTGAAGCGTCTCCCTCATCTCCTGTCGCGTATAGAAAATCACCATAACGAGCGTATTCTCTGGTTATGGCTTGAGACGAAACATATCGTCCTGTGACACTATCAATTTCTCTGAGTTTATTGTCCTCTGTTATTTCAAAAATATTTGAGCCTTCCGTTGTGCCAATAACACCGTAATTAAGCCCCTGATATTTGAATGAAAAACATCCGCTATACCTAACCATGCTAGAGTTCGTAATAATGCTCGTATCAGACCAATGTTCGAGGAGCGTAATGTTTTTGTTTTGCCCAAAAGAAAAAATCGGGAGCATTAAAAGTAAAAGTAAAGACCCCTTCATTCAATGTGTTTTTTACAAAATTCCCACATCACAATTCCTGCACAAACACTAACATTTAAGCTATGCTTTGTGCCGAATTGCGGAATCTCAATGATTCTGTCTGAGAAATCTATCAGCTCTTGAGCCACCCCGTTTACCTCGTTTCCAAAGATCAAAGCCGTTGGTCGGTTTGGCAGAGATGAAACCTCTTGAAGCAATGTGGTTTTTTCAGTTTGTTCTAAAACGCAAAGCTCATACCCCTTATTTTTTAATTCTTTAAGACACATCAACTTGTCTTCTTGGTGTTCCCAACGAACGGTTTCTGTTGAACCGAGGGCGGTTTTATGAATATCTCGATGTGGCGGTGTCGCTGTGATTCCTAAAAGGATGATTTTTTCAATATTAAAAGCATCCGCTGTTCTGAAAAATGATCCAATATTGTTTAGAGAACGAATATCATCCAAAACAACGACAATAGAGAACTTCTTTTGCTTACGAAATTCATCTTCAGTTTTTCGATTCAACTCCCAAAGCTTTAACTTTTTATTCATTCTTTTAAAATATCTTTTTCCTATGCTTTGATTTCCACAGTGATGCGATTAACTTTACCTAAAAATATTAGTAAAATCATTTCACTTGGCGAAAACCACTAAAGCAAAAGGAGCAACTGAAACTCCTTTGATGAGGCAATATAATCAAATCAAGGCGAAGCACCCAAAGGCCATGTTGCTTTTTCGTGTGGGTGATTTTTATGAAACCTTTGGACAAGATGCTATAAAAGCCTCAAATATTCTTGGTATCATTTTGACCAAAAGAAAAAATGGTGCTGCTGCTCATATCGAGCTTGCTGGTTTTCCTCACCACTCCATTAACACCTACCTCCCAAAACTGGTTCGGGCAGGAGAAAGGGTGGCCATTTGCGATCAATTAGAAGATCCCAAAATGACCAAAAAAATTGTGAAACGTGGTGTAACTGAGCTGGTAACCCCTGGGGTATCTTTCAATGATGAAGTACTGAATCAAAAAGAAAACAACTTTCTATGTGCGGTCCAGCTGGGTAAAAAGGAGCATGGTATTGCCCTACTCGATGTTTCAACCGGAGAACTTCTTGTTGCTCAAGGAGATCATGAATACATGAATAAACTAATCTCAAATTTTAGCCCTAGCGAGATCTTATTTCAAAAAAACAAGGGGAAAGAGTTTGAATCCCTTTTTGGAGCATCGCACTATACTTTCAGATTAGACGACTGGGTTTTTACAACCGACTTCGCAGAGGAAATATTGAACAAGCATTTTGGCACAAAATCACTAAAGGGTTTTGGTGTTAATGACTTAAGTGAAGCGGTTATCGCGGCAGGATCTATTTTTCATTATCTCGGTGAAAGTGAACATAAAAAACTAGACCACATTACAGGAATATCGAGGATAGAAGAGGATAAATACGTTTGGCTTGATCGTTTCACTATTCGAAACTTAGAACTTGTCTCTTCGGTTCACGAAAATGCCAAAACACTTTCGGGTATTTTAGACGAAACCCAAACGGCCATGGGCAGCCGTATGTTGAGGCGATGGATTATGCTTCCGCTCAAAAACAAAAAACCTATAGAGGATCGATTAATGGTTGTTGACTTTTTTAAAGCCAATGAAAAAATAGGATTCGAGCTTTCTCAACGATTAAAAAATATTGGGGACTTGGAGCGTTTAATTTCTAAAGTAGCGGTGGGGCGCGTTAATCCTAAAGAGGTCTCCCATTTAAAAAAGACCTTAATGGAAATTGATCCATTAAAGGCTCTATTGAATTCAAATGATAAGCCCCAGAGCCTAAAAGTTCTATTAGAAAAATTAGACCCTTGCCCAAAGTTGATTGAATTGATTGATGTTTCGTTGACCGAAGAACCCGCCGCTCAAATAGGAAAAGGAGAGGTCATAAAATCGGGATGGAATAAGGAACTTGATGAGCTTCGAGAGATTGCGTATCATGGAAAGGACTTCCTTGCCGAGCTTCAAAAAAGAGAAGCAGAGCGCACACAGATTCCAAGTCTTAAAATTGCATTCAATAATGTATTTGGATATTATATAGAGGTTCGAAACACCCACAAAGACAAAGTTCCTGAAGAGTGGATCAGAAAGCAAACCCTCGTAAATGCGGAAAGATACATTACCGAAGAGCTAAAGGTTTATGAACAAAAAATACTTGGTGCTGAAGAAAAAATAATGTCACTCGAAACACGCTTGTTTCAGGAATTGGTACTGGAAATGGCCAACTACATTACACCCATTCAGGTCAATGCCCAAATTTTGGGTCGATTGGATTGCTTGTTCTCTTTCTCTGTAATTGCTAAGAAGTATAACTACTGCAGGCCCGATATTAACGAAGGGTTGTCTATAGACATTATAAACGGAAGGCATCCAGTGATTGAGCAATCGTTGGAGATCGGAGAGAAATATATTGCCAATGACATTCACCTTGATCAGGAAAACCAGCAGATCATGATGATTACTGGTCCAAATATGAGTGGTAAAAGTGCGCTGATTAGACAAACCGCTCTTATTGTAATTATGGCTCAAATGGGATGCTTTGTGCCGGCCCAAAAAGCAGAGATTGGATTAGTCGATAAAGTATTTACCCGTGTTGGGGCTTCTGACAATATATCATCTGGGGAGTCCACCTTTATGGTAGAAATGAACGAAACGGCAAGTATCTTGAATAACATTTCACCTCGAAGCTTGATCCTTTTGGATGAAATTGGTCGAGGTACAAGTACCTATGATGGTATTTCTATTGCCTGGGCCATAGCCGAATACCTGCATGAGAACAAAAAAGCCAAATGCAAAACCCTTTTTGCTACGCATTACCATGAGCTCAATGAAATGACCCACAAGTTTGACCGAATCAAAAACTTCAATGTTTCGGTTAAGGAGGTAGGTAAAAAGATTCTTTTCATAAGAAAACTGGTCGAAGGTGGCAGTGAACATTCCTTTGGAATTCATGTCGCAAAAATGGCAGGAATGCCTTCTCAGGTGGTCAAAAGGTCTGAGCAAATACTCAACGACCTTGAAGCCATGCACTCATCTGTTGGAGGAAAGAAAAATAAAGAAGACATTAAAACAAGTTTAAATGACTCGATGCAGCTTAGTTTTTTTCAATTGAATGATCCTGTTTTAGAGCAGATCCATGAAGAGCTGAAAAATGTAGACATCAATTCTTTGACACCCGTTGATGCTCTTTTAAAGCTAAATGAAATTAAAAAATTAATCGGTAATTGATATGGACGTTTCTATAAAAAAAATGCGCTGGTTGCTCTTTCTATTAGGGTTTATGAAAATCCCAATGATTCGGTACACCAAGCCAAAACTATTGGCCATTGATGACAATACCGTTCGGGTTAAAATTAAGCTCAGAAGACGAACTAAAAACCATCTCAGCTCTATGTATTTTGGGGCACTTTCTGTTGGAGCCGATATTGCTGGAGGCATTCAGGTATTTTATTTTTCAAAAAAGATGGACCGCAAGGTCTCTTTCGCCTTTAAAGGGATGAACGCTCAGTTTCTTAAAAGAGCCGAAAGCGATATTGTTTTTGAAAGTAATGAAGGACAAAAAATTCAAAAGGCCATGGAAAAAAGCCTAAAAGAAGGGTCTCGTATAAATGACAGTATTATGGTTGAAGCCAAAAATGATTCTGGAGAAATCGTGGCCACTTTTGAAATGATTGTTTCCGTTCGAGTTAACTGATTTGATTAGGTTTAAAAAGGGAGAAAAACACATATACACCAATTCCTATTGTCAAGTTCCCAATTAATATGTTTTGGGCATCAAATCTGTAAATCATAAAGGCGCCTGATATATTAAGCAATGCAAATAAGCAAATAATAACGGTGTTGATTCTTTTATCTGTGAAAAACCCCTGAATACAAAAATATAGTAAAAAGGGTGCAACCATCATAAGGATTCGGTCATGAACAGCGTTTGCATGAACAAAAGGTAAGATTAATAATATTGAAAAACTTGAAAAAAGCATTATTCGATCCCACTTTTTAAACCCCTTTTTAAATGCCCTTATTACTCCAATAACTAAAGGAATCCAAAACAAATCAAAAACTCGATAAATTTGACTTATGTTTTCAAGAGAATAAGCCATAGATAAACCATGTTTTGAAAAAAGACTCGATTGTCTTGATAAAAGGCTTTGAGCATCATAACTTTTCGTAAACAGCATCCCGATCAATAAAAAAATAAAAGTCGTTGATGCAAAAATCAGAATGTACCATACTCGAACCTTTCTTGTTTCTTCTGAAAAAAGGATATAAAAAAAAACCAATATTCCCCCTGCAAAAGAGCTTTCCTTAAACAACCCTCCTAGCCCTACTATGAAACCAAGGAAAACATATAGAGTAAAGGGGCTCCATTTTTGATTTCGACTCCTCAATAAAATGTAAAAAGGTATTAATATGAATACCCAACCGGTAATGTCCGTTAAAACCAACATTGAGAAAATAGCAATTGGAGGTAATGTAAAATAAATCCATAAAGCATAATTAGCTTTAACCTCGTCATTAAACAACAATAGAAATGTATTATAAATCAAAAACATCAATGCACAAAAACAAAGTGCATTTTGAATCAAAAATCCAGTTGCTATTTTTAAGCCAAAAAATAGATGTAGAGCCCCCGGTAAAATGAGCGAAAGTGGTTTCGATACTCTAGATTGAATGTCTTCACCTCCATCAAGGTTGAATAATAATTTTACGCCTGAAACATAGCTGTTGCTGTCAAACTGTTGGTCTCTTAAGAAATAAAACAAACAATAATAAGTAGACATCAGTACTATTGAAATAAGTAGAATGCGACTTCTTTTCCTGTTTTGATTTGAGTTCTGCATGACCACAATAAAGATATAATATATCTTTAATCATCATTCAAGAAATAGATAACGTTCATTTAAGATGTATTTCCTAAATTTGTACCACTAAAAAAAAAATATGTATCCACCAGAATTAGTACAGCCAATGAAAGAAGACTTAACGTCTGTCGGCTTTAAAGAACTAACCTCAACTGAAGACGTTGATGCTTCAGTACAAAACACTACAGGAACAGTGCTTGTTGTTGTCAATTCTGTATGCGGTTGTGCCGCTGGAAATATGCGACCAGGCGTAAAGCTTTCTGTTGAAGGAGATAAAAGCCCAGATGCTTTGACGACTGTTTTTGCAGGAGTAGATACCGATGCGGTTGCTCAAGCGAGAAAGTACTTTTTACCTTATCCTCCCTCATCGCCCTCTGTGGCCTTATTTAAAGATGGTAAGCTTGTTCACTTTTTGGAACGTCATCATATCGAAGGAGGCACTGCCGAAATGATATCAAACAACCTGAAAGCTGCATACGCTGAGTTTTGCTAAACGCGACCTTTTTTTATTTAAAAACTTGTGATACCTGCAGGCGAATTCTCAAAGAATTAAGCTTGCCTGAGGAGGTCGTTCTTCGTGAAATAAAGTCTTATCCGATAACTCCTGAAGAGCTGGAAGAAATAAAAAAACACTTTTCCTCATACGAGGAGCTTTTCAATAAACGTGCGGTCAAATTCAGATCGATAGACTCCTCCTCTTTTGACGATGCTGATTATAAAAAATTGCTCTTGAGTGATTATACCTTTTTAAAGCGACCGGTTTTATTAACGGTGAAAAATGCTTTTGCAGGGAATTCCAAATATACAATACAGCAGATGCAAGAGGCGATTAACTAAAAAAATATTAAGGTAAACTTAATGGAAGAGAGAGTAAAAAAATTTACGCTATATAGGACAAACGTTATTCTTTAATTACCTTCCCTTTGTATATAGTGCCATTGGCAGATTGTGCAGTGAAGAAGTAAACTCCTTTAGTAAGATCAGTGACATCTATTCTAGATTCATATTGAAATTTATTCTCTATCACTAATCGGCCAGACATGTCGAAGATGTTGAGTGATATAACTTGTTCAGAATCTATTTTAACATTTATAAATGCATTGAAGGGATTGGGGTAAACAGATATTGAAGGGCTATCCATTATTAAATCTTCTATTTCCACGATTAAAGGATCATCACAATCAGAATAAACTGGTGCAAGAGAAACTAAACCATACGACACATTATCGTATCCATCATATATACCGGTCTGAATTTGAGATTCATCGGTAGAACACCAGCAATTCATTCCAAGGTCCGCATTGTTTTGGGACAGTAACTTGAAATTGTATGTCGTGTTGTTGCATATTCTATTGCCCGTAAAATTTTGTGTTCCGTTGAAAAATGAATTTATTTCTAAACCAACACTGTTGTTCATTACAGTGTTATTGATAAACGAATGATTCTCCGCATTGAAGCCTGTCTTAACACCAATATTATTGTACTCAATAGTACAACCTGTTGTTTCCCCGTATGGGTGCATTGCGTAGTTAGAGTGTCCCGAGAAATAGCAGGTTTCGACTTGTGAAATACCAATTAGTCCGATGGTATTATTGTAAAAATGGGAGTTACTTACACGGCTATCAAATTGACACCAATCCAAAGCCTGATCGTTAAATTCAAATACGCAATAATCAAAATTAGTTGAGGGGCTTCCGCCGTCTTCATTTATTTTACCATTATAAGAAAAATGGCAATTTGTAAAATTATAAGGGCCTTGATAAGCGAAATCCAAATCGATGAATGTGCTAGCATACATTCCCTTTACGTACTGCATGCTTACTTGATTGACTGATGCCGTGGGGTCTGTTCCGATAACTTTAATTCCATTCCATGCACCGATTGTTGGAGATGAAAGACTTGACGTGAAAACAATGCTGTCAGAAACGGTTCCAATAGCTAATAGTTTACCCCTCAATTCCATACCTGAAGATGGTTCAAACAAGACTTTTACTCCTGGTTCGATTGTAATTTCAACCCCATCAAATACGACAAGGTTTCCCGAAACATTATAGGGGCTGCCCGCCAAGTTCCAAGTTTCAGAATTATATATCCCCCCAGATAAATCCGTTTGAGCATCTGAAACAAACGCTATCATTGAAAGAATAAAAAGAAGCTTTTTCATAAGTATTTATTTGATTTTCATCAGATTAACGTGACAAATACAGAATAATTGTTCGAAATACGGATAATTGAAAATTAAAAGATTACCAGCACCTAAACTCTTGTATAATCACTTTAACGAATTCAATTATCTTTAACCATGCACCAATTCCAAAACCGCTAACCATTATCGAATGATAAATAATTATTTATGAATTCTAGAAACAATTTAATACATCAAATAAAGACCGGTCTTGATAAAATTCCGGTAAGTGATCACTCTAAAAAAAGCATTCTCGCTAGAGGTTGTGATCCACAAATGGGCTTTCGGGCAGTTCAATTAATTCCTCCAATGATAGGAAACCCTGAAATGGTTGCTGTTACAAATGATGATGATTTCATCAACGAGCTAAAAAGAAAAAAGTGGTCCATTATTCACTTTGCACCAGGGGCATGTAGATATGATGCGTCAAAATTGCCTATTCCCGGTAGTAGTAATAACACCCGTGGTTGGGGGTTAGCGCAGTATCGTGAGTTAGTTAAAAAACACCAAGGAGAGGGGGTGGTCATCATTGAAACAACGGACGAGCGCCAAATTGTTCCCTTACTTATACAAGCATTGGATGGTCATTAAGCTATAATCGAATGAATACAACGTCGCAACTGCAATTAAACGTAATTTAGTGACGATTATAACAGTACACCAAAAACATGGAATCAACACAACTAAAAAAAATTATTCAGGGTATCCCCAAAGCAGAGCTTCATCTGCATATTGAAGGGAGTTTTGAGCCAGAACTCATGTTCGAAATTGCAAAAAGGAACAACATTTCTTTGGCCTATGACTCCGTCGAGTCTTTAAAAAAAGCATACAAGTTCAATAACCTTCAAGAGTTTTTAGACATCTATTATATAGGTGCTCAGGTGCTTATTCACGAACAAGATTTTTACGAACTGACTTGGGCATATCTTAAAAAAGTGAACAGCGAAAATGTAGTTCATGTCGAAGTGTTTTTTGACCCTCAAACGCATACTGAAAGGGGAGTTTCTTTTGATGTTGTCATTAAGGGCATATACCGAGCTCTTGAAAAGGCAAAGTCTGAATTTAATATGTCATATAAACTGATCATGTCTTACTTGAGACATTTAAGTGAAGAAGAAGCGTTTAAAACACTAGAATCTTCAATGCCCTATAAAGCTTGGATTGATGGTGTAGGATTAGATTCTTCTGAACTAGGAAACCCTCCGAGCAAGTTTGTAAATGTATTTAAAGCCTCTGCACAGCAGGGATACAAGTTGGCTGCTCATGCGGGGGAAGAAGGCCCTGTGGAATACATATGGGAGGCGATAAACCTACTAAACGTAGACAGAATTGACCACGGAAACAGATGCCTCGACGACGATAAATTGGTTCAAGCATTGGTTGAAAAAAACATGGGTTTAACCTTATGCCCGCTAAGCAATGTCGAACTCAAGGTGATTCAAAACATGGAGGATCACCCTGTTTTAAACATGCTCGAAAAAGGACTTTTAGCGACCATTCACTCTGACGACCCTGCCTACTTTGGGGGATACATGAATGAAAATTATTTTGAAACAGCAAAAGCATTAAGCTTAACTAGAGATCACTTGCTACAGCTGGCAGTCAATGCCTTTGAGGCCAGTTGGTTAAGTGTTGATGAAAAACAAGTACATATTTCTAAAGTAAAAGAATATTTCCAGTCTCTGAAATAATAAATACAAGGTATCACGATGACACAATTAAAAAAAAGACGTGACTTTATTAAGCTAATGGCTTTAACGGGATTGGGTATATACCTTCCCTCTTGCGCATCGGGTGAACGAAAAAAACAAAGCAGTACAAAAAACAATAAACCCAAAGACCCCGTTTCAGAAATAGAAGAGGCTATAAAGTCAAATAATGTTACCTACCTAAAAAAATTAGACGAACAATTTGATGAGCTCAATCAGGGATTTAATCTCGCTGTGGGTAAAACGCCAGCACTGATTGCTCTTTGCTTAAATACTGAAGGAATTGCCGAGGCCATTAAGTTTGCGCACAAAGAAAATTTAAAGGTTGCAGTGAAAAGTGGCGGACACAGCTTTGAAAATTTTTCTTCAATAGATGATGGTTTACAGATAAACCTTTCTCTCATGGATGAGGTGAAATGGATTAATCAAACAACAGTAAACATTCAGCCATCATGTACTCTTAGAGAGATGTATGACGCTCTTCTGCCTAAAAACCGCATCATTCCCTCAGGGTCATGCGGAGGGGTTGGGATTGGGGGGATTACTCTAGGTGGAGGGTATGGCTTCTTTGCACGAAAATACGGGCTGACTTGTGACTCTTTAATGGAAGCTACATTTGTTGATGGCTTGGGAGAAATTCACGAGTTAAAGCAGGAGGATGAGCTAATGTGGGCATTAAAAGGTGGCGGAAATGGTAATTTTGGTGTGGTCAGCTCTTTTACCTTTAAAACACAGAAGGCTCCGAGTGAATTTACTCGACATCGATTCAAAGCATACAAGCTAGATCATTCAAGGGCAAAAGAATTACTTCAAGCTTATTTCAAGTATTCCAAGGAGTTGCCTGAGTCCTGTTTTGCGGCATTTGTGTTGAATTACAAAACTTTGGTTTTATTAATCACCAATTATGGCTCAAATAACGATGCATTAGACAACATGATTGATGCCTTTTCTGAGCTTTGTGACGACGCATCAGTGGGAACACCTAAAAACCTCGCAGAATCACTGAGAACCTATTATGGCATTGAATACCCCATCTACTTTAAAAATGCGTCTGCTGGGTATTATGAAGATTATGAAACAATCGCCACAAGTATAGATCAAGTACTTGATGTTGTATTCAAAAAACGTGGCCTTATCTATCAAATCAACACGCTTGGGGGCAACATAAACAATCCTCAATTTGAGCAAGCTTCTTGTTACCCACATCGATCTTCTCCTTATTTGTCCGAGTTGCAATACTATTGGGATGAGAAAAAAGACCCTTCTGAGCTCTTGAAATCATTTGATGAAATTCAAAATATTCTATACGAAAATGGGATTCGAAAGCAATACAGGAATTACCCTAATTTAGGGTTTAAGGAATGGGAAAGGGCATATTACGGAGAACATTATGAAAGACTTCAATCTATCAAAAAAACATACGATCCTTCAGACTTATTTGCCCAAAAACAAACAGTCGGACTCAAATAGCTTAAAACCATCGCTTAAGGGAGTATGAGCCACAACCGACCATAATGCTTCATCATTCCTGCATAATTTCCTGCAGATGTACCCACTCCAGCATAAAGATCAACGTGCCCCGGTCCCTTAATTGCACCACCCGTATCGTGAACCATTAGTATTCTAAATTCATGTTTTAGGAATTTGCCCTCTACATCTAAAACAGGGATTTCTCCGAGTAGAAGCGCGCCTTTTGGTAAATATTTGAAGTCACATGCGATAGAAACAAAATCAACCAAAGGAACATTGGCGGCTCCCGATGGCTGATTATTGGTTTCCTTAAAATATACATATGATGCATTTTTCATTAAAATGTGGAGGCTGTCTGGATTTGCGTCAAACCATTCTCGAATAGACTTCATCGAAATATCTTCTTTCCGAATGTAACCCGCACCCGTCAAATACTTGCCAATACTCAAATAGGCCTTGTTGTTATTTCCTCCATAGGCACATAATTTCTTTGTTCCATCTTTGAACTGAACATAGCCCGAACCCTGAACTTGCATTGAATACACATCCCAGTAATTTTTAGCGTATCCTATTTCTAAATTCTTGTTCTTTAGCAAGAGCTTACTATCAATTTGATACCTTGATAGTTTTTGTAAATAAGCACTGCTTGGTTTTTTATATATGGGATACTTATAGATACTATCTTGTGTTAAACTCACCTCAACAATAGGGGTGTAATAGCTCGTAAAGAAAACATTCCCACAGGAATCTTCTCCCCACACTTTTTGAAGCTCTAAACCTGATAAATTCAACGAATCAAGATTTCGTTGCTGCAGGAAATGATTTACTTTTCTTAGACTTTCATAATTATACTTTGGCCGGCTTAAAGGAGATGCCGATGCCGAACCCCTTCGGTTTAAATAATTCATATTCGAACCCAAAGCCTTACGTAACCATTCCCCATTAGAAACACGCACCATTTTCAATGAAGTGTCTTTTTCAAATACGGTTTTCATTTTTGGGGCGCCAATGAGCTTTCCATTGTTTTCAAATTCATATCCATGCCCTAAGCCTGAAGGAACAGTTACTTTTTGCACACCATCACTCTGACCACAAACACTCATTGTTAAAACCATTAAAATACTTAATGTCAATAATTTTATACTCATTGTTACTTCTCATTTCAAACAGAGAACAATATAGGAAAATGCGCTTTATTTGTTGCCATGGATAAAAAAGAGCAAAACATTCTGTAATGCTTTCCTAAAAATTCTAAAAAATGTATCTTACCGGCTTATAAAGGTGAATAAAATGGAAGACGATAAAACACTCAATTATATTAAGGATACTCTAAAAAACGTGCCAAAAGATTGGATCAACTTGACCACGCATCGCTTAGATATTTATGACGAGTCTCAAGCTAAAAATCAATTCTTAACTCAATTCGAATCTTTATTTGAAAAAGGGGTGTGCAATACAAGGTCATTAGAGGAGCTTCCTACGGCATTTGATTATATAAGATTGGGGCATCCATTGTCTTGTATTCTCGAATGGTTTATTGGACAAAGAATACGTCTGGATTCAAAAAACGTCATCAGTTTTTCATCGAAAACAATGCCTCTTTTAGCCATTTTAAGAAAAAATGCTCTAGAGGGAAAAACGACACAAATCAACTATTCTGGAGATCTCCCTGCCGCACTAGACCTAGAGTCACTTAAATCCGTTTACGGGTATAATTTTGAGTTAAACAAAGTTTCTGCTGCATCTGATGTTTCAAAGAACTTAAACAGCTCTGTTTTTATCTCTCAAAATGAGCGAATTCCCTTTACAGAGCTTAATGAAAGTATTGATTTTTTGATTCATATTAATGAAACATTAGGGAGTATAATCATGGTTAATGGTCATGGAAACGAAGAATATGTTTCAGAAATACAACATGTTCGCAGAAGAGAAACCATCGCAATGACACCGGCAAATGCCCTTATCACCTTACAAAAGATTTCTCGAGAACAATTATCGAATGCAACGCATTTAAAAAAGAACGAAAATAAAGCATCTGTTTTAAATTCAATTAAAGAGATTACATCCACGACATGGACACCCATCGTTGCCTCGAGTGGACTCTCAATTCAATATGCCATATTAATGGGGCTAATTCATGATGCCATTGAAAAACACCCTGGAAAAGCCATTAAAATTATTGTGCCACCAAATTGTTACGGAGGAACAAATGATCAAGCGCGACGAGTAGCAAGTTCCGTGTCCGGTGTTGAGGTGCTTGATCTACCCGTAGATGATGGGAGTGACATGGTACAAAGTGTTGATGCCATTCTTCAAAATATTGCAGCTCAAGATGCCATTCCATATATTATTGCTGAGATACCTACAAATCCTAGAGTAGAGGTTCCTGATTTGATTATGCTTCAAAAAGTACTGGGCAAAAAAAGAATCACAAAAATTGGAGAACCCGCAATTTCTCCTGTATTTATTCTTGATCAGACCTTTTGTCCAAATATTAATTTTTTAGGAGAAGGGGCTGTACTGTCTAATGTTCGTGCCATTTCATATGCAAGCGGGTCTAAATTTCCAAGTGGTGGCAAGTGTACTGCCGGATACTGCGTTGCAAATGTAAATGCAGGCCCATTAATGGAAAAAATAGAACAACACCTTCAAATTTGTGATAACGAAGCAACTGCTCTTCAATATGAAATATTGGCTAAACAATTGCCTTCAATGAATCAAAGAATTAGCGATGCTTACGCCAACACTCGAGAATTTGTCAATTTCATTAGAGAAACCTTGCCCGAAGCGAAAATTAATTTTGTTTCTGAAACATTGGCAAAAGAGGGATTTACCCCTTCTGTTTTCTCATTAGACCTTCCGACCAAAGGCGATACGGATGATGAACGAGAAATGTACAAACGGACGTTGAATCTAAAGCTCATTGATCTAATGATTAAAAACATTCCCAATGAAAGTAAATATTGTGTGAGTTATGGTCAACTAAAAGGCTGTTATTGGACCATTCCTGCCACATCGACCCAGGGAACAACCAAAGAGGGAGACAAAGATTATATTGCCCGCGTGGCTCTATCGCCCAAAATGGATTTAGAATTACATAAAAAAGTATTTTTTGATTTTGTTAGCACCATTTGATGGTTTACTCAGGCATGCACTAAAGTATAATTGGTGCAAATGCAATGACTTAATGATTTTTCTTAATTACTTTACACAATGAATACTTTCGAAGATTTCAATATCAAAAAGCAATTGCGAAAAGCGATTGACGAATTAGGGTTTGAAAAACCTACTCCAATTCAGCAAGCATCTTATTCAACGATTCTTGGAGGCTTCGATTTTGTAGGTATTGCTCAGACTGGTACCGGGAAAACCATTGCCTACCTTCTTCCTATATTACAGGACTTGAAATTTTCAGACCAGCTGCAGCCCAGGGTCTTGATCCTTGCTCCTACTAGAGAACTCGTTATTCAGATAGTAGAACAAGTTGAGATATTAACGCCTTATCTCAGCGTAAGAGTGCTGGGTGTTTATGGGGGAAGCAATAATATCATCGCGCAGAAGCAAGCGCTTACGCAAGGGGTTGATGTCATCGTAGGTACGCCAAGACGATTATATGATCTTGCGCTTAGCAATCTTTTGCGACTTAAGTCTATCAAAAAACTGGTGATCGACGAAGTAGATATTATGCTAGATTTTGGCTACAAAACACAATTGAAAAACATTTTTGACCACCTCCCTGCAAAACGGCAAAACATTCTCTTCTCGGCTACAATGACGAGTTATGTCGATGAATTAACAGATGGCTTTCTAATTAACCCCGTTAAGAAAACGATTTCCATTAGCGGTACGCCTCTAGATAATATTAGTCAGGAGTGCTATGCCGTCCCTAATTTTTATACAAAAGCAAACTTGCTAAAACATTTATTAGAAGATAAAATAGAATTTAGCAAGGTCTTGATTTTTGTTGGCACGAAAGTACATGCTGACAGCTTGTTTGAAATCTTAAATTCCGAATCTGAAATTTCTGTTATTCACTCCAGTAAAGAGCAAAATCACCGAACAAAATCAATAGATAAGTTCGTCGATGGCACAAGCAGAATTCTGATTGCAACCGATGTTATTGCCCGAGGAATTGATATTGAAAAAATCACTGCCGTAATTAGTTTTAATACGCCATTGTACCCAGAGAATTATATTCACCGAATTGGACGAACCGGTCGCGCCAAACAGCAAGGAAGATCCATTCTTTTTTACACCGAAAAAGAAATGGTTTTAAAAGAAGCTATAGAGGGCTTAATGAATTATACGATTCCAATAAGTAACATCCCTGAAGAAATAGAGATAAGTCACCAGCTCATGGATGATGAAAAGGACAAGCCTGTTGACGAAATCAATATATCTGATAAAAACTCCATGACGGAATCTGGCGCTTCGTTTCATAAAAAATCAGCCAAGAACAGCAAAGCAAAAACCGAAAAGAAGAGCTACAATAAAACCTTAAAAGAGAAGTTCAAAAAACCCATTAGGCGCGGTGATAAAATTCAAAACATGAAAAAGAAAAAGAAGAAATAATCTTTGTTTACCCAAGCGTATGTAAATCATCCATGATACACATTGGGTTATCCCTTTAAAACCAGCAAAGTGTTACTAAATCATCTATGTCCTGATGGGCTATAGTCCCACATAATGTTTCTAATTCTGCGGGTAGCTCTCTTTTGAAACTAATAATATCTAGTTTCTCATTTGCAAGGTTTTTAAATTCGAAAGCCAATTTATCAGATATTCCTTTCGTCTAATCTAACTTACTGTTCCTTTAAATTTAAGCACAAAAAAAAAGGGCGCCGAAGCGCCCTTTAATATTAAAAATGTTTGCGGTTATTTAATCACAACATTTGAATTTGAAGTCAAACCGTTTGCTTTAACAGAAACCACATAAGTTCCTTTTGCAAAACTTTCCGTTGAGAAAGAAATAACTTGAGTTCCGTTTGCTCCTGAAGCAACTTGAGTTCCCAATATTCTTCCTTGAAGATCCATAATTGAAACGTATGTGTCATTTGTATTCTCGAAAGAAATATTTACAACATCAGTTGCTGGATTAGGATAAACCTGAACATTTTGAGCAGTCATTTCATCAAGAGATGCTACAGTGTTTTTAACCAATCCTGCATCCATAGCGCCATAATTTACAGCTGATTCTGAAAGAATAACGTTTCCATTATTGTCTTTAACAGACCAGCTTCCACCACCACCTTCTTGAAGACCGTCTCCGTAGTAGTCATAAATTGTAAATGTATAACAATCAACCGCAGGCAATGCAATTGGCCAGCTATAAGCCGTAGAGTTAGCTAAAGGGTTTGATGGATCTGCAGGGGGAGGGAATTGACCCGTTCCATAGTTTCCTTGTACGTTTTCGTTTCCTTCTGACCATACAACCGCACCGCTTGAATTGGTTAATTCCATCCAAACCTCATCAGCATATGTATCTGTCAATACTTCAACAGTAATTGTTGCCGCTGTCTCTTGAGCAGTGTTAATCGTTGCTGATACAGTATTGTCTGAAGCATTGTCGTCAGCAGATAGTTCTATTGAATATGTTGTCGTTGACGTTGGAGATACTGTTCCTAAGTTAACGCTTTCCATTTCATAAGTTGCAAGGTTACCAGACCAGTTATAAGATAAAACTGATGTTCCACCATCCATAACTTCAATTGTTGCAGAAGTTAATGCACCTGTACCCATATTTTGAAGATCTACACTCATTGCTACAGGTTCTCCACATGTGATAGTTTCACCAGTATAACCCAATAAAGATCCGTTATTAGCACCACTTGCTGATTCGCAATTTGCTGTTCCAGAATAATGAGCGTTTGCAGACAACTGACCAGATTCTTTTAAGATTCTGTTAGGACATATTGTATAAATTATTGGCCAATAAGGCAAATCATACAACTGAGCTATATTATCGTCGTTACACATTGGGAAGTCAACTGATTGACCATTTGGCTCTAACCAGTTTCCTAAGCTACTGTTGGTAAGTTCACTTAATGCTGTACCCGCATCTCCTTCGAACCACAAAACAACAACATCATCAGTAGTACTTGCCAAAACCCCAGGCTCACCTGCAGGACCGTGATTTGCCCAAAGGTCTTCAAGAGCTCCTCCTGTATGGTAGTTCCAACATGGACCACACCAGGTAGCACTAATATCCATAACCACAGAGTAACCCTGGTCTAGATAATCATATAAATTGTGAGTGTTCCCGTTGACGTCAGTCGTTGTAAAATCCGGGGCGATACTTCCGTCTGGAAGCTGTGCAATAGATTTGCTCGCAAATAAAGTCGAACAAAGAATTGCAGAAAGTAGAATTTTTTTCATTATTTGTTTTTTTTTAGTCTTGTAAATTTATAACATAAATCTGAATTTACGAAATGATTAAATAAATATAATATGACCAATAAAATTGTTGTTTTTTCAGGAGCAGGTATGAGCGCGGAAAGTGGAATAAAAACATTCAGAGATTCAAACGGTTTATGGGAAGATTACAACATCCATGACATTGCTACTCCAGAAGCTTGGGGGAAAAACTCAGATTTGGTTAATGAATTTTATAATCAACGTCGGAAACAAATAATTCAATCCCAGCCCAATTCCGCACATTATGCAATCGTGGAATTAGAAAAATATGCTGATGTTCAGATTATAACTCAAAACATTGACGATCTTCATGAGAGAGCTGGGTCGAGCAACGTTTTACATCTGCATGGGAATATTCGATACGCAAAGTCTTCAGGGCCAAATCAAGAAAAGAATTATTATCGAATCAATGGAGATGAACTTACCATAAAAGATGTGTGTCCAGAGGGTTTCCGATTAAGACCACACGTGGTATGGTTTGGTGAGCATGTCCCTATGATGGAAACAGCAGCATGTTATGTTAATGAGTCCACTCATTTTATCGTAATTGGCTCTTCCTTGCAAGTTTATCCTGCAGCGAACCTCGTGTTGTGTTGTTCTGAAAAAACTAAAAAATGGATTATCGACCCAAAAGCAGAAGAAATTAGTAATCCGTCTGGATTTACACGAATAAGCGAAAAAGCTGGAGATGGAGTAAGTGCAGTAATTAAGGAAATTATTACTTCCCTTTCTTGAGGTTATCCTTAATAAAAAACTCTATTGCACCTACCATCGACGGGGCTTTTGGATGCGGGGCCCTAATATTCGGTTTCAAACCATTTTTGGTGGCTGCTGTTGCGGTTGTTGCACCAAAAGTAGCGATCAAAGTGTTATTTTGCTTAAAATCCGGAAAGTTTTTAATGAGTGATTCAATGCCTCCTGGACTGAAAAACACCAAAACATCATAAAATACATTTTCCAATTCAGATAAATCAGCAGCAACTGTGCGATACAATACAGATTTCGTAAAACGAATATTATTCTCCTCTAGTGTATTTGGAATCACGTCCCTCAAAATATCCGTACAAGGCAGTAAAATGTTTTCAGACTTGTGTTTTTTAAGGATATCGACCAAATCATGAATGTTTTGATTACCAAAAAATATTTTTCTTTTTCTATATGCCACATATTTCTGCAAATAGAGAGCGACTGCTTCAGAGATACAAAAATACTTCATGGAATCTGGCACTTCAAATCGTGTTGCCTCGGCCATTCTAAAAAAATGATCTGCTGCTATTTTTGAAGTAAGTAGAACACCTGTAAAGTCTCCAAGATTGACTCTTTGGTCTCTAAATTCTTTAGGGCTTACACCTTCAACTTTTATAAAAGGTACAAAGTCTATTTTAAGGTTTTGTCTTTCCGCTAGATCAAAATAAGGTGAGCGGTTACTTTGAGGTTTAGGTTGAGAGACGAGTATTGTTTTTATTGCCAAAACTATTTTATTAAAATTCAATAATTCATTAAAATAATTCTCTAAAAATCTTCCCTAAAACGACAAGAGGAAGTATTTCGAGGGTGCAAAGATACAAAATTATATATAACCAATCGTAATTATTTGATTTTGCATATATTAAGCCTTTTACAATCCGTGTAAAAGGCAGTAAAAACAAGGCAAAATATATGATATATTTAATTACCTGAGAATGTTGCTCGTTTAACAAAATAAACAAGGCCAAAAGAAGTATAACCAAACCTAAAAAATTCCAGATCTGATGTGTGATCACAGACATATTTTTCCTCAAGCCCGGGTTTTGAAGAAAAAAAGAGCTCAGCCGAAAACCAGCCTGTTGAATTAAAAAAAAGAAAAAAAGCATTAGAAACACCCTTGAAGCGAGCCGTTCCAATTCAATAGAGTCCTGGAGGACTGCAATCATACATATATTCAACGAGATGAATAGGTTTAAAGACAATAGTACATGTGCTGCAGGAGAAATGATTTCTGAGTTGCTGAAAGACTCATTGTAAAATTTACTTGACCAAAAATCTCTGAATACAATTTTAAAAAGATTGGGTGACATTAATCGTGATAAACCTATAAAACCCAAACACACCATTATTAGAACCAGTAAGGTGTTTTTAAGCACATTCTCCCTTGGATAAAGCTGTATAACCTGAAATAAATTAAATAATTGATACATGACCAGGGGTAAAATTAAATAGAAATTAAGAACATAAGCCCTGTATTATTTGTTAATTTTGCATTCGTAAAAGCTTTTACTTAATGAAAACAGATTTATACAACCATCCAGATTATTACATGATGGATGAATTATTATCAGATGAACACAAGCTGGTAAGGGATGCAGCTCGAGCCTGGGTCAAAAAAGAGGTTTCTCCGATTATTGACGACGCTTACGAAAAAGCTGTTTTTCCTAAACATCTCATACCCGGACTGGGAGAAATAGGTGCTTTTGGACCATACATACCGGAAGAATATGGAGGTCCTGGACTTGATCAAATTTCTTATGGATTAATCATGCAGGAATTGGAGCGATGTGATTCTGGTCTTCGTTCTACTGCGTCTGTTCAGTCTTCTCTAGTCATGTACCCCATATGGAAGTATGGTAGCGAAGATCATAAGCAAAAATTCTTACCGAAATTGGCCTCCGGAGAGATGGTTGGTTGCTTTGGTCTTACAGAGCCTGACCATGGATCAAACCCGGGAGGAATGATAACAAATTTTAAAGATGACGGTGATCACGTTATTTTAAATGGAGCAAAAATGTGGATATCAAATTCTCCTTTTGCAGATATTGCCGTAGTTTGGGCGAAAAGCGAAGAGGGAAGGATTCACGGCTTAATTGTAGAGCGAGGAATGGAAGGCTTTAGTACTCCTGAAATGCACGGTAAGCTTTCTTTGAGGGCTTCCGCTACAGGAGAGTTAATTTTTGATAATGTTCGTGTTCCAAAATCAAATATTTTACCTGGAAGGTCTGGATTAGGGGCTCCGTTAAGTTGCTTGGATTCAGCTCGATTTGGAATCGCTTGGGGAGCGCTTGGTGCAGCCATGGACTGCTATGATCAAGCCCTAAGATATTCGAAAGAAAGAACTCAATTTGATGTGCCTATTGGAAGTTTTCAATTGATACAAAAAAAGTTAGCAGAAATGATTACCGAAATCACAAAAGCTCAACTCTTAACCTTTAGACTAGGAGAGCTTAGAAATGAAGGTAAGGCTACTACAGCTCAAATTTCTATGGCGAAAAGAAATAATGTTGAAATCGCTCTGAATATAGCGCGCGAAGCACGACAGATTCATGGGGGCATGGGAATAACAAGCGAATACTCAATGATGCGTCACATGGCGAATTTGGAGTCTGTGCTTACCTATGAAGGGACACATGACATTCATTTGCTTATTACGGGAATGGACGTAACAGGAATACCTTCTTTTACTAGAGATTTACCGAAGTAAACGTTAGAACTCATCTTCTAAATCTGGGTCTTTTTCACCACGAAGTCTTCTTACTCTTTTTCTAGTTTCGTGTCCGTAAAGGCTTGCCGGATATCCCATTAGAAGTTCTTTATATTTTTCAAGCGCTTCGTGTTCTTTAAACAACTTGTTTTCTAATATTTCCGCCGCACAAAAAACAGCGTCATCTGCGAGAATGTCGTCCTTATGAAACCTAATAATATCCTCATAATATCCAAGCGCCCTCTGCCAATCCCCTTGCATTTCCATTGCTTTTGCACTTTTATAAAGGATTTCATCAGCAAGCGCATGAAAAGGATAGTTGGTTTGAATGCTATCAAATAAGGAAAATGCATCTTGGTATTTAAATTGTTCTATCAATAAGTCTGCTTTAGCGAACCAGGCCATTGCTATATAGTTTGAGTCTAATCCATAATTATCAGTTATGCTCACAGAAAGCTGAATAGCGTCATTTGACAAAAGCTTTGATGTCGATTGTTTTAAGACATCAAGTTGAGACTGAGCAAAATCAAATTCTCCTTCGTAATAAAATATTCTCGCATTTTTAAATTTGGCACGATTACCTATGGTCTCATAATTAAAGCCTTCACTTATTTGCATATACATTAAAGACGCATCCCAAACATTACCATTGATCACTTCAATATCAGCCATAAGCATTTTGATCTCAGCCTTCTTTATATCTGTAAGAAATGGAGAGTTTTCGGAATCAGAAAGAACTTTTAATGCCTTTTCTCGATCTTCATTGTGATAAGCGAGGAGCTCTGCGTACTCAAGAACAATAGGGAGTGTTCTTGAATTTGGTGCCGTAATATTGTCGAGAACTTCCTCGTAGTGAGTAATTATCTTTTTAAGCTCTTCTGCCGAATAGGTTTTTAACTGAGCTACTTTGATGTAGCCTACGTTTAAAATTCCGATCTGAGATTTCATTTGAATGTCTTCTGAAGAACTCACGGTTATTGATTCCTGAAAAGCACGAATTGCTGTTTCATAGTCTTTGTTTTCGCGACACACCATTCCAAAATTAAAAAGTCTTTCACCGTTGGCTTTTGTCCTAATATCAACAGCCGCAACTTGATTAAATACTCCAGAAAAGTTATCAATTTGTGAATATTGCCAAATTAGCATCTCTGAAAAAACGACACCTGAATTCTCTTTTTTTGCTCTTTCAAAAAGGGCAACTTTAAGCAGAACGAATTCTTTAGTGTCTTCGCCTTCAAGATTAAGACGCCTTAAAAGGGCTTTTTGAACGGCTTCTTGATAATATTCATGTTTTTCCAATAAAGAAAGATATGCGTTTATCATCTTTTCTTTTTCTTGTTTTTGAGCATAAAGGTCTGCTTCCTGAAAGTTGAACGGATAGCTTTTAAACTTCTTTTTTGCCCCTGTCAAAACCTCTAGGGCAAGGTCTAGCCTTGACATCACCAAAAACGAATTAAATAGTGAAATACATTGTGATGGCGACTCCCTTCTGGTTTCAATGAGATCAGTATAGAGCTTATTGGACTTAGTCGTTTGATCTTGATCAGAATAAAATGCGGCAAGTTGAAGCTTTAAATCCAAATTATTCGGGGACTTTGAAATTTCTTTCTTTAGCGTTTTTTCTGCTCTTTTATAATCCTTGGTTTCTATCAAGCATTCAAAATATTTTTTAAAGATGACTAACGAGTGGGATTCATTATATATCTTCTCATAATATCCCAAAGCTTTATCATAAGACCCCTGACCATAATAGTGTTGTGCGAGCTGTAAATCTGAGTCTGATTGAGAAAAAGCAGAAAAAAACAGTCCAATAAATAATACGGTTAAGTAGTTTTTCATAACTATTGTTTGACTTCTAAACTTTTACTAAAAATGTCTAGCTCAGTATAAAGATCATTATACATTTCCAAAAACTGTGCCCTCATCTTGACATATTCATCATAAAGAACCTTTATTTGATTGACTTTATTTTTTTCAAATTGAATGTACTCATTGTATGACTCCCTTTTTCCATACCCTTTAGATATATCAGAATGCAGTTTTTCGAGCTGAAGTAGCTCCTCATTTATACTGTTTTTTAGTCTTATCTGTTCTTTTCCTAGAGGGCCGAGCATTCTTCTCATTCTCTTAAAATCATCCATCTTTTGTCCGAATAAAACATCTAATGTGTCTGAATAATAATTCTGTTTTACTCTGCGTTCAACATCATAAGTGGAGAGCTTTAAAACAGAAATACTATCTATTTTAATCGCGTCAAATTCGTTTTTATAAGTCTTCATCTGTTCTGATAAAACCAAAACGTTTTTCTCTTGTTTCTCCTTGTCTAAATCTGAACAAGAAACGCTAAAGAAAAGTAAAACGAAGATGTATTTTCTCATACTCAGGATTTTAAGTTAAGCATCTATTGAATTTAATTAATGATCTTAAATCCAGTGTATGGAACAAGTGGCTCTGGGATTTTAATTCCTTGAGTTGATTGGTTATTTTCAAGTAGGGCAGCTACTATTCGAGGTAAAGCCAATGCCGACCCATTTAGGGTATGACATAATTTTGATTTTTTATTTTCATCCTTATAACGAAGCTTTAGCCTGTTCGACTGAAAGGTGTCAAAACGAGACACAGAGCTCACTTCGAGCCATTTATCTTGACCTGCGGAATACACCTCAAAATCATAAGTAATCGAAGCTGCAAACCCTGTATCACCTCCACACAGTTTTAATATTCTATACTGTAGTCCTAATTTTTCCAATAAAGATTTTACATGATCCAGCATTTCTTTGAGTGCCGACTCAACATTTTCCGGTTTCTCAATTCTTACTATTTCAACTTTTTCAAATTGATGGAGCCTATTTAACCCTCTTACGTCTTTTCCATAGCTCCCTGCTTCTCGTCTAAAACAGGGTGTGTGTCCCGTTATTTTAATTGAAAAATCATCGTTAGGCAACAAGGTGTTTCTATACATATTGGTTAAAGGAACCTCCGCGGTAGGAATAAGATACAAATCATCTTCTCCGACATGATACATCATTCCTTCCTTATCTGGGAGCTGTCCAGTGCCTATTCCGCTTTCTTCATTGACCATTAAAGGAGAGCTAAATTCCTCATAACCCGCATTACTGGCCTCATCCAGGAAAAAAGAAATTAAAGCCCTTTGTAGCTTCGCCCCCTTACCTCTATAAAAAGGAAACCCGGCTCCAGTAACTTTCACCCCAAGTTCAAAATCAATGAGCTGGTATTCTTTAGCAAGGTCCCAGTGGGCTTTAGGTGCGCTTTCACTTGTTGGACTACTTCCTGATTCAAATATAAGCTCATTATCCTCTGCATCCTTTCCTGAGGGAACTTCTGGTCGTAGGATATTTGGCAAAGCCATAATTGCTTTAGAGAGTTGGACTTGAAGCTCCTCTACTCTGGCTTTTTGAGAGACCTCTTGTTTTTTTAATTCAACACTTTGGGTTTTTAATGCCTCAGCCTGATTGCGCTCTCCAGAACCGAAAAGTTTTCCCACCTCTTTTGAAATTGTATTCAGATTCGCAGATGTTTCTTGAAGTTCTGTTTTCGCGTCGCGCCACTGCTGATCAACAATTAAAATCTTTTCTATGTCTTTTTCAGAATCTAATCCTCTTTTCTTTAAACCAGCAATAACCTCTGCTCTATTTTCTTTAATCCTCTGAATTTCAATCATACTTGTGTTTTGTACAACAAAGCTAAACAATTGAAAAAATAATAAGTGTGATTTTACTTTATTAAAATTTGATTCTCTTTGTTCACGTGTTAAAAATGGTTAAGTTTTCTGCACGAATGAATTGATTTTATTTAGCTTCGTTTATCATGTTGAGAAAAAACAAAATAAGTTTAGCTGTTTTCTTACTGGCGCTGTCTATCATTAGCTTGATTATCGTTCAATCCTATCAACTCTATCACACTTATGACCGAAAATCAAAAGAGCTTAATGACAATATTCAATCTTTTCAAGATAAAATCTCTTTCCGTCACGAAAAAGCAGAAGATTACAGACGCTACATCGATATTGTTAATGATGATTTTAGCGTGCAATATAAAGAGATCCTAAAGGCAGAATTTGAAAACCTCATCCCAACTCAAAATATTACAATTAGCGATACTGTTATAATGAATAATGGTGTTCCAGAGGAATATCTGGTTATTCAGGGAAGAGCATTTGATTCCATTAGCGGATTAAGTGCTGAGCAGCGTGTTCTAGCCAAAGACTACAGGGAAATAAGAGATGTCCTTCAAGGAAAGGTTAAAGTGATTCCTGGTTCTATTGACTCTAGCCGGCTTTCAATTGAGCTTAATCAAAAAGTCATTCAACAAATTTTTAAGAAAGCAAAATTCATCAATGAAATGATGGTTCAGTCTTTCAAGGAAAATATATTAGAAACCCCACAACAGAGAATCGACTTGGTTTTTCTTGATTCAATTATTGCTTTTGAATTGAAAAACGAACACCTTCCAAAGAACTACAACTTTTGTATTTATCAAGCTGAACAAAAACCAGTTGTTTTTCCCTTGTCAACAAAAAATTACAAAAACTCTATCCCTTTTGATTCCATTCATAAGGTTTCTCTATTCCCTAACAATACATTCAGCGACCCTTTATATTTACAAATAAACTTTCCACAAAGGGGTCGTTTTATTCTTAAAGAAATGACTTTATCCATAGCAGGTTCTATTATTGTTATTGTGCTTGTTTTGGTTGCTTTTGTGTTCATGTTCAAAACCATTATAGAACAAAAGCGCTTGTCAGAATTAAAAGCCGGTTTTATTTCCAACATGACTCATGAATTCAAGACCCCTATTTCAACGATTTCATTGGCCTGTGAAGCTATTGAAGACTCTGATGTGAATAAAGATGAAAATGCGAATACCGTATCGCCATTCATAAGTATGATTAAACAAGAAAATCGTAGGCTCGAAGTGCTGGTTGAAAGCATACTTGAAAGCTCGAGGCTCGAGCAACAAAACATCAAGTGGGGAAAAGACAGTGTTAATCTTTGCGAGGTCGCACAAAATGTCGTTGAAAATGCTTTGTTTCGTGTAGGATCAGAAAATTGCTCAATTCAGCTAAAGAATAACAAGGAATCAATAGTTGCTCTTTGTGACCGTTTACATTTTAGAAACCTCCTTACCAATCTGGTAGATAATGCAATTAAATATAGTGAAGGTAAAGCGTCTATTATTCTTGATATAAAACAAAATACAAATAATGTCGTTTTAACCATCTCAGATTCAGGAATTGGAATTGAAAAAGAACATCTCGATAAAATATTTGATAAATTGTACCGGGTTCCAACAGGAAATATTCACAATGTTAAAGGTTTTGGGTTGGGACTAAATTATGTAAAGCGGATTTGTGATGGCTATTCTTGGGACATTAAAGTAACGAGTCGGTTTGGTCAAGGCACAACATTTGTTATAACAATGAATAAAGAATGAAGGAAAATAAAAACATATTATTAGCTGAAGATGATGAAAACCTTGGAAAACTCCTTGTATCATACCTGCAAGCAAAAGGTTTTGGTGTCGAGTTGGCCAGAAATGGAAAAATAGCTTACGAACTTTTTAACAACACGAAGCATCATTTTGATCTCCTTATTTTGGATGTAATGATGCCTGAGATGGATGGCTTTACCTTGGGGTCAGAAATACGGCTTTTGGATCGCAAGGTGCCGTTATTGTTTTTATCTGCGAAATCCATGAAAGAAGATAAGCTCAAGGGGTTTGATGTTGGCGCTGATGATTACATCACTAAACCCTTTTCAATGGAAGAGCTTTTGGCTAGGATTAACGCTATTCTCAAAAGAACCGAGCTCCATCAAAAAAATGTGCAAGAAAAAATACATGTCGGCAAGATTGAATATGAACCGGAACTTAGCGTTCTACATCTCGGTACCGGCGTTAAGAAATTAACCACCAAAGAAAACATGCTATTGCGTCTATTGGTTCAAAATCAAAATGAGCTTCTCGATCGACAAGCCGCTCTTCGGGCCGTTTGGGGAGATGATAATTATTTTAATGGAAGAAGCATGGATGTATACATTGCAAAGCTGCGAAAGCTATTGAAAGAAGACTCCAATATTGAAATAATGAATGTGCATGGTATAGGGTTCAAGTTGCTCGTAAAGCAATAATATGCAAAGAATTTTCTTTTCGAATTTGGTGTTAATGGTTCTCTTGAATCTGCTAATCAAGCCTATTGCCTTATTCGGAATTGATGCCACGGTTCAAAACCGTGTTGGCCCTGAAAACTATGGCCTCTATTTTTCTTTATTAAACCTATCTGTCTTATTTAATATTCTATTAGATTTTGGAATTAACAATTACACGACTAAAAACTTAGCGCAAAACCCCGAAGAAATAAAAAAATACTTTGGCCGGGTTTTCACCTTTAGAATTGTCTTATTTAGCTTTTATAGTGTTTTTACCTTTGGTCTAGCCTATGTTCTGGGGTATTCAGGACGTCCTATGTTTCTCTTGTCTTTTCTCATTTTAAATCAATTTTTGATTTTAACTATTGCATATTTTAGGAGTCATTTCGCGGGGTTTCATTTTTTCAAAACAGATGCTTTTATCTCTGTTTTAGACCGTGGCCTTTTAATTATCGTTGGAGGTCTTCTTTTGTTTTCTCCTTGGGCTCCAAAGAATCTGCAAATTGAGTGGTTTATCTGGATACAAACCTTTTGCTACGGAACCACTCTTATAGTAGGTTTTATTTTATTAATAAAACACCTCAAGCGTCCCTATTTTTCATGGGACCCTGCTTTTAGTATTGAGCTTATTAAAAAAAGTTGGCCTTACGCCCTTCTTATTGTTTTAATGTTATTGTATACTCGTGTAGATGGTGTAATGTTGGAGAGAATGCTCATAAACGGAGCGTATGAGTCGGGTGTTTACGCTCAAGGGTTTAGGTTGCTGGATGCGCTATACATGTTTGGAATGATCTTCGCTGGTTTATTATTTCCCTTATTTTCAAAACAGCTAAAAGAATCCATTCCCGCCGTATTAGAACTGGTCAAAACTTCCGCTAATTTATTGTTAAGCGGAGTTCTTATTATCATTTTCATCACCTGCTATAACTCCTCTTTTCTCCTAGGGCTAATCTATTCTGACTATCAGGAAGCAATTGAGCCTTTTCAATTTTTAATGCTTGGGTTTTTTCCGATTTGCATGAATTTTATTTTTGGAACGTTATTAACGGCAAATGGAAACCTCAAGGCTCTAAATTTTATTTCTTTAGGAGGAATCATTGCCAATGTTTGTATTAACCTTTGGCTCATACCAAAATATGGTGCATTGGGCGCTGCAATTGCAACATTTTTTACACAGCTAGTAACAGCAATTTTGCAGTATTTTTATTGCGTTGTGAAATTCAAAATTCCTATTAAAATAATTGGGTTTCTTAAATTCGCAGTTCTCATTGTTGGGTTATTTGGTGTCAGCCATTATTTTAATAATAGTGATTATTTAATCCTTCTCCAGCTTATTGTTGGATTCTTTTTAACCTTTACATTGTCTTTAATTGATCTAAGTTCTATGAAAGAACTTTATTTCTCTTCGAGGAGAATCAAATAATTTTTTAGAAATAGAGTTTTAATTGTGTTTATAAGTCCTATTTTTGTAATCTGAAAAAATTCTAATGGAAAAAAATGATTTAAATCTAAACGAAGAAAGAGAGAAATTATTGACGTTTTTGTTTCGCAAAAGGAAGATAATTCTATCATTTTCTTTTATTGTAAGTGCTTTAGCCTTCGGTCTTTCCTATTTAATCACACCGTTATACCTTTCTACGGCAATCGTTTTCCCTGCAGCGTCAAGTTCTGTTTCTTTTTCTGAACAGAGAAACACAAAAGCATCTTCTATGGATTTTGGGGAGGAAGAACAAGCAGAACAATTGGTTCAAATTTTACAATCGGCAGATCTTAAAGACTTAATGGTGAAGAAGTATGACTTAATGAATCATTATAATATTAAAGAGAGTGATGGCAATAAGTATGATAAGTTAAATACAGCATATGAGGGTCATTTTTCTTTTGAAAGAACAAGGTTTGGATCAATAAAAATTGATGTTTTGGATCGAGACCCAAAGCTTGCGGCAAAAATGGCAAACGAAATTATCAACTTAATTGACACGGTAAAAAACAACATTATTCGTAAACGAACGCTTCCTGCGTTCAAAATCACCAAACGAAAGAAAGAACAGCTTGAAACTGAAATCAATACGCTATTAAATAAAATGGACAGTTTATCTAAGTTAGGCGTAGTTTCTCTAGATGTCCGGTCTCGGCTTTTTCAGGCCTTGGTTGATTCAAAAAACCCAAATGAAAAATCACAGTTACAACAAAAAATAGAGATTAACTCGTTATTGGGTTCTACTTTCGATGGCTTGGAGAGGAAAAGGAATGAGAAAATTATAAAATTAGAAGACTTTAAGGTTGCTTATGAACAAGCCGAGTCGGATGCTGCTACGGACTTTAGTCATAAATTTGTAGTTCAAAAAGCAAAAGTGGCTGATAAAAAAGACCAACCCAAAAGAATTATTATGACGATAATTGCTGCTTTTGGTTCTTTTATTTTTATTGTCTTCTCCCTTTTAATTATTGAGCGATATAAAGAATTAAAGCTTAAGTCTTAGTATGACTGGCGTCAATAAAATCAGCCTATCATTGGGCGCGTTGTGTCTATCGGCTCTATTTGCTTTTTTTAACTCAATGGGTTTGGAGGCTCTAGGGCTTTTTCCTCTCGTACTCCTATTCATTTACCTTGCTGTTTTTGAAACTGAAAAATTCTTTTTATCTATTGCTTTTCTTACCCCTTTATCTGTCAATATTGAAGAATATACGGATGGTCTCGGATTGTTTCTGCCCACAGAACCATTATTGTTTGGCTTAATGGTTTTATTTCTTTTTATACAAATCAAGTCTCCTTTTTTAGATGTAAGGATTTGGCGAAACCCCATTATAATTTGCGTGCTTTCATACATTATTTGGCTTGTTTTTACTTCCGTTACAAGTACAGACCCCTTGATTTCTTTTAAATCTGTTTTGGCAAAACTCTGGTTTATTATTCCACTACTAATCTTTGGGACACACTTCTTTAGAAAACATGAAAACAGAATTATTTTTCTTTGGTTATTTATTGTGTCCTGTTGTTTGGTGGTTTGTTTTACGCTAGTGCATCATTCCATTTACGGTTTTGGTGAAGAAGAAGGTCATTGGGTAATGTGGCCCTTTTTTAAAGACCACACCATTTATGGAGCAACGGTTGCCCTTTGTCTTCCTATTAGCCTTGCCCTACTAAAACAAAAAGGAAGCCCCCCATTATCAAAAGCCATTTTAATTCTTTTAAATGTAATCTTGATTGTAGGTTTAATCTTTTCATATACTCGGGCTGCTTGGTTGAGTGTTATCTGTGCATCAATAATTGGCATGCTCGTTTATTTTAGAGTAAACTTTCGATTCTTAATGGGGCTTGGCTTGGCCTTTTCTCTTATAATTTATTCTCAATGGGATAATATACAGCTTGCACTCGCAAAAAACACTCATGAACATACCACAGAGGCTTTTGAAGAAAAAATTCAAAGTGCCGCGAACGTTACAACTGATGCGTCAAATTTAGAGAGGATTAATCGTTGGGATTGCGCAATACAAATGTTCAAAAAGAAACCAATTACTGGGTTTGGCCCTGGAACCTATGCCTTTGAATACGCTCCCTTTCAGGATCCCGAAAACCAAACAATTATTTCTACCAATTTCGGAGATATGGGTAATGCGCATAGTGAATATCTAGGTACTTTGTCTGAGACGGGCCTTTTAGGACTTCTGCTTTTTTTATCGATAATTGCATCAATATTTATTTCTGCAATTCGCCTCTACTATAAGACGGCAATCCAAGAAAATGACACTAAACTGTTAATCATGGGGATTATAGTTTCACTATCATCTTATTTTATTCATGCTTTTTTAAATAATTATCTAGACACCGATAAGGCAGCGGTGCCTGTATGGGCAATGTGTGCAATGATCATAGCAATGAGTCTTCCAATAGCTAACGATCAATCCATAAAGCAGGGTTGAGACTTTTTGTGCTTGTTCCGCTTACAAGGTGGAGCTCAAAATGAAGTACCCCAATAGAATTGTTCTCACTTAAAATCGTTCCTATTTGTTGTTTTGTTTTTACCTTATCTCCTTTAGATACCGTCGTTTCTTTAAGATTACTATATACTGTTCGATAATTTCCATGCTTCATAATAACCACCTTTCCTGAACCAGGGATGGTAAACACGCTTGTAACCTCTCCTTCAAAAATGGTTCGCACTAAAGAATTTGCAGGGCACGATATATCTATCCCGTTATTGTTCGTATAAACACCACTCAACGAGGGATGTTGGTTTTTACCATACTTTTCTGTTATTGAGCCTTTTCCTACTGGCCAAGGAAGCGCACCTCTATTGTTTTGGAATTTTTTACTGCTTATTTTGCCTTCTGAGGATTCATCGTTTAAAGTGGTTGTGTTCTTTTTTGGGGTTTCTCCATTTTCTCGCGCAGCTTCTAACCTACGCCTTTCTGCTTCCTTTCTTTTTCTCTCAATTTCGGCAAGCTCCTTTCTTATTACCTCATTTATTTTCTTTTTAATCGCTTGTTTTTTTATTTCGTTTTTCCTTATTTCTGCAAGCAACAAGCCTTCTTCTTTTTGAATTTTTTCAAGAACCTCCATTTTTTTACTCCTGTCAACTTCTATTTTAGCACGTTCCTGTCTTTTTTGAGAAAGCGTTTCTTGCTTTTTCTTTTTTTCAATTTCTATAGCTTCTATTTCCTCTTTAATTTTTGCTTGATCTTGTACAATTAAGGCGGCTTGTTTTTTATGAAGTGCCGAAACACTTTTTAGGTATTTGTTTCTTTTTTGAGCTTCATAATAACTATCTGCGGAAAGCACAAACATTATTTGACCATTTTTATTTCTGTTTTTGTAAGCATTAATAATCATTTCCTTGTATTGTGCCTTTAACCTTTCCATTCGGATCGTTAATGCTTTCACTTTTTCTTGCTTTTCCTGAATATAGACATCGGCCATTTTTACCTGATTGTCGAAAATTTTCAGCAGTGCTTCTCTGCTGTTAATTTGATTCTCAATGAGCTTCAATTCATTAAGAGAAGCCTCTCTATTTGACGAGACCTTTTGTAATAAGCTTTTGGTGTTTGATATCTTACTTTCAAGTTTTTTTTGCTCTCTTTTTAGTTTGTCACTTTTTGATTGTGACAAAACACTAAAACAAAGACCTAAAAATAAAATAACATTAATTACACGTTTCATAATTTTCAGGGATTATTAGCGATAGTTTTCTCGGTATATTAATTCTTAACTTATTAAACACCATTTTAATTTCAGCTGATGTTGTGGGCCCTACAAGAAAAATATTCATCTCTTTGGGATAAAGAACACCCTCTTTTTCTTGCCACTCAACATATTTTATGTCAATTTTAAATGAATCAGCGGGACTATAAATGTGTGCAGAAGATAAGCCGTTTGCTTCCGAATTCAATTCATAAGTATAAATTAAATTCGATTTGTGTCGTTTTTCACTTTTTTTCTGTTCACGCTTTTTATGCGTGGAAATAATATACTCATACGGGTTGCTTAAAACGTGGTACTTAACTCCTTTTTTGTAACCGATAGGTAGCCCGAAGAACAGTTCTTGGATGTTTTCAAATGACAGTTCTATACCCCAAAGCTCTGAGTATTCGGTAATCGCCTTTCCTGTATAGCATTTGTCTTTTTTATTGACAATAGTAATCTTCTCAGTATCTATGTAAGCAGTGAAAACAGGTATGGCAGCATAAGAAAGTATGGTACTCAATGCTGAGTCTTGTACAATATTCACCGAAGACTTAAAAGAAACCTTTCTTTCTTCATCTGAATAGGTCACTTTTATCTTTGAATAAAAATATTCGGGCCTTTTAGAATGGAGGCTATCCAGTTTTTCTAAAAAACCTTTTTCTTTTAGCTTCGGGAACTTTTGAGGTTTTTCACCAACATTCGACCATTGGCTCGAACAAGAAGCTAAAACCAATAATAGAATCAAGCTGTAAATTATGTTATTCCATATATTCTTCATTCAATATTTTTTTTTCAAGAAGGTCACTTCCGGGACCAATACTTGCCGCTTCTCTCCAATACAGCAATGCATCTTTAATGTTTTTTAATTTCGCAAAGGAATCTCCCAGCCTTTCGTTAACCTGAGATCGCACCTTCTGATCTTCTATTTGATTATTCATTGCCTGTAATAATGATTTGTATATATTTTTTGCTTCAAGAAACTGTTCTTTCACAAAGAAAATATCACCTTTTAATAATAATAAATCAAAGTTCGTTCCATTTATTTCAATGAGCTCATCAACCAATACTTGTGCCATATCTAAATAGACCTTTTTTTCGTAAAGTCTCAAACAGAAATTAAATATCAAGTATTGGTTGTTGTGTGGTTTTCCCGTAGCAATCGCTTTTAAATATTCTTTTTTAGCATCAACAAAACGGTTTTGACCAAAATATGATTCAGCAAGTTGACCTTGCAGGTCTGACTTAACAACAGGGTCATCTACAACGGTAAAAAGTCCCTCGTTTGCATATTGCTCAGCAAGAATAAACTCATTGGTTTGATTATAAGCAACACTCAACATATAATACGGCAATGTTTTTAGAGGAAAGGTTTTGATTGCCTCTTTCCCCTTCTCAATAAGTCGTTTCCATTGCTTAAAATCATAGTGAAGATATAAAACTCTTTCCCAGGTCAAATAATTTCCTGGATTAGTGGACAATGCTTTTTCATAACTTTTAATCGCGCTCTCAAATTCTTTGTTTTCAATGTATATGTCCCCTATAAGCATCATTATGGTATCATTTGCACCATAATATGTTTCAACCTTTTTTAATATCGGTTTGATGGAATTCGTGTCCGTATAATGAATGAAAAAATTCAAGGCCTCTTTTACCTCTTCAGTCATAAGATTTTCAGATGAAATGGCTTTAGAATATAACTTTTTGCATTTATCTATGTTTTTTCTTTCGAATTCAAATTGAGCAAGAAGTACCAGTCCTGTTCCGTTTTTAGGATCTAACTCTACGAGCTTTTTCAACCGGAGCATACCTAATTCTATTTGACCCGAGTTTAAATAAAAATCCACAAGTGTTGCAATGATATATTGGTTGTTGTTTTCAATTTTTAATACCCTTAATAATTCTTGTTCGGCCTCATCCATTTTCATTAAACCCTTAAACCAGATGTGCTTTTTTAATGATGCCTCAACTTGAATGCCCACATTTTCTTCTAATCGATTTAAAACGGATATTGCCTTTTTGATGTTTCCAGAAAGTTCCCAAGATAAAGCACTCTCAAAATAATAATTAGAATTGGTTGAGCGTTTAGAAATGATTTCTTCAAAAACAAGGGCGGACTCTTCATATTCTCCAATTTCACGGTACATGTAGCCCAACTCTATTTGATAATACAAGTTTGATTTATCAAAAGTTGCGGCCTGAATGGTGTGGTATTTCGCTTGTTCTAAATCACCCTTGATTAATGATATTTGAGCAATAGCAAAATGACTGGCGTCATCTTCTGGTTTTTCTTTTAGACATTTATTAAATCGCGCAATCGACTCTTCATAGTTGCCTATTAGTTTTAATCTGACTCCTTCATGAAAAGCACTTATATAAGTTTCGCTTTTATTCGGTTTCGTCGATTCTTCACTCGTTCTACACGAAAAAAACAAAATTAAAAGAAGAAACAATAAACTAATTCGCATCACCCATTTCTGTGTAATCTCCAATGCTTAAATTTCGTGTGGTTCCATTTACCTTTGATTGAGCACCGACCATAGAGTCTTTTAAATTCATGTTCGAAACCAATGTGTTTTGTTGAATTATTGAATTTGATACTATCGAATCCGTTATTTCAGATTTTGCTCCCACTGAAACATGTGGACCTATAACCGATCTTGTTATTTTGGCTCCTTTACCAATAAAACAGGGCTCTATGATTATGGATTCTGTTAATTCTGATTCAGCGTTCACTAAAAGGGTTCCCTTTTCTTGCTCAAAATTTAAAACTGACTGATTGGTTTCAACCGTCGCGTTTTTATTTCCACAATCTAGCCAATGTGTTACTTTTCCAGGGATAAATGATGTGCCTTTTTCTGTAAGCCGTCTCAAAGCATCGGGCAATTGATATTCTCCCCCCTTTCTTAGATCATTGTCAATTAAATAATCCAACTCTGTTTTTAAAGATTCTCCAGATTTAAAATAGTAAATCCCTATCATCGCTAAATCAGAAACATACTCTTTTGGTTTCTCAATAAAGTCAGTGATAGCTCCTTCTTGGTTCATTTTAACGACACCAAAAGCACTCGGGTCATCAATTTGTTTAACCCATATTATTCCTTCTTGTTTTTCAGAAATTTTAAACTCTGCCTTAAACAAGGTGTCTGCAAAAGCTACAATTACAGGGCCTGATAGTTTTTCTGATGCACATAATACGGCATGAGCGGTTCCTAGCGGTTCTTTTTGATAAAAAATAGACCCTTTTGCCCCTAGTTTTTCCGCTACCATTAAAAGCTCAGCTTCTGCTTCTTTTCCAAAATCACCAATAATAAATGCAATTTCTTCAATATTATCGTCACACATTTCTGCAATGTCTTCTACTAGACGATGAACAATTGGTTTACCCGCAACATGAACTAGCGGTTTGGGGACTGTTAAGGTGTGAGGTCTTAACCTACTCCCTCTTCCTGCCATTGGCACAATTATCTTCATATTTCTTTATTTTATTCCTGTACTACCAAACCCTCCTTCTCCGCGCTCAGTCTTATTTACGACTTCTACATTTTCGAGGGTAACCTTTTCTACTTTTGCAAATACCAGTTGTGCTATTCTATCGCCACTTTCTATTACAACCTTATCGTCTGATAAGTTCATTAATATGATTCCAATCTCCCCCCTATAGTCCGCGTCAATCGTTCCCGGACTATTTAATACCGTGATGCCTTTTTTGAGAGCAAGTCCACTCCTGGGCCTTACCTGGCACTCTAACGTTTCATTCATTTCTAAAAACAACCCTGTTTTAATCAATGCCCTATCCAAAGGAGCGATCTCTATAGACCCTACAACAAAAGCGCGTACATCCATGCCAGAGGATCCCGTGGTTTTGTATTCCGGATTCGGATTGTTTGATGTATTTATAATTTTAACCATATTCTCCATTAGTTCAAATTTACACATATTGGATGTCGCCCTCCCTCATAGATAGATTAGAAATTAACAAAGGAATTAACAATTCTATATTTAGTGTTGGTTATTTACTAAAAATCTTATTTTTGTTATATGACGCCAAAAGGAAAAATGATAATTATTGGGGGGGGGGTCGATAAGGGAAGTTTCACCGAACAGGAATTCACAGATCAAGTCGAAAACAATCTAAACTTTTTTGAAAAGGGTATCTTAAGACGTTTACTAGATGAATCATCAGACGGTTTAAATTCTCGAATTGAAGTTGTTCCTACAGCTTCTAAAATTCCAAAAATCGTTGGAGATGAATACGCCAAAGCTTTCCGCTTTTTAGGAGCAGAAAATGTAGGTGTTTTGAATATTACCAATCGAAAAGAATGTGAAAACTCAGGAGTTATTGACCGAATTAAAAAAGCGAATATTGTTTTTTTTACTGGAGGAGATCAACTTCGGTTAACTTCAATTATCGGAGGAACAACCCTACATGATACGCTTCTTGATAAATATTTAAATGACTCTTTTTTGTATGCCGGAACATCCGCTGGAGCAGCTTGTGTCTCCAAACAGATGATTTATCAAGGATCAAGTTCCGAAGCGCTTCACAAAGGAGAGATTAAAATAACTAGTGGATTGGGTTTTATTGACGACGTAACTATAGACACCCATTTTGTTAAAAGGGGTCGAATTGGTAGATTATTTCAAGCAATAGTGTCAAACCCGAAAACCTTAGGTTTAGGATTAGGAGAAGATACTGGTTTATTGATTAAGAATGGACATACTATGGAAGCTATTGGTTCAGGCCTAGTTATTCTGGTTGATGGGCGAAAAATAACCGATACAAACATTACAGATGTTTCGTTAGGTGATCCCATTTCAATTAATAATTTAGTCGTTCATGTTATGAGTAAAGGGGACACTTATCAACTTAATAATCACTCTTTTTCGATCTATAAAAAAGCAAATTTATCAGCATGAAAATCATTATTCATGGTGGATTTTTCAGTGAATCATCCCAGTCCGATGAAACCAAACAAAAAAAACAAAACGCCTTAAAAGAAATTATCGACAAAGGCTTTGAATTTCTCCAAACTCATACTGCTTTAGAGACGGTTGTTTATACAACCTGTTTACTCGAAGACTGCCCTCTTTTTAATGCGGGTATCGGTTCACAAATTCAAGCGGATGGCAAAATCCGTATGAGTGCAGCAATAATGAATGGTTCTGATTGTAGATTCAGTGGAGTAATCAACATTGAAAAGGTGCAAAACCCTGTTCTTGTTGCGGAAAAGCTTTTGAAAGAAGAAGACCGTGTGTTAAGCGGACAGGGAGCAAAACAATACGCAAATTCTCAAGGGTTTGAGTCCTTTTCTACAGAGACTGAAGAAAGAAAAAAAGAATACAATATGAAGCTCAAGTCTTCGAAGACAAGTACCGTTGGCTGTGTTGTTTTAGACAGAAAAGGGAAACTTGCTGTAGCTACCTCGACAGGTGGTAAAGGTTTTGAAATACCAGGAAGAGTTTCTGACTCGGCAACAATAGCTGGAAATTTTGCAAATAAGCATTGTGCAATTAGCTGCACTGGTGTTGGAGAGGACATCATAAATGGTGCTTTGGCATGTAAAATTGTTACCCGCGTCACTGATGGTCAAACTATAGAATCTGCCTTTGATAAAACATTCGAAGAGCTTAAAGAAATTGATGGTTTTGCCGGTGCTATTGGAATTGACGTTAAAGGCAATATGTATTGGAAGGAAAGCCACCCCAAAATTGTCTTCGCTGCCTATGACGGGGAGGAAATGACTTTTTTTGATTGAAATTCTGACTGTTTTATCGTTTTAGCCCTCGAAAACACGCCTAATAAAACCCAAAACAAGGGTGCTACAGTGATTATGCTAATGTTAAATAACGATTGAAGAAAATAAACCGTGATGCACATGGCTAATATAGTTGAAGAGTTGAAATTAAAAAGGATTCGTCTTTTGTGCCAAAATAATGTGGTCAAAAACAGAATAAAAATAATTGCTGCTGGTATTCCCGAAACCGCAGCGATGTGTAATATTTCACTATGAGCCTTATCAACGGTTTTACCTGTTCTTTTTTGGTATGCGATAAAACCTTCGTTATTCGTTCTAATAAAATGCTCTTTTAAATTTTCAGGACCAGAACCTAAAATAGGATTATCCCCTATTGCCTTTAAGGTCATTTTCCATATTTGAACTCGTCCAGAACCTGCTTCGTCTTCCATTGATATCTGTTCATCGATACTCATGGCTCTTCCCATAATAAGGTTTTGGCCGGTGAAGTTCATTGTCAGTGCCGCTAGTGTAAAACAAAAGAATAATGTTAGGTAAGGCTTAATAACACCCTCTTTAAAAAGAAAAAAAAGAGACGCCACCATTATGACCAGAAATGCCAGCCAGCACCCCCTAGTATTACATGCTAAAAGTCCTCCAAAAAAAATCACGCACAATAGTAATGTTTGAGGCCGCCTGTCCATAATGTATAACCCACAGGAAAGAGTAAGTAGTGTCACCACGTATGAACCAAAAAAGTTCTGATTACCGATAGTCGAATAACAACCCTTGCTAAAATTCAAATAATGAACCAGTGGATCAATGCCATAAAACTGAAAAATAGAATATGACGCAACTACCCCTTGAACTGTTAAATAGAAAAACAAGTTTTTCCTATTAATTACAAAGTGGTTTCTCGCCGCTAAAAAAATAACTGCATAAAAAAATAAAGTAATAAACCCTTCAAACCTTCCCGCTGTTTGAGAGGCTCCTGAAAGAGCCAATAAAGGCTTGTGAGCAGCCAAACATGCTATAAAAACAACACCTAGGTAGAGCAATAACAGTTTAATCTCGAGCCCCTTGAGTTTGGTTTTCTCCCGAATCAAAAAAACCAAAATGGCAATAGAGCAGATGGAGAGAAGTGGTGCTTTAACCGAAACAAAAATACTTGGCAGCCCTTTAAAGGGTAAAATTGCTATCGGAAGCAATGTTAGCAGCAACCACAATAAACGGTTTATATAATATGAATTACGCGTAGTTTCCAAACAAGTCTTTCCTACTTATTCGTGAATTATCGTAGTAAGGTTACATGACCAACAACTATTTTTCTTTCGTCGGTTTCAGGGTTCTTGTATATTATTTTCCAAGTATAAATACCATCTTGAGCATCTGTGCCGCTAAGTCCATAGCTCCCATCCCATCCTTTTTTCGAATCGTGTGTTTCAAAAATGAGTTCTCCCCATCGATTAAAAATTAACATCTCAAAATTATATGGATCAAACCCTGAATAAAAAATAGGGGTAAATATCTGATTAAAATTATCTCCATCGGGTGTAAATGTGTTTGGCACGTAAAAAATCTCCTGTTCGTTAAACGGAATAAATACCTGTGTGCTATCTATACAACCAAAATCACTTATCGCTATTAGTGTAATCATTATGCCTGCTTCCGTTTCGGAATACAAATGGGAAGGGTTGATCGTTTGTCCCGTATATCCATCTCCAAAATTCCATATATAATCAACTGCTCCCTGACTACTATTGGTGAATTCCACCAATTGATTCACATCTGTAAAGGATTGTGGAGAAACAGAAAAAGAAGCTATCGGATCATTTTGAACACAGATATAATCGTTCAGCGTCAACGTATTTGAGCAACCATTTTCTTCAACAAGTAACGTAACATCATAACATCCGGGAAATAAGAAGGATGTATTAACATTTGTTCCGTTTAAAACATCACCATTACCAAGTGTCCAAATGTTATTTCCTGTTGCACTTCCTCCACTTAAATTAACATTTAATGGAGAACAACCTTCGATGTTGTCTGCAGAAAAAGTAACTGTAGGTAAACTATTTACAACAATATCCATCGTTGTTGTAATTGCACATTCACTCAATTCAGGAACAAAACTGTAGGTTGTTGAGCCTTCCATTGAAGTACTTATTGTTGATGGGCTCCAAGTCCCTGATATATTGTTGTCTGATGTGGTATTCAAGTTGTCCCCTGTTATTTCATCTAAGCAGTATGGCCCTAAAGCCACAAACAAAGGCGTTACTGGTGGATTTACATTAACCGTGATGGTTTGAGATGTCCCTACACAGGCCCCTAAAACCGGGCTTATTATATAGTCCACCGTTCCTGTAGCTGAACCTGTAGCTGTTAATGTTTGGATAATATCTAGTCCTGCAAGAGTGTTTAATCCTGTACCAGCAGATGCTCCCGTTACTCCATTTTGTACAACTGTCCAGTCAAAACTGGAGGCGTTAGAACTCGCTGCATTAATTACTGCGTCTTCTCCGCTACAAATTTCTCCATTAGTTAGTGTCACTATTAATTCAACATCAATGTTTTCGGTAATAACAATTTGAGATGAGGCTTCACACCCGTTGGTTCCTGTACCAGTGACCACGTATGTTCCTGGAGAATCTACAACAGCATTACTTGTATTTCCAAGTCCATTATCCCAGCTGTAGGTGTCTCCTCCTGTAGCTGTAAGGTTAATCTCTATCA
>Ga0209251_1000304_pt1 | contig 44920 bp, 46 predicted proteins | sample SaaInlV_100m_DNA_6_FD_184665 | JGI IMG/M metagenome (GOLD analysis project Ga0209251, IMG submission 184665) | Marine microbial communities from expanding oxygen minimum zones in the Saanich Inlet - Saanich Inlet SI073_LV_10m_DNA (SPAdes) (version 2) | ecosystem: Environmental > Aquatic > Marine... | reverse complement strand
CGTGATGTTGAGCAGTGGCTTAAGTGTGAGTACATGCGTGATAAAGTAGGTGATACTTTTAACGGCATTATTTCAGGTGTTGCTGGCTTTGGTATTTTTATCGAATTGACCGATGTGTTTGTTGAAGGCATGATCGCTATGCGTGACATGAAAGACGATTACTACATTTTTGATGATATTCATCATCAGTTGAAAGGCGAACGGACAGGAAAAGTTTACCAGTTGGGTGATACGATTAAAATTCAGGTTGCCTCAGTCAGTCTTGATGATCGGCAAATGGTCTTTACACCGATTTAATATTCGCTATACTTACTCTTAAATTGACAATTTAAGACAAGGAATAGTTTATGAAGTTGTGTGCCCCGTGGGAAAAGGCTTTTAATAGAATCGCAACACCGTTTGAGCATTTTATTCATGCGCAAACCACCACTGGCATGATTCTAATGTTAATGACAGTGGTTGCGTTGTTACTTGCCAATACGACATTAGTAGAGGGCTACATGGACTTCTTTCACACAAGGGTAAATTTAACCGTCGGTTCGTGGCAACTGTCAAACACTATCCATCATTGGGTTAATGATGGTTTGATGACGATATTCTTTTTTTTGATCGGATTGGAAATAAAAAGAGAAGTTTTGGTTGGAGAGCTTTCAAATATAAAAGTCGCTATACTGCCTATTTTGGCTGCTATTGGCGGTATGATTATCCCTGCTTTGATTTATTTCAGTATAAATTCTGATGGCATAGGTGCGAACGGATGGGGCATTCCTATGGCGACTGACATTGCATTTGCAATTAGTGCTTTGGTGCTTTTAGGCAAAAGAATACCAACCGCGCTAATTACTTTTTTAGTGGCTCTTGCCATTGTTGATGATCTTGGTGCAGTATTGGTCATTGCTATTTTTTACACCGATCAAATTCATTTATTACCACTGGCTTTATCGGGCGGCGCATTTTTGCTAATGGTTGCCTTTAATCGTTTTGGCATTCACATGATACTGCCTTATTTTATTGTCGGTTTGTTTATGTGGTTCTATATGTTTGAATCGGGTGTTCATGCTACTATTGCTGGTGTTATTGCCGCTATGGCTATTCCTTCAAAGCCTAAAAGGACACCTGTAAATTTTGCCGAAGATACAAAGGAGCTGTTAGACAAATATAATAATTATCCTGTGTGTGATAATCATCTAATGCACGAGAATCAAAAAGCTATTTTACTCAACATACAAGATAGGATTGATGCGGTAAGATCCCCCTCTGCCAGATTAGAGCAAGGTCTACACCTTCCAGTTGCTTTAATTATCATCCCTCTGTTTGCACTTGCCAATGCAGGTATAGCCATAGACTTTAATGTCATTGGCAGTGTTATTACTCAACCCATTTCATTGGGTATTATTTTGGGTCTTGTTCTTGGTAAGGTGCTGGGAATTTTTGGCGTTGCTTGGTTGGCTGTTAAATTAAAAATTGCACAACTTCCACATCAAAGCAATATGAGCCAAATCTTTGGTGTTTCGTTTCTAGGCGGTATTGGATTTACTATGTCGATATTCGTTGCTGATTTGGCATTTTTAGACACACCAAATCTTATTTTTCAAGCGAAAATTGGTATTTTATCTGCCTCATTATTTGCAGGTATATTTGGCTATTGCTGGCTTAGATTTGTTGCAAATAGAGGCGACACGGCAATCGATGAATAATCAAAGTTAATCAGTCACAGCACCTTCTGAAGCTGACTTAGCAAGTTTTGCAAACTTAGCCAATACACCCTTGGTATAGTTTGGCCTAGGCTGTGTCCAGTTAGACAACCTCTCGTTAATGATTGATTGACTAACCATTAATTCTAATACGTTATTTTCAGCATCAATTAGAATTTCGTCGCCATCTTCAACTACTGCTAACACGCCACCTTTAAAGGCTTCAGGGGTAATGTGGCCGACCACAAAGCCGTGCGTACCGCCAGAGAAACGACCATCGGTAATCAGTGCTACTTCACCACCAAGACCTTTACCCATAACGGCTGAAGTAGGTGCAAGCATTTCACGCATGCCAGGGCCACCCGCAGGGCCTTCATAGCGAATCACAATCACATTACCGGCTTTAATTTCATCGTTCAGTACAGCGGCAAGTGCATCTTCTTCGCGACCGTAACATTTAGCTACGCCTTTAAAGCTCAAACCTTCTTTACCGGTAATTTTAGCCACTGCACCATCAACAGCTAGGTTGCCTCGTAAGATCCTAAGGTGAGAATCTTTTTTGATGGGATCATTGAGTGGTCTGATGATGTCTTGAGAATCGTCATACGGCTTAACATCGGCTAGATTTTCAGCCATGGTTTTGCCTGTTACGGTCATGCAATCGCCGTGCAACATGCCGGCATCGAGCAGTATTTTCATCAGTGGTAATGTACCGCCAATTTCAATTAACTCACTCATCAGGTATTTACCCGATGGTTTAAGATCAGCAATAACAGGAACGTTAGCACCAATACGGGTAAAGTCATTAATGTTCAAATCAACGCCAGCTGCATTTGCCATGGCAATTAAGTGCAACACAGCGTTGGTAGAACCACCCAAAGTAATGATCACCGTAATAGCATTCTCAAATGCTTTAAGGGTCATGATGTCATTTGGTTTAATGTCTTTTTCTAGTAAGTTAAGCACGGCTTCACCAGCACGAACACAGTCATTATTTTTATCCGCTGAAATAGCATCTTGCGCCGAAGAGTTTGGTAAGCTCATGCCCAGTGCTTCAATGGCTGAAGCCATGGTATTAGCCGTGTACATGCCACCGCAAGAACCAGGGCCAGGAATGGCCGTTTTTTCAATATTCTCTAGCTCGATTGCATCAATGGTATCGTTTGCATATTTGCCCACGGCTTCAAACACACTGACGATATCGGTATGATTTTTTCCCGGTTGGATGGTGCCACCGTACACAAAAATACCAGGACGATTTAAACGCGCAAGGCCAATAATACAACCTGGCATGTTTTTGTCGCAACCACCAATCGCCACCACACCATCAAAACCCTGACAACCCACCACGGTTTCAATTGAATCGGCAATCACTTCACGAGAAACTAAAGAGTACTTCATGCCTTCAGAGCCCATAGAAATACCGTCTGAAACGGTAATTGTATTAAATATTACACCTTTACCACCAGCAGAGTTAACCCCTTTTTCGGCTTCATCAGCGAGTTTATCAATGTGCATATTACAAGGTGTAACCATCGACCAAGTGCTTGCTATACCAACTTGTGGCTTGTTAAAATCTTCTTTTTTAAATCCTACTGGGTAAAGCATAGCACGAGAGGGTGCACGTTCATAACCATCAACAACTTGTGAAGAATATTTTCTTGTATTGCACATAATGTATTCGTTTGCTAAAAAACATTAAATTTTAGACTAAAATAGTGCGTTTCGATTAACTTTTAAACTTCAAATTGGATAAGGTAGAACAAATCTTGAGCTTAATCAAGCCTTTTGTAGAGGAAGGTAAAATTTTGCCCAGAACTTATGATCAAATAGCTGAAAATATTGATGATTTCGTTTTTTTACGAAATTTTGATAAGCTTGTTGCATGTGTAGGCTTAAAAGACTGTAAAGAGGGTGAAATGGGTGAAATTTATGCCTTAGCGGTGTCAAAAGACGCTCAAAACCAAGGTTTTTCAACTAAGTTACTCGATAAGATCATGCAAAAAGCGCGCATTTCCAATTTTTCCAAAATTTTTGCATTAACCAAATACAACCAACAGTGGTTTGTTAATAATGGTTTTGTGCAAACGAGCATTGATAAGATTCCCAAGAGGCGCCAAGCATTATTTGATCATCAGCGCAATTCTTCAATCTTTTTTAAAGACGTTAAATAATGAAAATCAAAGACAGAATTAGAGGTTATCTTCCAGTAGTTGTTGATATTGAAACTGGTGGTTTTAATGATAAAACCGATGCCATGCTTGAGATTTGTGCCATCATCATCGGTATTGATGACAAAGGTGTATATTACCCAAAAGATTCTCGGCACTTTCATATAGAACCCTTTAAAGGTGCTAATCTTGATCCAAGCGCACTAAAGTTTAATGGCATTGATGTCAACAATCCTTTTCGTATGGCAGTGAGTGAAAAAGAAGCTTTAGGTGAAATTTTTAAAACAGCTAGAGCTGAAATGAAAGAAGAAGAATGTACCCGCGCAATATTGGTAGGGCACAATGCTTTTTTTGATTTGGGTTTTTTGTACGCAGCGAGCAGCCGATCTAAACTCAAAAACCCTTTTCATCAATTTTCAACCATCGATACAGTAAGTCTATCGGCACTTTATTACGGCGAAACCGTACTGGCTAAAGCCATGCGTGTTGCTAACATTGAATGGGATGATGCCAAAGCGCATTCCGCACTATACGACACTAAAAAAACCGCCGAGCTTTTTTGTAAAATTTTTAATGCACAAGATTACACCTAAGTTTCTAATTTTATTTCTATTCAGTCATTCGGTTAATGCCTTAACCGAATCTGAATTTGTTCAATCACTATTAGACAACCACGCTTTTTTTGAAAAAGAGCAAATCAACCTTACCATTAAAAAAATAGAGATGGACGGTGACAGGGCTAATTACGGTGATTGGACATGGGACATCTCGGGCGAAATTGGCCGTATCGAAAAAGATAAGATAAAAAGAAATTACACTTCTGGCATAGATTATGCACGCGAAACCAGTCAAGACGTTCAGAAAATATCCACCGATTTAACCAAGAAGTTTTTTGATAATGGCTCGGAACTAAACATATCTTACGATAAATCTTTACCTGTTAAAGACGAGTCAATGCACGATAAAATCGGCTATCAAACCGATAAAAATACCACTGAGTATCTGGATGATTTAAAAATAAGCTGGACACTGCCACTGCTTAAAAACAAAAGTGGCATTATCGATCAAAAAACTTACGACCTTTCGGTTATGGATTTTGAAGATGAAAAGCTGGTATTGGCCGAGGTTAAAGAAGATTTTATTGAAGCAAAATTAATGATATTTTTAGATTGGGTTAATTTTGACGCTCAAGTTGAAATTGTTAAAAACCGCTTAGCACTGTCTCAGGAAACATTAGAAACACTTAAAATTAAAGGCGGGAGCAAAAGTAGCATTCTAACTTTGCAGCGCTCTATTAACAAAACACAGCGTTTATTGTTGGAGGTAGAATCAAAACTACAAGCTGAACAAAAAACATTGTCAGTCTTATTAAGCCGTGTTAATCTTGATAAAAACCCACTAAAAATTGATTGGGATATTCAACCTAGACTGGTTAGCGATTTATACGGTTATTGTGAAAGATCCATTCGTGACATTCAACGCATTGAAATTGAGCAATTGAAAAATAAACGCTACATCGAATCTTATCAAAATTCAGAACTGGCCGAGTTTGACTTTACAATCAGCGCATTAAGAGACGACAACAAAGGCAACTATTCAACCTATTCAGATTCCAGTGAAACTGAATATGAGGCAAAATTAGAATTTTCCTACCCTTTGACGGGCAATGTGAGTAATCAAGTCTATCTTGACAAATACAGACTTAAGCGTCGTCAATTAGAACTCAAGTACAAAGATAAATTTGACGATATTTTGTCCGACGCACAAAAACTCACTACCGAATTAAAACAAGGTATTAAAAGGCTGAATTTGTACAAAGTGCAAATGAACGAACGCGAAACAATGGATTCTCAAAGCGAGTTTCAGGATTTTCTTGAAGGCAGTGGAAACATACGTTTTGTGATTAACGAGCAAGATGATCATCAAGAACTGCTGATTGATTACACTCAGGCATCAATCGATTATCACAAAAATCGTATTAAATACGATAGCTTGTTGGATCGCTTACTTGTTAATAACTAACGACTGATTTTTCGTCCAATCTCTAATCTCTTTAGTGAGTACTGAGGCTGATTTTCCCGCCACGCTAATCGGCTTACCAATCGTTAACGTAATAGTTCCAGGGCTTTTAATAAAGCTACCCTTTGGCCAAAGTTTACCCGCATTATGATAAATGGGAATCACATCACAGTCTGTTTTTTTGGCAATAGCAACTCCACCTTTTTGGTACTCTCCTAGTTGCCCATAAGGTTGGCGCGTTCCTTCGGGAAACACCACTACAAAAACACCTTTAGCAATTCTCTCAGCACCTTGTTTAATGACTTTTTTAAGTGCTTTTAGTTTTTCACCACGGTCAATAATAATGGGTTTTAAAAGAGATAAACCCCAACCAAAAACCGGAATCCATTGTAACTCTTGCTTGAGTACCCAAGTTTGTTGTGGAAAAATGGTTTGCAATGCAAGGGTTTCCCAGGTTGATTGGTGATTAGAAACAATCACGCAAGCTTGCTTGGGAATGTTTTGCTTGCCAATCACTTTAAGTTGGATGTTAAGGGTGATGCGCAGCCACCATATGCAAAACATCGACCATTTGGATAAAATAGCGTAACGAAATTTAAGCGGTAAAAAAAATAAAATCAATGCGCTACCAACCAAAATTATCAAAATAATGGTTGAACCTAAAAAATACAATAATGATCTCAAAAACAGCATGGAAAATTCTTAGTAACGTTATAATCTGTAACGTTAAATTTTAACGGTTTTATATGAACATTAGCACCATTCTTTTTGATTTAGACGGCACACTCGTTGATACCGCACCTGATTTGGCTTATGCGCTCAATGCTTTGTTATTAGAAAATGGCATGAGTGAAAAACCTTACGATCAAATTAAACCATTGGTTTCATTAGGCGGTAAGGCGCTTATCAAGTTTGGTTTTGATTGTGATGAGTCTCACCCTGATTTTATTGATAGGCACCAAAGAATTTTAAGTATCTACACGGATAACATTGCTAGAAATTCAAAAACCTTTACAGGCATTGACGAGCTAATTGCCTTTGTTAAAGACCAAAAAATGTTTTGGGGCATTGTTACCAACAAGCCTGAAAATTTGACGCATTTGTTGTTAGAAAGGTTAAGATTAAAGCCAGACGTGGTAGTGTGTGGAGATACCTTAGAGCACAATAAACCGCACCCTGCACCGCTTTTGTATGCATGTTCACAATTAGCAACTACCCCACAGCAATGTTTGTTTGTTGGCGATGATAAAAATGACATCTTAGCAGGACAAAGTGCAAACATTAAAACCGTTGCAGTAAGCTATGGTTATGGGAAAATTGAGCCGGATTGGAATTATGATTATTTGATTGACAAGCCTAGCGATTTGTTAAAGATTATTTAGAGGAATATTGATGGATGTATTGAGTTTATTATTGGGTTTACTGATTGGCGCAATTGGCGTGTATTTTTGGCTAAATTCCAAAATACAGCGTTTTAAAAGTGACGTTATTCATTTGGAGGTCTCTCTTCAGGAGCAAGAGAAAACCTACCAGCATCAAGTTGATCTGATTGGTATTGGCAAGGATCAAATGAGTAAAGACTTTAAAGCCGTGGCAACGGATATTCTTAAAAATGACCGCGCTGAGTTGCAAAGCAGAAACACTGAATTGCTCACACCGCTACAAACTCAGCTAAAAGAATTTAAAGACAAAATTGAATCCATCACCACCGATCAAGTTAAGGAGCGTGCCACCTTATCGGCACAAATTGAAAATTTAAAAAAAGTCAGTTTTGAGGCGCAAGAAACCACTCAAAATTTAACCAATGCATTAACTTACGACAACAAACAACAGGGCGATTGGGGCGAGATGATTCTAAGCTCTATTTTATCCAGTTCTGGTCTTAGAGAAGGGCATGAGTTTGATACACAAAAACAACTTAAAAATGAAGCAGGTGAAGCCTTTAAACCCGATGTCATACTGCACTTGCCTGAAGATAAAGACATTATTATTGATTCAAAAGTCTCTCTTAAGTCTTATAAAGATTACATTACCAACCAGTCGGACAAGTCGCTGCTTAAAGCTCACGTAGCATCTGTTGAGGCGCACATTAACGGCATCAGCATTAAAGAGTATGAAAACCTCGAAGGCGTACTGACGTTGGATTTTATTTTTGTATTCATTCCTATCGAATCAGCCTTATTAGTAGCGCTTGATCAAAAGCCAGATTTATTCACGCTTGCACTGAAGAAAAATATCGTCCTAGTATCGCCATCAACATTAATGATGAGTCTTAAAACCGTGCACCATATTTGGCAAACTGAGCGCCAAAATCAAAACTCTGAAGAAATTGCCCGACAGGCAGGTGCAATGTACGATAAATTATTTGGCTTTATTAAATCCATGGACGACATTGAAAAACACCTTGATAAAGCGCAGAGCAGCTACAAAGAGGCACGTGGTAAACTCTCGGGCGGGAAAGGCAATCTCATTGGTCGTGCTGAAAAACTAAAAGAACTCGGTGTGCAAAGCAAAAAGGAGTTAAGTTAGATGAATATTTCAACTGATTACCAGGTTGCTAAAGGCGAACTAACGGATAAAGTGATTTTAGTAACCGGCGCCAATCGTGGCTTTGGAAGGGCGATGACGCTTGATTTAGCCAAAGCAGGCGCAACTGTAATTATGCTTGGGCGCGATCTGGGCTCGTTAGAAAGTGTATACGATGAAGTGGTTGACCTTGGCTATCAAGAACCAGTACTTTATCCACTCGATTTAGAAGGAGCAACGCCTGAGCATTATGAGCAATTACAAGCAAATTTACTAGAGAATTTTGACCAATTGGACGGACTTATTCATAATGCCAGTATTATCGGCACGATGATGCCGATTGAGCAATACGACATTAAACTTTGGTATTCCACCATGCAAATTAATGTCAACGCAGTGTTTATGCTCACACAATTCTTAATCCCTGTTCTGAACAAGTCAGACGATGCTCGTATTTTATTCTTATCCTCTTCGGTAGGGCGTAGTGCCAGAGCTTATTGGGGCGCTTATGGTGTGAGTAAATTTGCCATTGAAGGCTTGAGTAAAACCTTATCTGAAGAACTTGAAAAAACCAACATTAGGGTTAATTCACTGGATCCAAAGCGCATGCGTACCAAAATGCGACAAACGGCCTATCCGGCAGAAAATGCCGATAACAATCCAACACCAGAGAGTATATCCCCAGCCATTGTGTATTTAATGAGTGAAAGTACTAAAGCCTTAAATGGCGAGCAGTTAACGCTAGAATTGGATTAGCACTGTGGGTGACAGGCCTTGCCTGTCACCTTTGTAAGTCATGTGTGAGATGCGGGTGGATGGTCTTTAGAATTTCTTTAAAAACTTTTTCATTACCAGCCACTACATTGCCGGTTTCTAGGTATTTCCCACGCCCTGAAAAATCACCCACAAAACCACCGGCTTCTTTAACCAAAAGCACACCAGCAGCAATGTCCCAAATGTTGAGTTTAATCTCCCAAAACCCATCCATTCTTCCAGCGGCTAAATAAGCCAAATCAAGCGCAGCAGAGCCCGCACGGCGAATACCTGCAACCTTTGGGTGAATGGCTTTAAACATTGCCAAATAGGCATCTAAGTGCTGTGGCTCTTTAAATGGGAATCCTGTGCCAATCAGTGTATCTTTAAAACCTTGAGTGTTAGTCACGCGAATTCTTTGCTCGTTTAAGTATGCGCCATCACCTTTTGAGGCGGTGAACATCTCCTCTTTAAACGGGTCGTAAACCACGGCATGAGTGGGCTCATCATTTTCATACAAAGCAATCGATACTGCATATTGTGGAAAGCCATGAAGATAATTAGTGGTACCATCTAGTGGATCAAGAATCCAAACAAAACGCTTGTCTTTACCTGCAATTTCACCGTTTTCTTCACCCAAGATAGAATGATCGGGAAAGGCATATTTTAACTCGTCTATAATGGCATCTTCAGCAGCCTTATCAACTTCCGAAACAAAGTCATTAACAGCCTTGTTTTCAATCGTTAAAAGGTCGATTTGATTGTGGTATCTAAGAATGATGTCACCAGCTTTTCGAGCGGCTTTAACAGCAATATTAAGCGTAGGATTCATAATTAAATAGACAAATGCAAAAAGAAATAAATTATACCTTTGAAGGTCTCTGTATTAGACAGGGTTTGAATAAAAATATGGAAAAATTATCAAATTTAAACTTCCTGTTTGTAATCCATAGCCACTGTGCTATAGGTAAAAACAGAAGTGCAAAAGTTGGTAATTTTAATCATTTTTAGCTAATCATGTCTAATATAGATACCTTCTTTGATAGCGTGAGAGTGGTTATGGTTAATACCACTGAGCCAGGTAATATCGGCGCGGCTGCTCGAGCGATGAAAAATATGAATTTATCAAAGCTGTATTTGGTGAATCCAAAAGGCTATCCATCGGCAGTAGCTACGGCACGTGCTAGCGGTGCAGACGATTTGTTGGCCAATGCTGTGGTTTGTGAAACGCTTGAAGAAGCGCTACAAGGGTCACATTTGGTGATTGGTGCTAGTGCCCGTCAGCGTAATATTAAATGGAAACAAATGGATGTTGTTGGTGCATGTAGTGAGATCCAACAGGCTACTACCACTGAAGGCCAAGAAGTGTCAGTGGTGTTTGGTACAGAAAAATACGGCCTTACCAACGAGGAGTTAGACCTGTGTCAAATACTCATGACCATTCCTGGCAACCCTAATTATTTCTCACTAAATGTTGCCTCTGCTATTCAAGTGTTTGCTTATCAAAACTACATTTCTAATACCACGACAGAATTTGAAAAAAGCAGTAATGAGCTTGCTAGTTTTGATGAGTTGGAAGGCTTCTACACTCATCTTACTCAAGTGCTAGAACACATTGAATACTTTGAAGATAAGCGCCCTAAAGAGTTGCTGATGCGCCGATTACGTCGATTTTTTGGACGTTCTGAGCCTGAAAAAGAAGAGGTGGCAATATTTAGAGGAATTTTAAGAAATATCAGGCCCTTTAAAAAATAGCAAATTATTGAAATGAGTGATAAAACCAGTCTAAAACACCTTTAAACGGCTGATTTAAACCCTAAAATCACTTGTTTTGAAGGTTTTATTGATTCGCCTTAGGAAATATCGGAAATAATGAAAATACATTAAAAAAAGCCCGAAAAATCGGGCTTTTAGCTTTATTGCTTAACTGTTGTTATTTAATAAGCTTATTCATGCGCTTAACAAATTCAGCAGGGTCTTTGAGTTGCCCGCCTTCTGCTAAAACCGCTTGATCAAATAATACTCTTACAATGTCTTCATCAACTTTGGTTTTGAGCTTTTCAACCAGCGGATGAGTTGGGTTGATTTCAAGAATTGGCTTGGTTTCAGGTACGTCTTGACCTAGTGAAGCCATGATTCTTTCCATGTTGCCTCCCATTTCATTTTCATCGGCTACTAAACAAGAAGGGGACTCGCTAAGGCGAGACGACACTTTAACTTCTTTAACTTGAGAGTCAAGAATTTTTTGCATTTCTTTAAGGGTCTTTTTAAAACCTTTGGCGGCTTTTTCTTTTTCTTTCTTTTCTGCTTTAGAGTCCAAACCTTCTAAATCACCTTTGGCGATTGATTTAAGGTTTTTGCCTTCAAACTCGTTAAAGTTATTAACCATCCACTCATCAACGCGATCAGACAGAAGCAGTACTTCGATGTCTTTTTGCTTGAAGATTTCTAAATGAGGAGAGCCTTTAGCGGCAGCGTAAGTTTCAGCAGTAACGTAGTAGATGTCTTTTTGATCTTTACCCATACGCTCGATGTAATCCGCCAGTGACACGGTTTGATTTTCGCCGTCTGATTTGGTGGTGGTGAAACGCAACAGAGAAGCAATTTTGTCTTTATTAGAAGAGTCTTCAACCACACCTTCTTTCATCACCATGCCAAATTCTTTCCAAAATTCAGCGTATTTTTCTGGCTTGTTTTTAGCCATTTTTTCTAATTCTTTTAAAACTCTACTAACCGAAGCTTTTCGAATAGCATCAACCACTTTGTTGCTTTGCAGGATTTCACGAGAAACGTTAAGCGACAAATCGGCCGTATCAATCACACCTTTGATGAAACGTAGGTACAAAGGCATAAGCTCTTCGTTGTCTTCCATGATGAACACGCGCTTAGCGTAAAGCTTAATACCGCCTTTGCGCTTTGGCTCCCACATGTCGAACGGGGCTTTTTTAGGAATGAACAATAAAGAGGTGTAGTCTAATTTACCCTCAACTTTATTGTGTAGCTGCGTTAGTGGGCCTTCGAAATCGTAAGTTAATGATTTGTAGAATTCATCGTAGTCTTCTTGTTTTAGGCTTTTTTTGTCTTGTGTCCAAAATGCATTGGCTTTATTAACACTTTCGTATTCAATTTCTTTATCGTCTTCTGATGGTTTGATCATCATGATTGGAATGGTAATGTGATCAGAGTATTTTGAAATGATTGAACGTAAGCGATAGTCGTCTAAGAATTCTTTTTCTTCTTTTTTGATGTGAAGCGTGATTGTGGTACCAAAATCTTCTACTTTGGTGGTTTCTAATGAATACTCACCTTTGCCTTTTGATGACCAAACCGTGCCTTTAGTTTTAGCATCACCTGCTTTTCTAGTGCTTAGAGTTACTTCATCGGCAACAATAAAGGCAGAGTAGAAGCCAACACCAAACTGACCAATTAGATTAGAGTCTTGAGCTTGTTTCTCATCTAGGTTTTTTAAGAATTTTTGCGTACCTGAATTTGCAATGGTACCAATGTTTTCCATGACTTCGTCTTGTGTCATGCCGATGCCGTTGTCACTAATGGTGACGGTGCCGGCGTCTTTGTCGGCAGATACGTGAATTTGTAGATCTTCTTTTCCCTCGACTAATTTGTCGTTGGATAGGGATTCAAACTTAAGCTTATCAATAGCGTCAGAGGCGTTTGAGATAAGCTCTCTTAGGAATATTTCTTTGTTGGAATACAAAGAATGAATCATTAAATGTAGAAGTTGTGAGACCTCGGTTTGGAAAGCATGTGTTTTTTTGGTGCTTTTTGTCTTTGCGCTCTTTGCAGTCATTTATATTGTCCTTATTGTTTGACGTAAAATACATTGATATGGGCAAAGTGAAAAAAATCAACTAAAAATGCAAAAACAAATCAATCGGTTTATTTTGTATTTAAAAGTTGAGCGTGGATATGCGCTGAATACTCAGCAAGCGTATGCGCGAGATTTGCAAAAATTACTAGCCTTTACTCAGACGCAAAGTGTGGAAAGATGGGCGAGTTTGAGCAGTGAAAACCTGAATCTATTTGTAATGACGATGCGTCATCAAAACATTAGTGGTCGTACTATTAGGCGGCATTTGTCTTCGATTAGAGGTTTTTTATCTTATTTGGTTAATCAAGGCTTGCTTGAGGTTAATTGTGCTCAAGGCTTGCAATCACCTAAGGTTGCAAAGAGCTTACCCAAAACACTGGATTATGAAAGGCTGGTACAAATGCTAACACCTAAGTCGAGTGCATTCTCAGAGCTAAGAGATGCTGCAATGGTGGAAGTGCTTTATTCTTGTGGATTAAGAGTGTCAGAATTGGTGGGGCTAGATATTGAAGACGTGGATGCAAGTCAGGGATTTTTGCGAGTGATGGGTAAAGGCTCAAAAGTACGCTATACGCCGTTGGGTGAATCAGCACAAAAATCGATCAATCGTTATTTGCAAAAGACAAGCCATACGAACAAGGCTTTGTTTGTTAATAATAGACAAGAGCGAATTAGCACTAGAACCGTGCAAAATATTATTAAAAACAGGGCATTGTCCGTTGGTATTAAGGTGAACGTTCATCCGCACATGTTGCGCCACGCGGCAGCAACGCATTTTTTGCAGTCGAGCCATGATCTGCGATCGGTGCAAGAGTTTTTGGGGCACAAGAGTATTAAATCAACCCAGGTGTATACACACCTTGATTTTTTAGAGTTGTCGAAGGTGTATGATAAGTGCCATCCAAGGGCAAAAAAGTCATCATGAATTTTAAAGCTAGACTGGCTTCTGAGTATTTAAAAGCAGGTGGGGTGATTAGCCATCCTACCGATACCATTCAAGGCTTGAGTTGTTTACCAAGGTTTGAGCATTCAATGCATCGATTGCTAAAAATCAAGCAAAGATCTGCCGCTAAAGGGTTAATTCTACTGGCGAGTGATGTGCGTTATCTTGAAGATTATGTGGCGGATGTGTCGCAATTAAAATCGATTAAAAATACCGGTGCACCCACCACTTATTTACTAAAGGCAAGCTCAAAAATATCTAAACTATTGACAGGTGAGTTTAGTACGGTGGCGATTAGACTAACTGATAACGCCTTGATTGCAGAGTTGTGCAAGGCTACCAACAGTGCGCTGGTTTCAAGTAGCGCCAATACGACTGGAAAACACAGCGCCACTAGCGTGCTGAATTTAAATGTGTTTTTTAAAGGAGAATTGGACTTTATGATTGCCCCGAAAAACTATAATAACTCGCCATCACGAATTATTAATTTAGAAACGGGAGAGCGCCTTAGATGATTGATCAGGTTAAAAAATATTTGCTGGCATTGCAGTCTGATATATGCACTCAACTTGAGCAAGTTGATGGCAAGGCTAGCTTTATTAAAGACAACTGGAAAAAGGAGGGAGGAGCTGGCGGTGGCTTAACTCGTGTGCTAACTGATGGCGCTGTGTTTGAGCAAGCAGGTGTTAACTTTTCCCTTGTGCGTGGCGATAATATGCCGGCTTCAGCCACGGCACTTAGGCCTGAATTAGCAGGACGGAGCTTTACGGCATTGGGTGTGTCTTTGGTGATTCATCCGCACAACCCTTACGCGCCAACTTCACATGCGAACGTTCGATTTTTTATCGCAGAAAAAGAAGGCGAAGATCCGATTTGGTGGTTTGGTGGCGGCTTTGATTTAACCCCGTATTACGGCTTTGATGAAGATGCAATTTTGTGGCATCAAACAGCTAAAGAGGCTTGTGATCCGTTTGGTAAAGATGTGTATGCAAAATATAAAAAATGGTGTGATGATTATTTTTACCTGAAGCATCGTGACGAACAACGTGGTGTTGGCGGACTGTTTTTTGATGATTTAAATGAAGGTGGGTTTGATGAGTGCTTTGCTTTTATGCAAAGTGTTGGAAATGGCTATATTAAAGCTTATCGACCGATTGTGCAGAAGCGTAAAGATACGTCGTATGGTGAACGTGAAAGACAGTTTCAGCTGTATCGCCGTGGTCGCTACGTGGAATTTAACCTAGTGTATGACCGTGGTACGTTGTTTGGTTTGCAAACTGGTGGTCGCACCGAATCCATTCTTATGTCATTGCCACCGTTAGTGCGTTGGGAGTATCAGTACGAGCCTGAAGAGGGTAGCGAGGAAGCTAGATTGTACGAGCGCTATATTCAGCCTCAAGATTGGCTAGGCCTCAAATAGCCTGTATGAAGCACACTATTGACGCCAAACGATTGCTTTGCCCAATGCCGGTAATTCGCCTGGGTGAGATGATTGATACTGTTGATAAGGGTGATTTGATCGAAATGCTAGCCACCGACCCTGGTGTGTTGCACGACATACCTGCTTGGTGCAAAGTGCATGGACATAAAGTACTTGAAATTACACAAAAATCCGATGAGATTATTCTACTTGTGGAGAAAATAGGGTAGAATTGTGCGCTGTTTTTATTGTAAATAACAGCTTTACATAATATAACAATAAAACCAACAAGAATTTTGCTTGCAACGGCGCAGGCTGTTTGACAATGATTGTCAGTAAATATAACAGTTAAAAAAATAGGAGAAGATATGTCTGCTAAAGATGTAATGAAGATGATTAAGGACAATGAAGTTAAATTCATTGATTTCCGTTTTACCGATACCATTGGTAAAGAACAGCACGTAAGTGTACCAGCACATCAAATTAATGCTGATAAATTAGAAGAAGGCCAGATGTTTGATGGTTCTTCAATCGCCGGTTGGAAGCCAATTAATGAATCAGATATGATTATGAAGCCAGATACTGCAACGGCAGTAATAGATCCATTCACTGAAGAGTCAACTTTAAATATTACTTGTGATATTATTGAGTCAAATGATATGAAAGGCTATGAAAAAGACCCTCGTTCTATTGCTAAGCGCGCTGAAGCATATCTAAATGAAACAGGTATTGGTGATACAGCCTACTTTGGCAATGAACCAGAGTTCTTTATTTTTGATAGCGTAAAGTGGGATACAGGCTTTGGCCTTGGTAAGGCGTTTTATGAGATTCATTCTGAAGAAGCAGACTGGGAATCTGGTTCTGATTTAGAGGGTGGCAATAAAGGACATAGACCAAGAATTAAAGGTGGTTATTTTCCTGTTCCTCCAGTGGATTCTTTACACGACTTGCGTGCACAAATGTGTTTAGCCATTGAAGAGATGGGCGTAACCACTGAAGTGCATCACCACGAAGTGGGCACAGCAGGTCAATGTGAAATTGGTGCACTATTTAACACCCTAGTTAAAAAAGCAGACGAGACTCAAATCTTAAAATACTGTGTACATAACGTAGCACACATGTACGGCAAAACTGCAACATTCATGCCTAAGCCAATCGCGGTTGACAATGGAAATGGTATGCACGTTCATCAATCCATTGCAAAAGACGGAAAAAATTTGTTTGATGGTGATGAATATGGTAATTTAAGTGAAATGGCACTGCATTACATTGGCGGTATCGTCAAGCATGCTCAAGCGCTAAATGCGTTTACCAATGCATCAACTAACTCTTACAAGCGTTTAGTCCCAGGTTTTGAAGCACCAGAAATGTTAGCTTACTCAGCTAAGAACCGTTCTGCTGCGATTCGTATTCCTTTTGTGTCTAATCCAAAAGGCCGTCGTATTGAAGTTCGTTTTCCAGATCCAACAGCAAACCCATACTTAGCATTCGCTGCAATGTTGATGGCCGGCCTTGATGGTATCAAAAATAAAATTGATCCAGGTAAGCCAGGTGATGAAGACTTGTACGAGTTAACTGAAAAAGAAAAAGATTTAATTCCTAAGGTTTGTAGCTCTTTAGATCAAGCGCTTCATGCTCTGGATAAAGACCGTGAATTCTTAAAAGCAGGCGGTGTGTTTACTGATAATGTTATTGATTCATTTATTGAGCTTAAGATGACTGAGGTAACAGCACTACGTGCTTCTCCACATCCTGTTGAGTTTGATATGTACTACAGTTGCTAGTCAATCTAAAAACATAAATAAAAAAGGCCGTACTTTTGTACGGCTTTTTTAATGCCTAATGGAAAATGCTTGCGTTAAAATAAGCAACCAATCAATGTATATTAATATTTTATGACGCAACTTAGACATGATTGGAAGCTAGAAGAAATTGAAAATTTATTTTCAATGCCATTTAACGATTTACTCTTTAAGGCGCACAGTATTCATCGTGAAAACTTTGATCCAAATAAAGTGCAAGTCTCATCACTTTTAAACATTAAAACAGGTGCTTGCCCTGAAGATTGTTCTTATTGTTCACAAAGCTCAAAGCATGATTCGGGCCTTGAACGTGAGAGCCTTATGCAGCTAAATCAAGTTATTAGTGCAGCTAAAAAAGCCAAAGAATTAGGTTCTGAGCGTTTTTGTATGGGCGCCGCTTGGCGTAATCCTACCGATAAAAGTCTTGATCTAGTTATTGAGATGATCAAAGAAGTTAAAGGTTTAGGCATGGAATCTTGCGTAACGCTTGGAATGTTGACAGATAAGCAAGCTGAGCGATTAAAAAAAGCAGGGTTGGATTATTACAATCATAATATCGATACTTCAAAGGAACATTATTCGAATGTAATCACTACGCGTGAATTTCAAGATCGATTGGATACCATTGATCATGTGCAAAAAGCAGGTATCAATGTTTGTAGTGGTGGTATTTTAGGTTTGGGAGAGAGTGTTGAAGACAGAGCTTCTATGTTGCAAACTTTGGCCAATATGGCTGTACATCCAAATAGTGTGCCAATCAATCTTTTAGTGCCTATTCCTGGCACACCATTTGAGTCTATGGATAGACCTAGTGAGATTGATTTTGTAAGGAGTATTGCCGTTGCAAGGATTCTGATGCCAAAGTCAGTGGTTAGACTTTCGGCGGGTAGAAATGATATGTCTGAGTCTATGCAGGCTATGTGCTTCTTTGCTGGGGCAAATTCTGTTTTTTATGGTGATGAACTGCTGACTACACCTAATGTTACTCAAAGCACCGATGAAGCACTATTTAAGGGTTTGGGCATTAATATGCATCAACATCATTAGCCTTTAAAGATCTAAAATAAACTCAGAAATTTGTTTAGCCGCATTTGGTTTGGCGAGTTTCAGTGCATTTTTATTCATACTGTTAATCGTCTTGGTATTTAATTCTAAGATTGTTTTTTCTAGTAGTTGTGTGTCTAAGCTCTTTTGTTCGATTAGTACGCCAGCATTATTCTTTGCTAGAATTCTTGCATTGTAAAATTGGTGATTATCAATAGCATGTGGAAGGGGTATTAAGATACTGGCTGTACCGGACAACATTAGTTCTGAAATTGTCATTGCTCCTGCTCTACAAAGTACTAAATCTGCCCAAGCGTAGGCTTTTGCCATGTCTTCAATAAAGTCATCTACTTTTGCTGTTGAACGTCTGTATTGTGATTTAACTGCATCCAAATGAAGTTTCCCAGTTTGGTGCCAAATGTTAATACTAATGTTCAAATTAGTAACAACATCATTAATTGGTTTAGACCCTAGACTTCCGCCAATAATCAGTAGGTTTAATTTTTTATTAGTAGAGGTTTTCTTTTTGGGCTTGAATAATACTGGGTTGCCAGAAGTAATTGCATTGACTGATTGATTAAAAGAGTTGTCAAATGCTTGAAAAGTTTGAATAGCGATTTTTGATAAAAATTTATTGGTAGTGCCGGGGATGGAGTTTTGTTCGTGAATGATTAGAGGAACACGAAAGACCCAAGCAATTACACCGCCAATACCAGAAGCGAAGCCACCCATGCCAAGTGCAACATCGGGCTTTAGTTTGATAAAGATTTTAATGGTTTGAAACAAAGCCAGGCTTAGTAAGAAGGGTGCCTTGATTAGGTTTAAGATACTTTTACCACGCAAACCAACGGCACTTACCGTATGTAGAGTAATGCCGTGCTTGGGTACAAGCGTATTTTCCATACCACGATTCGAGCCTAGCCATTCGACTTTGGCCGAGTGATTTTTTAGTTCGTTTGCAATTGCTAATGCTGGAAATATATGACCGCCAGTTCCACCAGCTATAATTAAGATTTTTTTTGTCGTGCTAGACAAAGTGCTTTTGTTTTTCATATCCAGCTCTGTTTTCCATGTCGATTCTAAGCAGTATAGCAAGTGCAACAATGGCAAAAATCATACTGCTTCCACCATAGCTAATCAAAGGAAGAGTAAAACCTTTGATCGGTATTAGCCCAAGATTCATAGCAATGTTAACACTGACTTGCATGGAAAACCAAGTGCAAATTCCAAAGGCAACGTATGAGGAGTATTTACGGCCATTTTTTAAAGCTTCCTTAGCAATGTTAAATCCTTTACCGAGGATGTAGGCAAAACAAAGTAAAACAAACATCATTCCAACGATACCTAATTCTTCACCAATAACGGAAAAAATCATGTCAGTGTGGGCTTCTGAAAGTTTAACGTATTTTTGAATACCAGCCCCTAATCCTGTGCCGGTCCAGTCCCCTCTACCAATGCCGATTAGTGCTTGTCTTGTTTGTTCTACACCACCCTTATCCCATAAATTATTAAGCCAAAATGAAAAAAATCTTTTTGATCTAACAGGATCAAAATAGATAAAAATACCAAAGGAGGTTGCAAATGTAACAAAAATAACGGCCAATTCTTTAAGGTAAGAACCTGCAGCAAAGAGCATAGCAAATGCCGTGGCGGTAATAATGATGGTGGCGCCAAGGTCGGTTTCGAACATGAGTAGCGCTCCTGGTAAGGCAACGATAACTAAGGTTTTTAGAAGGCCTAATCGAGGTTTTCGTATGTCTTCTTTTTGTCGGATTAAAAAACCTGCCATGAATAGAATCATGGTTAGTTTCATCATTTCAGAAGGTTGGAATTTAAACAATATAAAATTAACCCAGCGTGTGGCACCGCCTGCACTGTGTCCAATAACGGGTAAAAAAACCAAAATTAGCAGAACCAGTGTAGCGCCATAAAAAAAAGGTGAGTTTTCTTTAAAAAAAGAAACGGGTTTTTTTAATACCCACAGACCAACGCCTAATCCCGATACTATAAAGAAGCTTTGCTTAAAAAAATATGAATAACTTCCAGTGCTGCCAAGTGATGCTGAGAAAGACATAATCCAGCCAAATACAATTAAAACTAAAATCGTTGTTAATAGTTTTTTATCGGGAAATAGGCCGGTTTTCATTCGTGAACTTACTTGGGTTAAAATTGTATTTTATACTCAAATATCATTCGTTTAAGTGGATATACTTTTGTACATAAGTTGGGCTTTATGGGATAATACTTCTTTTTGTAAAATAGCGAGCCTCTTATGATTTCCACTGCTAATATCACCATGCAATTTGGTGAAAAACCTTTATTTGAAAACATTTCTATCAAATTCCAAGGTGGCAATCGTTATGGTTTAATCGGTGCGAATGGTTGCGGAAAATCAACTTTTATGAAAATTTTGACCGGAGAGTTGAAGCCTTCTGGCGGTACAGTTAGTATTAGCGATGGTGAGCGCCTAGGCATCTTGCGTCAAGACCAGTTTGCTTTTGAATCCTTTCGTGTGGTCGATACTGTGATTATGGGGCATAGAGAATTATGGGAAATTAAGAAAGAAAGAGACCGTATTTATGCTTTACCAGAGATGAGTGAAGAGGATGGCATTAAAGTTGCTGAACTGGAAATGGAATTTGCCGAGATGGATGGTTATATGGCCGAGTCATCCGCTAGTGAATTGTTATTGGGTTTAGACATTCCTGAAGATCAGCATTACGGTTTAATGAGTGAAATTGCCCCTGGCTGGAAATTGCGTATTTTGCTTGCACAGGCGCTATTTTCAGACCCAGAAATCTTATTATTGGATGAACCGACTAACAACTTGGATATTAATTCAATTCGCTGGTTGGAAGGGGTTTTGAACGACCGTAAAGCCACCATGGTAATTATTTCTCACGATCGACATTTTTTAAACGGTGTGTGTACTCACATGTCTGATTTAGACTACGGTGCACTAAATACCTTTCCAGGAAACTACGATCAATTCATGATTGCATCAACCGCTATTCAAGAAAAAATGCAAACTGATAACGCTAAGAAAGAAGCGAAGATTAAGGAGCTTAAACATTTTGTATCGCGTTTTTCTTCAAATGCATCCAAGGCTAAACAGGCAACATCACGCCAAAAACAGTTGGAAAAAATTGAACTTGCTGATATTAGGCCTTCTTCAAGAGTAAGTCCGTACATTATCTTTAATCAGTCACAAAAACTACATAGAAATATTTTAGAAGTGTCGGGTCTTAATAAAAGCTTCGGTGATCTTCATGTACTTAAAGATATTGAGTTTTTGTTTGAAGTGGGTGAGCGTGTTGCTATTATTGGTCAAAATGGTATTGGTAAAACTACTTTATTAAGAACTTTGGTGGGTGAATTAGAGGCTGATAAGGGAAAAATTAAGTGGAGTGACAACATTAACATTGGTTATTACGCACAGGATCACACTGCTGATTTTGAACAGGATATGACAGTATTAGACTGGATGAGCCAATTCAAAAGCGAAAAAGATGATATTCAAGCGATGCGAGGTATTCTTGGAAAAATGCTATTTGGCAAGAATGATATTATTAAGCGTGTCAAATCACTTTCTGGTGGTGAGAAGGGCAGAATGCTGTTTGGAAAGTTAATGCTGCAAAAGCCTAATGTATTGGTTATGGATGAGCCGACTAACCACTTAGATATGGAATCAATCGAAGCACTTAACCTTGCACTGGATAATTATGAGGGTACACTGATATTCGTGAGTCACGATAGAGAGTTTGTATCTTCGCTTTCAACTAAAGTGGTTGAGCTTAAAGAAGATGGCATGCATTATTATTCTGGCAACTATGAGGACTATTTAAAAACACAAGGATAGTAATAGTATCAATGATTAAAGCAGTGTTAAAAAGGTTTGTTAAACGCCAAGGTTTTGATTCTGCAGCAATCCTTTCTTTTGATACCTTGTTTGCCGTTGTGCCTGGCTTAGCACTTGGCCTGAGTGTTTTTTCACTTTCCCCTTATTTTGCTGATTTTCAACAACACTTAGAGCAATTTTTGTTCGCGCAATTATTGCCTCAAAATGTCGGTCTGGCTCAAGAATACATTCAGCAGTTTATTGCTCAAGCACAAGCCATAAAAGGCTTTACTTCTATTTTTTTAGTGTTTGCAGTGATATTACTTCTCTACGAAATTGACAAGCGTATTAATCTTACTTGGCACGATCATCATCACAGACACTGGATGGAAGGCCTAGTTTCCTACCTATTTGTTTTGTTTTTAGGGCCAATACTGGTTGGCGCATCCTTGTTTTTTAGTTCCTATGCCATGGCATCTGAATTGTTTAATGATTTGCCAGTGATGGAATATGCACCTATTTTCACCCCATTTGCATTGTCCAGTCTTGGGTTTGCTGTGCTTTATTACTCAGTGCCTTTGGAAAAAATTCGTTTTATCAATGCACTAAAAGCCGGCATTATTGCGGCCGTATTATTAGAGATCATTAAGTACGCTATGTTTACTTATATTCAATATTTTCCTCTTTACGAACTGATTTACGGCACATTATCTATATTAATGTTGGTCATGCTATGGGTTTATCTTGCTTGGATCATTGTATTGCTTGGATCTAGCTTTTGCTATTGCTTTGAAAACAAAGATTTAATCAAACTCGACAAATAGGTAAAATCAACACACTTTATTATTGGTATTTCATATGTTTACAGGCATTATTCAAGCCATTGGTCAAATTAAAACCAAAGACGTTCACAACAAGGGTGCTGTATTTCGTTTTGAATCAAAAGACTTGGATTTTTCTAATGTTGCCATTGGCGATAGTATTGCTGTGAATGGTGTGTGTTTAACAGCCGTTGAAATTGGCGGTGATTATTTTCAGGCTGATCTTTCCCAAGAAACCCTTGATTGTTCGGTTTTTAGTAATCTAGAAGTTGGTGATTCAGTTAATCTTGAAAAAGCACTTAGACTCAGCCAAGGCATTGATGGGCATTTAGTCAGCGGACACGTTGATGGGGTTGCAAAGGTGATTGATAAATACAGTGAAGGCGATTCAACGCGTTTTAAGATTAGCACACCTAAGAATTTGGTAAAATACATTGCCAGAAAGGGTTCTGTTTGTATTAATGGTGTGAGTCTTACGGTGAATGATATTAGCGATGAAATGTTTGATATTAACATTGTGCCACACACGCTTATTGCGACAACATTAGGCGAGTTAGTAGTAGGCAGTAAGGTTAATCTTGAGGTTGATATTATTGCACGTCATCTTGAGCAATTATTAAATAAAGACTAATTTATAGGTATTTACATGAAAGCCACAATTGAAGAAATTTTAGAAGATTACAAGCAAGGGAAAATGATCATCCTGATGGATGATGAAGATCGTGAGAATGAAGGTGATTTAATTATTCCTGCCGCAACCGTTACCAAAGAAGACATTAATTTTATGGCAACACATGGCCGTGGTTTGATCTGCCTAACGCTTACGCAAGAGCGTTGTAAGCAGTTAGATTTACCACTCATGGTGGCGCAAAATAATGATGTCAATGGCACCAACTTTACTGTATCAATTGAGGCAGTAGAAGGCGTAACCACAGGTATTTCAGCTGCAGATAGGGCTAAAACAGTACAAGATGCTGTTGCTAAAGATGCTAAGCCTTCTGATATTGTACAGCCTGGCCATATCTTTCCACTGATGGCACAACCTGGCGGCGTTTTGATTCGTGCAGGCCATACAGAGGCAGGTTGCGATTTAGCACGTCTTGCAGGGCTTGAGCCAGCTTCAGTCATTGTAGAAATTCTTAATGAAGATGGCTCAATGGCACGTAGAGATGATTTAGAAATTTTTGCTAAAAAACACAACATTAAGTGGGGCACGATTGAAGACTTAATCTCTTACCGTGTTGAGAATGAAAAAACCATTGAACGTATTAATGAACGTGAATTTAAAACTAAGCATGGATCATTTAGATTAATTTCATTTTTAGACAGCATTCATAATGAAACACACCTAGCTTTAGTTAAAGGTGATATCAATGAAAGCAGTGAAACTTGTGTACGCGTACACATGGAAGATACTTTTAAAGATGTTTTACAAGAAAATTCAGCTAGTTTTGGCGTTGATGCTGCACTTGAATATATTGCTAAAAATGATGCAGGTGTGTTTTTGTTGCTTAGAAAGCAAACCGATAACTCTATTTTAAAAAATATTGATAATGCAGTTAATAAAATTGGTGGCGATGACATAAAAACATATGGTGTTGGTGCACAGATTTTGTCTGATCTTGGCGTTAAGAAAATGAAAATCTTAGGTAGCCCTAGAAAACTACACGGCTTAAAAGGCTTTGGTCTAGAGGTTAGTGAGTATGTTGATGCTAAGAAACAAGGATAACAATGGAATTTAAATTTGACCGTAGCGCTAATCAAGATTTTTTAGTTGATTCAAAAGTTGCCATTATTGTTGGTTATTTTTACCAAGATATTGGCGATAAACTCCTGACTGCTGCACAAGAAACACTAGATAAATACGGTATTGATAAAGACAACGTTAATGTATTTTATGCACCGGGTGCATTTGAGATTCCACTATTAGCCAAGCGTTTGGCCGGGCAAAAAGTAGGTAGTAAAAATTTGTACGATGGTATTGTGACCTTAGGTGCTGTGATTAATGGCGAAACGCCGCATTTTAATTTTGTTTGTAATGAATGCGCACGTGGTGTAGCGGATGTATCGTATCAATATGAAGTGCCTACGGCATTCGGCGTTTTAACTACCTCCAATATGGAGCAAACCATTGGCCGTGCCGGTGGTTACAAAGGCAATAAGGGCGAAGAAGCTACCATGGCTATGATCGAAATGCTTTATTTAATGAAGCAAGCAGATTCCCAGAAGTTTTAGTATTATGGCTTTTAAGACTCCAAAACAGCGTTCTCGTGAGCGCGTAGTGCAAGCAGTTTATCAATACCTAGTATCGGGTGGTGAAGTCTTACAAATTGAGCAACAGTTCTTAAATCAAAAAGAAGGCAAGATTTCCAAAGCTTTCTTCTCTAATTTGTTTATTAATATCTTAAAAAACAGAATAGAGCTTGATGAGCTAATTGCTCCGACTATCTCTAGAGAAACAGACGAGCTAGGTTCAGTTGAGCATGCTGTGCTTTATTTAGGTGTGTATGAGCTCCAAAATAGTATTGAAGTGCCTTACAAAGTTGTGATTAATGAAGCGCTTGAAATTGCTAAATTGTATGGTGCTGAGGGTGCTTTTAAGCTAATCAACTCATCGCTTGATCAATTAGCTAAAGATTTAAGAGAGCTCGAAATAAGTCATTCATAAAATTTCTGTTTTTTTCTTATAACTTTAAAATAGCGAATAAAAAAATTTAAAATAATGAAATTTCTAGCCAAAAATCTTCATTTAATGGGTTTTAAGTCTGCTTTTAGAAAAAAATAAGATTTTTTTAGGGTATTTTTAATCTAATTTGCATTATTTCCTAAATTTTTAAGAACTAAAAACCCTTTTGAATTGGCTATAATTTAACCTCAAGCATGCCTATTGACATGTAAGATAGGAAAAAACCATATGTTAATGATTGAATATAAAGATATTGGATGGTGGTATTGGCTAGCAACTGCTGTACTATTAACGATGGGCATTTTTGGCAATGAGCAGAGTTTTGTTTGGGCAATTGAGCTAACCTCTTTTCAGCTTGCTCACTATATTATTCGAGAAAAAAGCCTTAAAGCCTTTCCGGTGCAAGTGCGTTTTTGGTATTTAATATTACTCATTATTTCGCTACCAGAAGCTATGCAGTGGCTGTTCTGGGTGCCAAGCATTGGCACTTGGGCGCAAATAATTTTTGGCTATTGTACGATGGCTCGCCTGGTTTCACTATGGCCTTGGAATCGAAGTGAAAAATTATCACTCAAGTCTTTAACTAAAACCTTTTTCTCTCGCCCTGTTAAGGGTAGTGTTCAGCAAGGATTTTCACAAAAATAAATCGACATATGTATTTATATGAAGTCTAATTTTGTCAATAATCCGCTAGATAAGTTGCCTGATATTCTTAAGCGAAATTTGGATAAAAATCTATGTATTTGCAACGAAGTGCCCAAAATGGATGTTATTAACACCATTGCCAATGGCGCGATGACAGTAGCAGAAGTTCAAAAACAAACTTACGCCACTGGTGGTAACGGCTGCTGTAGACGCCAAGTTGTGCGCTTAATTGAGTGTATTCATTCAATAGAATTAGACAAATAAATTTAATTTAAAATAGGATTGAGCATGAAAACAATGAATTGCAATCAGTTAGGTGGCGCTTGTAAAAAGGAGTTTCATGCAGATACTTTTGAAGCAATGGTGGTGCTTAGTAAGCAACACGGCATGGAAATGTTTCAAGCACAAGACCGGGCGCATCTAGAGGCTATGGAAAAAATTCAAAAACTGATGAAAACCCCAAAGGATATGCAAAATTGGTTTAATAGTAAAAAGGCAGAATTTAACGCGCTGCCTGAAAACTTAAGCTAAATTCTAATCTAGGTTGGGCGAGAGTAGTCTTTCAGCTTGCTCAATGCTAATCGCTTTGCGTTTGGCGTAACTTTCAACCTGTTCTTGGTTGATTTTGGCAACACCAAAATATCTCGAATCTTTATTGGCAAAATACCAGCCACTGACTGACGCGGTTGGCAACATCGCGTACGAGCTGGTGAGTGTCATGCCGGTGTTTTTCTCAACATCGAGTAAATCCCAAAGCTTTTCTTTTTCACTGTGTTCTGGGCACGACGGGTAGCCTGGCGCAGGGCGAATGCCGCGGTATTTTTCTTCAATCAAGTTGTCATTGTTGAAATCTTCATCGCTATAGCCCCAGATTTCTGTGCGGAATTTATAGTGCATCATTTCTGCAAAAGCTTCAGCAAAACGATCGGCTACCGCCTTAATCATGATTGAGTTGTAGTCATCATGGTCTGCTTCATAAACTTCAACTAATGGGTCTATATTGATGCCTGCTGTTACTGCAAAAGCACCCATATAATCTTGCACGCCACTGTCTTTCGGGGCGATAAAATCACTCAGACAGAAATTAGGCGTATTACCTTTTTTGTCGAGTTGTTGGCGTAAGTGGTTAAGGGTCATAAACACCTCACCTTGTTCGTTCGTTAGCTCAATATCTTCGTTAACACTATTGGCCGGGAAAATACCCACCACGGCGTTCGCTTGTAAGAGTTTTTCGTCGATGACTTTTTTGAATAACACTTGGGCATCTTTAAAAAGCTCTGACGCAGATTCGCCAACCACTTCATCGGTGAGAATATCGGGAAATTTACCTGCGAGCTCCCAAGTGCGAAAGAAGGGTACCCAATCAATAAACTCAAATATTTCATTGAGATCGTAATCTTCAAATACGTGAATACCGAGTTTGTTAGGCTTCTTAATGTTGTCAAATTTAATGCTTGGTTTGTTGCTTCTAGCAGCCTCTAGACTAATGAGCTTGCTTTTGCCTTTGTTGGCACGTCTAAGGCGAACTTGTTCGTACTCTTCTTTGGTTTTGCTAACCAAGGCAGGTTTAAGCTTATCTGATAATAATGACGTAGCAACGCCAACTGCCTTAGAAGCGTCTTTAACATAGAACACACCTTTGTCATACTGCGGCTCAATCTTAACCGCGGTATGCGCAATTGAAGTGGTAGCACCACCAATCATTAAAGGCAATTCAAAACCTTTGCGCTTCATCTCTTTGGCAACAGAGACCATTTCGTCTAGTGAAGGGGTGATCAGGCCAGAAAGCCCAATAATATCCACCTTTTCTTTAATAGCGGTTTCAAGAATGGTCTCAGCAGGCACCATGACACCCAAATCAATAATTTCATAATTATTGCAAGAGAGTACGACGCCAACAATATTTTTACCAATATCGTGCACGTCACCTTTAACAGTGGCCATGAGGATCTTGCCTTGGGTTCTAGAACCACATTCTTGCTTTTCTGCTTCTAAAAATGGATCTAACCAAGCCACTGATTTTTTCATCACACGGGCGGATTTGACCACTTGTGGCAAAAACATTTTGCCATCGCCAAATAGATCGCCAACCACATTCATGCCGTCCATTAGCGGGCCTTCAATCACCAGAATAGGGCGGCCTAATTTTTCCAGTGCTTCTTTTGTGTCTTCATCGATAAATTCGGTAATACCTTTAACTAGAGAGTGTTCTAGGCGTTTTTCGACTGACCAAGTGCGCCAGGTTAAATCTTTTTTGTTGTCTTGAACTTCCCCTGTACCGGAAAATTTGGGTGCAAGCTCAACTAGGCGCTCACCTGCTTCGCTGTCTGTATTTAACACCACATCTTCCACTGCTTTTTTTAGCTCGGGATCAATGTCATCATAGACCACCAGCTGGCCAGCATTAACAATGCCCATGGTCATGCCTGCCTTGATAGCGTGATATAAAAATACTGAGTGAATGGCTTCACGTACGGAGTTGTTACCTCTAAAAGAAAACGAAACGTTTGAGACACCGCCCGATATTTTGGCATATGGCAAGTTTTTACTGATCTCTCGAGTGGCTTCGATAAAATCAACACCGTAATTGTTGTGTTCTTCAATACCCGTGGCTACTGCAAAAATATTAGGATCAAAGATAATGTCTTCAGCTGGAAAACCAACCTCATTTACCAGGATGTTATAGGCATTGGTACAAATTTCAATTTTTCGTGCTTGTGTGTCTGCTTGCCCAGCTTCATCAAACGCCATGACAATAATAGCTGCGCCATATCGCTTGCAAAGATGGGCGTATTTAACAAAGTTTTCTTTACCTTCTTTGAGTGAGATAGAGTTAACAATTGCCTTGCCTTGCGTACATTTAAGGCCGGCTTCAATAATCTCCCATTTGGATGAATCCACCATGAGTGGCACTTTGGAAATATCAGGCTCGGAGGCGATTAGATTCATAAAGCGAACCATTGCCGCCTTACCATCAAGCATGCCTTCATCCATATTAATGTCAACTACTTGAGCGCCATCTTCAACTTGAGCGCGGCAAATATCCAGTGCCTCTTCATATTCTTCATTAAGAATTAGGCGCTTAAATTTGGCAGATCCGGTGATATTAGCACGCTCACCAACATTGACAAATAAAGCCTCATCGCTAATGTTGAACGCTTCTAAGCCAGAAAGACGACACTCGGGTTTAATGTTGGGAATTTTTCTAGGCGGCAGGTTTTCAATCGCATCGGCAATGCACTTGATGTGTTCTGGGGTTGAGCCGCAACAACCACCTAAGATATTAACCAAACCAGATTCTGCCCATTCGCCAACCTGTTTACTCATGGTAATGGTGCCGAGATCATACTCACCAAACTCATTCGGCAAGCCTGCATTTGGATGAGCAGATACATAAGTATCTGCGACGCGCGACATTTCTGCCACGTATTGGCGCAATAAATCAGGACCTAAGGCACAGTTTAAGCCGATTGAGATGGGCTTAGCATGACGCAGTGAATTATAAAAGGCTTCAGTCATTTGCCCAGATAGGGTGCGTCCTGAGGCGTCGGTAATGGTGCCCGAAATCATAATTGGCAATTCGATGTTATCTTGCTCAAATACCTCTTGTACGGCAAAAATAGCAGCCTTGGCATTTAGTGTATCAAAAATGGTTTCAATCAGAATAATATCTGCACCACCTTCAATCAGACCGCGAGTTGAATCCATGTAGACTTCAACCAGTTCGTCGAAAGTTACATTTCTAAAGCCTGGATCATTAACATCGGGTGAGAGCGAACAGGTGCGTGAAGTGGGGCCAATTACGCCGGCCACAAAGCGAGGCTTATCAGCGGTTGAGAATTCATCACAGGCAGCCTTCGCAAGGCGTGCACTTTCTACGTTAATCTCATAGGCAAACTCTTCCATCTGATAATCAGACATGGAAGTTTTTGTGGCGTTAAAAGTATTGGTCTCAACAATATCAGCGCCTACTTCTAAGTATGAGCGATGAATATCTAAAATGATTTTTGGTTGTGTGAGTGATAGAAGATCGTTATTACCTTGCACTAGAATGTGCCAATCTGAAAAACGTTCGCCACGATAGTCTTCTTCACTGAGTTTGTGTTTTTGGATCATGGTACCCATGGCGCCATCGAGCAGCAAAATTCGTTGCTCTAAAAGTGATTGTAATATCTGTTTTATCGACATGTTTGGTATTATAATTGAGTCTAATTTAATAAGGGGTTTTGATGAAAAAATTATTTATAGCAACTTTATTTATAGTTAGTTTTAATGCCAATGCATTTTTAGACTTTAATAGCTATGGTTCAGGCTATGATGACAACAATTGGCCGATATGGACACCTATGTTCTGGATGGAAAAAGTAACTGACAACGGTATGTTTGGGAATAAAAACAATCAAGGTTATGGTTATCCTTACAACAATCAGCCGTACAACGTTGGCGCTTCACGCTTTAATATGAATCAAATGCCAACACCTAATCAAGCCTATCGAACAGAAAGTGGCTTTATGCCGCACCTGAATTTTATGACGCCAGCTGCTCAATCATTCGTAAATCCTAGCACCTACACTCCAACAACGAGCAATAATAAAATACCTAGTCCTTATCAAGATACTTATCAAATAGATCAATTACCCAGCCCATATTCTCAAAATTATCGATTAAATTCAGCACCTAACCCTTACAGTAGTTGGTTTTAATTAATTATTTTTAATAAATTACTTGCAATTACGTATATTATTGAGTTATAATATAAACTCTTTAATTTAAATACATGGAGATACGACAATGAAAAAAATTATCGCAATTTTTGCAATGACAGCAGCATTAGGTGCTAATGCATTTTTTAACAGTAACAACACTCCTTGGAACTCTGGTTATGGTAACAACTATAACGGTTACCAAAGCGACAACGGTATGTTTGGTTACAACCCATACGATTACTGGGATCCACGTTGGTACATGGAAGAAATGGGCAACATGGTTGATGAGTTTGACGATGAGTTCAATAGCAATGGTAACAACTATGGTTATGGTAACAACGGTCCTTGGAACAATAATTCATGGGGTAACAATGCGCCTTGGAATAATAACAATAACGCACCTTGGAATAACGGCCCTTGGAACAACAACGCTCCAGTAGGACCTGCTGTTCCAGCAAAATAATTTAAATAAATTATTAAGCTAAAAAACCAGCACTTGTTGCTGGTTTTTTTGTGTCTGGGCAAAAATATTGGTTTATAATTAACATTCATTTTTTAATTATAAGAGGAGAGCAAGATGAAAAAAATCATTACAGTTTCACTGTTAACACTGGCACTTAATGCTTCTGCAGGTTGGGGTGGTGGTAATAGCCCATGGGGTGGCAACAACGGCCCTTGGAATAATGGTCCGTGGAGCGGTTCTAACAATAATAACGGTATTATTGGTAATAATCCATATTCAATGTTCACGCCAGATTGGTTCAGCGAAGAAATGGACGATATGATGGATGAGTTTGATTCTAACAACAGCGGCCCTTGGGGAAATAATGGCTGGAGCAACAATGGTCCGTGGGGTGGAAATAATGGTCCTTGGAACAATCGTAGTTTTAATAATGGTCCTTGGAACAACTCAGGTCCATGGGGTAATAATAGCGGCCCTTGGAGCAGCTCTAACTTTGGCAATTCGCCTTGGGGTAATAACGGCCCTTGGAATAATAATTCTTTTAAAAATAGCCCGTGGAGCAATTACGGCTACAATCAACCAATTTCAACCTCTGCAGAAACCGCACCAACAGGTGCTAAGTAAGTTAATTGTGTAACATTCAAGCCAGCTTTAAGCTGGCTTTTTTTGTTGCTAAAATAACCCAAAATGTGGACCTACATACTTAGAAGAGCGTTATACAGCATCCCAATTTTGTTGGGAGTCAACCTCATTACTTTTTTATTATTTTTTATGGTGAATACGCCAGATGATATGGCGCGTATTCAATTGGGCACGAAACACATTACCCAGTCTGACGTCCATTCTTGGAAAGAAGAAAAAGGCTACAACAAGCCTTTATTTTTAAATACTAATCAGTCAGGTGCAGCAATACTCACCGACACTATTTTTTACCAAAAATCCATTCCCCTGTTTCAATTGGACTTCGGTCATTCGGACTCCGGTAGAAACATCAATAAAGACATTAATGAGCGCATGTGGCCATCGTTGGCACTGGCCATTCCATCTTTCATCATTGCGCTGATAACCAACATTGTTTTCGCCATGTGGATGGTCATGTTAATGGGTACAAAATTAGAGCGATTTACTTTAATTCTAAGCGTGGCACTCATGTCCATTTCTGGCCTTTTTTATATTATTATTGGCCAAAAAATCGTTGCCGGACTATGGCATTGGTTCCCTGTTTCTGGTTATCAGAGTGGTATGGAATCTTGGCGTTTTGTTTTATTACCTGTGTTGATTGGTGTGGTGGCTGGCCTAGGTGCGGGTGTGCGCTGGTATCGATCCATCTTTTTAGAAGAAATCAACAAGCCTTATGTGAATACAGCCCGTGCTAAAGGGCTTAGCGAGCAACAAGTGTTGTTTAAGCACGTTTTAAGAAATGCCATGATTCCAATTCTTACTGGTGTGGTAGTGGTGATTCCATCACTGTTTATGGGTAGCCTAATCATGGAATCTTTCTTTTCCATTCCAGGTTTGGGCAGTTATACGATTGACGCCATCAATGCGCAAGACTTTGCCATTGTGCGTGCCATGGTGTTCTTAGGCTCTGTACTCTACATTGTAGGTCTATTACTGACTGATATTTCCTACACATGGGTCGATCCAAGGGTGAAATTCAAATGACTTTTATTTGGCTCTGGACTGATTTTTTATTATGGCTGTTGTTTGCGCTTAGTATTTATGCCGTCATTAAAATACGTCAGAATGATTTACTGCTTCAAAAGTGGAAAATAATATTTTCTCAGCCTTTGGCACTTTCAGCTTTCATTGTGTTTTCTTTTTACATTCTGATTGGTTTAACCGATTCTCTGCATTTTAGATTTAATAACGATACAATCACTTACAGTGTGCTCGATAGAGTGCTGTTACCAGCATTAGAGGCTGATGAAAGAACCTACTCAACCCCACTTAATTATGAGCAGTTTTCTAAAGAATACTTAGACAGCGGACTCAGGGGTAGGGCACATCTTAATTTGGTATCAGCACAAATCAGCACTCCAGGCGAGAACTACTCGCAAATATTTAGCCTCAGTATTCAAGCGTTAATTTACAGCATCTTCTCCATTTTTCTACTTGTATTTTTTAGCAAAAAAATACTTTCAATTAATCCAAACACCAAAACCAATAGAGTGGCATTCGTCACTTTATTTGGCGTGATATTTTTTTGTATTTGGGCGATATTAATGATGCCCAATTATCACATTTTAGGAACCGATAAGGCTGGTATTGATGTGTTTTACAAGGCAATAAAAAGCGTTCGTACCGGAATGATATTTGGCTTACTGACAACGATTTTAGCATTACCCCCAGCTATTGTTTTAGGGTTAATGGCAGGGTATTTTAAAGGCAAAACGGATGATGTTATTCAATACATTTATACTACCATCAGTGCCATTCCAGGTATTTTATTGATTGCTGCTTTAGTGCTTATTTTGCAAGTGTATATGGATGAACATGCTTCCGATTACGCCTCAAGTCTTGAACGTTCAGATCTTAAATTATTACTGCTTTGTGTGATACTCGCACTCACATCTTGGACGGGCCTGTGTCGTCTTATTCGCGCCGAAACGCTCAAACTCTCGGAGTTAGAATTTGTTCAAGCTGCCAAAGTATTTGGCGTTAGTAATATCAAAATTTTGTTTAATCACCTTATGCCGAACGTTATGCACTTAGTATTGATTTCAATCGTGCTGGATTTTTCAGGTTTGGTGCTCATCGAAGCCGTGTTGTCTTATGTTGGTGTAGGCGTGGATGCGACCACCATGAGTTGGGGCAATATGATTAACGCTGCACGGTTAGAGATCTCTACCGATCCAGTGGTATGGTGGCCATTGGCATCCAGCTTTATTTTTATGTTCATTTTAGTGCTGAGTGCTAATTTATTTGCAGATCGTGTTCGTCAGGTGTTTGATCCGAAAGGAGATACAGATGCCTAAAATTTTACTCAGCGTTGAAAATTTATCAATTTTTACCAAATCGAAAAAAATCGTAAAAAATATCAGCTTTAGTATTAACAAAGGTGAAATCTTTGCTTTGGTGGGTGAATCAGGCTCTGGAAAGAGCTTAACAGCCTTAAGTGTGGTTGATTTACTGGCAAAAAACCTTAAAAAGAGCGGAAAGATCACTTATCAAGGTGCTGATTTAAGTCATTCGCAAAAAATTCAAAATTTTCGCGGTTCAGAAATTGCTTTTATTTTCCAAGATCCTACCAATAGTCTCAATCCAATTATGACGATTGGGGAGCAAGTTAACGAAGTTCTAAGCTTGCATACCAATTTAGGAAAAAAACAGCGTAAATCAAGTGTTTTAGAGTTGTTTAAGCAAGTAGATCTTGATAATACAGCTCAAATGTACGCTAGATACCCACATCAAGTCTCTGGCGGGCAAAAACAGCGTGTTATGATTGCTTGTGCACTTGCCGGCGGTGCCAAACTACTGGTTGCTGATGAGCCTACCACGGCACTTGACGTTACTACGCAAAAGCAAGTGTTAGAATTGTTACTAAGTCTTAGAAAAAATCACAAATTATCAATATTACTTATTACGCATGATTTGTCGGTGGTTAAGCTTATGGCTGATCGAGTAGGAGTTATGCATCAGGGTGAAATCATTGAAAATCGTGAAAAGAATGAATTTTTCAAAAATCCTCAGCAGCAATACTCTAAAGAACTTTTAGTTTCATTGCCAAAAGGGAGTAGGCCTCAACAAGAAAGTGAAGTATTGCTAAACGGGAAAAATGTTAAAGTTTATTTTCCTATTAAAACTGGATTATTCAAAAGAATAACGGGCTACATTAAAGCTGTTGATCGGGTTGAATTCTCTCTAAAACAAGGGCAAAATCTTGCCATTGTTGGTGAGTCTGGCTCAGGTAAAACGACACTGGCTAAAGCTATTATGCGCCAGTTAAATTTACATGATGGTAATTTATATTTAGTGGGGAAAGCAAGGCCTTCCCCACTAAATATTAACGATTATGGACGCAAGGAATATGCATCCAAAGTACAAATTGTATTTCAAAATGTGACTTCGAGTTTTAACCCTCGTATGCGTATTTCTCAAGCTTTATTAGAAGGTTTAGAGGCTCTTAATCCAGATAAAGCTAATTTGAAATATTTAAGTGAACTCTTGCAAGAGGTAGAGCTGGATTCTGAACTCATGCACCGCTACCCACACGAACTATCGGGCGGTCAGTTGCAGCGATTATCAATTGCTCGTGCTATCAGTGTTAATCCGCAAGTAATTATTTGCGATGAACCAACTTCAGCACTTGATGCTACCGTTAAAGTGCAAATACTAAACCTACTGTTGCGCTTGCAGCGCGAGAAGGGTGTGAGTTATATTATTATTACACACGATATTTCGATTGTTGATTATTTCGCTGATGAAATAATTGTCATGAAAAATGGTAAATCTTTAGAAAATGGCAAAACTAAGGATGTGCTAAACAATCCACAAAATGATTACACCAAAGCGCTTTTATCTTCAGTATTGAATTAGGTTAAAATTACGCACCAAAAATAACATTAAAAACAGGAATAAAAATGAGTAAAAACTGTATCTTTTGCGAATTAAGAGATGAGCGTGTGATTGGTGAATGTGAATTCACCAAAACTTTTATTGATTCTTATCCAGCCTCTCCGGGCCATACATTAATCGTTCCTAAACGACATTTTGCAACCTATTTTGAAGCCACAGAAGATGAAATGCTGGCAATTGGAAAAGCCGTTCAAAATGCAAAACAGATTCTGGATGAGGAATTTTCACCCGATGGTTACAACATTGGTATTAACAATGGTTTGGCGGCAGGGCAAAGTGTAATGCATTTGCACGTGCATTTAATTCCGAGATATAAAGGCGATGTAGAAGATCCAAAAGGTGGTGTACGCTGGATTTTAAAAGACAAGGCCAATTATTGGGATGATAAAAACAAGGTAAGAGTTAAATAAATCAACGATGCAAATAATAAAAAAACCCGCATTAAGCGGGTTTTTTTATTGAAATTCATCAAATCCTTAAAAAGGGATATCATCATCAAAACCAGCATCATTAACTGGAGTGATTGGGTCGGCTGGCGCTGCAGCTGCTTGTGGTGCAGGAGCAGATTGTGTTGCGCCGTCTACAGGGCCGTCGCGACGATCAAGCATTTGTAGTGTGCCATTAAAACCAGACACGACTACTTCCGTTGTGTAGCGATCTTGCCCATTTTTGTCTTGCCATTTTCGAGTTTGAAGCTTGCCTTCAACGTAAACTTTAGAGCCTTTGTCTAGATATTGACCAGCGATTTCTGCTAATTTTCCAAAAAGGCTAACGCGGTGCCATTCGGTTTTATCAACCTTTTGACCAGTATTTTTATCAGTCCATGATTCTGAAGTTGCTACTGATAAGTTGGCAATTGCATTACCGTTTGAAGCGTATTTAACCTCTGGTTTTGCGCCTAAATTACCCACTAAAATTACTTTGTTAATGCCTGCCATTTTTATTATTCTCCGATTAGTTTTCTTCTTGTATTGGTTGTTTCATTTTGAGCATAATTACCCACCAAATTATTGCAATAAATGAGGTAAATAAGAATACACTATTTAGATCGTACGTGTTGTAAATCCACCCGCCAAAAACACCACCAATGAAGGCACCTAAAAATTGTGAAGTAGAGTACATGCCCATTGCTAGACCGCGTTTATCGGTACCAGCAGTTTTAGAAATTAGCGATGGTAGCATAGCCTCTAAAGCGTTAAATGCTATAAAAAATAAAGTCAGCAAGATGAAGAAGGTGGTGTAGTTGAGCGGGGTTTGATAAAACAAAAATTGACTCATTAAAAGAATGAGAACAGCCACAAGCAACATGGACTTAGTTTTGTGATATTTTTCTGCCAAAATGATCATTGGCAACATACCTACAAACGACAAAGCCATCACCGGCAAATACATTTTCCAATTGTCTTTTAAATCGAGTGCAACGATGTTGTTTTCAACCAAAAATACAGGCATGGCAATAAAAGAGCAAGTGAGAATCAAATGCAGAGAAAAGACACTAAAGTCTAAACGCAGTAAATTAGCCGTTAGGACGTGTTTGATATTGAGTATGGAGAGTTTGTATTGTGCTTGAGGCTTGACGTGAGGCAAGGTAAACACAATACCTAATGCAACCACTGACAATCCAGCGATCACCCAAAAAAGCCCAGAAATACCTAGACTAACAGTAATCATCGGACCAATGAGTAACGAAAGCATAAAGGCTATGCCGATTTGCATACCGACAAAAGCATTTGCCTTAGAACGTTGATTTGGTGAAACAAAATCGGCTAAAAAAGCCATTAGTACAGCAGAAATTGCACCACCACCTTGTAAGGCTCTGCCGATCACTACACCGATAATATCCGTTGCATTAGCGGCAACAACACTGCCAATAAAGAAAATAATCAACCCGATAATAAGCATTGGCTTTCGACCAATTTGATCGGACAGGTAGCCGAATGGAATCTGTAATAGTGCTTGAGTTAGGCCGTAAATACCAATGGCAAGACCAATTAGGTAAGGTGTAGTGTCTTCGTAGTGTTGTGCATAAACCGAGAAAACAGGGAAAATCATAAACAGCCCGAACATGCGAGTTGCCATAATAGAGGATATTTTTAAAGCAAAAAAACGTTCTTTAGAATTCATTTTTAATTAAGTTATTTCTGTAGAGGCAAAACCTCCCGAACTGACTGCCTTGAATATTATGTTTAAAATCAGAGTAGCTTTTACTATTAGTTAGCGTGAGGAATTGCCTCGTAAGCCCGAACATGTGAGTTGCCATAATGGAGGATATTTTAAGCGCGAAAAATCGCTCTTGTTTGTTCATTAATAATCTATTTAAAGCTTAGTTATCCAGCGAATAATGCGGGGTGTAGAGTGGGTAACTATTTTTTAGTACGCGACGTGTATCTTTTGCCAGTGTGGTTGCGTTAATTGCATCGTAGTTGTGTGCCATTAAATGTAGAGCTGCAGGCACTGACGGTGTGTTTGGGTATTTTTCAATAATGTATTTAGTGCGATTAATGGCGGCGATGTTTGCTTCTTTTTTAGTGTAGAAAATTGCCACAAAAAGTTCGTGCCTAGAAAGGACATTTCTTAAAATGATTAAGCGAGATTTGGCTTCATCAGCGTATTCAGTTTTAGGAAATTTATCAATCAGTGCAAGGTAATAATTAAAAGCATCACGCACACTTTGCACGTCACGCTGGGCGCTATCAGTTAGAATTTCATCTAGAATTGAGCGAGATTTGTCTTCTGAAATAACGCCCCTCAAGTAATAAGCATACGGAGTTGAAAAATGATTAGGATAAAGCTTAATGTAGCTGTTTAGGCGGTCAATGGCTTGATCGTAGTCTTCGCTTTTATAAAGTGCATAGGCGATTTCAAGTTTGGATTGCAAAGCGTATTTAGAGCCAGGATAAGCTGCTTGTAATTGTTCGTAAAGCTCAATACCTTTGTCCATAGAGCCGGCAGAAATTTGATCTTTAGCTTGTTCAAAGAAAGTTTTAGGAGACCAGCCCTTGGTAATGGACTCTCTTTTGGTTTCTTCTTCCCAAAAACAACCACTGAGCAGTAGTGTTAACAAGGGGAGCATTAGGATTAACTTGGCTGTACGTTTCATGAATGATCAGAGATATTATTACAAATATGTAGAAGCATTATACTGAGGTGATTGTATTATAATGGCAAAGATTTATCCATAATTTAACCTTGTATTTTTTGAATGAGTTTATTTGAAAAAAGAACTTTAATTAGCGACCTGTGTGAGGTACTGGATACCTATATGCCTAAGGAGCAGGTTGAGAAGGTCTATCAGGCTTATATTATGGCGGCAACCGCTCACGATGGACAATATCGCCATTCAGGTGAAGCGTACGTGTTTCATCCGATTTCTGTAGCGATGATCTTGGCAGAATTAAAACTGGATTATTATTGTATCACAGCAGCACTTTTGCACGACTGTATCGAAGACACTTTGTTAACTCAAGAAGAAATTGCCTTAGATTTTGGTGATGAAGTGGCTCACATTGTAGAAGGTGTATCAAAATTAACGGGATTAGAGTTCCATTCCAACGTAGATAAGCAAGCGCAAAATTTTAGAAAATTATTTTTAGCCATGAGCACCGACATGCGTGTAATGGTAATTAAACTGGCTGATCGTCTACACAACATGCGCACTTTAAAATCCATGCGTAGAGACAAGCAACTTAGAATCGCCAAAGAAACGGCTGATATTCATGCGCCAATTGCTAGACGCTTAGGTTTAAACAGTATTAGAGTTGAATTGGATAATTTGTGTTTTGAGGTTATCCATCCTTATCGTTACAAGGTATTGACGCATCAGATTAAAAAACAATGCGGCAATCGTAAAAAAGTGATCAATCATATTCAAGATGAGATTCACAATAGACTCAAGCAAGAAGGGTTAACAGAGGTTGAAATCAGTGGCCGCAGGAAACAACCTTGCAGTATTTACAAAAAGATGAAGGTCAAACACCTGAAGTTTTCTCAAGTACTTGATATGTACGCCTTTAGGGTGGTGGTAAATGATGCATCACAATGCTATCAGGCTTTGGGCATTGTGCATAATTTATATAAACCCTTGCCCGGTAAATTTAAAGATTACGTAGCACTACCAAAGTCAAATGGCTATCAATCGTTACATACGGTACTGTTTGGGCCTAATAAGATTTTTATTGAAGTGCAGATTCGATCAGAAGAAATGCACTTTATCTCAGAGTACGGAATTGCCGCGCATTGGCATTATAAGAGTGATGCTTCTAAAGTTTCAAACTTGGCCGGTGCTAATAATTGGCTAGGATCGTTGCTAGACATCCAGCAAAACTCAGGCACATCCATTGAGTTCTTAGAAGAAACCAAAACCGATTTATTTCCTTCTGAAGTGTTTGTGTTTACCCCTCAAGGGGATATTATCCAGCTTCCTTATAAATCCACAGTGCTTGATTTTGCCTATGCGGTGCATACTAATATTGGTAATCACATGGTACGTGCAAAAGTAGATCAGATTGCCTCCTCAATTTCAAGTGAGCTTAAATCAGGGCAAACCATCGAAATTATTACCAATAAAAAAGCCAAACCTAAACCTTCGTGGCTACAAATTGGTATTACTGCTAAAGCAAAATCCTCCATTAAATTACAACTCAAAAGTGAATCCACTTCTGAGTTGATACAACTTGGTGAATACTTGCTTAATAATGCTCTGGATTATCAAAACATTGACACAAAAAATATTACGGAACAAACTTGGGAGGCTTGTTTGAAAGACTTAAAATGCGATTCAACCTCTGATTTGTATATGAAAATAGGCTTGTCTGAAGTGTTGATTTCAGTAGTCTTAAATAAGCTTCAAGGTGAAAACAAAAACTCTTTGGTTAAAAATATTATAATCAAAGGCACGCAAGGTAAATCCATCAGTTTTGCCCATTGCTGTTATCCGATTCCAGGCGACAAGGTGGCAGGAGTTTTAACCAGCACTAAAGGCTTGGTAATGCATCGGATTGAGTGTGGTAACTTGATTCATGCTAAGCAAAAAAACGAACAATGGCTAGACATTGATTGGCAAGCGGATGAGAATGAAATCTTTGAGACATTAATCAAAATTCAAGTGGAGAATCGTCGTGGTATGTTGGCTTCAATTGCTAATTCAATCGCTAAACTTGGTGTTAATATCGAACATTTAGACATTGAAGAGCAAGATCACTCCATGAAAGCGCTTAATTTAGTAATTGGAGTGCAAAATTTTGAGAAACTGGATGAGATACTTTATGAGATTAAAAGCCTAGAATTTGTACGTGGCGTTGAAAGGGTTTAATTATTAAATTTGCACCCAATAAAACTCAGTTTTTGATTAAAATCAAATGAATCATTTTTTATTTTTTTAAGGTATTTTTATGACTTGGATAGACTCCATAGACATTGCCATAGCGCTGGATGAAGCACATCCTGACTTCGATCCAACTTTTGTTAATTTTGTTGATCTTAGGAAAATGGTGGTAGCATTAAAAGAGTTCGATGATAAAGAAGATAAATCGGGTGAAAAAATCCTTGAAGCGATTCAAATGAACTGGCTCGAAGAAAGAGAATGAAATTTACAAAACTACTTGCACTGTTTTTAACGCTGTATATTGGTACTGCCAATGCAATACTGGAAGTAACCGTTTTAAAGCGAATTGAAAATGCATTTCCCATTGTAATTGCACCTTTTGATGTAGCAGGCGATGTTAAAAAAGGCAAGGTTATTGCTGATATTATGCGCGATAATTTTAATCGCTCTGGCGAGTTTAGTGCCAGTAGTGCTGAGAACGTTATTAACAAGGTAGATTTTGACCATTGGCAAGAAAAAAAAGCAGAAGCCATTGTTTTTGGGAAGATTGAAAAAGTCAGTAAAAAAGTGTTTAATGTTTGGATTCATTTGGTTGATGTCTATTCAAAGCAAGAACTTTACGCTGAAAAAATTACCGTTCATGACAGTGGCATCAGACGAATTGCACATTATTTATCCGATCGAATTTATTTTGCACTATTGGGTGAAAAAGGTTCTTTTTATACACGTCTGAGCTACATTACAGTTGTTAATAAAGACAAAGGAAAGCGTGAATATCGTTTAGAAATTTCCCATTCTGATGCGCAAAATCCGCAAACCATTCTCACCTCAGGCAGTCCAATTCTTTCTCCTTCATGGTCGCCAGATCAGGAAAAAATTGCCTACGTTTCTTTTGAAAACGGACGCTCGGAAGTGTTTATTCGTTATCCGTTCGTACGCCGTAAAACCCAAAAACTACCTTATTTTGACGGCATTGCTTCAGCGCCTAGCTGGCACCCAAATGGTGAAAGTTTGTTGTTAACCCTGTCTAAAGATGGAAATAAAGACATTTATTCTTACCATTTTAAAAACGATAAATTAACGCGCCTTACCAAAGACACAGCGATTGATACAGAAGCCAGTTATTCGCCCGATGGTAAACGCATTGTGTTTACCTCAAATCGTTCTGGACAGGTTCAGATTTACATTAAAGACCTGTCAAGTAACAAGATCAATCGAGCCACCTTTGAAGGCAGATACAATGCCAAGGCGGTATTTTCACCCGATGGCAAAACTTTAGCAATGGTACATAGGGTGGACAAAGATTATCGCATCGCTCTGCTTGATATAAAAAGTAGAGATTTAACCATCATGACTGAAAATCAATTAGACGAATCACCTTTCTTTTCGCCAAATGGCGGTATGATTATTTTTGCTACCAATAGGGGGGATCGAGGCGTGTTGTCCGTCGTGTCTTTATTAGGGCGAGAAACCTTTGAGTTGGCCAGCAAAGAGGGCGAAGTAAGAGAACCAAATTGGTCGCATTATTCAAGATAAAGAAGGAGAAAATAGTATGATAAAAACAATATTTTTAATAACAACCGTGTCTTTGTTGTCGGCCTGTAGTATTACTAAAGATTCAGAGCCTGCCGTTGTTGAAGACAGAAGCAGTGTTACCCAAGAAAGCATCATAACATTGGACGAGTCTAGCTTTGAGTCTCAAAGTATTGTTGGTGCAAGTGCGAGTTTGTCTAGCGCTGAACGAGTGGCAGTGACTGAGCTAAAAAATACAGGCACTAATTTTATCTTGTACTTTTCATACGATGGATTTGATATCGATGAAAGTGCAACGGCTCAAATCATCAAGCATGCTAATTTTATGAGAGACAACTCTAGTGTTAACTTGCGCCTAGAAGGGCATGCCGATGAACGTGGTACTCGTGAATACAATCTAGCCTTAGGTGAAAATCGTGCACTGAGTGTGAAAGAAGTACTGGGTCTTTACGATTTATCTTCAAGAGTCGAGGTGATTAGCTTTGGCGAGGAAAAACCCATTGCACAATCGCACGATGAAGCAGGCTGGAAAAAGAACAGACGTGTAGAATTCATCTACCAATAACCTTACGTTTAACATGAAGTTTTTTGCTTTCATTATGATTGGGCTCTTTGCACTGCAAGCACCGATTAATGCAGCCGGCATTAATGTTGAAAAAGTGGTGATGGATCATAATAAAAAAATCAAAAAACTTAAAAAGAAAAACAACGAATTAAGTGGCAAAATCGAAGTGCTAGAGGAGCAGCAAAAAAACAGCGCCAAAAGAATTGAAGAGTTGTTTCATTTAATGGAATACAAAAAATCAAGCAACGTGGTTGAAGAGACGATGTTGAGAGTAAGGGAAAACAATAAGAAAGCTAAAAAAGCCTACACCACTGCCAGAAGCTTCTTGGTGACCGATCAATACCCTCAAGCCATTAAGTTGTTTACCGAGTACCTTGATCTTTATCCTGATAGTAATAATGCGCCTGATGCACATTATTGGCTAGCCAAATCCTATCTGGCTAAAGAGGATTATCAAAATGCCAAAAAAACTTTCATTACTTTCCAGCAAGAAAACCCGATACACCACAAATTTGCCAACTCTTTACTTGAGTTGTCCATTGTTCACGCAGAGTTAAGTGAGAAAAATCAGGCTGTTACATTACTACAATCAATGATTAAAAAGTTTCCTAATCACAATTCGAGCATCAAAGCGAGAAAATTGTTAAGATTCATCATTTCTCGATAATTCTTATGAGTCATACAAATCACTGAGTCTAAATGGAAGTGTTGCCAATTCCTAGTGTTCAGTTAGATGCGTTATGTGCTCTAAACCCTGAACGCTACCCATTTCTTTTAGAGAGTGTTAATTACAATAAAAACAATCGTTATTCGATATTATTTGCCAATCCGCTCAAAAAAATAGTACTCAACGATTTGGACGGGTTTGATTTTCTTGGTGAACTTGAGTCACAAATATCGAATGTAAAAGTAAAAAGTGATTTACCTTTTACAGGTGGCTGGTTTGTGTATTTATCGTACGAACTGATTGGACAAATAGAGCCCGTTCTAAAAACTCATTGTCACTCTGGTGATCAGCCCATTGCTATTGCTGTTAAGATTCCCACGGCCATTGTTATTGATCACACCACTAAACAAACTTTTTTGCTGGATGAATCTAATGATCGGCAAAGAATTGAGCAAGTGCTTCTGGATATAAAACACCTTGATGATGTGCCAATTACTCAATTTTTAGGAACGTTGTCTAATGAAGATGAGCTTAAATTTTTATCTGGTGTGAGAACAACTCAGGCCTTTATCAAGGCAGGGGATGTTTTTCAAGTTAATTTATCCAGACAATGGCGATACCATTTAAGCGATGAAGTAAGCTCAGCGCAAATCTATCGAGCTTTAAAACAAACCAATCCTGCGCCGTTTTCAGCGTTGGCTCAGTTTGATGATTTTAGTATTATTTCTTCTTCGCCTGAGCGCTTGTTTAGCGTGAATGGCAATCAAGTGGAAACCAGACCAATTGCCGGCACTCACCCACGAGGACAAGGTAAGGCTGATGAAGTACTTAAACAACAACTCATTAACCACCCGAAAGAACAAGCGGAGCACATCATGTTGCTTGATCTAGAAC
>Ga0209251_1000299_pt1 | contig 45353 bp, 39 predicted proteins | sample SaaInlV_100m_DNA_6_FD_184665 | JGI IMG/M metagenome (GOLD analysis project Ga0209251, IMG submission 184665) | Marine microbial communities from expanding oxygen minimum zones in the Saanich Inlet - Saanich Inlet SI073_LV_10m_DNA (SPAdes) (version 2) | ecosystem: Environmental > Aquatic > Marine... | reverse complement strand
CCCTGTTAATGGTTTGTGCCTGTACACTTGCCATTGTTGAGCGCCCAAACATATTTGGGAACAATGCAGGTTTAGATAGCGCAGGTTAGGTTGTTAGCTGGCTAGACAAACAAATTAGAACGAATTAGAAAAACGAATTAGAAAAAACGGGTCCATAAAGAGTATCTATGATCGAAATATCCGCCAGTGCCCAGACGTATCTTCAAGGGTTGTTATCCAAGCAGGACGACGACGATGTCAGCATAAGAATTTTTGTAGCCCAGCCAGGTACGCCGCAAGCGGAAACCTGCATTGCTTATTGTCGTCCCGGGGAAGAGCAAGACGGTGACATCGCGGTGGAATACGCGGGATTCAGGGCATGGTTTGAGGGACGTAGCGAGGCTTACTTGGAAGATGCTCAGGTTGATTATCAAGAGGATCAAATGGGCGGACAGTTGACGATCAAGGCGCCCAACGCGCGAGTGCCTAAGGTTGGTCCGGATGCGCCCATAGAAGACCGCATTAATTACGTTTTATACAATGAAATTAATCCAGGGCTGGCAGCCCATGGGGGCAATGTGTCATTGGTTGAGGTAACGCCTGAGACTAAAGCGGTATTGCAGTTTGGTGGTGGGTGCCAAGGTTGCTCGGCAGTGGATATCACGTTAAAGAGCAGTGTGGAAACCACGTTGCTGGAGCAAGTGCCAGAATTGACCGGAGTCATTGATCACACAGATCATACGGTTACCGAAAACGCCTACTATTCCTAATATCCGTTTGGGTTAGGCACGATGCGCCGATTACTTCGGCGCGACCTTTTATTCTTTTTCCTGCTGCTTCCTGCTGCGCAGCCTGCTCCCTTTTTTCGTCTTAGCTTCTTTTCTTCTTCTTTTTTACTTTTTACCTTTTTGGGAGCGCTGCTTGCTCAAGGTTAACGCCCCTTGAGCTGCTGGCTGAGCTGAGTCAGCAGTGTCTTGGTGTCATCCCAATCTATACATGCATCAGTAATTGAAACGCCATAAGCCAAACCGTCTGGGTTTTTAATGCTTTGGTTGCCGGGTCCAATATTACTCTCAATCATTACACCGGTGATGGAGTCATTGCCTGCCGCAATTTGATCCGCTACAGACTGAAGTACCGTTGCTTGCTGGCGGTGGTCTTTGTTGGAATTGGCATGAGAGCAGTCCACCATTATAGAGGCGGGTTGGCCAATTTTTTCTAATGCAGCCTCACATTGCTTAATGTGTTCTGGAGAGTAGTTGGGGCCATCGCTGCCGCCTCTGAGCACAACATGGCCGTGAGGGTTGCCTTTAGTATGAATCACACTGACTTGACCGCTTGGGCTGATGCCCAAAAATCGGTGTGGGCTTGCCACGGACTGAAGGGCGTTGACGGCCACATCTAACGAGCCATCAGTGCCGTTTTTAAAGCCAACTGCGCAGCTCAAACCTGAAGCCATTTCTCTGTGCGTTTGTGATTCTGTTGTTCTTGCGCCAATGGCAGACCAAGAAATAAGGTCCTGCACATACTGGGGGGTAATTGGGTCCAAGGCCTCGGTGGCGAGAGGTAATCCAATTTCTGTTAAATCGAGCAACAATTTGCGCGCAATGTTGAGACCTTCAGCGACCCTAAAACTGTCGTCTAGGTGAGGGTCATTGATCAGACCTTTCCAGCCAACTGTGCTACGCGGCTTTTCAAAGTAGGCGCGCATAACGATAAAAATTTCGTCAGAAAGCTCTAAAGAAAGGGCTTTTAGGCGTTTTGCATAATCTAGCGCAGCTTGGGTGTCGTGAATTGAGCAGGGGCCCACTACAACCAGAAGCCGTTTGTCTTTACGGTCGACAATATTCGCAACCGTTTCTCGATATCGATTTACCGTATCACGTATTTCTTCGGTTACCGGAAGCGTTGCCTTTAGTTGCTCCGGTGTAATTAAAACCTCTTGGTCTTCAATGTTCAGATTTTCAAGTTGCACGTAAAATTCCTTCTTCTGATAGCGTTGTCGCCTTAATCGTTTGAGGTTCAAATTTATGAGCGGTGGCCTAAACTAAAAAACTCAAGGCCGCGGATGGTAAAGCTTTGTATCGGAATTGCAATCCAGTGGCGCGCTGAAAATGCTTACAATTCTTGGAGCAGGCCCAAGCCAGTAAAGTACAGGGCGGTGCGTACGGGTAGACCATTGTTGTAAAGGGCAGTTACTACGGTTTTATAGTCGGCCAGTTGGTTGTAGTAGCGTTGGCCTTCAGCTGTTAGGAACGACTCTAGGTTTTCCTCCGCGCTCGGTGTGGCGGATTTATAGTCGATGATCCAGATGACCCCGTCAGCTACGAAGCACCGATCTAAGATGAAGTTTCTTACAGAGTTCCCAATCACGCCAGTTAACGGCCATTCGCAAAAAGCATTGCTGTGAGGCGATAGCACCCATTGACCAGTTTCACTGACAAGTGTTGTTTGTAGGTGAAGGGATGCTTGTGATTCAAGTTCAGGCCAGTGACTGACATCGCAGTCAGATTGCTCGGTCCAAGAGGGTAATCGTTGTTGCACCATTTCCAGAGCAGATGTATGCCCTTGATTAATTGCATGGGTGTCGCCCAACCACGCGAGGGCTTTGTGTATGAGGTTACCCAGCGCTAACTCGAAGGGGTTGGAAGCTGGGTTTTCCTCTGCACTTAAAACCCCATCATCACCATTAGATTGAATTGCTGCCCCGGTATCTAGGCCAGTCGTCGTAAAATCAACCTTAAACTCTCGTGGAAGGTGCACCAACCGTTTGGTGGGTGGGATCTGCGATTCCAGGGTATCTGCATCTGTAGGATTTTCTCTTAGCGAAGAGGGCGCAGGTGAACTTGCCTCGGCTTCTGCATAGTCCTCTGCATAGGCTACTGCATAGTCCTCAAAGTGTTTCGCCAGTCCAATGGCTGATTTTTTTTCTGCAACACTAAAACTGACAAAAAGACCAGTTTTGGCTCGGGTGCAGGCAACGTAAAGTAGTCGTTTTCTTTCATTTTCAGACCTGATTTTTTCTTCGTGTTTCAGCCAGCTGTGTATCGAATCGCCATTGACGCCGACCAATAACCCTTCTGAACCCTGTTGCCAAAGCATTAATGATGGACTGTCGGATGAAATTTGTTTGCTTAAGAAAGGTAAAAACACATGATCAAATTCAAGGCCTTTGGATTTGTGTACGGTCATGATTTGTACTTGGGCGGTTTGGGCCGGTTGCGCATAAAGTTGGTTCACTGCAATGCTGACTTGGTCGCAGTCGTAGCCATTAAGGCCTTCGTTTTCTATTAGCTCAAACCAGCGCATTGCGTGGACAATATGCTCTTCCGCGTAGGCATCCATGCCACCTAATCTAATCCAGCAGCCTTCTAAAACCTCGCAAAGCGGGTATTCGTAAAGTTTTGGTCTTGCCCAGTTTAGCGCGTCTTTTAGGCGCCGGATTTCTGTTTGAGTGTCATCGTATTGATCAATGGCTGCGCTGATGTCGTCTGCTGTTGCAAGTAATTCTAGGGTTTGCAATAAGCTACCAATCATCGGGCTGCGGAGCAGGCTGAACCAAGATAACCGATCACTGGGCTGTAACAGTACGCGGTGTAGTGACATTAAGTCTTCGATGATGGGTTCATTGGCAAGCGGGTCTATGTCTGTACCTTGGGTTTCAATATCAGCGGTTTGCAGCGCTTCTAGAAGGCTAGGTAAATGATTTCTAGCCCTGCACAAAATGCCGATGCTGGTGCTTTTGTCCTGTGCAATGAGTTTTTCTATCTGCTCGACGATAGCCTGTATTTCCAAGCGTTCTTCATTGAAATGTTTGCATGCAAGCTGAGTTGCTGCCTCGTCATCTTGTATTGGTGTGGCGGCAGAAAATTTTACAGCGCCGAGTCTACTGGTGCCTTCCGCTGGCAGTAAGTCATTGAAAAGTTCATTGTTCCATTGGACTAGGGTTTTACACGAGCGAAAATTAGCTGTCAGATTCAGTGGGGTGAGCGCGATGCTTCCGAAACCATACTCTCGGCAGTTGTTAAAGATAGAAACATCTGCGTCGCGGAATCTGTAGATAGACTGCATTGGGTCACCCACGGCGAAAAATGTGTTGCCGTCATCGGCTTGCCAGCCCTCAGTGAGTAAACTGAAAAAATGATACTGGCTGCGCGATGTGTCTTGGAATTCATCAATGAGCATGTGCTTAATTCGATAATCCCAATGCAAGGCCAAATCTGTTGGCTCATCGTCATCACGCAGGCCAGTGACTGCGCGCATGAGTATGCCGTTGAAGTCGATGATGCGTTGCCGTTGAAATATTTTTTCCAGTTCTATTGCCGCTAATGAAAGGCAAATGCTAACGACTAGAATACGCTCTTGGTCTATTGCGGAGATTTCAGAAGAGGGCAGTTGTTGATAATTGGCCAGCACGGGCTGCAAGCCTCTCGCGTCTAGATCCGCTATCCATTGCGCGAACAAAGCCTTAAATTCTTTGTCTAAGAACGCTTCGTGTTCTCTTTTGGTCAGTCGACTTCTAAGTTTGAATTCTTTCGTCAGCAGCAAAGGCAGTATCGCCGGCCATTCCGGTTCTAGGCCTGTATGGTCAGCAACGGTAACCAACATGGCCTCATCATTTTCCGTGATTGAGTCATGCAGCGGTGCCAGAATGTCGTTGTGCAATTCTTCAAGAGCGGCATTTACATAGTTGGCTATTTGGTCAAAATTCTCGCTTACTTGACTGCTAAGGTGCGATGTTAGGTCCAACCATTGGTCGCGTTTGGTTAGCATGGCAACCAGCAATCGTTGGGCTGTGCTGGCGTTGTTGTCTAACATGGCCAGAAAATCTGCGATGTACTTTTTGGCGGGGTTATCGGAGTAGAGTTGGCCGAGCAACGCTTGCGCCGCAGCCTCGTAAAGTGGTTTGGCGTCTTTGGCAATGTCCATTCCGCTTACGCTATGTAAGCCGGGGATTTGTGTTGCTAACTCTTTAGCGAAACTGTCTATAGTTTGAATTTTTAAACGGCTTGGGTTGTAACGGATTTTCCAACCCATTTCCTCGTCGCGGCGAGAGACTCTTTTAGCCAACTCAGAATCTTCGTTCAAAGTCGCAAGAATTCTCGCCTTCATTTCAGCGGCGGCGGCCTTAGTGAAAGTGATGGCGAGGATTTCCTCTGGTCGCTGAACGATCATCAGCAAGTTTAAGTAGCGTTCCACTAACAAAGTTGTTTTACCGGAACCCGCCGGCGCTTGGACAATGTATGAGCCGCCAACGTTTAGTGCTAAATCTCGTTGGTCCTGATCTGGGGGTGTTATTCTACTGGGCATTGATTCTGCACAAGCTGGTTAAGTGGCAGTATTCGCAAGCGCCTTTACTGGGCGCTACATCGGCTTTGCCCATTGCAATATCTTGGGCTAATTCAGTGAGCTCAAGTTTCCATTGGGTCACTTTTTCTTGCCAGCTCACCTGGATGTTGGGGCCATCCGCACTGTTTAGGTTCTTGCCGTCAGGGTTTTTGATGCTGAAGCCCTTGCTGCTAGATGCCACCAAGTTACCACACAGGTCCGCAATGCCATCTACATTGACTTTTTGATCTTTGATGGAGGCAAAATAAACGCCAGCCACTTTGCCAGAAAGCAGTGCGTAAGCGGGTAGCTGTGGGTCTGAAATAGGTTCCGATAACGCGCCGCCTACAGTATTTGAATTGCTTTTGTAATCAATGATGACTTCGTGGTCATCGACCTGGTCCACTCGATCAATTTTTAACGAGAAGGTTGAGCCTCCAAGATCAAGTTCGAAGTTTTGCTCTATACCAGAGACCCTAAAAGGCCGCCGCTGGGTTTCTAAGGCAAGCCATTGCTGCACAAGGTCAGTAATGCGCCATACCTCATTCTCAATAAATGATTTAGGTAGGCCGCGGTGTGTTTTAAGTACTAAGCGACATTGTTTTTCGATTTCAGCCGTACTGATTTGCTTTATCGCGTCACTGTCAGCATAGATACGCATCAAGTTTTCTAAAACTTTGTGTAGTGAGTTACCTCTATCAAGGGCGTCCAGGAAATCTTTGGCATCACGAGGTTGTTTTAGTCCAAGTCTTGAAGTGGCGTAGGCTTTGAAAGGGCAGTTTGCTTGGTTTTTTAGGATGCCCGTGCCGCCCTTTATATGTGGCTGGGTCAGCCCAGTGCCGAGAGCGTCTTCGACTAATTCCAAGTTTGCACCTTGTCTTATCATCAGAGGGTGACGCAATGAATAGTCCGCTGGCTGGTTTGTGCCGGTTTCTGTCGCGTTGGTTGGATGTGTGCTGCCGACATCGGCTATTGCGTCTAATACAAGTTTGCTGGGTAGCTGTGGAGAATCGTTTTCCATTTGAGTGTAGCTGAAATGTAGCTCAGCGCCGCAGCTTCGCCAGTGCCCCAGTGTGCGTTGTGCAAATGCTAACTCTTCATCTTGGTTGCATCGAGGCAGGCCAAATTCTTCCGCCACCGACCGAGGGATAAATGGATTCAATTGAGAGGTGCTGGGGAAGTTAGATGCGCTCATGCCGCATATCCATAAGTGGGAAAAACTCAGTCCGGTGGTTTCTAATAAACCCAACACTTGAATTGGAGAGGCTTGGCGTTGTGGCGCGAAAGGTTTTTGCTCCAGATTGAAGGTTATGAAGTCCAGCGCTTGGCGGAATGACACTTGCTTTTGACTTTGCAGGTTTGCCAAGTTATCGAGTTGGGTAAATATGCTGTGGGCTGCTTGGTACTGGATTGAATTAATGTTGCTCAGCCGCGGCCAGTTTGCGCTCTTGAGCAATTCTCTGATGTGGGAAATCCACGTGCGGATATTTGCTCGCTTGGGTAATTGCTCTAGTAATGCGATAAGGCGAGATGCCTCTTGGGCAGAATCTAGGCGCTTTAGATCTTGTGGTGCAATATTTCTGCGCAGAAAATTAGGCCAGTTAGCGTTCAACGTCTTGCACCATGGCAGCTCTAAAAATGGTGAATCTGCTAATTTTGCAATGGTATTGGGGTCAGCTGATTGATCACACCAGTCAAGTAACATGCTTGCATGAAGCCATACCGGCTGGGACGACAAGCCAGTGCCGCCGGACATATCAAACTTAGGAATTGCGCTGCCTGAGAGTGGATTTAGGGTGACTGCGAATTGCCGCTGAACCATGGCGTAATCTTGGACTAAGCTAGGAATAACTACGCCAATGCGGCTATCGGGTACTTCGTTTTGGACACGCTTACTCCAGCAGGCTGCCGCCGCCAACTCTTCAGCAAAACTATTGAAGCCTATGAGTGGCGCTGGCTCCGGCGGCGGGGCAGGCAAAAGCGCCCCTGGTATAAATGATGTAAACGGCACAAGTTGATCTTCGCTGGCTAGGCACTGCACCCCGGTATTGGCGCTCAGGTTTTCAAGGAACACCGTTTCTGCGGGAGTGAGGTGCTCAAAGGCAATAAGCAGGACAGGCTTGCTCAGTGAGGTCTCTTGTTGCGCCAGCAGTTGCGCGATATCGGCTTCAACCGCTTCATCTGTCTTGATGTGTTTGTTTACTTCAAGTGCCCAATCAGTGAATAGCTTGGAGCGACCAGAATTCATTGATAGGTGAGCTAGGTCGATGTTGTAACGGCGCACCAATTCCCAGGCTTGCAACGCAATGGGTGTCAGGTGTTCGGCACCTTCTGGCGCGGCTGTCTGAAAGCGCAGCAGTAGATTGGCCGGAGAGACGATCTTTTTACCGTTATCGCCAAGATCTTGTTGCTCTGTAAACTCCCGCACGAGAAGCTGCCGCAGACTCATGCAGTTTAGTGTTGGCCAAGCTTGGACGCCGCTAGTCGCCTGAGCTTGGTCATAAGCGCTGCGATATTCACGCGCCAAGCGCTCGTTTGGCGTAACAACGATGTGTTGTTCCAGTACGGTGAGAAGCGTAGGGCTGATGTGGACGAATGTACTTTGCATAATAGTAGCTTAACCCAAGTCGCAGAGTTTTTGAGTGCTTGGGTGGCGTTAACCGCGCCTAATTAGGGCCGCGACAGTGACGAGATGGCTCTAGCAAGCAGGGTAAAGGTAATGATTTGAAAGCTTACCGATCAAAAGATAGACGAACTGGAGTTAGATGTTGATTTCTAGGGGTTTATTGCAATGTTTTTGTGTTGGAAGGTATGAACTGACACGAAGTAAAGCTAAAATAGCGGCTCCGTCGAGGTCAGTACGGCTTTGACTATGTATTAAATTTTTCAAGTTGAGACTACGCAATATGTGGCATTTGATAGAAGACTTTTTTGATCAAAATATTATTATGAAGGCGTTTATAGGCCTAGGTTGGTTATCTGTCCTGATTATGATTTTTAGTTTCATACAAACGGTATAAGACTATGTGGCTTTCTTCGCTATCCGAGCAACAACGACATGCAGCCTTGCGCCTAGCGCATAATGTGGTTGTGTCTGATGGCATCTTAGATCCCAATGAAGAGGGCATGCTCGACGATTTCCGTCGCGAGATGGAGCTACATGATGTTGCCGAGCTTGAATACCTTGAGTTGGATGGCATTGAAGAGATTTTCGCGGATCGGCGCTCGCGCATGATACTGCTGCTCAATCTATGCAAACTCAGTTACGCAGACGGCGCTTTTGAAATTGAAGAGGAGTGCCTGCTGCGCGAAATAAGCAAGACCTTCGACTTTTCTGAAGACGACTTCAGTTTGGTAGACAATTGGGTCAAGCGGGTTTGCGCGCTTGAGCGAGAGGGTATAGAGATGATGGAAAGTGCCACTTGATTCACTTTGCTGTGAACTTCGTTCAATTTTCATTAAGTTCAGTGAAGTAGGGGCCGATGGACCAAAATGAAGACGAACAGCAACTTAAAGAGTGGCTAGGTCGATTGCAGTTAGAACATCGTGACCTTGATGTGGCGATCAAGCACCTTACCGAAAGCCGTCACCATGACAGCATGAGAATTCAGCGCTTGAAGCACCGGAAGCTCAAGCTTAAAGATGCGATCCACAAAATAGAAAGCGAACTCATACCAGATTTAGATGCTTAACCAGGCGACTCGCGCCCCGCAGAATGCGAGTCCAGCGCTAGAATTTACCCACAGTGCAATAGCCCACGAAAGCAAAAGAGCAAGCCTTAAAAATCAGAAAATCAGAAAATCAGAAAATCAGAAAATCAGAAAATCAGAAAAGCAGAAGGTCAGAAGGTTAGAAGGTTAGAAGGTTAGAAGGTTAGAAGGTTAGAAGATAAGAAGATCAAAAACTAGAACAACACAGCTCAAAAGAACAAAAAGATGACCCAACACGGGGCCTTTCACTCAGGGGCGGGCTTAACGTAAGGTGTCTAAGCAAGGTCTACAACCAAGGATAATGGCTATGCCAATTTCTCCAGACAAGCCGCTTACTGTTGCCATTTCCTCCACGGTCTTATTCGACCTAACCACCTCCAATGACATCTATGAAGACCAAGGTTTAGAGGCCTACCGGCGCTATCAAATTGCTGAAGAGGATGCCGTGCTAACGCCCGGCGAAGGGTTTTTTCTCGTTGAAAAATTACTTAATATCAATAAGTTACTAAACAAACCTAAAGTAGAAATAATACTCTTGTCGCGTAATTCTGCAGATACTGGGCTGCGTGTTTTTAACTCCATACGAGCGCACAACCTAGACATTACGCGAGCGGCTTTTTGTAGTGGTCAATCGCCGTACCGCTACATCAATGCGTTTAACTGTGATTTGTTTTTGTCTTCTAATGCCGAAGATGTACGCCAAGCGCTAACGCAAAATGTTGCAGCCGCTACTCTAATGGGCCGCAGTAAATCTCAGCCTGGCGCAGAAAACGAGGCGCTCAAATTGGCCTTCGATGGCGACTCTGTACTGTTCTCTGATGAGGCGGAAATGATTTATCAAACCCAAGGTTTAGAGGCCTTCAGTGAGTCGGAAGTCAGCAAGGCGAATAGAGCATTGGGTGGCGGACCCTTCAAGGCTTTTTTGGGTGCATTGCACAAACTACAAAATGAGTTTCCTGAAGGCGAAAGCCCCATTCGGACAGCTTTGGTTACAGCTAGAGGCGCGCCTGCTCATGAGCGTGTGATTCGCACTTTGCGTGCGTGGGATATCCGCTTGGACGAATCGCTCTTTTTGGGCGGCATGGATAAAACCGAATTTTTGCGTTCATTTGAAGCCGACATTTTCTTCGACGATCACGCCGCTCATTGTGAGCGCGCAGCGGATCACCTTCCAACTGGCCATGTGCCTCATGGAATTGTTAACCACGAATAAGCGAACTTCAGGTTTCGTTTCCTCTCGCTCCCTCCCTCCAAAAAAAGGCCGTAACTGATACGGCGTTGAACGCTCCACACCCGTAAGCAAGATGCTACTTGCAGCAAAATTTATGAGACGTGATTCAAGAAGGGCGTTAGAATAGTTATAACAAATTATTTTTTATAACTTTTAGTGCTAAAAGCGTGGGCCGGATGCCCATGAAACTTGAGCCTAGGGAGCCGATATGAAGCTACAGCAGTTAAGGTATGTTTGGGAGGTTGCTAAAAACGATCTCAATGTCTCGGTCACTGCTCAAGCGCTTTTTACTTCTCAGCCAGGGGTGAGCAAGCAAATTAGACTTTTGGAAGACGAGCTGGGCATAGAGATCTTTGTTCGTAGCGGTAAGCACTTGACTGAAATTACCGACGTGGGCCAGCACATTATAAGAATGGCCGGCGAAATTCTTGCGAAATCGCGCACTATCAAAGAAATTGCCCAAGAGTATTCCAATAAAGACCATGGCTCGTTAACCATTGCCACTACGCATACCCAAGCGCGTTATGCGCTGCCGGGTGTCATTCAAAAGTTTCGTGCAAAGTATCCAAATGTCGCACTGCACATGAATCAGGGAACGCCCGAGCAGATATCTCAGCTAGCAGCCTCTGGCGCTGCGGATTTTGCCATCGCCACCGAAGGCATGGAGTTGTTTAAAGATTTAGTCATGATGCCCTGTTACAGGTGGAATCGGTCGGTAGTCGTACCTAAAGACCACCCGCTCGCAAAGAAGGGGCAGCTGACGTTGAAAGATTTGGCTGAGTTCCCAATTGTTACTTACGTGTTTGGTTTTACCGGTCGCTCAAAGCTGGACGACGCCTTTGGCCAGGCAGGATTGACGCCTAACGTGGTGTTTACAGCTACTGACACCGACGTCATAAAGACTTATGTGCGCTTAGGGATAGGGGTGGGGATTATTGCTTCAATGGCCTACGACGAGACCCAAGATACGGACTTGGTGCGGCTAGATGCCAGCCATCTGTTTGAATCAAGCGTTACTCATATTGGCTTTCGTCGTGGCACATTTTTGCGCCGCTATATGCTGGACATAATCAACGAGTTTGCGCCGCATTTGGATGACCGTATTGTGCACGAGGCACAGGCGTGTTTTACCACCGCAGAACGAGAGAGTTTGTTTGAGGCGGTGGAATTGCCAAATAGGTGAAGGGGGGCTTTGTTTTGCGCTACGGGCGAAATTTCACAAAAGCGTGTTCGTCTAAAAAACACCGTGTTTAAACCCGGCTTTTTGGCGTATCGCTTGTAGCCTATAGCTACACTTTTCAAGAACCTTCATTGAGGCGGTATTGGGGCTTTACACCAGCGCTGCAATTCTAACAGTTTCTACCCACCATTGTGCGTGTTCTCTTGTCTAGGGGTAGGGCATTCTGCTTGATAGATTTTGCAATACATGGAAGTTGTTTGCGTATTTGGCTATGGCATCAATGTCGCTGCTGTTTAGGGATCTAAGTTCAATCATTGGTTAAGACCTATTGTTAAACGCAAAATGGGTAGCAAGCTAGTTGGACAGTTGGACAGTTGGACAGTTGGACAGTTGGACAGTTGGACAGTTGGACAGTTGGTTAGTTAAAGCTTGTTTTTAGTCGCTGGGTCTGGCTGATTTGCAGTACCCACACGGCAGGTCGCAGGGTTTTCTGCTTGCGGTTTATGTGTTTGAAAAAATTAAGTGGTTACTCGGCCCACACCCGTGATTAACGGGTGCTCGTGGGCAGCTTGTTAGGTTTTATTGATTGGAAATGATTTTAATGACGTTCTGGCTGTGCAGGCCACATTCTTTCTTGGTCTCCTCTTCCCACCACCAACGTCCAGCTCGTTCATGTTCTTGTGGGCCAATAGCCCTGGTGCAGGGCTGGCAGCCGATTGAAACAAAGCCGTTATCGTGGAGGGGATTGTAAGGCACTTCATTGACTCTGATGTACTGCCACACATCTGCTGATGTCCACTCGGCCAGCGGGTTGAACTTGGTCAACTCATTCTCTGGGGTCGAAAAAGCAGCATCTATTTGCTCTAAAGGCAGGTCTGTGCGGGTCACGCTTTGGTCTTTGCGCTGCCCGGTGATCCAAGCTTTCAGGTGGCTGAGCTTTTGCTTTAACGGCTGAATCTTTCTGACGCCGCAGCATTCTCCGTGGCCGTCCTCGCGGAAACTAAATAGGCCTTTTTCTTTAACCAATTCGCCCAGCGCTTTGGCATCTGGCGACAGCAGCTCTATGGGTGTTGCGTAGTGCGTTCTGATCTTCTCTATAAATTCGTAGGTTTCAGGGTGCAGGCGTCCTGTATCTAGTGAGAAGACATCAACCGAATAGCCTAGGCGGTGGATCAGATCTATAAGCACCACGTCTTCTGCGCCGCTAAAAGACACTGCGATGGTGCCTTTTTCGAAACGCGTGAGCGCATCATCCAGAAGTGCTCTTGTGGTTGCTATTAGACTGTTGTCTTGTGTCTGGGTGTTTTCGGAAGCCATTACTGCCTCGTTCCTTTATCTTTTGTCCAAGTACTTTGGGTGCGAAGTGTGTTTTTTCGCTACCCATCATTTCACCAGCGCAGGCTAACAGCGCAAAAGCTATTAAAAAAAGAACATCTTGCTATATGCTTACGCCAAATTAATTAGTGGGGCATGTTTTGGATATTTTGTGTTTGGATCTAGAAGGCGTTTTAGTGCCAGAAGTTTGGCAGGCGGTAGCGCGAGAAACTCAGTTACCGGAGTTACTCAAGACCACTCGGGACATTCCGGTGTACGAAGATCTTATGGATTATCGATTGGATATTTTGCATAAGCAGGGCATTACCCTTACCGATATTCAAAACGAAATTGCCAAACTTAAGCCTTTGGATGGCGCAAAAGATTTCCTTGATTGGGCAAGTGAACGCTTTCAGGTGGCCATTATCTCAGACACGTTTTACGAATTTGCTGGGCCGTTGATGGTGCAATTAGGCGATCCGTTCTTGCTCTGCCACAAGCTGGTTGTCGAAAATGACCGTGTGGTGGGCTACAAGCTGCGTCAGACCGATCCAAAGCGGCACTCAGTAAAAGCATTTAAATCTTTAGATTTGAAGGTCATTGCGGCGGGGGACTCGTTTAACGACGTGTCTATGCTTGAAGAGGCAGATCATGGCATCTTTTTTCAAGCCCCAGAAAATGTGCGCGCCCAATTTCCGCAATATCCGTTGGCGGAGGACTATGCCCAGCTGCAGGCGCTGATTGAAGAGGCGGTAGGCTAGCTGTTGTCTAGTCATGTAGACTAGGGGCAGGCTTTGAAGTGATCAATGCTCTTTTAATCACGTATTGATGAGCAGTGATCCAGAAATAAATATGCTTCGCGTACGCTCAAAGTGCGCGATTGTGCAACGCCCAGTGTCGATGGGTAGGAAATTTGGAGAAAGAATAGAATGAGTCAAGGTAAGAAATTTCGCGCAGCTATGGCGAGCGAAAAACCGTTACAAATTCCAGGCACTATTAACGCGTATACCGCGTTGATGGCTGAGAGCGTTGGATATAAAGCCATCTATTTGTCAGGTGGCGGCGTCGCTAATGCTTCCTACGGCTTGCCAGATCTTGGCATGACTTCCCTAAATGACGTTTTGGAAGATGTCCGTCGTATAACTGCGGCGACCAGTGTGCCGTTGCTAGTAGACATTGATACCGGCTGGGGTGGCGCTTTCAATATTGCGCGCAGCATTAAAGATATGACTGCAGCAGGCGCCGCCGCCGTGCATATTGAAGACCAAGTAGCGCAAAAGCGCTGTGGTCATAGACCCAATAAATCCATTGTCTCAGTGGCTGAAATGGTAGATCGCATCAAGGCAGCAGTGGATGCGAAAACAGACCCAGATTTTGTCGTTATGGCTAGAACAGATGCTTTGGCAGTGGACGGTATGAATGCGGTTGTGGATCGTGCTGGCGCCTTTGCGGAAGCCGGTGCTGACGCAATTTTTGCTGAAGCGATGACAGAAATTGGCATGTACGCGCCCATCGTTGAAGCTGCCGGTATTCCAGTACTGGCTAACTTGACTGAGTTCGGTGAAACCCCGTTGTATACCGCTGATGAACTTACGGCAGTAGACATTGCCATGGCCCTTTACCCGCTCTCAGCCTTTAGAGCTATGAATAAGGCGGCACTAAACGTTTATCAGGCCATACGATCTGAAGGCACGCAAACATCCGTAGTGGACACCATGCAAACGCGTATGGAGCTTTATGATTTCTTGGGTTACCACGAGTATGAGCAAAAGTTAGACCGACTGTTTGCTGAGCAGGCCTAATTACCAACAAAGGTTGTAATAGAGGTTCTAACAGAGGCTTTAACGCAGCCCTAAATAGAGGCCTAAATAGAGGCCTAAATATTATAGATTAATAGAGAGTCCGGCTCTGCTTGGGCTCGCACAATTTGATTGTTGAGGAGAGTAAAATGGTAGAGAAAGTACTAGGTGGCGCGGGTTTGCGCGGTCAGAGCGCAGGTACCACAGAGCTATGCACCGTTGGGCTAAGTGGCACGGGGCTTACTTATCGCGGCTATGATATTTCTGATCTTGCTGACAATGCGACTTTTGAAGAGGTCGCCTACCTCATGTTTCATGGCGAATTGCCTAACCAAGCGCAGTTAGACAGCTACCGCGCTGTGCTCAAGGGCAACAGAGTATTGCCGCAGGCATTACTAGAGGTTTTGGAACGTATTCCAGCCTCCGCGCATCCAATGGACGTGCTGCGCACCGGTTGTTCAATGCTGGGCAACTTAGAGCCAGAAGACGGTTTTGAAAACCAACAAAGAGCGGCGGATCGTTTGTTAGGCGCTTTGCCAGGCATCATTAACTATTGGTATCGCTTCAGTCATGAAGGTGTGCGTATTGAGACTGATACTGATGCAGAATCTCTAGCCGGGCATTTCTTGCAGACCCTTACAGGTGAGAAGCCCAGTGAATTGCACGAACGGATAATGGACATTTCCTTAATCCTTTATGCAGAGCATGAGTTCAATGCGTCTACGTTTACCGCCCGAGTTTGTGCCTCTACATTGTCCGATATGCATTCTTGTGTCACAGGTGCCATAGGCTCCCTGCGTGGACCACTGCATGGCGGCGCTAATGAAGCGGCTATGGAATTGATTGAAAAGTTTTCTACTGCTGAAGAAGCCACCGCTGGTATTTTGGGCATGTTGGAACGCAAAGATAAGATCATGGGCTTTGGCCATGCGATCTATCGCACCTCGGATCCACGTAATGTCATTATCAAGAAGTGGGCTGAAAAACTCGCAGCCGAAGTAGGGGACACGGTTCTATATCCAGTTTCCTGTGCAGTTGAAAAGGTTATGTGGGACGAGAAAGAATTGTTTGCTAACGCAGACTTCTTCCACGCCTCTACCTACAACTTTATGGGTATTCCTACAAAGTTGTTCACGCCAATTTTTGTTTGCTCTAGAGTATCGGGTTGGGCTGCGCACGTTATGGAGCAGCGCGAGAATAATCGTATTATTCGTCCTAGCGCCGACTATATCGGACCAGAACCAAGAGTTTTGACGCCAATCGCACAGCGCTAAGTGAGTGAGGCGAACTTTGTTAGGCGCACGTTTGGTACGTCTGATGGAGGGGCCAAGTTGAGTTGCGCAGCTGGGTTGTGCAACTGGGTTGTGCAGTTGGGTTGTGCAAGAGGGGCTATAGTATTTCTATAGCCCTTTTTTGCTTTATGTTTTTTGTTTTTTGTTTTGGTCTTTTTGATTGGCCAAAGGGAAAGTTAGAAAGAATCTCCGGGAATTTTCACCCATCCTTCCATCAGCACTCGAGCACTTCGGCTCATGCTAGCTTTGCTCACAGTCCATTCTTGCTCCACTAACTGGGCCGCAGCACCCACCTTCAGCGTGCCTGATGGATGCCCAAATTTAACCGCCTCTAACTCGCCGCCGCCTGCGGCTAAGTTGACCAATGTGCCGGGTATTGCCGCTGCAGTACCAATTGCCACAGCAGCCGTACCCATCATTGCGTGATGTAGTTTACCCATAGACAGAGCGCGCACCTGCAGATCTATATCCGCCGCCGTAATGTCCTTACCGCTGGACGAAGTATAAGCTGCGGGCTTGGCCACAAAAGCCACTTTGGGTGTATGTTGTCGACCTTGGGCTTCAGCTAAATCACTGATCAATCCCATTCGTAACGCACCGTGAGCGCGAATGTTTTCAAACCGCGCTAAGGCGCTTTCATCGTTATTAATGTCGTCTTGTAGCTCGCAGCCGGTATAACCAATTTCTTCAGCGTTCAAAAAGATAGTGGGTATGCCCGCATTAATCATAGTGGCTTTGAGTGTGCCTACACCTGGAACCTCTAGGTCGTCTACCAAGTTGCCGGTAGGGAACATAGAGCCGCCGTCATCATCTGCCGGCTCGAGAAAATCCAATTGCACCTCAGCGGCAGGAAAGGTTACGCCGTCCAACTCAAAGTCGCCGGTTTCACATACTTCCCCATTGAGCATGGGGACATGGGCAATAATGGTTTTGCTGATGTTAGCTTGCCAAATTCGGACTACGGCGATGCCGTTATCTGGCACTCTAGAGGCCTCCACCAAGTTATTAGCAATGGCAAATGCACCTACAGCTGCAGACAAATTGCCGCAGTTACCACTCCAGTCGACAAACGCTTTGTCTATGGCAACTTGGCCGAAGAGATAATCTACATCGTGATCAGTAACGCTGCTCTTTGCCAGTATCACAGACTTGCTCGTGCTCGAAGTAGCGCCGCCCATACCATCTGTTTGCTTGCCGTAAGGGTCTGGACTGCCAACGACGCGCAGAATCATGTTGTCGCGTGCAGGGCCTGCAACTTGGGCAGATTCTGGCAGTTCTGCCAGGTTAAAGAAGACGCCTTTACTAGTGCCCCCGCGCATATAAGTAGCGGGGATCTTTATTTGCGGTGCATGTGACATTTAACTCAATCCTAAAAAGCGCTTTTTGCGATGCGCTGTGAAAAGTGCGCGATTAATGAGCCGCAGTACTGCTCGACTCTAAGAAGTCTTGAGCAAAGCGCTGTAATACGCCGCCAGCCTCGTAAATAGAAACCTCTTCCGCAGTGTCTAGGCGACAAGTCGCCTCTACTTCTATGGACTCGCCTGAGGCGCGCGTAATAACAACTTTGAGTGTGGCTCTTGGCGTAGGTTCGCCAATAACGTCAAATGTTTCCGTGCCATCAATAGCAAAGGTTTTGCGGTTCTCGCCGTTCTTGAACTCCAGTGGTAACACGCCCATACCCACAAGGTTGGTGCGGTGAATACGCTCAAAGCCTTCGGCTAAAATGGCCTCAACGCCCGCCAAGCGAACGCCTTTAGCGGCCCAGTCTCTGGACGAGCCTTGGCCGTAGTCAGCGCCGGCAACAATAATAAGTGGCTGCTTTCTTTCCATATAGACTTCTATGGCCTCCCACATGCGGCTGACTTTGCCTTCTGGCTCTATCCGTGCGAGTGACCCTTGTTTGGCAGCGCCATCTTCTAAGACCATTTCGTTAACCAGTTTCGGGTTGGCGAATGTTGCTCGTTGGGCCGTAAGGTGGTCGCCGCGGTGGGTCGCGTAAGAATTAAAGTCTTCTTCAGGCAGCCCCATCTTGTCCAAATATTCGCCAGCTGCGCTGTCTAACATGATGGCGTTGGAGGGTGATAAATGGTCTGTGGTGATGTTGTCACCCAAAACTGCCAGTGGGCGCATACCTGAGAGCGAGCGCTCGCCGGCCAGCGCACCTTCCCAATAAGGTGGGCGTCTGATGTAGGTGCTCTCAGGCCGCCAGTCGTACAGCGGATCGGTGAGGCTGGTGACATCTTTGAGCGACACAAACATCGGGTCGTAAACCTTGCTGAACTGCTCAGGTTTTACGCTGGCTTTAACAATTTGATCAATCTCTTCGTCACTGGGCCAGATGTCTTTGAGCGTAATATCGCGGCCGTTTGCATCTGTGCCTAAAATATCTTTTTCAATGTCGAAACGAATGGTTCCCGCAATGGCATACGCAACCACCAATGGCGGCGAGGCTAAAAATGCCTGTTTCGCGTGGGGGTGTATGCGTCCATCAAAGTTGCGGTTGCCAGACAGCACGGCGGTTGAATATAGATCGCGGTCGATGATTTCTTTTTGGATCACTGGGTCCAATGCGCCGCTCATGCCGTTGCAAGTGGTGCAGGCGAAGCCAACAATGCCAAAACCCAATGCTTCCAACTCTTTCAATAAGTCGGCATCTTCTAAGTAGAGTTGCACGGCTTTTGATCCCGGAGCTAAGGAGCTTTTCACCCAAGGTTTTCTGGTCAAACCGAGTGCGTTGGCGTTGCGTGCCAGCAGGGCTGCTGCAATAACATTGCGTGGGTTGCTGGTGTTTGTACAACTGGTGATAGCAGCAATAATAACTGCGCCATCTGGCATTTCGCCCTCTACGTTTTCCACTACGCCTGAAATGCCCTGCGCGGCTAAATCAGAGGTGGCTACTCTTCTGTGTGGGTTAGATGGCCCTGCAATGTTGCGGCCGACACTGGACAGGTCAAAGCTCAGTGTGCGCTCATACTCTGCTGTAGTTAAGCTGTCAGCCCACAGACCTGTGGCTTTGGCATAATTCTCTACCAGTTTAACTTGCTCTGGATCACGGCCGGTTAACTGCAAATATTCGATGGTTTGCTTGTCGATATAAAACATTGCAGCAGTCGCGCCAAATTCTGGCGTCATATTTGAAATGGTTGCGCGGTCGCCTAAGGTTAATTCGTTAGCACCTTCGCCAAAAAATTCTAGGTAGGACGAAACCACTTTCTGCTCGCGCAAAAATTCTGTTATCGCTAGGACAATATCGGTTGCGGTAATGCCTGGCTGCCTTTTGCCAGTGAGTTCTACACCAATGATATCTGGTAGGCGCATGTATGAGGCGCGGCCTAGCATAACGCTTTCAGCTTCAAGGCCACCAACACCAATAGCGATAACACCAAGGGCATCCACGTGAGGTGTATGACTGTCAGTGCCGACCAACGTGTCAGGAAAGGCGACGCCGTCTTTGGCGTGAACTACCGGAGACATTCGCTCTAGGTTGATCTGGTGCATGATGCCGTTGCCCGGTGGAATAACATCTACGTTCTCAAAGGCGGTAGCTGTCCAATTGATGAAGTGGAAACGGTCATCGTTGCGGCGATCTTCAATAGATCTGTTCTTGTCAAAAGCGTCGCTTTCAAAGCCGGCATGTTCAACGGCCAAGGAGTGATCGACAATCAATTGTGTAGGCACTACCGGGTTCACTTTAGACGGATCACCACCTTTGGCCGCGATGGCATCTCTTAAGCCCGCCAAGTCGACTAAGGCTGTTTGACCGAGAATGTCATGACAAACCACCCGGGCTGGAAACCAAGGAAAATCTAAATCCTGCTTACGAAAAACAATTTGCTCTAGTGAGGCTGTGAGCAGTTCCGGGTCGCATCGGCGCACCAAGTTTTCTGCCAGTACGCGAGAGGTGTAGGGCAGGGTTGCATAAGCACCTGGCTTAATTGCATTCACGGCAGCTTCAGTATCAAAGTAGTCTAGTTGGGTGCCGGGTAGTGGTTTACGGTGTAAATGATTCATTTATTAGTCCATCAGTATTAATTACTACAGCGCAGTTGACTGTGCTTGCGCTACAAAAAAGTTGGCTGCTTCGCCCTTGGCTGTTTCGCCATCTGTTATTTAACAAGTATCCAAAAATTCTATTCCAGCCTCTATTGGGCCAATTCTGGGCTAACTCTCAATGTTTGCCCAGAACTCCTTTTTGCACGGCTTATTCAAAGTCGCGTTTTGCTAACTCGCTGGCAATGCCAATATAGGTTTCTGGCCGGAGGTCGCGAAGTTCCGCTTGGGCGGCTTCAGGAAGTTTTAACTCTTCGAGTATTTCCAAGAATAACTCTGCGTTTAAGCTGCGTCCGCGGGTCACAGCTTTCAGTTGTTCGTAGGGTTCGTTCATGCCGTATTTGCGCATAACTGTTTGCACGGGCTCGGCTAAAACCTCCCAGCTGTCGTCTAAATCTGCAGCGATGGCCGCTGGGTTAACGTCCAGTCGTGATAGCCCTTTAAGGGTGGCTTGGTAGGCGATACCACAATGTGCAAAAGCAGAGCCAATGTTGCGCAGCACGGTAGAGTCCGACAGGTCTCTTTGCCAGCGTGATACAGGCAGCTTGCTGGCCATATGGTCTAGTAAGGCATTGGCCAAACCAATGTTGCCTTCTGAGTTTTCAAAGTCGATTGGGTTGATTTTGTGCGGCATGGTAGAAGAGCCGGTTTCGCCTTCAACTTTGCGCTGTTTGAAGTAGTTTATAGAGATGTAGCTCCAAATATCTCGGTCGAAATCCAACACAATCTGGTTGAAGCGCATGATGCAGTGAAAAACTTCAGCTAGGTAATCGTGGGGCTCAATTTGCGTAGTCCACGGATTGTTGACCAGCCCAAGGCGCTGAATAAATTGCGCGGATAGGTCTGCCCAAGGCAGGTCTGGGTAGGCGCTCAGGTGGGCGTTGAAATTGCCCACAGCGCCGTTGAATTTGGCCAATATTTCTACCGCTGCCAGCTGCTGGCGCTGTCTGTACAGGCGCGCGGCAACGTTTTTCATTTCCTTGCCTAAGGTAGTGGGCGAGGCGGTTTGCCCGTGGGTGCGAGACAACATAGGCAGTTCTGCGTATTGCTGCGCGAGGTCATCAATGACCTTTATCAGTTGATCCATGTGCACGAGCAGTACATCTTCAACACCGGCCTTCACCATTAAGCCGTAAGCAGTGTTGTTAATGTCTTCAGATGTGCAACCAAAGTGTACCCATTCGTTGATGGCCTGCAGGTTAGGGCGCAGAGCAAATTGCTCTTTTAGGTAGTACTCCACAGCTTTCACGTCGTGGTTTGTGGTGGCTTCAATTTCTTTGATTCGAGTTGCACCAACAGCGTCGAAGTTTGCGGCTATGGCTGCAACAAAAGCGCGGTCCTCTTTATCGAGGCTGGGTATTTCTGGTATCTCTTCGCAGTCACTGAGAAACAACACCCATTGGCATTCAACTTCTGTCCGGTACTTAATCAAACCAAATTCGCTGGTTATGTGCGCCAGGTTCTCCACCTTGCTGCGGTAGCGTCCGTCGATGGCAGTGATGGCGAAGATTGAATCAAGTTGGCTCATAGGTTTTAGCTCGTTAAGAAATTTGTGAGTTGAATCTTTTTATTTTTGGCTCAGTGCGTGCCGGCGTGTTCTATCACTGCGCCGCCAATCATTTGTTCATCGTCGTAAAACGCGACATATTGCCCAGGCGCAATGGCTCTTTGGGGGTGTTCAAATTTAACCAATAGTTGACCGTTGGCAGCTTGGCTTACGGTGCAGGTTTGATCTGCTTGCCGGTAACGTATGCGCGCCTGACATTGAAGCGGAAACTTGGCCTCTACAAGCCAGTTGGCATCATCGGCGTGCAGCCAATTGCCGAGTATATCGTTTTGCTCCTGACTGATAACCAAGGTGTTTGTTTGGGGCTGCTTTGCGCAAACATACCAGGGGCGTTCCTTGCGTCCAGCCACGCCGCCAATGTTGATGCCCTGACGTTGACCTAATGTGTAGTAGTGCAGACCGCGGTGTTCGCCTATGGATCTGCCTTGCTTGTCCTTAATTGGCCCCGGAATATCTTCGATATAGGTGGCAAGAAAGTCTGCAAATCTGCGCTCACCAATAAAACAAATGCCGGTGCTGTCCTTTTTCTTGTCATTAGCCAGACCAAGATCGGAGGCAATTTCTCGCACCTTGGTTTTTTCTAAGTCTCCAAGAGGAAATAGGCATTTTTCCAACTGCTGTTCTGGCACGGCTTGGAGGAAGTAGGTTTGGTCTTTGTTGTTATCCACACCTTTGAGAATTCTAAACGGTTGCTGGGTATCTAGCCCGCCAGAGCGGCGCACGTAATGTCCGGTAGCAATGTAGTCGGCGCCAAGGCTGGTGGCATAGTCGACAAACTGTTGGAACTTGATTTCGCGGTTACACAAAATGTCAGGATTGGGTGTGCGCCAGCGCTTGTATTCACTCAGAAAGTGCTCAAATACGTTGTCCCAGTACTCGGCGGAAAAGTTTGCCGTATGCAGTTTTAGGCCAAGCTTTTCACAAACTGCTTGGGCATCTTCAAGATCAGTGATTGCTGTGCAGTATTCGCTGCCATCATCCTCTTCCCAGTTCTTCATGAACAGGCCTTCGACCTCATAGCCTTGCTGCATGAGGAGGTGGGCGGCTACTGAAGAATCTACACCACCGGACATGCCAAGTATGACGCGCTTACCCGGTGCTGCCGTTTGTTCAGCGATTTGATCATTTTGGTTTGGGGACATTTGTCTCGCCAAGTGATGACTTTCGAGGGTGGGCATATTACCTCAGGCAGGCTGTAGGGTCAGGTTTTCTCTGCGGCTAATTGCTATTTTGCCTGCTGTTGGGCGTGCAGATGAGTGTCGGTAACGAAAATTTTGCTTTAGCGCCTGACCTAGGCGGCCCTAGGCTGCATAATGCGCGCTCAAGAGAGGTATTGTGTCATGTCCCTAAGTCATATCAATTCAGCCGGTGAAGCCAACATGGTGGATGTGGGTGATAAACAAGTCACCCAACGGGTGGCCAAGGCCAGCGGCACTATCAAGATGGCCGCATCGACATTGACGGCCATTCGCGACAACCAGCTGAAGAAGGGCGAAGTGCTGGCGGTGGCCAGAATTGCCGGTATCCAGGGCGCTAAGCGTTGTTCAGACCTGATCCCTCTGTGTCATCCGCTGGCACTGTCAAAAGTCAGTGTGGAATTTACCGAATTGAGCGACACTGAACTAGAAGTCATTGCTGAATGTAGGGTCAGTGGCAAAACCGGTGTTGAAATGGAGGCCTTAACGGCTGTCAGCGTGGCATCGCTGACGGTTTACGACATGTGCAAAGCGATCGATAAAGCCATGGTAATAGGCCCTATCTGTTTGCTGGAGAAGCAGGGCGGTAAGAGCGGCGATTGGTCGCGGCCTGGGTCAGTGAGCGAGGCTCAATAGATGAGCCAGAACTCAGTAGTGGAATCCCAAGTGAATTTAAACGTTAAGTTTTTCGCCTCTCTGCGCGAGCAGGTGGGCACGGCGGAATTACACCTTCGTGCGGCGAACCTTGAAACACTGCTAAATGAGCTAGAGGCGCATTTGTCCGAGGCGGGTTTCGAACATTTGTTGTCGCCAAATATTCGCATGGCGGTGAACCAAGACCTTGTTGAAGGTAACTGGCGAGAAGCCGTGCTGGTTTTTGCAGACGGCGACGAAGTTGCGTTTTTACCTCCAGTCACAGGGGGCTGAGTTGGGTCAGCAAATACACATTCAGCAACATGACTTTAGTGTGGATGAAATTTACACCGCAATGCGTCATCAATACGGCAGTGAAGTAGGCGCTATAGCCAGTTTTGTTGGGTTAGTGCGCGACCACAATATGGTTGCTGGCGACGGTGGCGATGTGCAAACCCTAACCCTTGAGCACTACCCAGGAATGACTGAAAAAAGTATTCAGAAAATTCTCGATCAAGCAGAAGCGCGCTGGCCGTTGATAGCCATTCATGTGGTGCACCGGGTAGGCACTATGGCGCCCAGTGAACAAATTGTTTTGGTCATGGTGGCATCTGCTCACAGGGACGCTGCGTTTGCTGGTGCGCAATACGTTATGGATTGCCTTAAGACCGAGGCAGTATTTTGGAAGAATGAACAGTCAGATTTAGGTCAAGGGTGGGTGGAGTCGACCGACGCCGACAAGGTTCGCGCCAAGCTTTGGAACAAGTAATGTTACAAATACGGATACAAGCGTTGCCCGCAACTTATAAGGCCTGAGCGACGGCAAAAACCCGTTTTTAACAGCCAACTGCGATGCTCAGAAAACGCGCCTGAGTTGCACATATTCGGCACGAGGTTTATATTGCCCGGTCTTCACGGGAGAACTCAGTGAGTGGGCTAGAGTCAGTGTGTGGCGCTACTCTTTTATCTCTTCAAAGAATCACTCACCGATCCTATACGCGCAGCTATTCAGCGAAGCTAAAGGCAACTGTTGATTGTTGTAACGAGCGAAAGGTGGGTGTGTGGGTCATTTAGTTCGGCTCAATCCGAAGTGAGTTCGAAGCGAGTTAGAAGCCAGTGCGAATCGATTTCAGCCAATAAGCGGCTAATTTCGTTCGAAGTGAAATTTAAGATCAAGAAAAGATCGAATACAGAGCAAGTTTGCCCTGTAGTAGTAGCTCTCGCCGAAATTTAGCGGCGGGGGGACCAAAATAAGATAAAAAGTCAAGACAAGACAAGCAGGGGAATTTGATGAGCGACGAACAAAAAATTATTTATACCGAAACCGACGAAGCCCCACGCCTAGCCACTTACTCGCTACTACCTATAATCAAAGCATTCTCAGATGCCGCGGGCATTCAAGTCGAGACGCGAGACATTTCCCTAGCAGGGCGAATAATAGCCACATTCCCTGAAATGCTGAGCCCCGAACAAAGAATCTCAGACGACCTCGCTGAGTTAGGTCTACTCACCGGCGACCCAGCCGCAAACATCATAAAATTACCCAATATCAGTGCCTCAAATCCCCAAATTCATGAAGCGGTAAAAGAGTTACAAGGCAAAGGTTACAATCTACCCGACTACCCAGAAGAGCCTGTAAATGACGCTGAAAGGGAAATCCAGGCGCGTTATGACACTGTCAAAGGCAGTGCGGTAAATCCGGTGCTGCGCGAGGGTAATTCCGATCGTCGAGCGGCGCCTGCGGTAAAGGACTACGCCAAGAAGCACCCACATTCCATGGGCGTTTGGTCAACCTCATCCAAGTCCCATGTTGCGCACATGTCTGCGGGCGACTTTTATGGCAGTGAATTGTCTACCAACATGCAGCAAGACGACGTATTGACGATTGAATTTGTGTCAGCGTCAGGCGACACAACTGTGTTGGTAAGCGACTTGGCCGTAAGCCAGGGTGAAATAGTAGACGCAGCATTCATGAGCAAGAAAGCGCTGTGTGATTTTTATGCAGAGCAAATTGCTGGAACCGAAGACGGCGTATTATTCTCGTTGCACTTGAAAGCGACCATGATGAAGGTCTCTGATCCGATTATTTTTGGCCACGCTGTTAAAGCGTTTTACAAAGACGCGTTCGCCAAGCATGGGGCTTTGTTTGATCAGCTGGGTGTTGATGCTAACAATGGTATTGGCGATGCCTACGAGAAAATTAAATCCCTGCCCGCTGAGCAACAAGCAGCCGTAAGAGCTGACCTAGACGCTTGTTTTGCATCTGGCCCTGATATGGCGATGGTGGATTCAGACAGAGGTATATCCAACCTTCACGTGCCCAGCGACATTATTGTAGATGCGTCCATGCCAGCGGCCATCCGAGAGTCAGGCAAGATGTGGGCACCAGATGGCGACCTGCGTGACATGAAGGCGGTTATCCCAGATCGCTGTTATGCCAGGGTATATGCTGAAACCATCAATGATTGCCGGGCTAACGGCGCATTTGACCCTACCACAATGGGCTCTACCTCGAATGTCGGATTGATGGCGCAAAAAGCCGAAGAATATGGCTCGCACAACACCACATTCGAAGCACCAGGCAACGGTCTGATGCGCACTTTAAACAGTGCTGGAGACATACTGCACAGCCATAATGTTGAAGAGGGTGATATCTGGCGTCTTTGCAGAGTAAAAGATGCGCCAGTACAAGATTGGATCAAGCTTGCGGTAAACCGCGGTAAGGCCACCGGCGCTCAGGTAATTTTTTGGCTCGATGAAAACCGCGCCCATGACCAACAGCTGATCGCAAAAATCAGTCAATATCTACCACAGCACGATACAGCGGGTTTAGACATTAAGATTCTGGAACCTGCAGCGGCGACCAGACATACACTCGCTGTGATGCGTAAAGGGCGAGATACGATCTCTGTCACGGGTAACGTTTTGCGCGACTATTTGACCGACCTTTTTCCAATTTTAGAATTGGGCACCAGTGCGAAGATGCTCTCCATTGTGCCGTTGATTGAAGGCGGTGGTCTCTTTGAAACAGGTGCGGGTGGTTCTGCGCCAAAGCACGTCCAGCAATTTGAAAAAGAAGGACACTTACGCTGGGACAGTTTGGGTGAATTTTTGGCCCTAGGCGCTTCTTTTGAGCACCTTGCGCATACCTTTAATAACAGCGCCGCGAAATTGCTCGGCGATACGCTCAACGACGCCATCGGCGAGTTCCTTGAAAGCAATAAATCGCCGTCGCGAAAAGTGAATGAGTTGGATAATCGCGGTAGCCATTTTTACCTGGCGAAGTATTGGGCAGAGGCAATGAGTCGACAGAGCGTAGACAGTGCCCTTGCGGACAGGTTTGCTGTGCTTGCCAAAGCCTTGGGCGACAATGAAGATGCGATTAACGAAGAGTTGCTTGCGGCTCAAGGCGAACCCGTCGATGTAGGCGGTTATTATTCTCCGGACCCGGATAAAGTGGACAAAGCCATGCGTCCTTCGGCAACGCTGAACGCCGCAATTACAGCGGTTTAGCGCAGGCAAGGTTGGCTTTTTGAGCTGCGACCTTCCTTTAACCTCTCTGTGACCTTCTGCTAAAAGAGGAAGGGTGCCTAGCAGGTGTGGGCGGTAGGGGGCGCACTCATTAGAGTTAAACACTAGACGTGCGAAAGCACACAAGCCAGAACCCTGACTTATGTGCTTTGGTGAGATCATCTAATCTAAAAGGTAAGCGCAGTAAGTCGCTTTTCTAATACTCTAGTTAATTCTCTGTATCAGCAGAATTCCCAGGTTCCTCAACCAATTCTGCTACATCATTGCTTTCTTCCGAACCTTCAGCTGGCGCTGGACTAGTACTAACGATGTTAATCGCGTGTAGCCCCTTATCGCCTTCTTCTATCTCGAATTCAACCGGCTCTCCGGCACGTAAAGACTTATAGCCTTCCATTGCAATTGCAGAATAGTGAGCAAAAAGATCTATTTCCCCGTCATCGGGCAAAATAAATCCGTACCCCTTAGCATTGTTAAACCATTTTACAGTTCCACTAGCCATATTTTCCTCCACTCCGAGGCCGACTGTCCGCAAAAACTTGTCGAGAGTCAAGTTATGAAATGGGTAGAAAAATGTCTTAATGACCCCATTTATCAATTCAGGCTTGGATGGGTTTAGTGCAGCACTGTCACAAAACGTCGACAACGATTGATTCAAGATTCACGCCGGCGAAAACAATTGCGCGGCAACCGTCAAATCTGGGTCCGTAAAAGAAGTTTGTGGTTTACCGTATCTTTGTAAAATAGGGCATTATTGGATCAGGGTTATTGTCTGAGAGGGCGCAGGTAGTTTTAGCAATGGATGAGCGAATGATTGATGAGAGCGAGATAGAGTTAGTGCACCATAATTCCTGGCTAGGAAGCGCTGACGACGATGACGGCGTTGCAGGTGATCGAGACATTGGGCTGGCAACGGCTGAGGCAAAACCTGAATTGAAGCGGCCGCCCATGTATAAGGTGCTATTGCTCAACGACGATTACACACCCATGGAATTTGTTGTGCATATCTTGGAGAACTTTTTCTCCATGCCGCGAGAAAAGGCGACACAAATTATGTTGGTGGTGCACAGTGAAGGCAAAGCAGTTGTCGGCATTTACCCCAGAGACATTGCGGAAACGAAATCTGAGCAGGTCAATTTGTATGCTCAAGAGAATGACCACCCGTTGATGTCTAGTATTGAGATGACAGACTAATCGAACCAAAAGTAGTGAATATAAATGTTAAGTAAAGAATTAGAACAATCGCTGAATGCAGTAGCGCAACAAGCCAATGCCAAGCGACATGAGTTTGTCACTGTTGAGCACCTACTTTTAGCGCTTACGCAGAATGATGGCGCGATAGAGGTGTTGCGCAACGTGGGCGCAGATGTAGCCGTGTTGAAGCAAGAGCTTGAGACCTATATCGAAGACACTACGCCAGTTTTATCGCTAGAAGACGAGGAACATGGACCGCAAACTACCCTTGGATTTCAGCGTGTTGTTTCCCGTGCATTGTTTCATGTGCAGTCGTCGGGCCGTAAAGAGGTTACCGGGGCGAATGTTTTGGTGGCGATATATAGTGAGCAAGAGAGCCAAGCGGTTTACATGCTCAAGGCTCAAGGTATTACGCGCATTGATGTAGTGAATTATATTTCTCATGGCATTAGCAAGGTGCCTGAAGAGGATGAGGGCGACTTAGAAGCCGGTGCACAAGCCGCTGAAGGCGAGGGCGCTGAAGAGAAGCCTTCTGCACTAGCGTCCTATGCCACCAATCTGAATGAAGAGGCCAAGGCTGGCAGGGTAGACCCACTGATCGGTCGCGATGAAGAGCTAGAGCGTGTTATTCAGATCCTTTGCCGTAGACGTAAAAACAACCCGCTGTTGGTGGGCGAATCTGGCGTAGGCAAGACTGCCATCGCTGAAGGTTTGGCAAAGCGCATTGTGGACGGCAAGGTGCCTGAAGTAGTCAGCGAGAGCGTGATTTACTCATTAGACCTTGGCGCTTTGGTCGCAGGTACAAAGTATCGCGGCGATTTCGAGAAGCGTTTCAAAGCTGTGCTCGCCGAACTCAAGAGCACAGAACATTCCATTCTCTTTATCGACGAGATTCATACCATTATCGGTGCTGGCGCGGCTTCTGGTGGCGTGATGGACGCTTCCAATTTGCTTAAACCGCTTTTGACCTCTGGGCAAATGCGCTGCATGGGATCCACCACGTATCAGGAATACCGCGGTATTTTCGACAAAGATCGGGCGTTGTCGCGCAGGTTCCAAAAAATAGATGTGCCAGAGCCAGATGTAGACGATACCTATCGCATCCTCAAAGGGCTTAAGTCGCGCTTTGAGGAGCACTACAAAATTCGCTATACAGACAAAGCACTGCGCACCGCCTCAGAATTGGCTGCAAAGTATATTAATGACCGTTTTATGCCGGATAAAGCCATTGACGTGGTAGACGAAGCTGGAGCTGCCCAACAATTGCTTTCGCCCAGTCGTAGAAAGAAGAGTATTGGCGCGTCTGATGTTGAACAGGTGGTGGCGAAGATTGCGCGCATCCCATCCTCGCAAGTGACCTCATCGGACAAAGCTTCACTGCGTGACCTAGACGGTAATCTTAAGATGGCTGTATTTGGTCAGGACGAGGCAATTGAGCAACTGGCTACAGCCATCAAGTTATCCCGTGCGGGCCTTAAGAGTGGTGATAAGCCCATTGGGTCATTCTTGTTTGCGGGTCCAACCGGAGTAGGTAAAACCGAAGTTTCCAAGCAGTTGGCGCATGCAATGGGTGTTGAATTGCTGCGTTATGACATGTCCGAGTACATGGAGCGACATACTGTTTCAAGACTCATTGGCGCACCGCCGGGATATGTTGGATTTGATCAAGGGGGTTTGTTGACGGAAGCGGTCACAAAGCACCCTCACTGTGTAGTTTTGTTGGATGAAATCGAGAAGGCCCACCCCGAGGTATTTAACTTGCTTCTGCAAGTAATGGATCACGGTACATTGACCGACAACAACGGGCGTAAAGCAGATTTTCGCAATGTGGTTTTGATCATGACCACCAATGCGGGTGCTCAGGAAATGAATCGATCGTCTATTGGATTCTCCGAACAGGACAACTCAACTGACGGTATGGAAGTGATTAAACGTATGTTTACGCCAGAATTCCGTAATCGCTTAGACGCCATTGTGCAGTTCAGCCCTCTAAATATCCAAGTGGTGAAAACCGTTGTGGACAAATTCTTAACCGAGCTGCAGGCGCAGTTAGATGAGAAGCGGGTAACACTAGAGGTGGATGAAGCGGCCAGAGATTGGCTGGCTCGAGAGGGTTATGACGAAAAGATGGGTGCCAGACCCATGCAGCGCCTGATCCAAGAAAAGATCAAGCGGCAGTTGGCCGAAGATTTACTCTTTGGTGATCTGACGCAAGGCGGGGTGGTCACCGTTGGCGTGGAAGATGGCGAATTGTCTGTAAAGGTGCTTTCTGCCGCAGAAGCTTAGCGTACTAGTCAGTTCACCAGCAAGAAACGGTCTAACGCTCTATAGGTTAGGCCTTTTTTGCTACATGCGGAAAGTGATTCGGCCTTTGCTCAAATCGTAGGGCGTCAGTTCCACCTTTACTTTGTCCCCGGTGAGAATTCTGATGTAGTTTTTTCTCATCTTGCCGGAAATATGAGCGGTGACCATGTGGCCGTTTTCTAGCTCAACTCTGAACATGGTATTGGGCAGTGTATCGACTACCGTACCGTCCATTTCAATCTGTTCTTCTTTAGCCATGCGGCCCTATGTCTTAATGTTTGGGCGCGCATTGTGCCGTAATGGCGAGATAAATAGAAGCGGCTAATTTCCTTCGATACGCTAAAACCAATACCTGCTAGCTCAAACCTACCCATCTATCGTTAACAAACAGCTCGGTTGGCCGGTAGTTGGTCTTGTAATTCATCTTTACAGATTCTTTGATCCAATAGCCAAGGTAAAGGAAGGGTAAATCTTGCTGCTGGCAAAGCTCAATCTGCTTTATCACGCTCAGCACGCCGAGGCTGCGCCGGGTCTCAGAAGGTTCAAAGAATGTGTAGATAGCAGAAAGGCCGTGGGCCAGTTGGTCTGTCACTCCAACGCTGAGCAGGCGTTCACCCTCATAGATAGAGACGAATATGCTGGCGCACCATTCACTGAGTAAAAATGAGCGAAATTGATCCTCTGTTGCCGGATACATATCGCCGTCTGCATGCCTTTGGTTAATGTAGCGTTCGTATAAGTTGTAGTGGCGTTTGCTGAATTTTGCCTCTTCAACTTCCACTCTTAGGTCTTTATTGCGTTTGATGATCCGCCGCTGGCTGCGACTGGGCGCAAAACTCTTAGCGGGCACCCGGGTGGGTACACAAGCCGAGCAAGACGCGCAGTGTGGCCGATATAGATGCCCACCACTGCGTCGAAAACCACTGGCGGAGAGTGTTTGATACAAATCACTGGAGATAATCCGTCGTGGGTCAACGAACAGTGTCTGTGCGTCAGCTCGATCTAAATACGAACAGGGGTGTGGGGGCGTCAAAAAAAACTCAACGCGCTCCTCCTCTGAATTGTCCATTTCACTCATAAAGTATGTGCCTGGGTGGGCAGCTGCCAGTCACCCAATCTGGTGTCACTGAGATTGTTCTGGGCGAGCAGCGCTAAGAACTCTGCTCGCGGCATGGGTACAACCCCAAGGCTTGCTAAGTGCGGGTTCATCATTTGACAGTCAATCAACGCAAAATCCCAGCTTTGTAGAAGTTCATTGAGTTTAAAAAAAGCGGCTTTAGATGCGTCATCAGCTCGAGCAAACATAGACTCGCCAAAGAACATATTACCAAGTGACAAGCCATAAAGGCCGCCCACTAGTGTCTCATCTTGCCAAACCTCAATGCTGTGGGCTAAACCCGCTAGGTGCAGCTCTTCATAGGCCGTCATCATAGCTGGAGTGATCCAAGTGCCAACCGTGTTCGCCCGCGTTGCAGCGCAAGCACTAATGACTGAGGCAAAATTTTCATCCGCAGTTATGTGGAATTTGTCGCTGCGGAGCGTTTTCTTCAGGCTACGACTGACTTTCATTTGGCCCGGTTGTATTACGCCTCGCTCGCTTGGGCACCACCAATAGACGGGGCCTGAATCATCATCAAACCAAGGGAAAATGCCCCGGCAGTAAGCTTCAATCAACCATTGTGCTGACAATTCGCCACCAGCAGCCAATAACCCATCCGGCTCGTCCAAGGCCTCCTCACCGGGCGGAAACCAGATCGGCGAGGGCGGTAGGAAAGGCAGATCGGGCAAGTTTGCGGCTACGGGGTTGGTAAAAGCGCCAGAAAGGGCTGAGCCTTACTGTGATGTTGTATGACCTGGGCTAGAGTGCGGCCTTCTTTATCTACAGCGTCTAATTGCCCACCTGCGGCGCTATAAACCTTCAGAAAACGGCCAAAATCCTCTGGTCGCATACTGCGGTAAGCGTGTAAAAGTTTACTGTAGTCGGCGGGTTCGTCACCCAGTGGGCCTTTGTCGAGAAAACTCTTAACTCGGTCATCGTCCCAGACTTCGTCGGTAATTTTGGCTTTATCTACTCGCATCATCTTCACATCAAACAATTGAGCGTTGATTGTACGGCGAGTGGCGCTGAAGGTCTTGTGTTTTACCAAACAAGACGTCGCGCAAACGCAAGCCATTCCCGGGGTTTTCAATACCTCATTGGAAGGCCCTTAGCAGGCCAAATATGCCGGCTAGGGGTGTTTGTGCCTACATCAGCTAATGCGTACACTTGCGCAAGATTCAACGGAGTCAGTCTTTGTCAACTTCAACGCCCAATCGTTCTATTCCCTTCCGCGAGATGATCCTAGTGCTGATCGGCACATCGGCCTTGTTTTTACTGTTGGCTATCGCCTCTTATTCACCGAACGATCCGTCCTTTAATTACACCGGCAATAATCAGGAAGTCAGTAACCTTGTGGGTTCTAGCGGGGCTTTCTTTGCAGACATCGTCTTATTCTTGTTTGGTTGGATGGCGTACCTATTGCCCCTAGCACTGGTTTACATCGGCTTGCATTTATTACTCAGTGGTCGCGCCCCGAGCCCGCCGTTGTTACTGGTGGTGCGTACCATTGGCTGGGTGGGATTAATGCTCTGTGCGTGTATTTTGTTAGACGTGCATGCGCCACTCGCCTCCCAGCTACCCTCAGGTTCCGGCGGGGTCTTCGGTTTTCACCTCGCTCAACAAGGCGAGCAGGTATTTGGCTGGGTGGGTATGACCGTACTTTGCGTTGCTGGCGTCATTATTGGTTTGCAGGCCGCAGTAGGTTTTTCTTGGTTAGATGTGGCGGAACTTATTGGTCGCTTGTTGACCAAGGTCGCAGGCGCTTCAAGAGACTTTTATGATGTCCGTTATGATCGTTACCAAGCGCGTCGTGCGGTCGCTAAAACTGTAAAGCAAGAGGCTGATGAGACTAAGGCGCTCATTAAACAGCGCAAGGTATCGTTAGACAACGACCAGCGCGCGAGTGACAACACGGCGCCTTCGTCGGTGCAAATTCTGGCGACAGCAAAGGCTGAAAAGCCACCGTCTAAACTGCAACAAAAGCGTCTTTTTGACTCCAATAGCACCTCCGAACTGCCAGATGTCGACCTGCTTGATGAAAAGCGCGAGGACACCAAGTTAGGTTTTTCCCCCGATGCTTTAGAGGCGATGTCTAAACAGTTGGAGTTAAAGTTAGCGGATTTTGGCGTTCAAGCATCCGTTGTTTCAGTTTTGCCAGGGCCGGTGATTACGCGCTTTGAAGTGCAGCCTGCGGCTGGTGTTAAGGTACAGAAAATAAGCGCTCTGGCTAAAGATTTGGCCCGCTCAATGGCGGTCATCAGTGTACGTATTGTCGAGGTCATTCCCGGCAAGTCTGTGGTGGGCATCGAAATCCCCAATGAGCACCGTGAGATGGTGCAGCTTAAAGAGGTCATTCATTCATCGGTTTTTCAGGACGCCGCGTCCACCCTTACTCTGGCCTTGGGTAAAGATATTTCCGGCGCAACCATCGTTGCTGATATAGCCAAAATGCCCCATCTGTTGGTTGCGGGTACTACCGGTTCGGGTAAGTCGGTTGGTGTCAATGCCATGCTGTTGAGTATTCTGATGAAGGCGACTCCTGAGCAGGTACGCCTGATTATGGTCGACCCAAAGATGTTGGAGCTGTCCATTTACGAAGGCATTCCGCATTTGCTTACGCCCGTTGTGACAGATATGAAAGAGGCCGCACACGCGCTGAATTGGTGTGTTGCTGAGATGGAGCGCCGCTATAAATTAATGGCCGCCCAAGGCGTACGTAATCTGGCCGGGTTTAATAAGCAGGTGAACGAGGCTATTGCCAGAGGCGAACCGATTAAAGACCCGCTATGGAAAATGGAAGATGAAGAGGCGCCAGATTTAGTCGCGCTGCCCACCATCGTTGTGGTGATTGACGAATTCGCTGACATGATGATGGTGGTGGGTAAAAAAGTTGAGCAATTGATTGCGCGGATTGCACAGAAAGCGCGGGCCGCTGGCATACACCTAATTCTAGCCACCCAGCGACCCTCGGTGGATGTCATTACCGGACTCATTAAGGCCAATATTCCAACTCGCATAGGCTTTCAGGTTTCATCAAGAATCGACTCCAGAACTATTTTGGATCAAGGCGGCGCGGAACAACTGTTAGGTCACGGCGACATGCTCTATTTACCCCCCGGTACAGCGTTACCGCAAAGGGTGCATGGCGCATTTGTGTCTGATGAAGAGGTGCATCGAGTAGTTGAGGATTGGAAGCGCAGGGGCGCACCAAATTACTTAGAAGAAATTACCGCAGGACAAACTGGCGAAGATGCGTTTGTGAAGCTCGACGGCGATGGCGACACAGAACAAGAGGATAATCTTTACGACGAAGCAGTGCAGTTTGTGCTTGAATCTAGGCGAGCATCTATTTCATCGGTGCAACGAAAATTACGTATAGGCTACAACCGCGCTGCACGGCTTATAGAAGCCATGGAAGCGGCGGGCGTGGTATCAGCAATGGGCACAAATGGTAGTCGTGAAATACTCGTACCTAATAGGGATTAGCCTGCTCAGCAGTTGTTTGAGTGTAGGGCCTGCTATAGCAGCCAACAATACTGATCTTTTGTCTACTGTGGCGGAAGGAGCTGAAGGGGCTAAAGTGACCGAGATGACTGGCACGGTGGAGCCTGCAGGTGTGCTGCAAGCTACCGAGGAAACCTCAACGTCTGGGCAACAATTACTTGAGCTACTGCTGAACTTAGACAATACCCAAGCAAATTTTTCACAAACACTGCTGGATTTTCGCGGCCAAGTGCTAGACCAATCTAGCGGCACTTTGACTCTGTCGAAACCCAGTCTGCGATGGCAGGTAGATTTACCTTTCGCTCAGGTCATCGTAGTTGCAGATGGGTGGTTGCGAATCTTTGATCCAGATTTGGAGCAGGTGATAGAAAAGGACATGGGCGGTTCTGATGAGGCGCTGCCGTTGAAATTGTTGTTAGACCCAACGCAATTGCTTGCAGGCGATTACCTGATTACCAAAATCTCCATAGACGGTGTTGCCCAGTTCTTACTTCAGCCAACCAGTAATCAATCTTTATTCATGTCGGTACGCCTAGCGTTTACCGGTCAGCAGTTATCGCAATTAGAAATTACCGATCATGTTGGGCAGCGTACCCGCATCACCTTCAGTGAAGTTCGCAGCCAGCAAAACATTCCCGCTAGCGCATTTGAATTAGATCTGCCCGCCAATACGGACGTTGTGCGGGGTTGAGGCCTAATGTCACTGATCGATAATTCAAGCAGCATTGATCCACGGCCATTGGCGGATAGATTGCGCCCAGAAACGTTGGCGGACTACATAGGCCAACAACATTTGATGGCCGCGGATAAACCTTTAGGTGGGTTGGCGAGCAAGGGCCAGATTCACTCGATGATTTTGTGGGGCCCCCCCGGCACTGGTAAAACCACGCTGGCCAAAATATTGGCCACTAGCGCCGGTTGTAAATGGATCAGTATTTCAGCAGTGCTATCTGGAGTAAAAGACATTCGGCAGGCGGTTGAGCAGGCCGAGTACTACTTAACGCAGGGCGAAAAAACCGTTCTATTTGTTGATGAGGTACACCGCTTCAATAAATCTCAGCAAGATGCTTTTCTGCCCCACGTGGAGAAAGGCACGGTGACCTTTATTGGTGCCACCACAGAAAACCCCTCTTTTGAAGTGAACGCGGCATTGCTTTCGCGGGCTCGAGTTTATGTGCTGCGTGGTCTGTTAAATGAAGATTTGGTTCAGGTAGTGCAGCGCGGTGCCCAAGCACTTGGTCTAGAAATCACCCCTGATGCGCAACAGTTGTTGATTGCCAGCGTGGATGGTGATGCTCGGCGCTGTTTGAATATTCTTGAGATCGCTGGGCAGTTGGGTGAAGGCACGATCACTGACGAAACCATAGCTGCCGCCTCGGGTGAGCGTATGCGGCGCTTTGATAAAGGCGGTGATCTATTCTATGAACAAATTTCTGCACTGCATAAATCTATTCGCGGCAGTGCCCCGGATGCAGCTATTTATTGGTTTTGCCGCATGCTAGATGGCGGCGCAGATCCGCGCTATATCGGTCGCCGGCTTATTCGTTTAGCCAGTGAAGATGTGGGCAATGCCGATCCTCGCGCCCTTGAATTAACTCTAGCAGCAGTGAGCAGTTTTGAGCGCTTGGGTAAGCCTGAAGGTGAGCTGGCGTTGGCTCAAGCAGTATTATATTTGGCCAGTGTGCCAAAGAGCGACGCAGCCTATAAAGCATTTTCTGCGGCAAAAGCATTTGTCGCGCAGTCGCCCACACTTGAGGTACCCATGCACCTACGTAATGCTGCCACCGGCATGATGAAAGGTATGGGGTATGGTGAGGGGTACCGCCATGCCCATGCAGAGACCTCAATCGATGGTGCCTACGCCGCTGGCGAAGATTACTTCCCAGAAGCAATGCAGCCCCAACAGTTCTATTTTCCGCGACCGTCAGGGCTAGAAGATAAGATCAAAAACCGCTTAGAGCGATTGCGTGAACTTGACGCACAAGCAGTAGAGCAACGGCGCGAGGATTCATAGATGGGTTTTCTCTATGTCGCCATGGGCGGCGCAGTAGGGGCTTGCCTGCGCTACGCCATGTCGCTTTGGCTAGGTGGCGGTCTATTGCCCTGGGCGACCCTCGCTACCAATATCACAGGCTCTTTTGTCATTGGCCTAGTCTGGGGCCTTTGCGCCGGCGACGAGTGGTTTCAAAACTGGGGTAGGTTGGTGTTGGTTGTCGGGTTGCTGGGCGGGTTCACCACTTTTTCCGCGTTTTCCTTAGAAACCATACAACTGCTGGAGGGTGGCAGAGTGGTACCGCTGTTGGCCTATGTATCCAGTACTCTATTTGGCTGTTTAGCTGCGGTCTGGCTCGGATTACGCGTGACCCAATAAAATTCTTCATTTCATTCGGCGCAATAGGAGCAATCCACCTCCGAGGGCGTTAAACTGCGCCCGCACAGTGCGTTTCAATTCATCAGAGCGCATTAGAGCGCATTAGAGCGCATTACAATGTGGTAGATCACGACAGGTAAGACGGAAAACCAAATGTTAGATATTAAGGCTTTGAGAGCCGACCCTGAGCAAATTGCCCAAGCCCTAGCCATTAAGGGTTACGTATTAGACACCAAGCAATTTATTGAGATTGAAGAAAAGCGTAAGCGCCTGCAGAGTGAAACCGAAACTCTGCAAAACGAGCGCAATGTGAAGTCGAAGTCCATTGGTCAAGCCAAAGCCAAGGGCGAAGACATACAGCCGCTGTTAGCGCTGGTAGGAGATTTGGGCGAGCGTTTAGACAAGGCAAAAGCCGAATTTGCTCTGGTTCAGGAGGAGCAGCAAGGCTTGCTCATGAGTATTCCAAACTTGGCTCATGCCTCTGTGCCCGCAGGTCGCGACGAGAGCGATAACGTCGAATTGCACAAATGGGGCGTGCCAAAGGAATTTGATTTCACCCCCCTAGATCATGTGGATATGACGGCCTCAGGCGGTCTCGATTTTGAAACCGCTGCCAAGATCAGTGGCGCGCGTTATGTGGTTATGCGCGGCAATTTGGCTCGTCTGCAGCGCGCGTTGACCCAATTCATGCTAGACCACCATACCCAGGTCAACGGCTATCAAGAGGTCTATGTGCCGTTTATCGTTAACGCAGACTCAATGCGTGGCACTGGGCAGTTACCAAAAGCCGCTGAAGACATGTTTCGTATTAATGGTGAAACTGAAACCTACTTGATTCCCACCGCAGAAGTACCGGTGACCAATATTTATCGCGGCGAGATACTGCAAGAGGCTGATCTACCGATACGCCATGTGTGCCATACGCCGTGCTTCAGAAGCGAGGCGGGCAGCTATGGTCGTGATACGCGTGGCATGATTCGTCAGCACCAATTTGAAAAAGTAGAGCTGGTGCAGTTGGTTCACCCAGAAACCTCTTGGGACACCTTAGACACATTGACCGGTCACGCTGAAGGCATTCTGCAGGCGTTAGAGCTGCCTTATCGCGCGGTTATTTTATGTGGCGGGGATTTGAGTTTTACCTCTGCAAAAACCATAGATTTAGAAGTGTGGTTGCCCAGCCAGCAGCAGTATCGGGAAATCTCCTCCTGTAGCAACTTCCTCGATTTTCAGGCGCGGCGTATGCAAGCAAGATTCCGCAACGAAGCGGGTGACATAGAATTACTGCACACGCTTAATGGTTCTGGTCTAGCGGTGGGGCGTACATTGGTAGCGCTGCTGGAAAATTATCAGACCAACGATGGCAACATCACCATTCCCGATGCGCTGAGTCCTTATCTAGGCGGTGTCCAGCAGCTCTCTTTAAACGACTAAGTGTTCTACTTACCTCTTTTTCACCGCCTTGCGGGTAGTTCGTGTTTGGTCGTGGGCGGTGGGCAGACAGCGCTGCGCAAGCTGCGTTGGCTGGTTCGTGCAGAGGCAAAAATTAAAGTCATAGCACCTGAAGTAGATCCGGAAATTCAGAAGCTGCGAGATGCGGGCAAGCTGACGATAGAAAAAAGCCTGTTTTATCCTGATGCGGTGACCTCAAACCTTGTTCTGGTTATCAGTGCTACAGACGCACCGAATGTCAGTGAAGAGGTATTTGTCGCCGCTATGGCGCAAGGCGTTTTGGTTAACTGTGTGGACAGAACTGAGCTATGCACGGTTATTTTCCCCGCAATCATTGACCGTTTTCCTATTCTGGTGGCTGTTTCTAGTATGGGGCGCTCGCCCACGCTGAGTCGTAGTGTTCGCGGCTGGATAGAATTGCGGCTGCCTAACGCGCTGGGTCAACTGGCTGAACTGGCGGGTCGGTTGCGCAGTGAAGTTAAAACCAAGTTACCTAGCGTAGACGCGCGCAAAGCGTTTTGGGAAGAGGTCTTCGCTAGTAAAGCCGCAGATGAAGCGATGTACGGTTCTATGGATGCTGCGGTGGTTGAAGCCGAAAAAATGATGGCCAGGGCCTCTAGTGATGGATCAATCGTGCTGGTTGGCGCGGGTCCCGGTGACCCTGAACTGATTACCCTTAAGGGCTTAAGGGCCATTCAGTCAGCTGATGTGTTGATGTACGACAAACTCGCTAATCCAGCTTTATTGGAATATGCCCGTCGCGATGTTGAGCTCATTGATGTGGGCAAAAAGGGCCCTCGTGAAGCGGTGAAAGAAGGCAGTGATGCGGCTCGGCCCAGTGGCACGACTATGCAGCAGGAGATTAATCAGACCTTAATCGAGCAAGCGCTAAAGGGTAAAAAAGTAGTGCGCCTGAAGGGCGGTGATCCATTTATTTTTGGTCGCGGCGGCGAAGAATTGTTGGCCGCCGCAGAACAAGGAATTGCGGTAGAAATTATTCCGGGCATTACCGCCGCAATGGGCGGTGCTAGTTATGCCGGTATTCCGTTAACTCATAGGCACATGAGCCAATCGGTGCGTTTCGTCACAGGCCATAGTGTTGAGCATGGGGTGAATATTGATTGGCCTGAGCTAGCAAAACCCGAGCAAACTTTGGTCATTTACATGGGCTTGGTGGGCATTGAAAAAATTCTACAACGTTTAGTGGATGCTGGGCGTGGTGATAAAACCCCCGCTGTGTTGTTAGAAAACGCGACACTGCCCAACCACAGAGAAGTGTTTGGAACGTTAGAGGATTTGGCGGGTAAGGTTCGCGAGGAGGGTATAGATGGCCCCTCTATTATTATTGTTGGCGAAGTGGCAGGTATACCCGCTCAAGTGCATGAACGTTACGCTGCGTCTTCGATAGAGGCTTCTACAAGCAGTTAGTAGGCCGGGGTAGGCCAGCAACTTTAGCTACATTTTTGGCTGGGCTGCCACCGAAGAGTTGCATCAAATAAATGCTATTGCCGCGTGCCTGACCTAATGCATCTTTTGTTAACTTAACCAGCGGTCGAGTTTCTGGCACCACCTCAGTGGTTAGATAGAATTGCCGCGCCAGCTCGATAATCTGCCAATGCTCCGGCGTCAACTCAATATCCAGCCCCTTGGCTAATGTTTCAGCCGCAGCCAAGTTCCATGCCAAGTGGTCACGCAAATAGCCGTCTTTGTCTAATGCCAGCTCTGTGCTCATTGGCGTAGGTGCTTTAGGTTGTTCATGATTACTCTGCCCAACTGACAATGGGTGAGTGCAATGCGGTCAACGTAACGAAAGTGTCGTAGTTAATGGTGCTGGCTTTGCATTGCTCTAATGACACGCCTCTAACGCGGGCGTCAATTTCCAGAACGTGAATATTACCTTCATCAAGCCGGTTCGCGCAGTAGACGCCATCACCTAACAATATAATGGGGTCGTCACTAAGCTTGCGCTGTCGGCAAGCCGCGTAACCGGCGCTGTTGAATACTAAATGTAAGCTCATCGCTGGGCTCCAATAACCACATCCTGTGCAGCGATCAGTGCTATTTGTTGCTTGAGGGTGAGCAGTTCGATCTCAGGACTATGACTGATAGATAAGTCTCTATCTGCTACCGATGGCGAGCAGGCAAAAAGTCGCTCTACTTCATAAGTGGGCAGCGCGCTGAGTATTTTGCTAAAGGTTTTTTGTTCAATGAGGTCGCCGTGCTGGTTTGGCAATAACCCCCATACGCCATCGTCGCGAAATAATATGCTGACTTCTCCGTCGAATACCGCGCCCACCATGGCGGCTTCCAGCAACTCTGCATTATGGGTGTTGGCATAAGGCGGCTGGGAAATGATGAACAGCATCTTTTTCATGCGGGGAACTCAATGTAACGATCAGCCTCGTTGATGGCGCTGATCAGTTGCCCCAGACCCACTAAAGTGAAGGGTTCGGCAAGGCTATTTGAGGTTTTTTCATAGCGTGCGCGTTCTTCCTCGCTAAGTACGCCTCTTTTGATACCGCTGGCTATACACACGGCAAGTTCAACGCCTTGTGCACTAAGGGCCTGCCATTTTTGCAGCAGATCTTCCTCGCCTTGTGGTGCCACTGGCGTGGAGAGGGCCTGCAAAACGCCTTCGTGGAAGAAGAAAATTCGCTCAATTGTATGTGCTTGCCTTAACAGTGCCTCGGCGAATGCTATGCCATGTTGCGCTGATTGACTGGCGTAAGGTGCGCCGTGAATTGCCAGAGTGTATTTCATTCCTCGATTTTAACAGCATAGGCGGCTTTGAGGGCAGTAGGAAAAGTTGCGAACGAGTCGAGTATTTGGCGGTTAAGTGCTGGATCTGACAAATTTAGGGCGCTATAAGTTGGCTGGAGAGCATAAGAGGAGAGAAGAAATGACAACAAACAGAGGCAAACTGCTGTTGAGAAACGGCGTTTTTCAGAAGTTGGCTAAATTCACGACATTTTTTGTTGCGACATGGGTGGGGCTTGGGTCCGGTGCGCTTGTTTATGCTGATACAGATCAGCAGTGGACTGCCGCATGCGTCGCGGGGATCAAGGAGACAGGCGGGCGCGGATCTAATGCACCGGTCGCCTATTGTGGTTGTATGTCCAAAGCAGCCAAACAATTTCAGGGTGATGCCTCTGGTTTATTGGCTGTCATGCGGTCCCCGGTTGCGGCAAAAATGACTGCATTTCAGTCTCAAAGCGAGACCAACAAAAAGATCATTAGCGCTTGTGTGACGCGTATAGAGGAAGTCTATGGTCTTGTAGCTGAGCGGCCCGCTATTGAAACGAGGGCGCCCAGCGGTATTTGGGCAGACCCTAGTGTGATTGAAGCCATTCGGTCCATTAATTTCAGCAGTTCTCAAGCAAAAGTGTTTAAAGGAGCTGCGACTGACTTCAGCAACGATTTGAGGAAAGCTACAGCGAAAATATTGCGAGATGACTCTGATACTAGGCGTAGAGTGAAAAAGACTCAGCGTAAATTACTCAACCGGATGGATAAGAAAGTGTCAGTTGTTTTGGAGAGTGATCAAATATCGCGCTATCAAGTGTTCAGCGCATTACTACTGGAAAAAATCAGGGCATCAACGCGGTCTGGCTCAGGGGACTTTCTCGATACAAGCGGTATCCCAGGAGGCCATGCTCATTAGGGCTAGGTGTAGTTCGCGCCAGAGTAGTTATACGGTTGGCTACTATGTCCAAAAGCTGTTTAGAAGCAGGCAGCGCCAGCTTTTACTCGGTTTTTACGCAGCCGTGTATTATGAAAATTGATCCACCTTATCTCTAGCCAACGATAAATGTCTCCTTGCTTGGTCGCGGTCGCCGCCGCGTCACTAGATTTGTTTGGTGTGGAAAGGTATAAGTTAGAAAAATAAAAAAAGGGAGAGGTTTGATGAGCCACTTATCACCTCAATTGTCGGCGCTGTCCGGTGGCTATCTCGCCAAAAGATTTAGCAGGTATACGGCTTTCGTAACACTATTATTGCTATTCCTAGTCACCGCTGCGCCAGCTTCTGCTGGTGCAGATGACCAATGGACCAACTCATGTGTTGCTGGTTTAGAGACAAATGGGGGCAGAGGGTCTAATGCCGCTGCTGCTTACTGTGCTTGTATGTCACAGGCCGCAGTTCAGTTTAACGGCGACCTAGCAGGGTTGCTCGCCGTTATGCAGGCACCTGTTGCGGAAAAAATGCCTGTATACAGTGCGCAAAGTGTCACCAATAAAAGAATCATCAGCGCATGTGGTGCGAAATTAGAGGAAGCCTTTGGTGTTGCTGATACTAAGACGGCCGCGCCCCAAGGCAAAGCTGGCGGAGTGTGGGCAGATCCAGAGGTGGTTGCGGCGGTTCGCGAGATTAATTTGAATGCCGCCCAAGCGCAGGTGTTTAAAGCGGCTGTTACGAAATACAGCAACGATCTTAGGGCTGCCACAGCTAAAATTTTTCGTGACAAATTAGACATCAAGCGCAAGTTGAAAAAGAAGCAGCGCGTGCTTGCCAAGCGCATGGACGAAGAGGTTATAGAGGTGTTAGAGCCCAACCAAATAGCGCCCTACAATGCATTTGTTGAAACGTTTAATGAGGCGGTAAGGGCGTCATTCCGTCGTCGTTAGGTTCAGCAAATGCCAGCTATAGCAGCGGTGCATGGGCTTTGTAGACGCCTAGATTGGATATTTTCTAGGTGGGTGCGTTAGCCCGGTACCAATGCCTCTTTTTTTGCATTTGCTTCCGCCTCTGTCTCTTCTGTCGGCAGCACACGTCGATTAAAATCTTCTCTAATGACGACGAGTGCGGGTATTAAGAACAAAATAATAACGCTGGCGAATACGATGCCGGTGGCCAAACTCACTGCCATGGGGACCAAAAACTGCGCCTGAGTACTCGACTCAAAGAGCATAGGCGTTAGGCCCAGAGCAGTGGTGGCTGTGGTCAAAAAGATTGCACGAAAGCGCCTTTGTGATGCGGCAACAATGGCCTCAGTGACGCTGGCGTTAGTTTCTCGCCGGTTACGGTTGTACTGATCAACCAACACCAGCGAGTCGTTTACCACCACGCCACTCAACGCAACAATACCAAATATCGAAATAAACGAGATATTGTAGCCAAGTAAGTAGTGTCCAATAATTGCACCTGCGGCGCCGAAAGGTACCCCAGCAAGCACAACAAACGGCTGGGTATAGCTGCGCAACTGCGATGCAAGCAAAACAAAAATGGTCATCATGGCAATGATCATCATCTTACCCAATGATGCCATATCCTCGGATTCGTCGCGACCTTGTCCCGCAATGTTGATCTGTAGCCCCGGAAACTGCTCGGCCAACTCTGGAATAATATCTTTCAAAACCGCCGCGTTGACCTTGCTCGGTGTTTCGATGGCATTATCTACCTCAGCCGTGACCGAGACGATGCGCAAACCATCCACTCTATCAATGGATGAAAACGCACGGGACTCGGTGAGGCTGGCAACCGTAAACAGCGGTACTTGAGTACCATCGGCTAAGTGAATACGAACGTCTTCCAGGTTACTGGCACTGCGTCTTTGGCTTTCCGGGTAGCGCACCATGACCTTAAGCTCATCTCGACCGCGTTGAATCCGTTGTACTTCTTGCCCAAAGAAATTATTTCTAAGTTGTCTGGCGACATCTGTGGGTAACAAACCGGCGGCCTCTCCGGCGGCAGTGAGAGTGATATCGTACTGGCGCTTACCTATGCTGAAAGAATCTTGAATGTCGTAGACACTGGGGATGCTTGCATACCCAGTTTTCAGCAATTCTACAGCCGCAAAAAGCGATTCATCATTTTGATGGGCCAACTCAAACTCAACATCTGGCCCATTGCTAAAAAAACTCGCGGCAAAGGACAGCGCTTCAACGCCGGAAATTTCCCCCACCTCTTTGCGCCATAAGCGCTCCAATTCTACCGCCGAAAGTGTCCTGGCTGGTTCGCCAGCCAACTGTATTCTCACCGACGCAAGGTGACTGGCGGTCTTCATACTGCGTTGCCCGCCTGGCCCGCCACCAGCACTATCTCTGCCCCCAATTGTAGCGCTGACTGCATCGAAGGAGGTGCCGCCAACATCTTCATTAACCTTGTAGGCAGCATTGACTATGCGCCTTGCTGCGGTTTCGGTGGTTTCAAATGGGGTGCCAACAGGAAATGTTAGTGTGGCGCGAATACTGTCGGATTCAAGATCCGGGAAAAATATGAATCTTACCGCGCCGCTTGAAAGTAGCGAGCCGGCTAGGAGCAAAAAACCTAACCCTGCGGTCAGCGTCAGGTAACGACGTTTGATGCAGACTTTTACCGCAGGCACCATTACTTGGTCCCGGAAGTTTAAAACTCTCTTGCCTACAGCTGCTTGAATTGATGCCAGAGGGCCTCGGCTCCATGGCCTGCCGTGGGCTAAGTGAGAGGGCAGGATGAAGAACACCTCTATTAACGAAATGGTCAGTACCACAATCACTACAATAGGGACGGCGCCAAGAATTTGACCAAAGGTGCCAGTGACAAAAAGCAGCGGGGCAAAGGCGGCCATAGTGGTGAGTACGCCAATAGTAACCGGGCTGAAAACGCCGAGGACACCCTTTATCGTGGCAGCAGTGCCGGGCCCCATAG
>Ga0209251_1000297_pt1 | contig 45497 bp, 46 predicted proteins | sample SaaInlV_100m_DNA_6_FD_184665 | JGI IMG/M metagenome (GOLD analysis project Ga0209251, IMG submission 184665) | Marine microbial communities from expanding oxygen minimum zones in the Saanich Inlet - Saanich Inlet SI073_LV_10m_DNA (SPAdes) (version 2) | ecosystem: Environmental > Aquatic > Marine... | reverse complement strand
GCGATAGGGTATTTCAGATGCCAAAGATGCCCTGATTCCTCTTCTTGGACCACTTCCAAGTCGGAAATCGCGGTGTGGAGCTTTGGGTCCCAATTGACAAGTCGTCGACCGCGGTAGATCAACCCTTCACTGTAGAGACGTACAAAGACCTCTTTGACTGCCTCGGAAAGTTCAGGATCCATCGTGAAGCGCTCGCGCGACCAGTCTGCCGAGGCACCCAACCGCCGCAGTTGCTGCGTAATCGTGCCACCGGACTCCGCTTTCCAGTCCCAGACTTTATCAATGAATGCGTCGCGACCGAGGTCATGGCGTGTAATGCCTTTCGACTCCAGCTGACGCTCTACGAGCATTTGTGTCGCAATTCCCGCGTGATCAGTCCCTACTTGCCAGAGGGTGCTGCGACCTTTCATTCGGTTGAAGCGAATCAAGGCATCCATGATGGCCTGCTGAAAGCCATGGCCCATGTGCAGCGTGCCAGTCACATTGGGCGGCGGAATGGGGATGCAGAACGCCTCGTCTGCGTCACTGGGTGCGAAGTAATTATTCGCCTCCCACTGTTCGTACCATCGCGACTCGATGTCTGAAGGGGAGAATATCTTGTCCATAAGCTCGATAAGCCTCGTGCCCCTCGGGGCTCATGTGTAGCGCTGATTATGGCAACTCGTGCTTACTCAGCGGATAACCTTTATCTCTGTAGTGTCGCCATGCGTCTCGCAAGGCACCCAAGGAGTCAGAATCTTGAGTGACCACTTCGGCGACTCGCTCAAAACGCGCAAAATAACGAGGTGGCGCCAGCGCTAAATTGATTAGCACGTCGTTGTGTGTGGTGGGCACCTGGTTGAATCCAAGCGCGACGTGCTCGTTTTCATCTTCAGCTGCCAGTGCATGTGGAATGAAGCTCGAGGGCTTGAACTCCCACAGATAAGTGTTGAGGGCCACAAGCTGCGTCTCAGACTCGCAGTTGATGAAGATCTTGTGGCCTCGTCCCAGCGCTTTCTCAGTAAGTCGGGCGGCAACACTCAAGCGGGCGTCGCTGCCTGCGGATTTGACCACATAAAAATCGACGCGCGTCATCGACGAATCAGTGACTCGATTTCTTACGAAGGTATTCGACCAACAATGGAACGGGCCGCCCTGTGGCTCCTTTTTGCATGCTTTGGAACGCCGTTCCCGCAACATCAAGGTGTGCCCACTTGTACTTTTCAGTAAATCGCGCAAGGAAACACGCTGCTGTAATACTGCCCGCGGAACCGGTACCAATGTTCTGCATGTCAGCGTACTTACTGTTGAGCTGTTTATCGTACTGTTTATTGATGGGGAGTCGCCAGGCCTCATCACCGGAGGCCAGTCCTGCCTCGGTTAGCGACTGTGCGAGGCCATCATCGTTTGCAAACAGCCCTGATGCCTCGTAACCCAATGCGACGATAATCGCGCCTGTCAGCGTCGCGATGTCGACGACCTCGGCGGGCTTGAATCGCTCGACGTAAGTCAGCGCATCGCAGAGGACGAGTCTGCCTTCCGCGTCAGTGTTTAAAATCTCGATGGTTTTCCCAGACATCGACGTGACCACATCTCCGGGTTTGGTCGCACAGCCACTCGGCATATTCTCCGCCGCTGCGACAACACCAATAACGTTAATGTCTAGATCCAAAGACGCGACAGTTTGCATTACACCAAATACTGAGCCGGCACCGCCCATATCAAATTTCATGGACTCCATGCCTTTTGAGGGTTTCAACGAAATCCCGCCCGTATCGAAGGTGATGCCCTTGCCGACGAGGCAGTAGGGTGCGTCCTTTGTGGCGCCGCCTGAGTACTTCATGACGATGAGCTTGGATGGTTCGTCGCTGCCATGACCTACGGAAAGCAACGATCCCATGCCGAGTTCGCCCATCTTCTTTTCGTCCAAAATGCTGACCGACAATTTTTCAAACCGACGTCCGAGCGCGCGACCCTCTTTGGCAAGGTAGGAGGGTGTACAAACGTTTGCGGGCAAATTAACCAGTTCTCGCGTTAAGTTTGCGCCGTTACCAATGGCAAGACCCGTGGTGACGGCTTGTTTGACTTTCGCGCTACTCAGCAGAGTATCGGTTGCCACTGACAGTTTACGTAATGCTGGACCGGGCTTTGGGGACCCTAGTGTCGCCGTGTAGTGATAACAACTCATGGCCACATCACGGCTTAAAAACTCTAAAAACGTTGACAGCTGCGCCTTATTCTCGGCGATCGTATCGGCCACAAAGACGGCCGACTTGGCCTTAGATCCTGAGAGAGCACGGGCTACAGCACTCGTTACTGTGGTCATCGCGTTCTGATCAAAACGTGTTCGGGAGCCACATCCAATGGTCATGACCCGAGAAATACTCTCGCTCCCAACCATTACAGTGGTTTTACCCAGCTTAGCCTCTGCGTCACCAATGGCAATGGCGCGTTCAATGACGCCGCTTAGGGCGTCGTTGACTTGTGCCCCAGTCGCTGCCAGTGGCTCTTCGGCAAATAGCGGGATGACGACAAGTTCGTTTTTAGCTTTGGCGATATTAGACGCTTTGGTCGCGTTAACCGTGAGGTTGCTCATGGTATTTCCTTACGTAAATCGGGCTGGTCAAACTGGCGCGTAGTGTATGATGATGGCGAGCAGAACTAAACCATGACGCTTAAGAAAGCCTGCTAAATGCGGTAAAAATGCGCACACGACGATACTTAACTGCCGATGTTATGACGCACACGCTCGCGGTATCGCTGGTTTTGTTCCTTGTCGTCTTCAGTGGGCGTTTTATCAAGTACCTCGCAGAGGCCGCCATTGGCGATCTCGCGGCAGATATTTTACTGCCCGTGATGCTTTACAAGTTGCCTGCTTTTTTTGAACTGATATTGCCGTTGGGCTTCTATATCGGTGTCTTGCTGTCGTTCGGGCGTTTGTATGCTGACAGTGAAATGGTGATCTTGCGAGCCAGTGGGACGAGTCAAATTCAGCTGTTGAAGCGAATATCACCGGCGGTCATGCTTGTAACGGCCACGGTGGCGCTCATTTCACTGTATCTCGGTCCGTATGGGGCACTCAAAGCAAACGCGCTTTTAGCTCAACCGCGTGCCGCCGAGGGGATGCATGTTTTGACGGAGGGGCGCTTTAAAAAGCAACAAGGCGGTGACTACGTCACTTATGTGGAGCGCATTGCTGATGATGGACGCATGTCGACCGTCTTCATTGCAGAACGCCTCCGATCAGACGAGGGCATAACGCTTTTAGCGACACTTGCTGAGTCAGGAGCTATGGAGGTCGATCAGCAGTCAGGGCGTCGATACCTGACCTTGTCTAACGGAAAGCGATATGAGATGGCGCCTGGTCGAGCGGAGCTGGTCCAAGCGCAATTTCAGGGTTATCGCTCACTGATTCCTGAAGTAGAGGGTGGACTTCGATCCCAGGCACGTGTCGAAACACTGCCTACCGGCGTATTGCTGATGAGTGATGACCCCGAACACCGCGCGATATTAGGTTGGCGAGTTTCACTGCCACTCATTGTTCCTGTGATGGCGCTATTTGCCATACCGTTGAGTCGTACGGATTCGCGCCGCGGTCGTTATGCGCGGCTAGGTCCGGCATTACTTGTTTTTTTGGCGTATTTCGTGGTGCTTTCTCAGGCCCGATCAGCGGCAGAGGAAGCGGGCTCAATGATCCTGTTTTTCTGCACGCATCTGGCGTTTTTGCTTGTGGGCAGTTTTTTGTTGCTTAAAGACGAGCTGCCGATATTCCTGAGGAGGGCGCGTGAAGCGACTTGACCGCTACCTTCTGCACAGTCTGCTGTGGGCCATTCTGGGTGTCTTAGTTATTTTGGTTGGACTCGATGCCCTGAGCGACCTTATCGATGGATTAGGTGATCTGAGCGAAACCTATGGTTTTTCGGATTTACTCCTTTACATTGCGTTAACACTGCCACGTCGTGTCGAGGAATTCGTGCCTTATGCGACGTTGATTGGTGCCTTGTTTGGTCTGGGCAAGCTTGCTTCGAGTAGCGAGTTGACGATTGTCCGCACCGCTGGCGTATCGATGCCCCGGCTTGCGCTTATGGCCATTAAGCCCGCACTCATCGTCGCATTGTTGGGCTTTTGCGTTGGGGAATACGTTGCGCCAGTTTCAGAGCAGGTGGCGGTGAGTCAGCGAGCGCTGGCGTATCGCAACGACCCAAATCTTGCCGGTCGGTACGGTGCTTGGAATCGTGATGGGGGCACGTTTATCCATGTTGATGCGGTTCAGCGAGGCGGTTTGATTTTTGGAGTCACTTTGATTTCATTCGATGAAAATGGTTTCTTGGTGCGCACGGTTGCTGCCAATCGCGGGACTTATCAGGGGGAGGGTTGGTTGCTAGAGGATGTGGCTGTGACCTCCGTAACGGACGACGGTACGCGCGTGTCGAGTATGACAACAATGAATTGGGTCTCTGAGATTACGCCCAGTTTATTGACGTTAGATTCGGTTAAGCCCGAGAGTTTACCGGCGACTCAGCTGTGGGGTTACGCACAATACCTGAGGAACCAAGGTTTAGTGGCTAACGATATTGAGCTCGCGTTTTGGAATAAGATTTTACAGCCATTGTCGTGCGCTGGGCTGGTCGTGCTGGCCATGTCCTTCATCTTTGGGCCTTTGCGAGAAGGTAATATGAGCGCCCGTATTTTTGCGGGGGTGCTGGCCGGTGTCATTTTTCGGATTAGTCAAGATTTCTTCGGTCCGGTGACGTTGTTGATGGGCCTCAGTGGTGGCGTCGCCGCACTGCTCACCGTTCTCCTGTGTTGGAGCGCGGGGCTGGTACTGTTGTTGCGACGCCAGTAGTTACATCAGAGCGTTTACTTTTTCGTTCGAGGGGGCGCAAGCCTGAGCTCAGTGTTTGAGAGCTGATCGTGCAAGTAGAGCCGCTCAGCGTTGCTCCAGCGCCAAAAGAAACCCATGCCGGCAATAATCGCTGCGATCGCATAGACAAGAAGCGATGCGTTGTTGATGTTGAAGTATAAGAAGGGCATCAGAGACAGGATGACCGGCGCGGCGGCAGTGCCGATACGAATAAACACGTGCGTCCAAGGAATAGGGGCATTGTCGAGACGCGAAACAAGCGTTACGCGCCATGCTTGCATACCCAGTGTCTGACCCTTCTGTCGCCAAAATAAACCGAAAAAACCGACTAAGGCGAAGTAGGCCAAGATCCACTGCTGCCATGCTGGAACTGATCTGACCACCGCAGTATCGGTGGGTCCATGAATGGCAATGAGTAATGCGGACGTCAGCATTAGGAGCGGGATGATTAAAAATAAGTCATAAAACATAGCGCAAAGGTGCCGCCAAATAGGGGCTCGCGGCAGCGCAGTGGCTAGGGATGCTTCTTGCTGTTCAGTCGGTGTGCTCACAGATCCGCGCTCGGTAGGTTAGTCGAGTAATTGTAAGTGATCTGTCGACACTTTCACGGGCTCAGTCGTTGTCGCCTGGGTTGGAATCCGCTCACCCGCGCGAGCCAAGGTGAAAGGCGTGGTCGGCGAGCCGTTGAGGGACGGCTCGGAGGTTGTTTGCTGGCTAGTCAGGACGTCCCTCTGTTCAACGCGCAGCGGAATACCCCAAGTTTCAAACTGCTTCACCAACTGCGAGGCTTCTTTTTCGGTGCAGCGGCGTTTGATGCGATGTGACCGGCCATTGACCAACAGGCGTGCTTGAGTCTCGGATAGTTTAAACGACTGTTGGAGATTTACTTTTAGTGTGCTGAGCTGGGCCTCGCTCAACGCCTTGCCATCAAGCCAAACATCTATCTCGTGCATAATGTTGCCCCTCGCCTGACGTAATACCTATCTGATACCCTCGCGCTTATCGTTAAGAGTGTACCTTATGACCACAATTCAAAACCTAGTTGAGCACCGTATTGCCGCGCATTTCGACCCTGTTTTTGTCGAAATTGTGAACGAGAGCCACATGCATAACGTCCCGCCGGGTTCCGAAAGTCATTTTAAAGTGACTTTGGTTTCTAAGATTTTCGAAGGCATGCGTTCTGTCAAACGCCATCAGGCCGTTTATGGCGTCTTAGCCGAATACATAGGGTCTCCCATTCACGCACTTGCGCTGCACACCTATACGGCAGATGAATGGGGTCAGCGAGCAGGGTCTCCGGACTCGCCTAATTGCCTAGGTGGCGGTAAGGCATGACAGACGAGGAGTGGAGTCAGACTACAGCTGTTGCTGCACTTTACCGGTTTGTCCGGTTAGATGACTACGAGTCAATGCGCGAGCCATTGCTGAATTTTTGTACTCAGCGTGGTGTGAAAGGTACGCTTCTCTTAGCGCACGAGGGCGTAAACGGCACGATTTCTGGCAGTAAAACGGCCATCGCTGAAGTCCTCAGTTATTTGAGGTCCGATGAGCGACTGACCGATTTAGACTGTAAATTCTCGTATCACGAAGAGCGGCCCTTTTTACGAATGAAGGTGAAGCTCAAGCGAGAAATTGTGACGATGGGGCTTGCAGACATCGACCCTAACCAGTCTGTTGGCCGCTATGCATCGCCGGGTGAGTGGAACGAGCTGATCGATGATCCCGAGTGTCTGGTGATCGACACGCGAAACGATTACGAGGTTGAAATCGGTAGCTTCCGCGGTGCTATAAACCCAGGGACGAAAAGTTTTCGAGACTTCCCAGCATGGGTCGATGAAAATCTCGATCCGCAAAAGCACAAAAAGGTCGCTATGTTTTGCACGGGCGGAATTCGTTGCGAAAAGTCGACGTCGCTTCTCGTATCAAAGGGATTCGATGACGTTTGGCATTTGAAAGGCGGCATTCTGAACTACCTCGAAAAGACACCAGAGGCGTCGACTCGCTGGGAGGGCGAGTGCTTCGTGTTTGATAGCCGTGTCGCGGTGAATCATCAGCTGGAAAAGGGACAGTACGATCAATGTTTCGCCTGTCGATTTCCGCTTGATGACGAGCAAAAAAAATCGCCTCGGTATGTTCCCGGCGTATCGTGCCCGCGCTGTCATGACGCGCACAGTGAGGATCAAAAAGAGCGTTTTTCCGAGAGGCAGCGCCAGATGTTACTCGCGCGACAACGAGGCGAGGTGCATCTTGGGGCGACACCGCCAGTACGTCAGCGTCAGTAGGGTGGTATAGCCGGTAACGCGTGCAGTGCAAAACCAACACTAATGCCTTGCGAGTCACCACTTGAGATAATACCAACGGCTTCCAATTGTCCGTTAATGCGTCGCCGCGCAATGAGCCCCCCGGAGTCGCCTTTTTGCAGTGCGCACTGAAGTGTAAAAAGTTCACCCACCTCACTTACGGGACAGACCACTTCTCTGGAATACCGATCTCCCGAGAGGCTTTCGCCACCAAAGCCTATCGCCACGAGCACCTCTCCCGGCTCGATCGGCTGTCGACTTACGGAGATGGGTTTTAAGTGCGACAACGCAGCGCGTGGGGCGGCGATTAACAACCAATCCTTGGCCATACTGCCGCCTGAGCTGATGGTTTCCACCGCCACCGGTCCATCGCTGAGGTGTAACATTGGTGCCTTTCCAAAGGTCATGTTTCCGTCGATGCAATGCCAGGCTGATACGAGTAACGCCTGTTGTTCAGTGATCGATATGAGGAATGCGCTGCAACGCTCTACGAAATGCCGACGACGACCCTGCTCGTTACGCTGCAGCGGGACATCGAGTCGCACCAACGAGCGTGACTGCCCGGTGGCCTTGCTGGGTTCTGCTGTGACATTGACTGACGCCGCGAATACGACGACAAGCCCAATGTGCAATAGGTGGCGCATCGTGTGTTATGCCAATAGGTTGGTGCCTGAGTATGTAGGCAAGCGGTGCGACAATAAACACTGCAAAAACAACAAGACTGAGTTGCGCCAAACGATCGACTGTAGTGGTGGGATCAGACGGCTTATGGTCGTCAATATAGCGACACTAAAATCGACTCGCTGGTTCGTAAAGAACCGTTTATCATGGGCGAAAATAGTCACCTAGAGCACGACATGCGGTTTATGAGTCAGGAGTGTGAGCTGACCCTTCAAGAAGGCCTTGACGAGCTTTACGCGGGCGCGCCTGAGGTGGCAGCCGTGTCTGCGCGCAAAGGCAAAGCATTCCGGGATCATGACCTCACGCACGTTATATTTGGTTGCGACACGTCGTTGAGGGGCGAGATCTTACTCAATCCATGGGTGTTATTTGGTACCACTATCACACGCGCTGAGCTTAAGGATTATGCGGCGGACCCCGATGTAAAACGTTTAAATGCGGAAGGGATCGATTTGCTGGGTGGGCGCTTACGAGGTTATGCACTTTTTATTGTCTATTACTTGCCTCTCTACGCTTGGATTTGGGCGCAACATGTTCGTTGTATGGCGTTGAAGTGGCCACATTCCTCGGTAACCGAGGACATGCTCAAAACGCCACTTAGCGCGTTGCGTCGCCAATACGGCATTCGTCTCTACCGCTCATAGCTCGGATCTGCTTTAAGGGCCTTGTTGCTGTTAGGACGGAGCACCCCAAGCGGACGATTGGGGTGCTGTCGTGTTAACACTGATCGCTTCGACCCCCCAAAACGGCGCTTGCTTGGTTCGCAACTGAGTGTTTAAGTAGCGCGCACTAAGACAGAGTGGGTGTAAGAGAGCATTGCAGTTGAGTCAGTCTGACACCCTCAGAGGGGTAATGCTCGCGCTGGTAGCGAACTTTATTTGGGGCATTGCCGCACTCTACTGGCTTCAAACCAAGCCTGTTGATGCATTCGACGTGATGGCACACCGGGGTCTTTGGACCTTGCCTGTGACGCTGATTATCGTCTTAATGTTTGGCCGGCTCGCAGAGACACTGCGTCTTCTTCGGTCCTGGCGGTTCGTATGCTGGGTGGCGCTCTCTGCTCTGATGCTGACCATCAATTGGGGCGTTTACGTGTTCGCGGTTACCAATGAGCGCGCGACTGAAGCGAGCTTGGGTTATTTTATGTTGCCCTTGCTGACCATTGCCTTGGGTGTGTTTGTATTTGGTGAGCGACCCAAGCCAGTGCAGTTATTGGCGATTGGTTTGGCCATTGTCGCTGTGCTGCTTCAGCTGGTCGCATTGGGGAGTCTCCCCTGGGTGTCATTGACGCTTGCACTTAGTTTCTCGCTGTACGCGGCCATTCGGAAACAAATTGCGGCGGACTCTCTGCAGGGCCTATTTCTGGAATCGCTCTGCATGGCGCCGTTCGCCGTTGTCTGGTTAATCGTAAACGATGGTGCAGGCCTTGGAATGCATGGCACTCGTGTGGATTTGTTTCTTTTATTGGGGGGGGCGTTTACGGCAGCGCCGTTACTGACTTACGTTGCAGCGACTCGTGTCTTAGCGCTGTCCACTATTGGACTGCTGACGTATGTCGGTCCGACGTTGCAACTGATTGTAGCGATCTTTGTGCTCAGAGAGCCTGCGACCCTCATCACCGCAGTGACATTTGGCCTCGTTTGGCTGGGTGTGATTGCGGTGAGTTACGATGCATGGCGTTTCTCGCGCAAGCGTCAATGATTCTGCATCAACCCATCTTAATCAGGGCTCAATCGAGGCTAAAAACTCTGAGATCGAGAGCGAGACGTCTGATTCTCGTTCGATGAAGTCAATACCAGTGGCCTCGATCTTTGCGGTGGTCTCCGGGTCTCGTACCGTCACTGTATGCCCTAAAATATGATGAACATCAGCAATAATTTGTGGGAGTACCGTGGCCCAAGGCTCGTCTTGAGCGGCGAGTTCCCAAAATGAAGTTTCCAACGTGACATCGCTTGGGTTGAGCCGCTGAATCGATTCTGACGAGCCACGCGCAGGATTGTAATTTTCAATCACGATGTGACAGCCAATCGAACGCAATGCACGAGTAAGTCTGCGGCAAATCACTGATTCTCGAACTTGTATGGAATCAGGAATAAGAAAACTAAGTTGAGAGGTTCCAACAGTGTGTTCGGAGATCTGCGTTAAAATGCGGTCGAGTGCCGATGCATGTAGGCAGGTCTCGGCACTGAGTCGAAGGAGTACATGGCGAGTTGTTTCACCCAGAGCTTCGAGTGCTTGGAGAAGGCGGCATGCCTCTCTGATTTCAAAGTAATTAATTGCAATCTCGAGGTCACGGTGACGAAATTGTGCGGACCCTTTCGGCTCGTTTGCGTAGTCGTCATATCGGCGGATGACGTAAGCCGATTCGAGTGGGCTTTCGTGACGCACAGACACACGGATGACGGGACTGAGCCTGATGGTGTGGGTCGTTGGCTCAAGACGCGCAAAAGCTTCCTCGACTGCGTCATCGAGCGTTTTAGGTGTCGGTGCAGTAGCGTCGCTAGTAGCTGTGGTACTGAGTGTCTCACTCGAGGTGTTGTCGAGGAGTTCGTCGATTAACGTTTTGGCGTCTGAGGTTGTTTGGTGATCGATAAGCTTAATCGACAGGTTAGAGGCCGTCCCCTCGGAAAATGCCGCGAGTAGACAGTGTTTGATCGTTTCAGGCCCTGCTTCACGCACCAGTGCGCAGGCAATGTGAGTTCGGACCTTTTTGACGATACCTACACTCAGTTTCTGAGCATTTAGAGCGTCATTCAACGCGTCTTCAGTCGGGTCCCCCGACACTTCAAAGGCGATCAAGCTGTCCTTGGCCCCGTTGCGTCTAGCCCGTCTGAGTGCACGCTCTGTTTCGTGAGTCAGGGCCCCTAATGCATCTGATTCGCGAGCCTGAAATTGCTGACTGATGGCATCCTTTGCATCGCTGAGTTTTGAAAATAAGGTTTGTTCGACTAAACTCAGCTGCTCAATAGTGGACAGCGTTTTGAGCGAGCGTCCGAACTTTCGAGCGAGCTCGATGAGCGACATGTCACGCTGCTTTACCCCACGCTCGTCGCTCAAGACGAAACGCGTCGCGTGTCGATTGACCCAGACCACTTGAAGATAGACGTGACTGTCCCCCCCTTTTTGTAAAAACCAGGTATCGACTGGGAGCTGCTGAACGGCGCGTGCAGCGCGTGCTAACCGGGGTCTGCTCGACAAAATGGCGTCGAGTTCAAACGGAGTGAGGTCCACCTCAACACCCCACTGAGTGGGCGGTGGTGTGACACTGGCCGAACCTTTTTCTCGGTCGATCAGCAGCGCTTCATAGGCGGCTGTAACCGCGGGACGTTGTTGCGGCTTTTCACCAATAATTTTGAAAATATCGTCAGTCGAAACAGACGCGGCGGGTGGGTTCTCTTCATTGCCCGCGAATGCGATCAAGGTTTTAAGGTCGGACTTCATTTTGACCAGGCTTTGCCCTTTCAGTAGTTGAACGACCCAATGGTCAATCATGCCGTTCGTGATCATTGCAATCAGATGATCTGACTGGTCGGTGTCTCCAACGACTTCGTTTAAAGCTGTCACAACGGAGACACGGGCACTGTCGATTCGGTCCTTCGCATTTTCGCGCGCGAGCAAGCGATCCCTATTTTGGCGTTGCTGTGAGATCAGCAATGTTGATAAGTCACCCAGTGTGTTTGCAGCAGTTGACAATGCCATAGGAGAGCCGTCAAATCGTGCATTTACCGCTTCCACTGCGGCGATAAATCCTTCGAGATGACGCGCTTTTCCTCTTGGCAAGAGTGTGACCAGATCGGCGATTCGATCGACGAGTAATCGGCCGGGATGGTCTCCTTGAATCAGGAAGTCTTCGTCGCTCAGTGCGAGCTCTAGAAAGCACAGTTCCAGCGTGACCAGCGGTGGGAGCATTTGTTCCGGCGGCATTACGCGCTCTAAAACGTAGTCAAAGAGCGCCGAGGAGATTTTATGAGCCTCGACCAGTCGGTCATAAATAGCCGCCTTAGGGATGAATCCAATCGCAGCTATAATTGAGGTGATGTTATGACGCTTTCCTGTGTTTTCTCGTCGAACCTTTGCAAGGGCTTGCGAAATTCGCAAGGACTCGGATGCGATCTCCAAGCTATTGATTTTGCTCGGATTTAACATTTCTTGGCTGGTGGAAAGCAGCCGATTTCGGGCGGCCTCGTCGCGCAGTGGGGCGGCTAATCGAGCTGGAACGAACCGTTGTCTTCCGCCCGCGGCCTTTAACTGCTCCTCACTCGCGGATTGAAGAGAAACGCTTGTTCGATTAAACGCGGAGGCGAGTATACGTCCAGACAGCGCGTCAAGCGCATGCGCATTGATCCAGGCGCCGCTGTGGATCAGATCTTTTGCTTGGTGTTGTGGTGTGCCGTGTGGCTGAGGGACCGCTGTAAGGGGACTCCCTTGGGGTGGTGCCGCTTGCTCGCGCTCAGCGGACTCGGTGTCACTTCTCGAGTGCAGTTGAACCAATATCTGCGACCCCGTCTTTTTCAGCTCGCCCTCGATGTCTGGCAAGAGTTCATGCGAGGCTAAGTGAGCGTTGAGGTCGACGTAGATTCTCGCAAGCTCCGGCAAAAGCTTTCTTACAAATGCGCTGTCAGCGTCGACTAAGAAGGTCCGAGGGAAATCAATGTCCTTAAGTGATTGCCGGTAAGCACTGCATAACGTTCTCGGACTGACAGGGAGCTCAAGTTGCTTCGGGTCACACTCGAGGCGCGCGGCCAAGCGAAAAATCATACTCTCGAGCTCAAGCCAGTAACGCTCGGTCCCAGCACGTACAATTTTTTCGATGGCGAGGGTGTCCTCAAACTCCTCGAGTGGCACAAGCGCCAAGCGGACAGGCGCGTCACTTTCCGTACGTGTGGCCGCCGAGTTTTGTGATATCCCGCAGCTCCGAAATGCATCGGACACCGAACACGTTATTTGGTGCACTACCGGCTTGATGGACCCTTGCAACGTGACAAAGGCGGAATAGCAATGGTCCTGATTTTTCTGATCGAGTCGGGAACTGGTGGAGAGGGAAAACAGGTAGTCTGCGGTCTCTTCTAAAATCAATGACAGACACGGTGTCAAACGCTCAACCGCAAGGGTTTCCAGCGAGGCAATGACTTGATCTCTATCAGTCGATTCGTTCACGCTCTTTACCCGTCAAGCACACGATATAGCCGTGAGTGTTACAGTTGCGGCTCCCCACATCAAGCCGCGCTTCGAGGTGCTCATTGAGTGTAAAGCTGACCGAGTTATGTCCTTTGGCATGGAGATCAACGCTTATGGGTGTTCTTGTGGGTACCACAGGGCAGACGATCGAGAGACGGTTGTTGGAAGAGACGCGCGCAGGTCATACGTACTATCCAGAACCACACCGAATCTTTGCGAGTTTGCATGATCTGGCGCCCGGATCGGTGCGCGTGGTGATTTTGGGTCAAGATCCTTACCACGGCCCAGGGCAAGCCACCGGTAAAGCCTTCGAGGTTCAAAGGGGCCAGTCCTCGCCACCCTCGTTGCGCAACATCAAAGCGTTGTTAGCGCGCGATATGGGCCACCTTCCCGCTGAGAATTTCAATATTGGTCATTGGTCAAAACAGGGGGTATTGCTCTTAAATACTGTTTTAACCGTTCGCGACGGAGAACCGGAATCACACCAGTCTTTTGGGTGGCAGAGCATCACAGATCAAATCATTGAAGTGGTGGTGCGGGACGTCTCGCCAACGGTGTTTTTGCTTTGGGGCGGGCATGCGCAAAAAAAGGAAAGCCTGATTAGCGGGCCGCAAAATTTAGTCTTAAAAGCCCCTCATCCCTCGCCACTCAGCGCGTACAGAGGATTCTTCGAGTGCCGACACTTCAGTCGCGCTAATCAGTGGCTAACCACCCATGGTGTCCCGGAGATTCAATGGGGCTCAGTCGAGTGAGTATTAAGGCTGCAAAGCGTGTATTAAAACGCCCACATCGTTCACCTGCAGTGAGCGCTCTCTGGCATCAACGACGACCTCAGATAAACCTAACCAACCCGTATCTGTTTGAGTCACCTCCACGATAGAACCGACCGCTTTTGACGTGTCGGCATCGACGACTTTGTCATTAACTGAGGGTGTGATCGACCCCGGTATTGAGATGATCGATAGTCTTCGCTTGGGGGAGCCACGATAGTGTAATCGAGCGATAATCTCCTGGCCGGTATAGCAGCCTTTGTCGAAGTCAATAATGCCTTGAAGATCGTAGTTCAAATCTTGTGGTAAAAATTGGTGCATCGTGGCCTCACAAATTCTTGCCTCGCCCCGCAAGAGCCGCTGGTATCGCCATGCATCTTGGGTGATCACATGATCGGGTGCGCACGTGTTGTCGCACCAAACTTCGTAAAGTGAAGGGCTGCGTGGCACGACGATCAAGTCATCGCTTCCAATCGGTGGGGAGGAGTGTGAGCACCCCCAACAGTTCCACGGCAATAGCGTTAAGGTCGTTTTTGAAAACATCAGGTACTTGCCAAGATGCGTTTGGAGTGACAGGGCGACGCCCGCGTTAGTTCGCAGTAGAGCACGATCGTCCGAAGTCATAACGGCAGTGAAATCTGCAATAACACGACCCTTTAGATCGCAGAATGCGCCATCAATGGCTACATTGAGCGACAGTGTTTGAAAGTTCTTAGTCGTTTGCCCTTGCAAGACCGATCGCACATCGGGGCCTGAAAATTCTAAAACAGCGTCACTCACGATTTTTACCCTTTTTAAAAAATGCCGCTCGAACCTCAATGAGCTTTGAGGTACTGTGCCGGCATGAATGACACTGACCATAACAGAATGCGCTGGGCAAGTCGGCGCGGACTACTTGAGCTCGATCTGTTTCTGGCCGATTTTGTTGCTTATCAATACCCGTCTTTGGATGCGGAGCTCAAATCCTTGTATCGCGAGCTTATGACATCGGCTGATCAAGACATTTTTGAGTGGCTCATGGGTCGTGCTGAGCCTGATGAAAGCCTGGCGCCGATTGTTTCAGCCATTCAGGCTTACAAACGTCAGCCGCCGCAGCCTTAAGGATTAGCCATCAGTCGTGTGGTAGCCAGGCAGTCCGGCGTGAGTGGTGAGACCGTTGTGAGGGATCAAAACAGTGTTTTCGCCTTTGGCTAACAGGTGCGGATAGTCACTGTTGAAGTGCAAGCCACGTGACTCCTTTCTGCGCTGCGCACAGTCAACCATTAACTTAGCCACCAACGTCAGGTTCCGCAGCTCCAAAAGCTCTTTCGTGATCGTGAAGCTGGCGTAGTAGTCATCGACTTCTTGCTCAAGCACTGAGATGTGGTTTGCAGCTCGTTTGAGCCGTCGGTTGGTTCTGACGATCCCGACATAGTCCCACATGAGACGACGAAGGGCGTGCCAGCTATGCTGGATAACCACCGCCTCATCCGATACTCGGACTCGGCTATCGTCCCATTGGGGCAGGGCGCTAGAGGTGTTCGACGGAATATGTTTTGCGATGTGCTCAGAGGCACTTTTGGCGTAGACGAAGCATTCGAGGAGCGAGTTGCTTGCCATTCGATTTGCGCCATGTAGGCCGGTACACGCGGTCTCACCAATGACGTAGAGACCAGCGAGGTCCGTTGCACCAAATTGGTCGACAATGACACCACCGCAGGTGTAATGCGCAGCTGGCACTACCGGTATTCGCTCGCTCGCCATCTCGATTCCCAAGCCCTGACAACGCGCTTGAACCGTTGGGAAGTGCTCTTGAATTTGCTCAGCTGATTTGTGCGTCATATCGAGGTAGACGCAGTCCAGGCCCAATCGTTTCATCTCGTAGTCGATCGCTCTTGCGACGACATCGCGAGGGGCCAGCTCCGCCCGCCTGTCAAATCGCGGCATGAATCGTTCACCATTGGGCAAGTGCAGAGTGGCCCCCTCACCCCGCAGGGCTTCGGTGAGCAAAAACGTGCGGTTAGTCGGATTGTACAAGCAGGTTGGGTGGAACTGATTGAACTCTAAGTTTGCGACACGACAGCCTGCCCGCCAAGCGAGTGCGATGCCGTCACCCGTAGCGCCATCTGGGTTGCTGGTATAGCGGTAGACTTTACTTGCACCACCCGTGGCAAGCGCCACGGTCCTTGCGCTGATCGTCTCTACCGTGCCCGTACTGGTGTTCAGGACATAGGCGCCTTTAACGGCGTCGCGAGTGGTGATTAAGTCGACGACGCACCGATCGGTCAGGATTTGAACGTTATCGCGCTGACGGATCTGAGCATTCAGGGCTTTGGAGATGGCACTGCCGGTTTGATCCGCCGAGTGGAGAATCCGACGAATGGAGTGACCGCCTTCCATCGTCAGATGGAACTCTCGAAATTCATCGTCGGGTTGGTCGTTTCTCAAATCAAAGTCGACGCCCTGATCGATCAGCCAGTTGACCACTTCCTTGCTTCGCTCGACCGTGAATCGAACGGCGTCCTCATGGCAAAGTCCGGCGCCCGCGCTGAGCGTGTCCTCAACGTGTGCCTCCACGGTGTCTCGTTCGTGCAAAACCGCGGCCATGCCCCCTTGCGCCCACGAGGTCGAACCAGAATTCAGGTCTGCCTTGGAGAGCAATCCGATTGATAGCGTTGCAGGCAGCTGAAGCGCCAGGCTTAGACCTGCGGCGCCGCTGCCGACGATGAGAACGTCAAAATGTGTATCTAGCACCATGGACTCCGTGTTGCAGCTGCGGCACTCTGGCCTTTATGGCTGCGAGCTTTGCATTGTGACAAATAATTGGAACTTTTCGAATCAAGTAGCGTCTTAAACAACTGAAAACAGATTGGGCACAAGTGGTCGATGTCGGATCTGCTAGGCGGGAAGCGGTACAGTGGCACTCAGCGACGGAGATGACAAGCTTGTAAAGCGTGCTAAAAAGGGCGACTCGCGGGCGTTTGATCTCTTGGTTTTGAAGTATCAGGGGAGGGTTGCGCAACTGGTGTCACGCTACGTGAGTAATGCGGCAGAAGTCGAGGACGTGACTCAGGAGGCTTTTATCAAAGCCTACAGGGCGCTGCCTAAATTTCGAGGTGATAGCGCGTTTTACACCTGGTTGTATCGTATTGCGGCAAATGCAGCTAAGAATCACCTGGTTGCCCTTAGCCGTCGGCCGACGACAGATTTGGCGCTTGACGACTCGGAGTCCTATGAAGTGCCGGGCCGGTTGAAGGATAACGAATCGCCGGATGAGGTGATCATGGGGCAACAACTGGAGGCGGTAATCTCTCAAGCGATTGACGCCTTGCCGCTGGAGTTAAAAGCGGCGTTAACGCTCAGAGAATTTGAGGGTCTCAGCTACGACGAGATCGCTGAAGTTTTAGAGTGTCCAATTGGGACTGTCAGGTCTCGAATTTTTCGGGCAAGAGAGGCCATTGATCAGAAAGTGGCATCGCAGATGCAAGGAGAGCTGGGTTGAGCGAACGCGACGATGTGAAAAAAGGGGCAGAGCAGTCTGTAGTGGCTCGGGAGAGTTTGTCTGCCTTGATGGACGACGAAGCCAATGATCTTGACTTAGCGAGATCACTGCGAGGCGTTGACGAGTCGGATGCGCTGAGGCGGTATTGGGCGCGTCAGCAGTTGTATCGCAGTTCAATGTTGGGCACTTCACTGCCTCACGGCGCGATTGACGTGAGTGCGTCAGTTCGTGAAGCGATCGTGTCCGAAAAGCGGGCGTATGCAAATCCTTTAGTGTCGATGGCGGTCGCCGCCTCGGTCACCGTTGCTGTGGTTCTGGGTGGGCAGCAGGCCTTACTGCTAGAAAGTCAGCCGGGCAACGCCATTACAGCGCCTGGTGAGGTGGTTCAGATTCCCGGCTCCGGTGCGGTTCAAGCCAGTTTTGCCGAGTCATCGTTGCCGCAAGCAAGGATCATTCAAACCACCCCGGTCACTGAGGGCGGGCCTAAGGATGTTTACCTCAATAGGACCGCTTATAATCGATTGGCTAACGAGCGATTTGAGTCGCTGTCAAGACTTCACAATTCAACAGCAACCGCGGCCTCAATAACGCCGTTTGTTTCGCGCTCGACAGATCCGCGAACGACCCCTTAAAACAACGAGGTGGCTTTGGGTAATCCGGTAAAGGCAATTGCAATTGGTGCTGTCATATGGGGCTGCGGCCCAATGTTGGCATGGGCTCAGCCCGAGAGAGAATGCGACCTTGAGCAAGAGCTTGTTGCTGTGGTGGAAGCGCTACAGCAGTCGCATGAAAACTTCACGTTTTCGGGCACGTACCTTAAAGAATCAGCTGCGGGGCGAGAGTTTATCTCGGTTGCGCACAGTGCGGGCGGTGAGCAGGGACGTCTTGAATACCTGAACTCTCCAGCTGAAAGTGCGATACAAGCGGTCTGGACTCCGAGTGGGCCTCGCGTCTCCGCCTGCGAATTGAATTCGATGTACGCGCTTTATTTTCAGCAGGGTCCGATGGTCGCCGGTCGACCGACCGGGCTGCTCGAATTACGGCCGCGTGATGGCTTGCGACTGGGGTACCGTCTCGCAGTAGACACCGAATCTGGGCTTGTTCTGCGTTCCGAGGTCATTAGTGATGACGGCAGTTTGCTGGAACGCCATGAGTATGCCGCAATTAACGTTTTGCCTGCAGAGGCAACGAGCGCTGCCGAACAGCAAGATGTCACATTGGACTATTTAGACATTGTGGGGTTGCCCTTGGGCTACAGGGCTAGCCGTGCGCGCCGCTTTGAAGAACGTGCCTTGTTTATGAGTGACGGCATTGCCTCAGCAACCGTCGTATTTGAGCCACTGCCCGAGGGCTTGGCGCCCGGGGAGGGTGCTGTTCGGCAGGGAGCGACCATTAGCTACTCCCGCGGCAGCGTTGTGGCGGGCAATCAGGTTCTGATTACCGTCATTGGCGAGATTCCATTGCCCGCAGCCCGGTTAATTGCGGAGGCCGTAAGGGTGGCGCCTAGCGGTGGGTCGCAGTGAATATTTTCGAGGAGGGCCGTATTGTTGCACTCGAAGCAGACGGTGCTTGGGTCGAGACGATGCGAAGCTCTGCCTGTGGTTCTTGCGCTGCACGCTCTGGGTGCGGCCACCGAACATTGGCAGGCGCATTGACCCGCGATAAAGGACTTGTCCGCGCGAGAGGTTCCCGCGCATTGAATGCCGGAGAATGTGCAATTAATGACAAGGTTGAAATTTCGATCCCGCGCGCCACTTTGGCGCAGGGAGCGTTACTGTTGTACGGCGGTCCGCTTGCTGTCGGTACGTTGCTTGCTTTTTTTGCGGGCACGGGCAGTGACCTTCTGGCGGCCGTGAGTTTCTTTGCAGGCTTGGGTTTGGCGTTTGGCGCCCTGCGTTGGTTGACATCCATGGGGCTGTTCGGAAGTGTCGAGCCCCAGCTCGAGCGCATTGTGGAGCGTTTCACTGAAACGTCGCCGATCATTGTCACTGCGGCGCACGCGGCAGAGCACTAAAGACTCGGTACAGCCCTAGTTCTGGGCCCCGCCACGACACGAATACAGCACATACACTGAGGATTAGATAAATGATCATAAGAGTTACCCTTGGCTTAATCCTTATCGCAGCAAGCCAGATTGCCAGCGCCTCTCTCCCCGATTTTGCAACAATCGTTGAAGAAACATCGCCCGCAGTCGTTAAGATTATTGCTCAAGCGAAGGCGCCTTCAGTTGCGGATCGTGAGCAGCTCGAAGAGCTAGAACAATTGCCCGACGCGTTACGACGATTTTTCCAAGATCGTGAACCTCAGATGCCTAGAGCGGGTGGAACAGGTTCTGGTTTTATCATTTCAAAGGAGGGCTACATTGTGACTAATCACCACGTTGTGGCGCAGGCAGATGAAGTGATCGTAAGGTTGTCGGATCGTCGTGAGTTCGATGCAACTGTGATTGGTACAGATCAACGTTCAGACCTCGCGCTGCTGCAGGTCGATGCTACCGACTTACCGTTTTTACAATTGGGCAAGTCAAGCGAGCTTAGAGTCGGCGAGTGGGTCTTGGCTATAGGGTCACCTTTCGGTCTCGACTATTCGGTCACCGCGGGCATCGTGAGTGCCAAAGGACGAAGTTTACCAACAGAGCGAGGCGAGAATTACGTGCCGTTCATCCAGACCGACGTAGCGATTAATCCCGGTAACTCAGGAGGGCCGCTGTTCAACCTTCAGGGTGAGGTGATCGGCGTCAACTCTCAGATTTTTACGCGTTCCGGCGGTTCTATCGGGCTCTCATTTGCAATCCCGTCAAAGGTGGTACGGAACATCATTGAGCAGCTTAAAGTCAATGGTGAAGTGGTTCGAGGTTGGTTGGGCGTGAGTATTCAGAATGTTGATAGGACCTTGGCAGAGTCGTTTGATCTAGACCGGCCCCGAGGTGCTCTTGTGGCGCAGGTTGGCAAGGATTCACCCGCAGAACGCGCAGGTATCGAATCGGGCGATATCATTGTTGAGGTCGGCGGCGAGCAAATAGAGGTCTCGGCCGACCTCCCGCACGTGATCGGGCTTATTGCACCGGGCTCAAAAGTGCCGGTCAGCGTCATCAGAGAGGGCAAAGAGCGCTCGATCAGGGTCGAAATTGGCGCTTTGGAGGCAAATGAGGTTCCTCGTGTGGCCGCTAAAGCGAGCGAGCCAGGCACGCTACAGGCCCTTGGGATGGTGGTTCGTGAACTTCAAGAGACCGATGAGAATCCATCAGGTCTTCGCGGTGGTGTGCTCGTCACAAAAGTGGACGACGAATCAGCGGCTGATGAATCGGGCGTTCGGGCAGGCGATATTTTGACACGCGTTGGCCGCACACCCATCAGTCGTCTTGCAGACATGGAATCGGCGATCGAGCAAATTAAGCCGGGCGACTCGCTGTCGCTTCGTCTCATTCGGCAGGGTTCACCACAGTTTATTGGTATCAAAGTACCGGAAAATGACTAGGCTGCGAGTGGTCAGAGCGAGCGGGCGTGCGCTACACTTCGCGCGCTCGGGGGCGCTGCTCGGCTCCCTCATCCAAACATAGGGAGTCCCAGTGACTGATCTAAGTCACATTCGTAATTTTTCGATTATTGCCCACATCGATCATGGCAAGTCGACACTCGCTGATCGTTTTATTCAGCATTGCGGTGGCCTTGCTGATCGAGATATGGCGGCGCAAGTACTCGACTCCATGGACATTGAGCGCGAGCGCGGTATCACCATCAAAGCGCAAAGTGTGACGTTGAATTACACGTCACGGTCGGGGGCAGTGTATCAACTCAACTTTATTGATACGCCAGGGCACGTGGACTTTTCATACGAAGTGTCTCGCTCTTTGGCAGCCTGCGAGGGTGCGCTGTTGGTCGTCGATGCAGGGCAAGGCGTCGAGGCGCAGTCCGTGGCCAATTGTTATACCGCGATCGAGCAGGGCCTTGAGGTGTTGCCCATACTCAACAAAATGGATCTTCCCCAGGCAGAGCCAGACCGTGTAAAGAATGAGATTGAAGAGATTATCGGAATTGAGGCCAGTGAAGCGGTGCCCGTCAGCGCTAAAACGGGGCTGGGTATCGAGGATGCGCTTGAATATTTGATCGAGCACATTCCGCCGCCGGTAGGCGATCGTGACAAGCCGCTTCAAGCACTCATTATCGACTCGTGGTTTGACAACTACCTTGGCGTAGTGTCGTTGGTCCGTGTTCAGCATGGCACCTTGAAAAAGCGCGATAAATTTGTAGTTAAATCCACCGGAAAGGCGCATCAAGCAGACATGGTCGGCGTTTTCACACCACGTCGTACCGTCACTGACACGCTGCGGGCAGGCGAGGTGGGTTTCATTGTCGCCGGTATTAAAGACATTAAAGGCGCGCCTGTGGGCGACACGCTGATTGCCTCGGGTGCACCAGAGACAGCAGCACTGCCCGGCTTTAAAGAGGTCAAACCGCAAGTTTATGCCGGTATTTTTACGATTAACTCCGACGACTACGAAGATTTTCGAGATGCACTTGGAAAGCTGACCCTCAATGATGCGTCGCTATTTTACGAGCCGGAGACGTCGGATGCATTAGGGTTTGGTTTTCGGTGCGGCTTTCTAGGCATGCTCCACATGGAGATTATTCAGGAGCGATTAGAGCGGGAATACGACCTGGATCTGATCACGACCGCGCCGACTGTAATTTACGAGGTGGTCAAGAAAACGGGCGATGTCGTCAATGTTGATAATCCTTCAAAACTGCCGGAACTTGGTGATATAGAGAGCATGAGAGAGCCCATCGCTCGCTGCACAATACTTACACCGCAGGACTATCTCGGTGCGGTGATTACCCTCTGCGTAGAGAAGCGGGGGAGCCAAGTTGATCTCCAATTCTTGGGCCAGCAGGTGCAGGTTGTTTACGACATTCCCATGGCCGAAGTGGTTTTGGACTTCTTTGATCGTCTAAAGTCTGCCAGTCGGGGGTATGCGTCATTGGACTACGGCTTTGATCGATTCGAAGCGGCACCTTTGGCACGATTAGACGTACTGATTAACGGTGATAGAGTTGATGCCCTGTCGATTATTGTTCACCGTGACCATGTTCAAGGTCGCGGTCGAGTATTAACAGAGAAAATGAAGGAGCTCATTCCACGCCAAATGTTCGATGTGGCGATTCAGGCGGCTGTTGGCGGCAAGATTGTGGCCCGCCAGACCGTGAAAGCGCTACGGAAAAACGTCACTGCAAAGTGTTATGGTGGCGACGTGACGCGCAAGAAGAAACTGCTTGAGAAACAAAAGGCAGGTAAAAAGCGCATGAAGCAAGTGGGAAATGTTGAGATTCCGCAGACCGCATTTTTAGCGGTGCTTCAGGTCGATTAGTCAATCGCTTGAGAGGATGTTCCAGTGAATATTGATTTACCCCTTATTCTCACGATTATCGTTGGGTTAAGTGGGGCGATTTGGCTTTTAGATGCTCTGTTTTTCGCGCGTCAGCGCTCAGAGCGTCTGTCGCGGCTTCAGCGTCAACACCCCAACTGGTCCAAGCACGGCTCGGCGGATGAAAAGTTATTCACTCACGCTGCGATTCAAGAAGCCTCGGAACCGCTTGTCGTCGAATACGCCAAGTCGTTTTTCCCGGTTCTAGCCTTTGTCTTGGTGCTCCGCTCGTTTTTGTACGAGCCGTTTCAAATTCCATCGTCGTCGATGGTACCCACCCTACAAGTCGGTGATTACATCTTGGTGAACAAGTTTAATTACGGGTTGCGCTTACCCGTGACGCGCACCAAAGTCTGGAGTATGGGATCGCCAGACCGTGGCGATGTCATGGTCTTCTATCCGCCCCATGCCAATAAGCAGTACTACATTAAACGCGTGATTGGCATTCCGGGAGATCGTATTCAGTACCGCAACAAGCGTTTATCGGTGAATGGCGTTGATGTTCCGCGTGAGTGGCTGGCCGAGATCCCCGGCACCCGGCGCATACAGGTGGGGCTTGAAGAGCCGCGAAGCGAACGGTCGCACCTCTTTCAGGTGGATCAGATGCGTCCGGCTCGAGATTTCTCTGTCGTTGTCCGACCCGGTCATTACTTCATGATGGGTGATAATCGTGATAACAGCTCCGACAGTCGAGTCTGGGGCCAGGTCCCCGAGCGGGACATTGTGGGCGAGGCAGTGGCTATATGGATGCACTGGGAGTCGCTCTTTAGTATTCCAAGCTTTGATCGCGCAGGGGCTTTGCATTGATTGGGGCACGAGTGCTCCGTGTCAATCGCCGAGAACAGGGCGCGTCTAGTCTGACAGCGCTCTGCTTTGTCATCAGCGCATGGGTGTTTCTGACAGCGCTCTTGCGTGTTCTCCCTATCTATTTAGAGCATCGCGTCATTGTCAGCGCGATGCACAGCGTCGCTCAGGGTTATGACACCGCAGCCCACGGAAGAGAAGAGGTTCGTGAGGCACTTGAGAAAACGTGGGTGGTTAATCGGATCGACGGGGTTGCGTCTGATTCGGTATCGATCGACCGACGGCGTGCGGGCGTTATCCTGACGCTGAGTTACAGCATTAGCTTTCCCCTTGTAGGACCCATCGACGGGGTCTGGCGTTTTGATGATGTGGTGGCGGATAGCCGCTCGGTGAGGAGGTCGCTCTGACTACACTGACACTCAAGCCTAAATTTACGGCGCTGCATCAATCGATAGGCTATGTCTTCGAGGACCACGCGCTCTTGATTCAGGCCCTGACGCATCGAAGTTTTGGTGCCACAAATAATGAACGTCTTGAGTTCATAGGGGATGGTTTAGTCAATGCCGTGGTTGCACAGCTCCTGTATAAAGCTTACCCGCACCTTGACGAGGGGAGCTTGTCTCGACTTCGTTCTCAGCTGGTATCCAAAGATGGACTGGCTCGGGTCGCGCAGCGCTTTGAGTTGGGACCACTTTTGCTACTCGGTACTGGTGAGCGTAAGAGTGGCGGTCGCCAGCGCAGCAGTATTTTGTCCGACACCGTTGAAGCCATTGCGGGGGCAATCCTCACAGAAGCAGGTTTTGGTAACGCCAGTCGCGTCGTTGGACAATGGTTTATTGATGATGTTCATCAACTTGATCTTGACGCCACACGCGACGCCAAGACGCAACTTCAGGAATGGCTTCAAGGGCGAAGTTTTTCACTGCCTTGTTACGAGGTGGTGTCAATAACCGGGGAGGATCACAGCCAGGTGTTTGAAGTCTCGTGCGTTTGTGAGGCGTCGAAGCATCGTGCCGTTGGCATTGCCTCAAGCCGCAAGAAGGCAGAGCAACAAGCGGCAAATAATTTATTGGAGATTCTGATTCATGAGTGATGCCGCTGACCCTAAGTGTGGATTCGTCGCACTGGTGGGGCGACCGAACGTAGGTAAGTCCACATTACTGAACTTCTTGCTTGAGCAGAAGCTCAGTATTACTTCGCGCAAACCCCAAACGACGCGGCAACAGGTGCTGGGTGTTAAGACCGTAGATGCTGACCAAATGATATTTGTTGACACGCCGGGCCTTCATCGTGATGAACCTAAGGCGATTAACAAAGCCATGAATCGATCGGCCACCTCCGCTATGGCAGACGTCGATCTGGTGCTGTTTCTCATCGACAGAGGGAAGTGGACGGAGGAGGACGCGTGGGTTTTGCAGAAACTGCGCACGGTCAAGGCACCGGTCGCGTTGATCGTCAATAAAATGGATTTAATGGATGACCCCAAGGCACTGCTGCCTGAAATGGAGAGCCTCCATGCGCTTCATGACTTTGCAGGAGTGTTCCCAATTTCGGCTCTGCGGCAAAAAAATCTCGACGTACTCGAGACATTTGTCCGACGAAATCTGCCAGAGGGACATCACCTATTTCCAGAGGGACAAATCACCAATCGAACGGAGCGATTTCTTGCGGCGGAGCTCATACGTGAAAAAATAATACGCCAGCTGGGTGACGAGCTGCCACACACAACGGCGGTCGAGATTGAGGGTTTTCAACCAGATGAGCGCGGCACGCAGCACATCAGTGCCATCATATTTGTGGAGCGAGACGGTCAAAAGCGCATTGTTATTGGAACCGGTGGATCGCGGCTCCGCTCTATTGGAACAGAAGCCCGGCGCGACATGGAAAAAGCCTTTGACAGTAAAGTGATGCTTAAACTCTGGGTGAAGGTAAAGTCGGGTTGGTCGGACGACGTGCGAGCATTGCAAAGCCTGGGGCTCGAAGGCGAGTCGTGACATCGTCCATGCAACCTGCGTGGGTTTTGAGCCGTCAGTCCTACCGAGACTCAAGTTTTTTGGTGCAATTTATTACCGCAAACGAAGGTCGACTCTCGGCCATTGTCAAAGGCGCGCATCGAAAGCAGAGAGGGGGAACCCTGGCGAGTCTGATGCAACCCTTCAGTCCTGTGCTTGTTAGTTTGGGTGGAAAATCTGAACTTCGTTATCTTAGGGGTGCTGAAAGCGCGGGGATCGCGATTTCCCTACCCGGTGAAAAGCTATTTACTGGACTGTATCTCAACGAGTTACTGACGCTGTTACTTCCAAAGTTTGATCCATCACCTACCGTTTTTGCCGCTTACGGCGCGTCTCTGGCACGAATAGCGGATGAAGACGATACTGAATTAATTCTCAGGCGTTTTGAACTCCTCTTATTTGACGAGTTGGGATATCAAATTCAGTGGCACTGTGACCACGATCAGAATCCCATTGATCCTGCCATAAACTACGTATTCCAAAGCGATAAAGGCTTTGTTAGACGGTCTGTGGATGCAACTGATCTCAGTGTATTAACGGGCCAAGAGTTACTGGTGCTGTATAGCTGGCAACAGTCTGAGCGAATGATTGATCCGCCGCTGAGGCACAAGCTGAAACTGGTGATGCGGCAGGCTATTGAGTACCGATTGGGTGGGCGAGCTTTAAGAGTTCGAGATGCGGTGAACCAATGGCGGCAGGTTGGGAACATAGAGGAGAGGTGACGTGATATTGGGTATTGGTGTGGATATTGTTTTATTGGCACGTGTTGAATCTGCCTACTCACGTTTTGGAGACCGTTTTTCAAAAAAGATACTTTCCGTACAGGAACTCTCGAGCGAGACTGTTGATGCGCGCGCATTGGCAAAACGGTTCGCGGTCAAGGAGGCTATTGCCAAGGCGCTGGGTACTGGGTTTAGAGGCGGCATAACAATGCCGTCCATAAGTATCGTCAAGACCGAGCTGAACGCGCCGAAAGCGATCCTGTCTGGCGCCGCCTTGGAGCGACTCGAGCGCTTGGGCGGTAGCGAGGTTTTGGTCTCTATCTCTGATGAAGTAGACTCCGTCATTGCATTTGCGATTGTGCAATAACGCAAAACGCTCGCTGTCCATTAGCCAGAACCCAGAACCCAGAACCCAGAACCCAGAACCCAGAACCCAGAACCCAGAACCCAGAACCCAGAACCCAGAACCCAGAACCCAGAACCCAGAACCCATGCATCCAGAAGACTACCCAACGATAGAGTCAACCATAGGACAAACCCCGTTAGTGCGTCTGCAACGTATGCTTGAGAATCCTCGGAGTGTGGTGCTCGCAAAGCTGGAAGGTAATAACCCCGCTGGGTCTGTTAAGGATCGTCCCGCCATGAGCATGATTCGAGAAGCGGAGGCTCAAGGGGTTATCCGCCCCGACGACACGATTATCGAAGCAACAAGTGGTAATACGGGTATTGCGCTGGCAATGGCCGCAGCAATTCGAGGATATCGCTTAAAGCTCATTATGCCCGAGCACATGAGCAGTGAGCGGAAACAAGCCATGGCCGCTTATGGCGCCGAACTCATCGAGGTAACTCAACATGAGGGCATGGAAGGGGCCCGGGATCTTGCGGAGCAAATGGCTGCCGAGGGCAAGGGGGTAGTGCTTGATCAGTTTGCAAACCCCGACAATCCGAAGGGACACATTCTCTCAACAGGACCGGAGATTTGGGAGCAAACCGCTGGCAGGGTGACGCACTTTGTGAGCTCCATGGGTACGACTGGAACCATAATGGGGGTCTCGAGCTACTTAAAAGAGAAAAATCCCGAGATTCAAATCGTCGGGCTGCAACCGGTTGACGGTTCACAGATTCCCGGTATACGACGATGGTCCGAGGCTTATCGCCCCAAAATTTTCAACGCCACAGCAGTTGATGAGGTTATTGACGTCTCTCAGGAACGCGCCGAAGTCACCATGAGGCGACTGGCGCGAGAGGAGGGTATTTTTGCCGGTGTGTCATCCGGAGCGTCGATCGCCACGGCCCTTGATATTGCAGAGGGAAATGATGGAGTGACCGTCGTTGCGATCGTCTGTGATCGTGGTGATCGCTATTTATCGACAGGGGTTTACGAGCAGTAAACTCAGAGGAATCAGACCGGATGTACGATATCAATGACCTTAAACGCGTTATGGAAAGGCTTCGGGACCCTCAGTACGGTTGCCCCTGGGACCTCGCTCAAACTTACCAGTCCATTGCGCCTTTTACACTGGAGGAGTGCCTTGAGCTGGTTGACGCGCTCGAGCAGGCTGACGTTGAACATGTTGAGGAGGAACTCGGCGACCTTCTATTCCAGGTTGTATTTTACGCCCAGCTTGGCCGAGAGGACGGTCAGTTCGATTTTGACAGCGTGGTCGCTGGCATTACAGAGAAACTTATCCGACGACATCCACACGTCTTTCACCAGGGGAAGCTTGAAGGTGTAGTCCGCGATAAGACGACTCTGGAGGACATCAAACGCAACTGGGAAAGCGCGAAGGCGACCGAGAGACTTGCCCGTGCCCAGCACAGTGTCATGGATGACGTCCCGTCCACACTCAGTGCTCTGGCTCGCGCCCAGAAACTTCAAAAACGCGCGAGCGGTGTGGGCTTTGATTTCGATACACTAAAGGCCATTTCACTCAAGCTCACTGAAGAGCTCGATGAGCTCTCGTGCGCAATCGAATTAGGTGTAACACAAGAGATCGAAAGTGAACTGGGCGACGTACTATTTACCGTCGTCAATATGGCGAGGCATTTGAAGGTGGATTCTGAGGCTGCGCTTCGCAAATCAAATAGACGTTTTGAGGCGCGGGTGAGGACGGCCGAAGGCGATGCACTCGCCGATGGGAGCCGATTGGGCGAGGAAAATATCCAGCGTCTTGACGCGCGTTGGCAAGAAGCAAAGCGTAAAGAGCGGTCGAGATAACTTGTAAGGTCTGCTCTCGGTGTGTATTTTCTCGCTCTTGGGCTGTGATACGGCCTGATATCAGCAAATAGGGACAACATGCGTATTATTCTTCTGGGTGCTCCAGGCGCCGGCAAAGGGACCCAAGCCGCCTTTTTGTGCGATCACTTCGGTATCCCTCAAATCAGTACCGGTGACATGCTTCGGGCTGCGGTAAAGGCAGGCACGGAGCTTGGGAAAAAAGCAAAGGTGATTATGGATGAAGGTGGCTTAGTCTCCGATGACATTATCATTGGGTTGGTGAAAGTTCGATTAGAGGAGCCTGACTGTGAAAATGGCTGTCTCCTTGACGGGTTTCCGAGAACCATCCCGCAAGCCGAAGCGATGGTCGAGGCGAACATCGATATTGATCAAGTCATAGAAATCGACGTTGACCACGAAGAAATAGTCTCCCGCATGAGTGGGCGTCGTGTGCATCCGGGCAGTGGGCGCATTTATCACATTGAGCACAACCCGCCAAAACAAGATGGACTCGATGACCTGACCGGTGAGCCCCTAATCCAGCGAAATGACGATGCTGAGGCGACAGTTCGTCATCGCCTTAGTGTTTACGAGAGTCAGACGCGGCCACTGGTTGGTTTTTACAGTGCACTTGAAGGTCCGCAGTACCATCGTATTCATGGCGTGGGTGCGGTCGACGCGGTGACTCAGAGTATTCGGGACGCGCTGGGCCAGTAGTAATTCGCACGCAAGGACACTAAGCTCTCAGCACATCCTCCAACAGGTCAGCGGTATGTCTGAGAACGACTTGATTCTTTATCATTACCCGGCATCCCCCTATGCTGAAAAAGTGCGCTTGCTTGCCAGCTGTCTCGACGTGCCGTGGCGCTCCGTGGAGGTTGCTATTCAGCCACCTAGAAATACACTTGCGCTGCTTGCTGGGGGTTATCGTCGGATACCCGTGATGCAGATCGGCGCTGATATATTTTGCGATACGGCGATTATCAGCGAAGAGATAATCGGTCGGTCTAAACAGACCCTAGCGGCCTGTAATGAAGCGTCGCAGGCATTGGCGCAGCGGGCAGAGACTGATGTTTTTTTTGCTGCAATTCGCCAAAATCCACCACTTAAAACGGCATTAGGTTTGGCATGGATGCTTGGATTAAAGGGGATGATGGCGTTTGCCAAGGACCGCGCATCGTTCTCTGCAGGCCATAAGCCTGCTGGGCAGAGTCCGGCTGCCGCAAAACGCGTTTTCCGAGAATTTCTAGATGATTTGGAGCGTCAGCTCATGGGTAAGCGCTATGTTAGTGGCGCGTCGCCTAGCCTCAGTGATTTCTGCTGTTATCACCCGATTTTTTTAGCCCAAGGTTTTAAAAGTATCAAACCACATCAGATACCTGAGACTGTTCGGTCCTGGATGACAAGGATGGACGCGCTCGGCTGGGGTGATTACGCTGATGTTGAAGCCTCAGACGCGCTCGAAATTGCGAAAGTGCAAGATCCTCGGTCGCTTCCGACGGTGGATATTGAGCACGAAGACGTGGGCGAGTGGGTCACTGTGACGCCCACAGATACTGGGCGTGTTCCGGTTACCGGAACGCTGGTGAGCTTAAGTACTGAGCGCATTATTATCGCAAGACGCTCGGAAGACGTGGGCCTGTGTCATATCCATTTTCCCCGACATGGCTTTACCTGCGAGCGTATCCGGTAGGAATCCCACATGAACGGAACAGCACTCATCACCGGCGCCTCCTCTGGGCTTGGATTGGAGTTCGCGCGTCAATTAGACGGCAGGGTCGATCATTTTATTTTAGTCGCGCGACGCGGGAAAAAGCTGCAAGCACTAGCGGCATCGCTCAGTACTTCATCGACTATTATTGAACAGGATCTGAGCTTGGCCGATTCTCCCGGAGCCCTTTGTGAGCGCATTGAGGCACTGGGACTCACGGTTGATGTGCTGATCAACAACGCGGGTATTGCGGGTCCCCATTTATTAAGTCTGACCGAATTTAGTGAGCAGCGCGCATTTGAGCAGTTGATGATGAAGACGGTCGCTGAACTCTGTAGTCGGCTCATCCCTCAAATGCAAAGCCGTGGCGTGGGATGGGTGGTTAACGTCGCCTCGGTCGCAGGACGTTTCCCCAGTTCTGACAGTGGAAATTACGGACCTGCTAAGGCCTATGTGATCGCACTCTCCGAGGAACTTAACCTGGCTGTTAGAGACGACGGTGTCAAGGTGACCGCCTTGTGCCCGGGGTTTACGCATACTGAGTTTCACGCTGTGGCTGGACTTATGGACGAAAAAATGACGTCACCGTCATGGATTTGGTACGACGCAACTACGGTGGTGCGTGAGGGGCTGACGGCGTGTGACAAAGGACAGTCCGTCATTATCTCGGGTCGCTTATATCGCTGGTTAGATCCTTTTTTACGGTCTCGCTTGTTGAGAGATACACTATTGCGCCTGGTGGGTCGTCGATAGGTTTAATCGAGTGTGTCAGCACTAGCCTAATGCGTGGATTTAATTCACAATTCGCGGCGAAATATAGATTTGATTAAGGGATAGGCAATGCCAGTAATAAAGTTCATTGAGTTTGATGGAACTGAGCACGAAGTGGATGCCGATGACGGCATGAGCATTATGGAAGTTGCAATGAAGTACGATATCCCTGGGATCGACGCCGATTGTGGCGGCGGTGCTGTCTGTGGGACCTGTCACTGCTTTGTTGAGGAGTCAGCAGGTCCGCTCCCAGCGGTTGATCCCCAGGAGGAGTCAATGCTGGGCCTTCGGCCCGATCGAGAGAGCAACTCACGTCTGAGCTGCCAGTTACAGGTGAGCGATAGCATGGGCAATATGATCGTCAAGCTCCCTGAATTCCAAATGTGAGCGACGGGGCACACATATGGCTGCAGGGGACAAGGGACATTTAGCTGACCCGCACACGACGCCGCTGAGCGAACTCGATGTTTCGGATCCGCGCCGTTTTGAACTCGACAGCTGGCAGCCACTTTTCGAGCGTCTGCGCCGTGAGTCGCCGATCCACTTTCAAGCTAAAAGTCCAGCGGGACCGTTCTGGTCGATCACGCGCTTTGAGGACATTGTCGCTGTTGAAAAAGACACTGAGACGTTTTCTTCAGAGCCTACGATTGCAATCATTGATCCGCCCGATGAGCGTCGAGCGCCCTCGTTTATCGCGATGGACCAGCCGCAGCACGATATACAAAGGCGCGCGGTACAGCCGGTGGTTGCACCGAAAAATCTTCTAGAATTTGAAGCGCTGATTCGAAAGCGCACGGGCGAGGCGCTTGATAGTCTTCCTGAGGGAGAGACCTTTGATTGGGTAGAGTTGGTGTCGCGTAATCTGACGACGCAGATGCTGGCCACGCTATTTGATTTTCCTTGGGACCTGCGTGAAAAGCTATCCGAGTGGTCAGACGCGATCACGTCAGACGAGCGAATGACGGCCGGGACCGGGTTGAGTCGTGAAGAACGGCTCTTAGTCATTGAGGAGTTTCTGGGCATCTTTACTCAGCTTTGGCACGAGCGAAAGGGGGATGACCAAGAATCCTTTGACTTGATACGACTGCTGCAGAGAGACCCGAATACGGCGAATATGGTGGATGATCCGTTGAACTACGCAGGCAATCTGATGTTGCTGATTGTCGGTGGTAATGACACTACGCGAAACTCGATGTCGGGTGGCGTCTTGTTTCTCAACGAATATCCCGAGCAGTTTGAAAAGGTGAGGTCAGACCGACGTCTAATCCCCTCAATGGTGTCGGAAATTATTCGCTTTCAAACCCCGCTGCCCCACATGCGTCGAACAGTGACCCGCGACACTCAGTTCAAGGGGCATACGATGAAAAAGGGCGATAAGGTCGTATTGTGGTATTGCTCTGCAAACCGCGATGCGACAGTAATTACCAATCCCGACACCTTTCTCGTGGATCGTGACTCGGTCCGAAACCATGCCTCTTTCGGGTTTGGTATCCACCGGTGTATGGGCAATCGTTTAGCAGAAATGCAGTTGCGCATCGTTTGGGAGGAGGCGCTCGACCGCTTTAAGCACATAACGCTCATGGGTCCGCCGACCCGAATCTGTAACAATTTTGTGCGTGGTTACTCCCACATGCCGGTGCAAGTTACTCGAGTTTGAGTGATTGCGGGAGCCTTTCTCGGTGACAAACCTAAGCGCAGGTAATGATAACCAGTCGGACGCCGATCGGGCGTCAGTCACAGAGCGTCGGCTCAATTTCGCGCCAAGGACGGCGTTGGGTATTGACGGGTGTCGAAGTGGCTGGGTGATGGCCTTCCGGGTCGACGGCGAAATTCAATTTGAGACGCGGGCGGATTTGCCGTCCGTGAATGATGCTTTGACATCAGATGCGAGCGTAATGATCGACATGCCGATTGGCTTGTTGCGCGACGGTGGGACTCGACACTGTGACGCTCTTGCACGAGCGCAATTGCGCCCGTACCGGTCTTCGAGCGTATTTGGAGTGCCAGCGCGGGAGGTCGCACGCTGCACCGACTATGCTGAGGCGAACGCGTTATCCAGAACACTCTCGGGTAAAGGCTTGAGCAAGCAATCTTTTTACTTGTTCCCAAAAATAAGAGAATTGGACAGCTGGCTTGGACAGCCCAAGCGAAAAGGGGTCTGGCGCGAGTGCCATCCCGAGGTGGCCTTCGCATGCTTGAACGGTGGTATTGCCCTGAAGGCGAGTAAGAAGACCGAGGAGGGTCGTGCTGCGCGTCTATTACTGCTGCACGAGCTCGGAAATGTCGAAAGCGCGCTATCACAAGGGCTTGCGACTTATCCTAGAAAAGAGGTTCTACCAGACGACTTTATTGATGCGCTCGTTTGTCTGCTGACCGCAGAACGCGCACCCGATAGGCGCATTGTGCTTCCGCAGAATGGACCTTCAGATGACAACGGACTGCGGATGGAGATTGTCGCGCCTCATTTTTAGTCCGCCGATTGCCGACTCAAGGCGCGCTCTGCGGACCACGTATGAGGACTCCCGGTGTCGCCCCAAGATAGCGTCCATTGTCGAACGTTTGCACACCGGACTTAAAGGTCGCTCGGTATCCTGAAGACGACTGCAGCAAACGCTTCCCACCTGCGGGCAAATCATTGGCGACCCACGGCTTGCTCATAGCAATATTTTCGAGCTCGATAATATTAATATCTGCGAGGTAGCCACGCGCCAGTACGCCGCGATCATGAAGTCCATAAACCTTCGCAGTATCAGCGCATTGGCGTTTTATAGCGTCACTCAAACTCAGCCTAAATCCGTCACGATCGCGAACCCAATGTTGCAACATGAATGTTGGTGACGCTGCATCACAAATCGTCCCGCAATGCGCACCACCGTCAGAGAGGGAGTTAATGCAGTCGTCAGACTGAAGAATAGGCTCAAGGAACTTCAAATCACCATCGGCATAGTTGAGAAGCGGAAAGTAAATCAGACCTGTTCCATTGTTACTGGTCATCAAGTCGTAGGCATATTCAGCGCCTGAAGCGCCATCTACTGCCGCCAAATGTGCAATGGATTGCTCTTTTGTCGGTTCGTAATTGAAGTCATCCGTCAGTGCATACTGCATCTCGAATCCTTCAGCCATGAGTTGGCCCAGAAACTGAAGATCACTTTCGGGATAAACAGATGTTTCGCTCAGAAGCTTGTTTTTAAACGCGGGATCGGCCAATTTTGCGACTTGATCGGCCTCGTTAAGTGCGGCGACCTCTGCCCAGCTAGGCTTAAACGAAAAGGGGTTAAATGACGTACGCCATCCCAAAATCAAGCCTGTGCCGCGCATCGCAATCTGAGCGAGTATATTGGCGCCTTGGGCGTTTTGACTGCGCATTTTTGCCAGCTGATCATCGAGGTTCATCGCTTTCACGGGTGATTGCAGCGCAGTGAATGTGACCGGGAGACCTGTTTCTCTGCTCATGTCACCCATCCAATCAAACTCGTTCCACTCTGGGACGAGATCACTGGACATCTCGAAAACGCCATGACCCGCCTTCGCCATGCCACGAGCAATGCCGATCAGTTCTTCAGGATCAGCGGTTGTGCCCGGGACCAATTCGCCCTCTATAGATTTGTGCAGAACGGTCCTCGATGTTGAGAATCCCAGTGCGCCAGCCCGCAGTCCTTCTTCAACGATACAGGCCATAGCATCGATGTCGGAACCGGTAGGTGCCTCGTTGCCCGCGCCTCGATCACCCATAACATAAGCTCTAACCGCTCCGTGAGGGACTTGGGTCGCCACATCGATGGCACGCGGCAATTCTTCGAGTGCATCGAGGTACTCAGGGAAGCTCTCCCAGTTCCAGCTCATACCCTCAGAGAGTGCGGAGCCCGGAATGTCCTCAACGCCTTCCATAAGACCAATGAGCCAGTCGTGTCGATCGGGCGCGGCGGGCGCGAAGCCCACACCACAATTTCCCATGACGACGGTCGTGACCCCATGCCATGAGGATGGGGCCATCTCCGGATCCCAAGTCGCCTGTCCATCGTAGTGAGTGTGGATATCGACAAAGCCCGGCGCGACGTAGCAACCCGTTGCATCGACAACCGATTTGGCATCGCCGAGGTCATGTCCGACGGCTGCAATATGATGGCCTATAACGGCGACATCTCCGATAAAAGGTTCGGCACCTAAACCATCAACGACGGTGCCGCCCTTTATAATTAGATCGTAGGTCATAGACCGTCCCTGTATTGGCGAATACGCAACGTTATTTCTGCCCAAAGCCGGGCGTGCTGTCAACCCGGATCCGCGCCCTTAACTGCGCGCGCTGAATCGATGGGTGACGCAAGACGCCTGCGTATTAGGCTATCCCGCCTAAGCATTGAGTTCTCGTGCGTTCGATCGTAACGTGACAGTTAAATACTAACGATAGACCGGCGTCTTATGAACTTTGATATTCCAGAAGATATCCAACACTTTCTAGGGGAAGTCGATGCGTTTATTGAAGAACACATAAAACCCTTGGAAGGGGCCGACGACAATATCCGATTCTTTGATCATCGGCGTGAAGATGCGCGAACCGACTGGGACCGACAAGGGCTCCCCAATAAGGACTGGGAGGCATTATTGGCGGTTGCAAAGCAACGCGCGATCGCCGCAGGAATTTTCAGCTATCCCTTTCCAAAGGAGCACGGAGGCAGGAACGGCAGCAACCTTGGCATGGCCATTATCAGAGAACATCTCGCGGCTAAGGGACTTGGTTTGCACAACGATTTGCAAAACGAGCACTCGGTCGTGGGCAACAATATAGGACTGTTGCTGATGCTCGAGTACGGGACGCCTGAACAGCAGGCCGCATGGTTACCCGGGCTTAAGACAGCGACACAAGGCTTTGCTTTCGGTATCACTGAGCCGGACCACGGGTCTGATGCAACGCATATGGAGACGGTTGCCACACGCGATGGTGACGATTGGATTATCAATGGCGTCAAAACGTGGAATACGGGCGTTCACACAGCGCACAGCGATATGGTTATGGCCCGAACCTCGGGTGATGCTGGTGATGCCTTGGGCATCACTGCCTTTTTGGTGCCGATGGACTCACCGGGTGTGGATATCGAGGAGTATCTCTGGACTTTCAACATGCCGTCAGACCATGCGCGGGTTCGATTCACAAACGTACGTGTGCCCGATGCGGCAATTTTCGCAGGCGCGGGTCGGGGCCTGCAGGTGGTACAGCACTTTTTCAATGAAAACCGGATTCGACAAGCGGCGTCGAGTTTAGGCGCCGCGCAGTATTGTGTGAACGAGGCCGTTGAGTACGCTAAATATCGAAAACCGTTTGGTAAAGCCCTGGCGACGAACCAGGCTATACAATTTCCGTTGGTCGATCTTCAGGCGCGGTGCGAGATGCTCAGAGCGCTTATTCATAAAACAGCGTGGCTCATGGATCGGGACGGTGCGTTTTCCGTCTCAGATAAGGTGTCTATGTGTAACTATCAAGCCAATCAGTTGTGCTGTGAGGCGGCGGATACTGCGATGCAAGTGCACGGTGGATTGGGTTATTCAAGGTACAAACCATTTGAACATATCTACCGACATCATCGGCGTTATCGTATTACCGAGGGTGCCGATGAGATTCAAAAGCGCCGTATCGCCGGCTACATGTTTGGGTTTATGAGCCAACAAAAACCGAAGGGTGTCAGTTAATGGCGGTAGACCCGCAATTTGAAGAGCGCCTCAGTCAGTTTATTGATCAGCAGTTTCCTGGGTCCAGCGTTGGGGGTGTGGATCAACTGACGGCAGGTGCTTCTCAGCAGACCTTTCGAGTGCGTACCCGCTCGCGCGACGGTGTCCAGCGCGACTATGCCTTGCGACGCGCGCAACCGGGACTTGTGGCGGGTTCTCAAGGTCAGTTGAGCACGAGTGCTGAGGTGGCTCTTTTGCGACTTGCTCAATCAGCCGGCGTTCCCGTACCTAATGTGATTTGTGAACTCGAGCCAAGGCACGATCTGGGTGAGGGCTACCTTATGGAATGGCTCGAGGGTGAAACCTTGGGGCACCGGATTGTAAAATTGCCTGAGCTTGCGGAGATGAGAGCAACGCTGGCTTACGAATGTGGGCAGACATTGGCTAAGATCCATGCGTTACCTGTTCCTCATTCCTTGAGACGGGTGCTCCACTGTGTTTCGCCTGAAGTGTTGGTGCGCGAGACATGGGACGCCTATATCGCGCTCAATACACCGCAGCCCATGATCGACTTTACCGCGCAATGGTTGTTGAGCCACCTACCGACAACCGTTACGCAATGCTTGGTGCACGGAGACTTCCGCAACGGTAATCTGATGGTCTCAAAGACCGGTATTCGCGCGGTTCTCGATTGGGAGCTGTGCCACATGGGTGATCCGATGCGTGATCTTGGGTGGCTTTGTGTGAACTCATGGCGGTTCGGTCAGCGAGACCTTGCTGTCGGTGGTTTTGGAGCATCCAGTGACTTGGTGTTGGGTTATGAGTCTGTCTCGGGCGTATCTGTCGACACCGCATCATTATTGTTCTGGGAGGTATTTGGGTCTTTCTGGTGGTCGATAACGACGCTTGGAATGGCGAATACGTGGCGGACCGGGGAGACGCCTTCTGTTGAACGGCCGGTCATTGGTCGGCGAAGCTCTGAGGCGCAAATGGACTGCGCGCGTTTGTTGATTCCAGGGTCTTTTGAGACGCTACAACAGAGTGGGAGTGACGCGAATCTGCCCCAAACGCAGGAATTAATTGGCGCGGTCAGAGGGCATCTGCTGGACGGGGTTGCACCTGTATTTCAGGGTGCCGATAAGTTTTTAATTCGTGTGGCCGTCAACGCACTTGCTATTGCGGAGCGCGAGCTGGCGCTCGGGCCTGACCTGATTTCGGCGGAGCACTTCCGGTTAAAGGGGTTGTTTGGGGAAGGGGACTTAGACGCACTCCGTTGGCGTTTGGTAGAAATGCTCCGATCGGGTACCCACTTGCCTGATGACGCTTTAACCGATCACCTACGAAACACGGTGGCCGGGCAGCTGCAGATCGATCAGCCTAATTATTCCGCATTAACTCGATAACCGACACAGACGAATAGAGTTTTATTGCTGGCTGACCTAGACTTACGGCTTGCCGTTGTAGCTCAGTTGGAAGAGCGTTTGCCTCCTAAGCGAAAGGTCGCAGGTTCGATCCCTGCCAGCGGCGCCATATCGTAATATCACCGTGCGACGAGCAAGACCTGGGCGGTGACCTAGGTTGACGAATCAATGAGTCGGTGTCACTGCCTTAGTCGAGCCATGACGTGTCCAAGCGCAACGTAAGATTTAATTCAGGAAAATTATCGCGACGCTCAAAAACAGCGGGTAGGGCTGTTCCTTCGGTGGCGGACAGCTTTAGCGCGACCGTGCGTGATGTCAGCAGCGACGGCAAAGGCATTATTGAGGCACCGGATGGTCAGGTTTTATTCGTCGCAGGTGTGTGGCCAGGCGAAGTACTTCAGCTCACCAGGAAACGCACTGGCCGTGACGTCACTGTTCGCGTAGATGAGATTTTAGAGGCTTCACCAAGCCGGATCCTACCGCGGTGCGCATCACACAGCGCTGGTGTCTGCGGGGGCTGCCCGTGGATGTTTGTGGATTACGACGCGCAAGTTGAACAAAAGCATCGTCGCCTTGAACGCAGCTTGCTGCGGCTTGGACACGTTGAAGCAAAACGCGATTTTGCAATTGCCCCGAGGCCCTTTGAATATCGAAATCGCGCTCAATTTAAATCAGACGGCAAGGCCCTTGGATATGTGGCTCGGGAGACTCATGATATTGCCGACATCGCCGAGTGTCCCATTTTAACGCCCATCAACAATCGCAAGCTTCGCGCATTGCGGACAGCACTACCGAATTCGGCATGGACGCCGAGTAAGAAGCGACAGTGGACAACGATCGACATTGATGACGAGCGTGAGCGCGTTATGATCGATCAGCGACAACCCTTTCGGCAGGGAAACTCGGATCAAAATACGTTTATTATCAATTGGTTAAAGGATTGTATTTCCGAGTTAGATGAAGTCGATTCTATCGTCGAATTATTCTGTGGTTCGGGTAATTTCACCAAGGTTCTTGCCGAGACTTCCGCGTCTCATATTGTCGCCGTAGAGGGCGACGATGCCTCTATTGCCCAATTGACAGCGCAAGGCCTTAGGGGCGTGACAGGGATTCGAGCGAATCTTTTTTCTGAGTCCGACATACGTACCTTAGTGCCTAATGTTAACGGCCGTCTGGGTGTGGTGTTGGATCCTCCCCGCGAAGGATTAAAGGAGCGAGCGGCGTTGACGACGCTGTTCTCCAATGCCCGCTGGGTCGTCTACATCGCTTGTGATTTGGCTACCTGGGAGCGCGATTGTGGGTTTTTATCGGAGTGCGGTTTGTCGCCTCAAGAGGCGCGTGGGTTAGACATGTTTCCCCAAACACCCCACATGGAAATTCTGTCAGTCTTTACGCGCGCCTAAGCGTGCGATCCAAAAGGAATTCGCGTACGCCCTTGAAATCCCCACGGTAAATGACTTCGCGCTGCTTAGATTTCAGCTGATAGTCGTACATGGGGTCGTAGTAGTCTCTTAACAGTATTTCGATCCATTCCTTGTGCGGCTCAGGGTCGCCTGAGTCGTGCGCGGTTAAGGCCTGTTCTAGGACCTCGGACAATTGTTCGAAGCGCGGATTGCCCAAGCGTTTTCTGATGTTGCTCAGACTGGCTCGCAGCGATTCGGAAAAGGCAATAAATGCCAGATCTTTTGATCCTGTCTCTTTCAGGTGTTCCTCATAGTTACTCAGAATATAGTTTTCCCAAGAATGGTGCACACGCTCGAGAAGTGTCGCCTCAACAACAACAAGCGGTGACTCTCGCATCTTCGCTTGTAGGTTTAATGGCAGCGCACAACGACCGATCAGACGACTTTCGTCCTCCAAAGCAATGGTTTTTTGCTCGTTATGGTGGAGTTTTAAGAGCGCAAGAGAGATCTGGTTTTCAAAGTTGATTTGCGTGGGCTGAGGTACTATTCGCCGGCCAAACGCGCTACCCCTGTGGTGAGCCAGTCCCTCTAGATCGATACAGGGGAGGCGAGATCCGTCGTCTGAGGTGACTAAAATCGATGTTTTAGCAGATCCGGTTTTCCCGCCTAAAACTACGGCCTGTGTGTGCTTAAGTTGCGTGTCGAACGTGTCGATCAGAAAACGTCGAAGTGCTTTATACCCGCCGTCAATGATCGGTACCTTAACATCGACTTCTGCAAGCCAAGACTGGGCGGTTTGCGATCGAAGCCCTCCGCGCAAGCAATAGAGCACGGAGTCCGGATCTCGTATTGTGGCAGCAACCCATAGCGCGATGCGGGCTTCCTTGGACTTACCCGAGACAAGTTCATGGCCCAGAGCGATGGCGGCGACCTCGCCGTGCTGTGCGTAACATGTTCCAACGCGCGCGCGCTCATCGTCGGTCATCAATGGAAGATTGACCGCTGAGGGAAAGCTGCCCCGTGAAAATTCGATGGGCGCCCTCATGTCGATCAGTTGGCGGCCGCTGATCAAAAGCGATGCGAACTGGGCCTGAGTAATCCGGTCCGTCGTATGATTATTCATGCAACGTTAATACTGAATCGACACCTGACTGCCTGCAGAGACGGCCTATCGGCTCACAAGGGAGACCCATTTCACGCAATACTGTGGTCACTGCATCGACCGACTCTGGTCGAACGGATACTAGAAGCCCACCGCTGGTTTGGGGGTCACATAAAATCGCTTTTTGATGATCATCAAGTTTGGGTAAGTGTTGCTTCACCGATGCATAGTTCCGATGTGTCCCCCCGGGGACGCAGTCCTGATCGATGTAGCCCTCAAGGTTGGGAAGCCTTGGAATTCGCGAGTAACTCAGTTCTGCATCGAGCTCACTGGCGCTCATAATTTCTACGAGATGACCTGCAAGGCCAAATCCCGTTACATCGGTCAATGCCGTAACCCCACTTATTTCTGCAAGTACAGGGCCGACCTTGTTAAGCATGCGCATGGTCCCACTGGCTCTTTCGAGATCATCCGACCGCGCTGCATTCCGCTTGACTGCGGTACTGACGATACCGACGCCTAATGGCTTTGTTAAAAACAACTGATCGTCCGCTTGAGCAGTGTCATTTCGTTTGAGATTTTTTATGTCGACCAGCCCAGACACTGCAAGTCCAAAAATGGGCTCTGAGATATCGATGCTGTGTCCTCCGGCCAGCGCAATACCTGCTTGCGCACACGTTGCTCGTGCGCCGGTTAAGACAAGGCTTGCTACCTCTGGCGCGAGCGTGTCAACGGGCCAGCCCAATATTGCAATGGCTACCGTGGGGGTGCCACCCATGGCATAAATATCGCTTATCGCATTAGTGGCAGCAATCTGGCCAAACTCAAACGGGTCATCAACGATCGGCGTAAAAAAGTCGGTGGTGCTCAACAATGCCCGCCCGCCGCCAATATCAACAGCCGCGGCGTCGTCTCGACTGCTGTTTCCTACCAAAAGCTGTGTGGAATGATCGGGTGATGCACCCACTTCGACCGGTGATAAAATTCGTTTGAGTATTTCCGGCGACAGTTTGCAGCCACAGCCCGCTGCCGGGCTAAATTGTGTGAGTCGGACGTCAGTTGTTGTCATGTGAAGCGCGTTCTACCTCCAGTTGGCAAGCTTTCTTGGTTTCGATTGAAAATAAAGGCCGGTGGCCTCATGCTCGCAAGGATGTTCAGTTGTATCTCTCGAAACTCTCGCACAGTCCGCGCGTCTTGTCTGCTGTCTCTGGGTGCTTTGTTGTCTTCTTTGGCGTATGCCGAGGTTGATAGTGACCGTGCAGCAGATCGACTGAAGTTTGAGCTGGCCGTCACTGAGTTACGCTCGGGCGCCGGTCCGCGTTATGAGCGGCTGCGGGCCGAGCTCACTGAATACCCCCTGGCGCTTTATCTTGACGCGTTAGTGATCGAAGGCGATTTACACCACACCAAGCCCGACGTTGTTAAAGCGTTTTTGGCGCGTACGGCCGACTCTCCCGTTGCCCTGAGAACATTGCGCAGTTTTGTCCGTCACAAAGTTAAAGACCGGCAATGGAAAACAGTGATTGAGGTGACTCACGACACGGACTTGACCACTGAGCTAGGCTGTCACAGGGCGCACGCGCTACTGATGACGCAACAGATCGAGCCGGCGACGGCCTTATTAACCGGTCTTTGGGCTGTGGGCAAGTCTCAAATAAAAGCCTGTGATCCGGTGTTTAAGGCGTGGTATCGACACTCGGGTCCGTCAGATGACGTGATTTGGCAACGTGCGCTTCGCGCTGCAGATGCCCGTAATACGACGCTACTTCGCTACCTGAGAAAGTTTGCGTCAGCGACGCTTTTGGTGAGCCTGCAGGATCTGAGCGAGATTTATGCGCGACCGGATCGCGTGACTCAGAAAACACGCGGGTCAACGCGACGGCAGCGCGATATTGCCGTGATGGGAGTGACGCGTTTAGCGCGTATTAATCCCGGTCGAGCGCTCGCAGCCAAGCAGGCCTTGGCAGCACGCTTTGAATTCACGGCTGAGCAGACGGCTCAAATGCACAGTTTGATCACGCGACACAGCCTTTTCGCCCAAAGTGCAGCGCCGCAGTCCTGGATTACCGATCGACTCGTGGAACTGAAGAACGACGAGTTGACCGAGATTTACCTGCGGTCAACCCTAAGAACAGCCGACTGGACGTCGTTCCGCCAGGCCTACGAGTGGCTCTCGCCCAACAAGCGACTGAGCGATGAGTGGCAGTATTGGCGTGTGATTGCGGCTGCACCCGGTGAAGCCGAGCAGTCTGAATTAATACTGAAAAATTTATCCAAGGGACGGGGCTTTCACGCCTATCTTGCGGCCGATATTTTAGGTGTATCTCCCACACTCGGACGTCAGACACCCGCACTTATTTCAGACTCGCGGGTGGGCCGAGAGGTCGCCGAGCGCGTTCAAGAGCTGAAAGCCTTGGGTCGAGAGTGGGAAGCAAATACCGAGTTTAGATCTGCATTGGATGATCCTGGCGCGGCGCTGATTCTTGCCGAACTGGCGAATTCACAAGGCTGGCACACGATGGCAATAGAAGCCGCGGCTGCAGCACAGGCCTGGCATCGAGTGGATTTGAGATTCCCTGTGATCTACAAGTCAGAATTTGAGAATGCCGCTGACGAGTCGGGGCTCGAATTTGAGCAGCTCTTGGCCGTTGCAAGGCGCGAGAGTGCCCTCGCACCGAGTGCAGTGTCCGAAGTCGGTGCGAGGGGGCTCATGCAACTGCTACCAAGTACTGCCCGGCTCACTGCGCGCAAACACAACTACCGCTACAGTCGCAGTCGATTAATGCGCCCCGGCTATAATGTGGCGGTGGGTGCTCTGTACTACGCGGATCTAATAGCACGGTACGACGGGAACCGTGTCCTTGCGCTCGCCGCCTACAATGCAGGCCCCAATCGCGTTAGACGCTGGACGCAGGGAACAATGAGTCTCCCTAGATGGGTCGATACCATACCGTTTAAAGAAACACGCGAGTATGTTCGAGCCGTACTGGCGTATAACGTGATATACCGACTTTCTGCTCAAAAAGAGGCGCGAATGCTTACTGACAAAGAGCGTAGTCATCGTTATTAACCACAACATTTAATTACCCAACTAGGAAAATCGTATGAAAAGTCTCCAAATGCAGTCTTGTGTTCACGATGAGGGCACCATTGAGTGTGCGCTATTTGACATCGATGTGCCCGCGCCTTCAGAAAAGGAGGTGATGGTGAAGATCGAAGCCTCACCGATAAATCCGTCGGACCTCGGACTGATGTTTGGCGCGGCTGATATCGATTCAATTCGGGCCTCTGAGCGCAACGGTCATCCGTCGATTATTCTGGATGTACCGCCCCCTGCAATGCGCGCCATGGCAACACGAATCAATGAGTGGCTGCCCGTGGGCAATGAGGCGTGCGGCACGGTCGTTGAGGCGGGAGCAAGTCCCGAAGCTCAAGCGTTGCTGGGAAAGCGCGTGGCCCTGTTTGGCGGTGAGATGTACTCAAATTATCGCACCATTTCCGTATTTCAATGCATTCCATTGGCGGAGGACACAACACCAGAAGAGGGCGCTTCTTGTTTTGTGAATCCTATGACAGCACTTGGATTTGTCGAAACCATGAAGATGGAAGGACACAAGGCAATCGTTCACACGGCGGCGGCGTCAAACCTAGGGCAAATGCTCAATCGTATTTGCCTAGACGATGGGGTGCCACTGGTAAATGTCGTTCGAAATGAAGAGCAAGTTGCTTTGTTGAAAGGGCAGGGAGCCGCGCACGTCGTGAACAGTTCTGATGACGATTTTGCAGAGCAGTTGGCGGCCGCAGTGAATGCAACAGGTGCAACCCTTGCTTTCGATGCTATCGGCGGTGGAAAGCTGGGCAACGCTATTCTTATGGCGATGGAGGCCGGCGCGGTTGAGCGTATGACCGAGTGGTCTCGCTACGGGTCGAACGAATATAAGCAGCTTTACATATACGGCGCACTGGACCTCGCGCCGACAACATTAAATCGAGGCTACGGATTCTCTTGGGGCATCGGTGGCTGGTTATTGACGCCGTTTATGATGAAAGCGGGCGGCGAAGTTGTTCGGCAAATGCAGGCGAAAGTTGTTGCTGAGCTTACAACGACCTTTGCCAGCCATTATTCTGATCGAGTTAGTTTGGCTGAGTCGCTGACACCTCAAATCGGTTCGCGCTACGGCGTCCGCCGAACGGGTCAGAAGACGCTCATTACCCTCTGATATTTATCCTCCTGCCAGTTTGCAGGTATACCCAAGGCCTTCCAGCGCGGTTTTACAGACGCTGCGCTGGTCGCCTTGGATTTCTATGTTGTGGTCTTTGACAGCACCGCCGACGCCACATTTCTGCTTGAGCCCTTTGGCAATACTTTTCAGCTCTTTGGGTGCAACACTCAGGCCCTCGATTACCGTGACCGCCTTTCCGCCGCGACCTTTCGTTTCACGCTTGATTCGAACGATGCCGTCTCCCTGGTGCGTTGGCCTATCTACCCCACAAACGCAACTGGCCACGCCTCGAAGACACTGTGGACAAAGGCGTCCTTGCTCGGTGCTGTAAACCGATCTTGTTTTTTGTTTTGAATTCATTCGATCGCGTCGTCCATTAATGCCTAGCTCGAGTAGTCTAACAGTTGGTATGGTAAGGATTAATGTGTGTTTTTAAACCCGGAGTCGAGTGTAGAAGTGAGTGAGACGAGCGTGAAATCAGAAACAGCCGAACTCGAGACAAAAATCGCATTTTTGGAGGTCGCTAACGATGAACTTGAGTCCGCATTACTGATGCAACATAAACGACTGGAGTCTATGGAGGCTGCTGTGGGTGAGTTACGTCTCCGGCTCAAGGAGCAAGCGACTCTGATTGAGGGCTTGGGTGATACTGAAAGTGACTCGCCCCCGCCACATTACTGATCTGTCATTTCGAACAAGGACCGGCGTTTTTATGACATTAAAACAATTGTTGACCGCATTTTTGGGCGTCCTGCTGGTCGCAGGACTCAC
>Ga0209251_1000294_pt1 | contig 45820 bp, 41 predicted proteins | sample SaaInlV_100m_DNA_6_FD_184665 | JGI IMG/M metagenome (GOLD analysis project Ga0209251, IMG submission 184665) | Marine microbial communities from expanding oxygen minimum zones in the Saanich Inlet - Saanich Inlet SI073_LV_10m_DNA (SPAdes) (version 2) | ecosystem: Environmental > Aquatic > Marine... | reverse complement strand
TCGGTCAAACCAACAGTAGACAGCCCGGAAGTCAATTCCGCCATTGCAGCTGTGACCAATTCTCTGGCCCCTAAATTAAGACCTAAAGCGCTGGAGCAAAGCAATTCTCAAGTCGCGAGCAAGCAGAAACCTAAACCCAAACCAGCGAGCTTGGCATCAAATGCAAGCGTGGCCCAGAAAGCCACGCTGGTGAAGGCACTCAACCTGCGAAAAGTCAATCTGATCGGTGTCTACGGAACATCCTCCAGCCGACGGGCGCTGATACGTCTGTCCAACGGACGCTACAAAAAGGTTGAGGTCGGGGACCGGATCGATGGTGGCAAAGTGGCCGCGATTGGCAAAGAGCAGCTTCGCTATACAAAAAGTGGTCGCAATATCGTCCTGAGAATGCCCAAAAGCTAGCTCAATAGAGTTTGACAAGCAAAATCTGCGCCTCCATGTGAAAGCCGGTCAAGCTGACCGACCTGACAATGACTGGCGTGCGCGGCGCGTTTCTATGCGACATCCGCGCGCTCGATCGATTCAAACAGCGCCTGAAAATTACCTTCACCAAAGCCCTCATCCCCCTTGCGTTGAATGAATTCGAAAAAGATTGGCCCCACCATGGTTCGGGAAAACACCTGCAGCAGTATTTTGGTTGTGCCACCGTTCACCACACCTTCGCCATCAATCAATATACCATGCGCCCGCATCCTATCTAATGGCTCATTATGGCGCGTGACCCGCGCGTGGCTGAGATCATAATAGGTTTTATTTGGGCGGGGCATGAATTGCACCCCGTTGGCCGCAATCTGATCAGTCGCCCCGTAAATATCGTTTGTGCCCACAGCAATATGCTGAATACCCTCGCCGTTATAGCGTTTAAGATAATCGACAATCTGACCCGTCTCGCCACGATCCTCGTTGATAGGAATTCGAATGCGACCGCAGGGAGAAGTCAGCGCCCGACTGATAAGACCAGTAAATTTACCATCAATCTTAAAAAATCCGATTTCGCGGAAATTGAACAAGTCAGCATAAAACTGCGACCAACGGTCCATATTCCCCTTAAACACATTATGCGTCAAATGGTCGAGGTAATGAAACCCAACCCCCTGCGGCATATCAGGGCGCAAACGATCAAACTCTTTTGCAAGCGGATCATTTTCTCCGTCAAAAGTGACAAAATATAAAAGCGAGCCGCCAATCCCCTTTATTGCCGGCAGATTAAAGCTACGGTCTGCGGCAATATAGGGTTCAGCACCCTGCGCAACCGCATGCGCAAAAGCCCGCTGCGCATCAACCACTCGCCACCCCATGGCGGGCGCGCAAGGTCCGTGAACAGCACCAAACCGGGCGGCAAACCCGTCCGGCTCAGAATTCAACACATAAGTGATATCGCCCTGCTGCCAAAGCTCAATCGCTTTTGTTTTATGGACTGCTGTTTTCTCATATCCCATATTAGTAAAAACCGACCGCAGATGGTCCGGATTGGGGTCCATAAATTCAACGAAAGCAAACCCATCGGTACCGGCAGGATTGTCTTTTGTAATTTTCGATCGGGGTGCATTATGCGGAAACGGTCCCATGGCGGGCCTCCTTTTAGTTTTATAATGCCAGAATACCTCGGATTTAATGCGGTTTTTGCGCATATTTCACTGTAAAATCCAAAAATTATGCGCGATGATCGGATAATATTTTCAAAAAAGCGATTATTCATGTATTCTCTCGACGACATCGATATGCGCCTGCTGGCTGCAGTTCAAAACGACGCCCAACTGACATCAGATCAACTTGGTGAGATCCTTGGTCTGTCGGCCAGCCAAGCCGGTCGACGGCGGCATAAGCTTGACACCGCGGGCTATATTACCGGCTATACAGCCCGGCTTGATCCAGCCCGGCTTGGCCTGTCCATTCAGGCCTTTGTACAGGTTCATCTCAATCGACACTCAGCCGAGCACAGCAAAGCCCTCGCCCATTTGATTGCCCGCCAGCCGGAAATTGTCAGCGCCTGGACCCTAACCGGAGAAGCCGATTATCTGCTTAGGGTCTATTGCGCCACTTTGGACGACTTGAACCGATTGATACAGGAAACGCTTTTGACCCATCCCACCGTGGCGCGGGTCCACAGCCAGATCGTGATGAACCAGACCAAAGATGACGCTCCTTTACCTATGGCAGCCGACTGATGGCAGAAATTTTATTTCAAATCCTGATCTATCTGGGAGCGGCGGTGATTGCCGTACCGTTGGCCGCCCGGTTGGGGCTTGGCTCAGTGCTCGGCTATCTTGCAGCCGGCATTGCCATAGGCCCAATTCTCGGATTGGTCGGAAGCGAGACTAAAGACGTCCAGCATGTGGCCGAATTCGGTATTGTTATGATGCTGTTCCTGATCGGTCTCAGTCTTGACCCGCGGGCCCTTTGGGATATGCGCCACCGGTTACTTGGACTGGGGGGGCTGCAATTGGTGCTGACCACCGTCGGGGTCATGCTGGGTGCCATCGCCTTGGGATATCCCGCAGCCACCGGATTGGTCATCGGGCTGATCCTTGCACTATCCTCGACCGCAATTGTGCTACAAACGCTGTCCGAACGCGGCTTGATCAAAAGCCGTGGTGGGCGCTCTATCTTTGCCGTCTTATTGACCCAAGATATTGCCGTCATCCCAATTCTGGCGCTGCTGCCGCTTTTGACTGTCCAGCAGCAGCTTTTTCTACACGGCGAATCCCCCGATATACTGCAAGAGCCGACGGCAATCACACCGCACGGCCAAAGCGTTGAAAACGGGTTGGGCCTGACGGTGCTGGACGGGTTACCCGGATGGGGCGTAACACTGGCAACGCTGAGCATCGTGGCGGCGATTATCCTCGCAGGTGTCTATTTTATCCGGCCGATTTTTCGCTTTATCCATGCCACGGGATTGCGCGAGATGTATACCGCTCTTGCCCTGCTGATTGTGATTGGTATCAGCGTCCTGATGACCATCGTTGGGCTGTCACCCGCGCTGGGCGCTTTTCTGGCCGGAGTGGTGCTGGCCAATAGCGAATTCCGCCACGAGCTGGAGAGTGATATTGAGCCTTTCAAGGGCCTTTTGCTCGGGCTGTTTTTCATCACTGTTGGTGCCGGGATGAACCTGTCTGTTTTACAACATGATCCTATCGGCCTTCTGACACTGGCAGTTTTGATAATTATTGCAAAGAGCTGTGTCTTATATCTGTTGTGCCATCTGTTTGGCATTCAAGGGCGTGATCGGTGGCTGTTTACGCTTGGGTTGGCTCAGGCAGGGGAATTCGGGTTTGTGCTGACCGCGTTTGCCGTGCAACATAATATTCTATCAGTGACGCTGTCAGACAGGCTGGTCTTGATCATTACGCTAACAATGCTGATGACACCGCTGCTTTTTCTGGCTTTTGAGGCTCTATCGCGTCGTCTGAAAGACAAAATTGACATCGGCATCGAAGATGAAATCAACGAGCAGGGTCCGGTAATTATTGCTGGAATTGGCCGGTTTGGCCAAATCGTCAACCGCTTGGTGCAATCCTCGGGTTTTGAGACAGTGGTGTTGGATCATGACATTCGAAAAATTGATCTGATGCGCAGCTTCGGTATCAAGAGCTTTCTGGGTGATCCCACCCGACCGGTCACCCTGCGCGCCGCAGGGTTGCTGGAGGCGCAAGTTCTGGTGGTTGCGCTGGATGATGCCGCAGCCTGTCTCAAGTTGGTCAAACTGGCGCACAGAGCGCGCCCCGGCCTGCATATCATCGCCCGTGCCTATGATCGCGCTCAGGTCTTTGAGCTGTATAATGCTGGCGCTGATGATATCGTACGCGAGACCTTCGACAGCAGCCTGCGTGCCGGACGCTATGTTTTAGAAAACCTTGGCCTGTCAGATTATGAAGCCGACACAGCGGCAAAGACCTTTTACCAACATGACCGCGAGGCGATGAAAGATCTGGCACAGCTTTGGAACCCCAAGGTGCCCGCACGCGCCAACGCGCCCTATATCGCGCGGGCGCAGGCCTTGGAAAAGCAGCTTGAGACCGCGTTAATGAGCAGTTTGGAAAGCTCTAAATCCACGCTACCCCCAGCTGATAAAGTCCCTAAAACCGAAGTCGCCCCCTCCAGACCAGACACCACGGTTTTAAAGAACGTATAAGGTCGAAAAGACAAGGATATTGCAGTGCAGACGGCACGGACCTGCGCGCGGCGCAATGCAAAACCCAATTTACTGCAGATTTTACCCGTCAGATACACCGGCCTCGGCAAAGGTCGCCATCCCCGACAGGCAGGCCACCGCCGCTTGCACCACAGCAATCGCCACCGCGCCGCCTGACCCCTCGCCCAGCCGCATTCCCAGCGACAGCAGCGGCGCTTTCTCCATCCGCGCAAGCAACTTGCCATGGCTGCCTTCGGCGCTCAGATGTCCCGCCACGGTATGGTCCAAAACATCGCCGCGGGCGTGCTGCAGGCAGGCCGCCGCCGCACAGCAGATAAAGCCGTCCAGCACCACGGGAATACGGGCCTGTCGCGCCCGCGCAATCGCCCCTGCCATCGCCGCCAATTCACGTCCCCCAAGACACCGCAGCGCCTGCAGGCCATTGCCGCGCGCCACAGGGTTCATTTCCAGACCAGCCTCGACAACCCGGCATTTGTGAGCCACACCCATCGCATCAACGCCCGTCCCTCGCCCGACCCAATCAGTCGCCTCGCCACCAAAGAGTGCTAGCGCCAAAGCCGCAGCACTGGTGGTATTGCCGATGCCCATCTCGCCGGTGACCAGCAGATCTGCCTCGGCGTCCACCGCATCCCACCCCGATTGCAATGCGGCGATGCAATCTGCCTCGCTCATCGCCGGGCCTGTAGTGAAATCTCTCGTCGGCTGGTCCAAAGACAACGGATGCACGTCAAGCCGGGCCCCAAACGCCGCAGACAGCTGATTGATCGCCGCACCGCCCGCCTGAAAATTCAATACCATCTGCTCGGTTACCTCAGCAGGAAACGCCGAAACCCCCTGTGCAGTGATGCCGTGATTGCCAGCAAAAATAAGCACCTGCGGCCGTGTCAGCCGAGGATGCACCACCCCGCGCCAGCCCGCATACCAGATCGCAAGAGTTTCAAGACGCCCCAAAGCGCCCGGCGGTTTGGTCAATTGGCTGTTGCGCGCCAAGGCGCCCTGTTCAGCAACAATATCTATCGTAGGCAACCCGTCCAAGACGGTTTGAAACGTGGCAAGCGACGTGAAAGCGGGCATTGTATCTTCCGTTGAAGTTCTACTCTGTGAGTGTTTAAACACCCTTGCCGTCTGGGCAAGCAATAAAAGGACCCAAGACATGAGGGAAAGCGACATGCGCTGGCTATACGTGGGCGATATTGCGGTTGCGCTGTCGCTGCTGAGCCGCTGGCCGCTGCGCATATCCGAGGCCGCCTACGGACGCAGCGCGCAGGCCGTCTGGGCCTATCCTGTGGCCGGCGTGTTGATTGCCCTGCCGGCGGCAGGGCTTGCACAGCTTTGCCTTGGGCTCGGACTCTCGACCGGGGTTGCGGCACTATTGGCACTGGCATGTCTGACGGTGAGTACCGGCGCCATGCATGAAGACGGGCTGGCTGACAGCGCCGATGGGCTCTGGGGTGGCCATGACACGGCACGGCGCCTTGAGATTATGAAAGACAGCCGGATCGGCGCCTACGGGGTTTTGGCCTTGATTTTTGGCCTTGGCTTGCGCTGGCTGGCCTTGTCTGAACTCTTTGAGTCAGGCGCTGTGTTGGCGCCAATTTTAGTCGCCGCAGCGCTGTCACGGGTGGCGCCAACCGTGCTGATGCTGCGTTTGCCCCAGGCGCGCACAACCGGGCTATCACAGAGTGTCGGCACGCCACAGGCCAGACATGTCGGATTGGCCGCAATCTTGGGAGCGCTGCTGGCGATCATCGCCCTGCAAAGCTTTCCCCTACTGGTTTTTTTCGCTACCGCTCTAGCGATTACATGCTGCGTACTGATCGCCAAATACAAAGTACAGGGTCAAACTGGCGATATATTGGGGGCAAGCCAACAGGTCGCAGAAATCACTATTCTGCTCTGCCTTTCAGTGTAAAACTGGCGCCCACCCGGCGATACCTGTCCTGGGCGTGTCCTCTGAAATGCATGCCCATTGAAAACAAGACCCACCCCTCGCTGAGGGATGTATATGTGTTTTGTTGGGGAAATCGGCTCAGGCAGCGCGTGAAATCAACACGTCGTCGACGCGCTTGGTCGCAGCCGCCTCATCGCCATTGTCCACAGCCGCGACCTCGCGGGTCAATCGCTCAAGCGCGGCCTCATAGAGCTGACGCTCTGAATAGCTCTGTTCGCGCTGGTCGTCGTTGCGATGCAGGTCACGCACGACCTCTGCGATGGCAATCAGGTCACCAGAGTTGATTTTTTGCTCATATTCTTGTGCGCGCCGTGACCACATCGCCCGCTTGACTTTGGCCTTGCCTTTTAATGTGGTCATCGCCTTTAAGATTACATCTGGCGAACTGAGCGACCGCATACCGATCTGCACGGCTTTATCGGTTGGCACCCGCAAGGTCATCTTGTCTTTTTCGAATGAAATCACAAATAATTCCAGAGAAATTCCCGCAATCTGCTGTTCTTCAATCGATATAATCTGACCGACACCATGTGCCGGATAAACCACATATTCGTTCGGGCGAAAATCGGGTTTTTTTGACTTACTCATTCGAACCTTCCTTAAAGCGAATCATCAAACAGCAAAATCCAGCTTCCCAAATATCGTCAAATATTCGGCGCTGGTCTGATACTGTTAATGACTGTCCCCTGTACAGCAAGTGTGCTGATTACAGAACAATGCATCATCTGAAACGCCAGTGTATCATAAAATTGTCCACATGCCCAGTGCCGGTAATATTTGCCCTGATTTACCTTATAAATAGAGCGATCCTAATCCCCGATTCGGATAGATTGCGGGCAAACTGACGCAAGCCCCGCGAATCGCCCAAAAAATTATCCACCCTCACCTGGTTTTTCAGAAAAATATTTAGTCATCTTGTCGGCCTCGCCGTCGCGCTCATCCGCATTTGGCATCGGCTCTTTCTGCGAGACAATCACCGGCCAAAGTTCCGAGTATTTGCGATTGAACTCAACCCATGTCTCCATGCCCGGTTCTGTGTCCGGGCTGATCGCATCAGCCGGGCATTCAGGCTCGCACACCCCACAATCGATACATTCATCGGGATGAATGACCAATGTGTTTTCACCTTCGTAAAAACAGTCGACCGGGCAAACCTCGACACAGTCGGTAAATTTACACTCGATACAATTTTCGGTGACGACATAGGTCATGGACTCTTCCCAATCAGCTTTTCCTGTACGTAGTGCAACCGTTCAGGTCATTCAAGCGTCCGACTATTGTAAAGATCAAGATTGCGACGATCTTGTTTGGTCGGTCGGCCTTTTCCCTCAAACCGCGGTGCTTGTGGGTGTTTTTCCCGAGCAGGGGTCAAGTCTTGGTACAGTGTTTGCGCTTCGCTTGCCGGACCGCGGCGGCTGCCGACCGCGAGCAGTTTCACTACGCGCACGTCGCGACCCTGCGGGAAGGTCAAAACGTCTCCCAGCTTGACATTTGTGGCAGGTTTGGAAATTTTTTGTCCGTTGACACGCAAGTGCCCTGCCCGCACTGTCCCAGATGCCAGATTGCGGGTCTTGAAAAACCGCGCATGCCACAACCATTTGTCTACGCGCAGCTTATCAACCAGTTCGGTCACGCTAGATTTTATCCTTCAGCCCCATTAAAGCGGCGGCAAACGGATTGTCCGGATCGATCTGTTGGCTTTTCTTTGGAGAGGCCGCAAATTGCTTTGGCCCGTCGTTATGACGGAACTTACCCTTTCCGGGTTTGCGGTCTTTATCTCGATTAAATTTGTCCCGGCCCGTTTTTTGTTGACCCGGTGTCGTCTGCCGCGACTGGCCAGATTTTTTCAGACCAGCCCTATCTTGAGCTGCCTGCTCTCCATCTGGCTTATTACGCCTGCCTTTGCGGCTGTTGGATCCGCTCCGACCATCATTTTTTGCAGTGTCTCCCGTATTTGACGCGGCTTCTTTTACCGGCCCATCACTGAACCTGCGGCCCTGTCCCTTTGGCTTTGATTGCGAGCGATTGCGTCCCCAAGTGAACGTGAAAAACACCTCCATATCAGGCGCGGCCTCAGTCTCGGCCGCACTCTCGACCGCACTCTCTGTCCCAGTCTCTGTCACAGTCTCAGCCACAGTCTCGGTCGCAGTCTCAACCACACTCTCAGCCACAACCTCAGTCACCGCCACAACCTCAGTCACCGCCACAGCCGCAGTCTCAGTCACTGCAGGATCAGTATCTGCATTTTCAATCGTCCGGTTGTCGGTCTTCGCGAGTGCAACTTCGGAGGCCGTGCTCGCCTCAGCGTTTTCAATCGCAACCACAGCTGCAACCGCCGGAGACGTTTCAGGTGCTGTTTCAGGCGTTGTTTCAGCCTCGTTGTCCGTCTGCGTCGCAGTCTCGATAGAACCCTGAGTTTCCTTTTCCTTGGCAGATTCCCCTTCTAAACGCGCGCCATCCTCTGCCAAAGTGCCCCTGTCAGTGGCTCCAGAGTTTGTTGTTTCTGTTGCGCCTTCCACAGGCGCTTGCCCCGGCGCCTCTGATCCATTTGGCGTTGTTTCAGCATCTGCAGCAACAGACGCTGTAAGGTCGACAGCTGCGGGATCAACTGGCTTGGCTTTCACCTTGACCCGCTCGCCCCTTACAAACCGATAGCCAAGCCCCTGCATCAAATCCGCAAATTGCTCCAGCGTCATTCCAGTGATCGACAACATATCGGCTTTGGCCTCAAACCCCCCGCGACTGTCCTCAGAGCGCAACTGGTCTGCCAACCTCTCCAGCATATCCACACGTATCGCCCGCGCACCAGAGTTGCGATAGCCGGCCATTGTGTCGCTGCCCTCGCTGGCAGAGGCATCGACAGGGACCGTCACCAAACCGGGAGGGGGCGCTTCGGGAAATTCGTCAAGTCCCTGCGCCAAAGACCAAAGCACCAGCCGCAGTCGGGTCGGTGCGGGTTTTAACAAAAGCGGTAAAAACACTGTGAATTGGCCAAAGCGAACCCCGTGCTTACGCAGCAAACTACGGGCATCCTGATCCAGAGCTTTGACATCCTCTGCCACATTGCTGCGCGCAACAACGCCAAACGCCTCTTTCATCTGAAAGGCAAATCCGCGCGCCAGACCGGTGAGGCTGTCGTCGTTTTGTAAGTTGAGCAGCGGCTCAAAAAGCGTTGCAATCTTGCGGTCGATAAAATGCTGTAGACGGCGTTCGACTTTTTGCGCCACATCAATGCCGGCTTCTTCATCGACGAAAGCATGGGCCTTAGGCTTGAGAGGATCATCCCCGACCACCAACTTACCCACTGCCTGTGTGCCCCACATAAGGCCACCCTGTTCGGTGAAATCGATCTCTGTATCGGGAGAATTGTAGAATCTGTCCGCCCGCAGATGAAAATGCGGTGCCAAGGCTTGCAATCCCACAGCTTTCAGCGTTTTTGCTTCCTGACCACTCGCTTCTTGATCCTGACGAAAACGGAACCCTTCCAAGCGACCAACGAATTCTCCTTCGACAGTCACCTCACCTTTATCATTTACCTCGGCCAACAGGGCCTCCTTCTGTTTCAACCGCCGTATAAGCACAGAGGTGCGCCGGTCTACGAATCGCTGCGTCAAACGCGCATGGAGCGCATCTGACAATGTATCTTCTACAGCGCGGGTTGCGGCCCGCCAATCCCTTTCGTCACCCAGCCAACCAGAACGTTGGGCAACATAGGTCCACGTGCGGATATAGGCCAATCGCATGGACAGGGTATCGATATCGCCATCGCTGCGATCTATCCTTTGCATTTGCCGTGCCATCCAAGAATCAGGCACCTGCCCCTTTTCGTGCAAAAACCCAAAAATTTCTTGCAACAGAGCGGCGTGCTCAGCGCGGCTGATGCCGCGAAAATCCGGAATACGGCAGACGTCCCAAAGCAACCGCACCGAGGCGGCATCACTGGCGCGAGCCGCAGTCTCGACATCTTGAGATAAGAGCTTAAGCGCGGCCAGATCATCGGCCTCGCGCGCGCGTACCAAACGCACATGGTCGGGTTTTTGCTCTAGTGACCCAATCAGGGCCGGTAGCGATCCAAAGCGTAAATCAGCATGTCGCCAGTTCACTTTGCCGATGGGCGTAAACCGGTGTCCGGTGATGGCGCGGGCCACCTCATCCTCAAGCGGTGGAGCCTCTCCTGTAACACCGAAACTGCCATTGCTCATCCCGCGGCCAGCCCGGCCGGCAATCTGGGCCAATTCATTGGGCGCAAGGGGCCGCATTCGCCGACCGTCAAACTTGCTGAGCGCAGAGAATGCCACGTGATTGACATCAAGGTTCAACCCCATGCCAATCGCATCGGTGGCCACCAGATAATCCACCTCGCCGTTTTGATACATCGCAACCTGCGCATTGCGGGTACGCGGCGACAACGCCCCCATCACCACCGCAGCACCGCCTTTTTGGCGCCGGATTAATTCGGCGATTGCATAGACGTTTTCAACAGAAAACCCAACGATAGCGCTGCGCGGCGGAATCCGGCTTAGTTTCTTCGAGCCCGCATAGGTTAACTCAGACAGGCGCTCACGGTGCAGAAAAGTCGTCTCTGGGACCAATTCTGCAATGGCGCCACGCATCGTATCGGCGCCAAGAAACAGTGTTTCCTTCAGACCTCGTGCCCGCAACAGCCGGTCTGTAAACACATGTCCCCGCTCAGGATCAGCACAGAGCTGAATTTCGTCAACCGCCAGAAAGTCACAGCCCATGCCCTCGGGCATCGCCTCGACAGTGCACACCCAATACTGCGTGCGCGGTGGCACGATCCGTTCCTCGCCGGTAACCAAAGCCACCACCGACGGCCCGCGCACTGCAACGATCCGATCATAGACCTCACGCGCCAAAAGCCGCAAGGGCAGGCCAATGATACCAGTCCGGTATCCCAGCATGCGCTCGATTGCATAATGGGTTTTACCGGTATTGGTTGGGCCCAGAACCGCGACGGTCCTTGACTGCTCGGTCATATTTGCCCCTTTGGTTATATCCTGCTGCCTAATAAGGTTTGCTGCAAACGGTCTCGGGCGCTTCGTACGGTGCTGTCAGACGGATGTATAGTAAGAAACGCCGCATAGGCCTTAAACGCCATCTGCGGCATATTCAGACGTTCAAATATACCTGCCATTCCACGCAAAGCGCCGAAATGATTGGGGTTAAGCGCAAGACTACGCTCAAGATCCGCGACAGCAGGCCCCATCAAATCCGCTAAGAAATAGGCCTGTGCACGCCGGTGCCACCCTTCGGCAAACTCTGGGGCGTGATCCGTCAGGGCCGTAAAATGTTCGATTGCCGCTGGGATATCATCTGCCTCTAGCGCATCTTCGCCACGCTGTAGCAGTAAATCAAAACTTGCAGAGCCAGACCGCGACCAAATCTGCGTCAGCCTCTGTTCGATCTGCGCCGCTGTTGCCTCATCAGCCAGAGCCAAGCGCTGTAATAACACGGCTTCCTCAGACGCATGACCGACCGACGTCATACAAAAAAATGCTATTGCCAGCCTTGCGGTCACAGAGGTAATACCAATAGGAAATAATCGACGCATTTTCATAAGATAGCGTATCGGGTGAAAAGGTCCAGATGCGCCGACAACACCCGTGAGGATATAGCATGAGTGATATACTTTCAGCTGCAGTCAGCGCACTGAACACCAAGCTTGGCGCTGCCAGACTGGATGGATCCGCAAAATTTGTCATTACGGATGAGGGGTCACTGGTGTGCGATGACAATGGCGTGCAGGCCGGTGATAGAGAGACAGATGTCACGCTTACTGCTGATGCAGAAACATTTCAGGACATTCTCAACGGGGACCTCGACGCAACGTCAGCCTTTATGAGCGGACGTCTCAGCGTCGATGGAGATATGGGCACAGCCATGCAACTGGCAGGTCTTTTGGGCTAATGCAACTTGCACCCGCACCGTATTTTAAAGACCCAAAGCCGCTGTGCCCTGACACGCCACCACCGGACGGGCAGGCATTTTGGATACACACAGGTGACAAACGGCGCTGCCGGCTGGGTCTGTGGCGGACAAAGACCCCCAAGGGAACGATCATAATTTTCCCTGGGCGCACCGAATACATTGAAAAATACGCCAGTATTGCGGCCGACTTTGCCGCGCGGGATTATCATACTGTGGCGATAGACTGGCGGGGTCAGGGTCTTGCAGACCGCGCGCTGCCCGACCGGTTGAAAGGCCATGTCGCAGATTTTGCCGAGTACCAGCAAGATCGTGCGGCTTTGATTGCGGCGATGACCGCACTTGCGCTGCCCAAACCCTGGAGCCTTTTGGCCCATTCGATGGGCGGGTGTATCGGCTTGCGCGCACTGCATGAGGGGCTGCCAGTGCAGTCTGTTGTGTTCAGCGGCCCGATGTGGGGAATCGAGATGCACCCCCTGCGCCGGATGGGCGCGTGGACTGTATCGACACTGGCACATTGGCTCAAAAGCGGGGCGCTCTATGCGCCAGGCACCTCGGGCGCACCGTATCTTTTGAATGTAGCCTTCGAAAACAATCAACTGACCAATGACCGCGCGAGTTTTGACCATATGAAGGCCCAGTTGCAGCGCAATCCCAGTTTTGGCCTCGGCGGCCCAACCCTTGGTTGGCTCAATGCCAGTTTGAACGAAATGCACCGCCTGTCAAAACTGCCCTCGCCGGATCTGCCCTGCCTGACGTATCTGGGCTCCGACGAGCAGATCGTTGACTCCCGAGCAATCGTGCGCCGCATGGCGAGTTGGGCGCAGGGGCGACTGATCACCCTGCCCAGCACCCGCCATGAAGCTCTGATGGAGGCCACTGCGCTGCGCCTGTCTAGGACTGACGAGATCACCGAGTTTTTCACCCAGAACACCTAGCGCAGATACCAACGCCACCCTGCAACGCTCAAAGCAGCCTTTCAGTCGGAAGGGGTATGGGCCCCGCAACGGATAAAACCGATTCAAAACCAACCACGACTGCGTCCGCAAAATTGCCTCGCCGCACGAGCGCGGTTGATTTTGACGAGGGGTATTATTATGCGGCCGAGCTAAGGGAATTTGCCCGTGAATTGGGTTTCACGGTTGGCAAGTTTCGCAAGATCGAACTTGAAAACCTGCAACGTGAACCCCTGACGATTGATATTCTGCCCAAGCATCGCCCTGTGATGCCGCGCAAAGCCGGCGCGACACGTGATAAACTGACCGCTGAGGCGTTGATTGTGAATTATGTCGGCGATTAAAAGACAAAGGCGCTGCTGCTAAAGCTTGTCGAGGCCAGCGCGCCCGGTTTGTCTGACAAATCAGGCCAGTGGTATTGGCTGAATGACTGGCGTCGTAAAAAGCAAGAACAACAGGCCTGTTTCACGGACCAAGATCTTGCTGACCACTTGCGTGCCTTGCGACAGACCAAAAACCGCTTGCCACAAATCCCGTCGCCCAGAATGAACACCTTCATCACTGATTTAATGCTGACCCTACCAATTCAAGTCGGGCGCGCGCGCTCGTGATGCTGGCTTGGATGTGGCTAAAATCGCAGCCGGGTCCAAACACATATGCCGTATACTGTGAAATTAAATCTGCGCAGCAAGCCAGAGCTGAGACCCTGTTAGAAAATACTGGCCTTCCCCGCCGCCAAGGCTACGTTACCGCCATGCGCCGTGCTCCTGTCCTGACCTTTACCAGAAAAGGCATTTATTGCCCAGCCGGGGATTTCTATATCGATCCTTGGAGACCTGTAGACCGGGCCTTGATCACCCACGGCCACGCCGACCACGCCCGCAGCGGCCACCGCCGGTATCTGGCTACCGATCTCGCCGGGCCTGTCATGCAACATCGCCTTGGCAAGATTGATCTCGACTCTGTTAAATACGGCCAGACTCGCCGTATCGGTGATGCAACCGTATCGTTTCACCCCGCTGGCCATGTGCCGGGTTCCGCACAAATCAAAGTTGAGGTTTTAGGTGAGATTTGGGTTGTATCTGGCGATTATAAAACAGAAAATGATGGACTCAGTGATCCGTTCGAGCCTGTTGCCTGCCACAGTTTTATCACTGAATGCACCTTTGGGATGCCAATATTCGACTGGCAACCACAAGCTACGGTTATGGCACAGATCAACGCTTGGTGGGCCAATAACGCCGCTGCAGGACGGACATCGGTTTTGGGAGCCTATGCTCTCGGCAAAGCCCAACGGCTTTTGGTTCATTTGAACGCAGACATCGGCCCGATCCTGTCACATACCGCAATTGCAAAGACTAACGAAATTCTTCACAATCAATCTATATTAACAAACAATAGCAAGCAGGTAACAGCCAATCTCGATGTTAAAAGTCTGTCCGGCGCTTTGGTGTTAGCGCCACCCTCAGTCCTTGGCAGCACCTGGCTGCGCCGGTTTGGGCCGGTGTCAGAGGCTGTGGTCAGTGGCTGGATGCGTCTGCGCGGGGTCCGCCGTCGCCGTAACGCCGAACGCGGCTTTGTTTTATCGGATCACGCCGACTGGAAAGGTCTGTTGCAAGCCATCCGCGCCACAGGGGCTGAAAATATCTACACGACCCACGGCTATACTGACGTATTCAGCCGTTATTTGAGCGACATAGGCTATTGCGCTCAGACCGTCACCACGGAATTCACCGGCGAGACCTTGGAACAGGACCAAGCGCTATGAAAACCTTTGCCACCCTGTTTTCTCAACTGGACGAAACCACAAAAACATCTGATAAAATCAGATATTTATCAAGCTATTTTCAACTTGCAAAACCAATGGACAAGCTGTGGACAATCGCGCTGTTTTCAGGGCGTCGCCCCAAACGCGCGGTCACGACCACACAGTTGCGACACTGGGCGGCCGAACGTGCCGAAATTCCACTGTGGCTGTTTGAAGATTGTTATCGCGTGGTGGGGGATCTGGCAGAAGCCTTGGCCTTGATCCTGCCACCTGCCCAAAGGACAAGCGACTACTCGCTCGATGATTGGATCGTCTGGCTGCGCGCCCTACACGAGGTGCCGTCCGACCAGCGCAAGCCGCATATCATCCGCGCATGGGATCAGCTGCCGGTGCGGCAATGTTTTTTGTTTAACAAACTGATCACCGGAGGCTTTCGGGTCGGGGTCAGTCAAAAGTTGATGACCCGCGCTTTGGCGCAGGCCACCGGACAGGATGCGGCCACGTTAGCCCATCGCCTGATGGGCAATTGGACCCCGGAGACCACAACATGGGCCAAGTTAATCGAAAGCGACAATTCCGAAACAGACCTGTCACGCCCCTATCCGTTTTATCTCGCGCACGGGCTAGAAGTGCGGGACAATCGCACGCTTGGAGACCGGCCCATAATGGTGCCTGAAACTGGGCTTGCATCAGGCGACACTCAAAAGACTGATCCGGCAACCGCGCAGCTCGGCCCTTGCCAGCACTGGCGCGCTGAGTGGAAATGGGACGGCATTCGCGGTCAGATCATTCTGCGGGATGGCAATGTGTACGTGTGGTCCCGCGGGGAAGAGTTGATCACTGATCGCTTTCCAGAGTTTACAGAACTTGCCACCCTTTTGCCCGACGGCACCGTGCTGGACGGCGAAATACTGGCGTGGAAAGCCGACCGACCGATGCCGTTCAATGCCTTGCAAAAACGTATCGGCCGCAAAACCGTACCCAAAAAATTGCGCGATGATGCGCCGGTTGTTTTAATGGCCTATGATCTGTTGGAACATCACGGCCAAGATATACGCGCCCAACCTTATGACCGGCGACGGGCGCATTTGACCGCTCTGTTTGCCGCGCTGCCCGACACCGGCCCCCTGCGGCTGTCGCAGGAGCTGGTTTTCAAAACTTGGGTCGATCTGGCCGGCGCCCGCGCCGGCGCGCGCGCGGCCGGCACCGAGGGTGTGATGATCAAACGCCAGGACAGTGCCTATGGCGTCGGGCGCAAAAAGGGCGATTGGTGGAAATGGAAGCTTGATCCATTGACCATCGACGCCGTGATGATCTATGCGCAGGCCGGCCATGGCCGCCGTGCCACCCTGTACAGTGACTTTACCTTTGCCCTGTGGCAAGGCGAGGATCTGGTACCTTTCACCAAAGCCTATTCCGGCCTCACCGATGCCGAGCTTGCCGAGATCAGCAAATGGGTGCGCAAGAATACTCTGCAGCGCTTTGGGCCAGTGCGCCAGGTCACCCCCCATCATGTTTTTGAAATCGCTTTTGAAGGTCTGCATGAGAGCCCCAGACATAAATCCGGCGTCGCATTACGATTTCCGCGGATGCGCCGTTGGCGACATGACAAAGTTGTGCAACAAGCCAATACTCTAGATGATTTGAAAGAGATGTTGTCACGCTATGGATAAACCTGACGCCCTGCCACCGCCCCCAACCGAAGCACCGCTTTTTGCGGCCCCGGACGGCGCCTGTGACACCCATGTGCATATGCTTGCTGGCAAATCGGAATTTCCACTTTGGCAGGGCCGCGTCGAAAACCCGGCCCCGGGCGTATCGTTTGAAGATTGGCTGAGCCAGTATCGCAACCATCTGGCCCAAATGGGATGTTCGCGCGGCGTGATCGTCCACTCGATCCTCTACGGCACGGACAATAGCGTGACTGTCGCCGCCCTTGACCGTCTTGGCGACGGCTTTCGCGGGATTGGTCTTTTACCCGATAGCGCCAGCGAGGCGGATCTGGACCAGTTTGCCGAATGGAACATGGCAGGGGTGCGGCTGAATTATGTACATGGCGGCGTGCTTAGTTGGGACGGAGTACAGGCAATGGCCCCTCGACTGGCGGCGCGAAATCTACATGTTCAGATGCTGATGCATGCCCATCTGCATATAGAAGATCTGGCAGCACAGGTCGCACTGATGCCAGTTGACGTGTGTTTCGACCATATCGGCTGGCCAGACCTGCACCTTGGGGTGGCCCATCCGGGCATTCAAACGTTATGCCGCCTGCTTGCTGAAGGCAAGGCTTGGGTCAAGCTGTCCGGGCTTTACCGTCTGTGTGACGCGCCCTACGACGCAACTGACAGCATTGTCGCCGCCCTTGTTGCCGCCAACCCCGAGCGCTGTCTTTGGGGATCTGACTGGCCGCACATCATGCTTAACGGAGCCGAAATGCCGCGCGCGGCGCGCTTGCTTGATGCATTTCACCGTGTCGTCACCGATGACAAAACCCGCCACCGCATTCTTGTGGATAATCCGACTCAACTTTATGGCTTTTAACCCCATTACGGGTTGAATATGCCCCCTGCTCACTCCTATGTCTCTAAATAGAAATCACTTGAGGTTACCAATGTTTCAGCTTCCCTTCCCTGTTCACGATGTCAATGCCAGCTCAGGCTCAAAGGATTTGGGCGACCTGCCTGAGTGGGACCTCAGCGATCTATACAGCAGTCAAGACGCGCCCGAACTGAGCCGTGATCTGCAATGGTTAGATCAAGAATGCGCCAGTTTTGCCGCAGACTATGAGGGAAAGCTGGCACATTTGGACGCCGAAGAGATGTTGAATTGCGTTTTGCGCAACGAGCGTATCAACACCATCGCAGGACGCATCATGTCGTTTGCGGGCCTGCGCTATTACCAGCTGACTGTGGACGGTGACCGCACGAAATTCATGTCGGACATGCAAGAGAAAATCACCGATTTCACCACACCACTGGTGTTTTTCACACTTGAGCTGAACCGGATCGATGACGCCGCACTGCAGGCGCTGCTGAATGCCAACGACGCCCTTGCACGCTATCAACCGGTGTTTGACCGCATTCGCGCAATGAAGCCATATCAGCTGTCCGACGAGCTTGAGAAGTTTCTCCATGATTTGGGAGTTGTCGGGGATGCCTGGGAACGGCTCTTCGATGAAACTATCGCCGGGCTAAGCTTTGAGATCGACGGCGAGAGTTTGGGCATCGAGGGCACATTGAACCTGTTGACCGATCCCGATCGCGCCCAGCGTGAAAAGGGGGCCGTCGAACTGGCGCGGGTGTTTGGCGAAACCGTCAAGACCTTTGCACGGGTGCACAACACCCAAGCCAAAGAAAAAGAAATCCTCGATCGCTGGCGCGGCATGCCCACACCGCAAACCGGACGCCATCTGTCAAACCATGTGGAACCCGAAGTTGTCGAGGCGCTGCGCGACGCCGTAGTTGCGGCCTATCCAAAACTCAGCCACCGATATTATGAGCTCAAGCGCAAATGGCTCGGTCTGGATGTGATGCAGGTCTGGGACCGCAACGCCCCCTTGCCGATGGAAACCAACAAGATTGTCGGTTGGGAAGAGGCGCAGAAAACAGTCATGCAGGCCTATGGGGATTTCGACCCACGCATGGCTGATCTGGCTGAGCCATTTTTCACCAAGGGCTGGATTGATGCCGCCGTAAAGCCCGGCAAAGCGCCGGGTGCCTTTGCGCATCCAACGGTCACAGATGTGCACCCATACGTGATGTTGAACTATCTTGGTAAACCGCGCGATGTGATGACATTGGCCCATGAACTGGGGCATGGCGTGCATCAGGTACTGGCCGCGGGCCAGGGCGAAATGCTTTCATCCACCCCGCTGACGCTTGCAGAAACCGCGTCGGTGTTTGGCGAAATGCTGACATTCCGCAAAATGCTTGACGGGGCGAAAGACGCCGCAGAACGCAAAGTGATGCTGGCCGGCAAGGTCGAGGACATGATCAACACCGTGGTCCGCCAAATCGCGTTTTATGACTTTGAATGCAAGCTGCATGATGCCCGCGCGCAGGGTGAATTAACCCCCGATGACATCAACGCATTGTGGATGTCAGTTCAGGGAGAAAGCTTGGGGCCAGCATTCGAGTTTATGGACGGCTATGAAACGTTTTGGGCCTATATTCCGCATTTCGTACATTCACCGTTTTATGTTTATGCCTATGCCTTTGGTGACGGTTTGGTCAATGCGCTCTACGCCGTGTATCAAGAGCAACCCGAAGGATTTCAAGAAAAGTATTTTGATATGCTGAAGGCCGGCGGATCCAAGCACCATAAAGAGCTTTTGGCCCCCTTTGGGCTGGATGCATCGGATCCAACCTTTTGGGATAAGGGCCTGTCGATGATTTCGGATATGATCGACGAATTGGAAGCCATGGAGCATGAGGCTTAGTAAAATAAAGCCTCAACGGTTGACTTTGGATAAGCGCCGCTAAGTTGTAACACACAGGAGGTGCGTCATGCGGATATTGATAGCGGTGGTTTTTATGGCGATACTAGGAGGACAGACTGTGATGGCTGAAAACTTCCAATTTGACTCGATAGACGGGGGTACCATGTCGATGTCGGACTGGCGCGGCCAGCCGGTCTTGGTGGTTAACACCGCCTCACAATGCGGGTTTACCTATCAATACGAAGCGCTCCAGCAGCTGCATGAAACCTATCGCGACAAGGGTCTTGTTGTGCTGGCTGTTCCCTCAGATGATTTTAATCAAGAGCTGTCAGATGCGGCGGCGGTGAAAGATTTTTGCACCGTCAATTTTGGTCTTGATGTGCCAATGACAACGATCACCAAGGTCCGTGGCGACGAGGCACACCCATTTTTTCTGTGGTTGAAACAAACCGAAGGCTATCGACCGCGTTGGAATTTTTATAAGGTTCTGTTGGATGGTGAAGGCGCGGTTGTCGACACCTTTGCCTCTACCACAGGACCGATGTCGCGCAAGATTACCAAACAGATCGAAACCTTGCTGAACTGATATCAAACGCTGGCGCAGCTTGCGGCAGCGTCAAAAACGCCGGTGAAGGCCGAGCAACAATTCGTCCGGCACCCCACCGCTAGGGCAGCGACAGATAGGCCACCACCTGCCGATTGTGTGGCGCGTTGCGGTGCTCAAACAGATAGATGCCCTGCCATGTGCCCAACACCAACTGGCCGTTGATCACCGGAATGGACAGATGCGTTGGCAACAGCGCGGCTTTGATATGGGCGGGCATATCGTCAGGACCCTCATAAGTATGCGTGAGATACGACATCGCCGGATCCGTTGAGGGCGGCACCAGTCGATGGAAAAATTCCGCCAGATCGGTCTGAACCTCTGGGTCGGCATTTTCCTGAATGACCAAACTCGCCGACGTATGGCGGATAAACAGCGTCAGCAGCCCATCGCCACTAGGATGACCCCCGCGTAGCCAGCGCGCCACATCACCGGTAAATTCATAAAGCCCCTGCCCGTGCGTTTGAATGGTAAATGTGGTTTGCATCGGTGATCCGTAAGGTTTAAATTTCAACGCAATATACCAAGAATTCCAGCCTTAAGCGATAGCTCAATCGAGATCTTCAAAAAGTACAGGCGCATCACCTGCACAAAGCAAACAATAAAGATGCGGGTTCTTCATGGCGCACCATTGTTCGAACCCAAAGTCCGGGTCTATGGCCCCCAGCACCGCGGTAATAAGATTGCCGTGGGCGGCAACAATCGGGCGTTCAAAATCGCTTTGCACAATTTTTTTGAGCGCGCGCAAGGCGCAGCGTTTGATGTCATTGAGCGACTCGCCACCTTCTATTTTATAGTCCCATTTTTCAAAAGAGAGCCGTAGGTGATGCATCAAGTCATCAAAGGGAAGCTGCAGATCAAAAGGCTTGAGCTGCCGCTCAGCAAGATCGAGATCGGTTTGAATATCAAGGCCAGCACCGTCACAATAGGGCTAAATGATTTCCATAGCCCGCACATAGGGGCTTGAGATTGCCCCATCGGGGCTTAGCTCACGCAAACGCGCCACCATATCCTGCGCCTGTTTTTTTCCAGATCGCTGAAAGCACCATCAGGTTGCTGACCGGTGGATTCTGCGTGGCGGATGAGATAAATGGTTTTCAAATTATATCCCCCTTGCGACGGTTAGAACTTTAAAGCCCTCAAGCCAATCGACCTGCTGAATTGCTGCGTCTTTAGCGCTCTTACTATCTGCGAATACAAGATGTGCGTGATGTCCTTTTGCAAACCAGCCAGCGTTATCGTTGGGATCTCTTTTGAATTCTTCAAATCCAAACGTCCCATCACATCACTGAAATACATCAACGCATATTGTAACCCCATCGTGATTGACGGACAGAACAACTTTGAGTTTGTCTTTCATCTTCAAAAATCCCACGTCAACTGGCAACAATCAGGCAGCGCGCTCTTAACAAAATTTGTATCTGTAAAATATATGCCACATTGCATGCAGGCCGGCTTAATCACAGAATATTGCGATCATGGACCATCAGCAATTTTCTTACAACTATAGATTGCTCGTAACCCACAAAACAACCCCCCTTGATTGCCTAGCGGCAATCAAGGCACGTCAAATATTAGAGCGTTGCTTTATTGATCGAGAAAACTGCGCAGTTTGCGTGAGCGCGAGGGATGCTTGAGCTTACGCAGCGCCTTGGCTTCGATCTGGCGGATACGTTCGCGGGTCACGCTAAATTGCTGGCCCACCTCTTCGAGCGTGTGATCGGTGTTCATACCGATACCAAAACGCATGCGAAGCACCCGCTCTTCGCGCGGCGTCAACGACGACAGCACGCGGGTGGTGGTTTCTTTCAGGTTTTCCTGAATCGCTGATTCCAGCGGTAAAATGGCGTTTTTATCTTCGATGAAGTCGCCCAGTTGGCTGTCTTCCTCGTCACCAATCGGCGTCTCAAGCGAAATAGGTTCTTTGGCAATTTTCATCACCTTGCGCACTTTCTCAAGTGGCATCTGCAGCTTGGCGGCCAATTCTTCGGGCGTGGGCTCACGACCGATTTCATGCAGCATCTGGCGCCCGGTGCGCACCAGCTTATTGATCGTCTCGATCATATGTACAGGAATCCGGATGGTGCGCGCCTGATCGGCAATCGAGCGGGTGATCGCCTGACGTATCCACCATGTCGCATAGGTGCTGAACTTATACCCACGGCGATATTCAAACTTATCAACCGCCTTCATCAGGCCAATATTGCCTTCCTGAATAAGATCGAGAAATTGCAGACCCCGGTTAGTATATTTTTTGGCAATCGAAATCACCAGCCGCAGATTGGCCTCGACCATTTCTTTCTTGGCTTGGCGGGCTTCTTTTTCGCCTTTTTGCACCTGGCTGACCAAGCGGCGAAATTCGCTGATATCCAGACCGACGTATTGCCCGACCTGCGCCATATCATTGCGCAGATCCTCCACCTTGCTCAACGAGCGTTCAATAAACATCTGCCAGCCGCGACCAGGCTTTTCAGCCATGCGGTCCAGCCAGTTCGGATCCAGTTCATAGCCGCGATATGCCTCGATAAATTCCCGCCGGTTGATCCGCGCCTGATCCGCCAATTTCACCACCGCACCGTCAATGCTCATGATACGTTTATTGATCCCGTAAAGCTGGTCAATCAGCGCCTCAATACGGTTATTGTGCAGGTGCAACTCGTTTACCAACTCAACAATTTCCGAGCGCAGTTTTTGATAAGTCTCTTCTTGATTTTTGGAAAACGACCCGTCTTCATTCAAAGTTGCCGATATTCGGTTGTCTTGCATTTCAGACAGTTTGGCATAATCGCTGGCAATAAGGTCAAGCGTTTCGAGCACCTGCGGCTTTAACACCGCCTCCATTGCCGCAAGCGACATGTTGGCCGCCTCGTCGTCATCCTCATCGTCCTCATCGACCACAATCGGATTGCCGTCAGCATCCAGTTCGGGCGTGGCGTCAGCGGCCACAGGGGTAATGCCGGCCACCGGCACGACGGGTTGCTGGACCTCATCTCCTTCACCCAACTGATTGCCAAAGGTGGTTTCAAGATCGATCACATCGCGCAACAGAATATCTTCGCTCAGCAGTTCGTCGCGCCAGATGGTGATTGCCTGAAATGTCAACGGGCTCTCGCACAGGCCGGAAATCATCGTGTTACGACCGGCCTCGATCCGCTTGGCGATGGCAATTTCGCCCTCGCGGCTCAACAGTTCGACGCTGCCCATCTCACGCAGATACATGCGCACAGGATCATCAGTTCGGTCCAGTTTTTCACTGTCACCTGACGAGAGAGCCACCTCTTTGTTGCTGGTGGCCGCCACAAGATCAGTTGCGCCGCGCTCTTCTTCCTCGGCATCTTCGGCCTCGATGATATTGATGCCCATTTCAGACAGCATCGACATCACATCCTCTATCTGCTCTGATGAGACTTGATCCGGTGGCAGTACTTTGTTGAGTTGATCATACGTGATATAGCCGCGCTCACGCGCCTCACCGATCATCTTTTTGACCGCCGTCTGGCTCATATCAAGCGTTGTCTCTTCGCTCTGGTCCTCAGCTTTACGGTCGGTGTTGTCTTTGGCGGCCATGCGATTCTCCTGCAAAGGGCGAATGATTCGTTTATCCCGAAACATAGGGCGTCATACTGATTCGGCTAAACATGTACTTGGTTTTCTTTACCTCTTCCTCAACAAAATCATATTTATGACGATTTTGCCGGAGTTATTTGTGTCATTAATGCCTCAAAAGCCCGCCGTTCATCGCGATTGATTCGCGCACCGTTTTCCGCAAGGTCATACTCGGTACTGTCTTTTTGCAAACTCAGGGTCGCAGACCGTTGCGCCAACGCTGCCTCTTTCAACCTCCAGGTCAGAGTTTCATCTGACAATGATGCGATGTCTTCAGCAGCCTCCTCGATCTCAGCCGCCAAACCAATGCGCGCATCAAGTTTAGCAAACTCTTCGCGAAGGGTCAGCCGGGTCAAATCAAGATCATCACATCGCTGGATACAGGGCACGACCGCAACATGGCTTTGAGCGAGAAAACCCTCTAATTCGGTCGACCCAAAAGCTGCCTCAATCGCACCGCGCACCTCCTCGGCCGGCGCAGTGGTTTGTGACAACAAAACTGCTTGGATCTGCCGATGCCGAGGGTCAACGCAAGCTAGGCTCTCCAACGGTTCTTGAAACTCCGCGACCATTGCAGGTGTTTTGATCAATGCCGCCAGAATAACCGCTTCGCGCAGATGTCCCTGCACCTGATCAGCCGTCTGCGCCAGCGCGGACTGCTTGGTCGTGCTCAGCGCATCAATTTTGACTTTTCTGCCCCATTGACCCGATCCGGGCTGCTGTCGGCCCGTGCCAAACAGCGCCCAGCGCAATTCCTTGATAGCACTGCCATAATGCGACCGAATTGACGGATCGCGAATCATGGCGATTTTTTCCCGCAGCCCCTTATCCAACATGGCCCGTCGCTCGGGACTATCGAAAACCTTGCCTTGGATTTCGCGCTGCCACAACAAGTCGACCATCGGCATGGCTTTGTCCAACAGCGTCTGCAAAGCAGAGGGGCCACCTGCCCGGATCACGTCATCAGGATCTTGCCCTTCTGGCATTATGGCAAACCTCAGCGATTGCCCCGCCTCCAGCAATGGCAATGCCAGATCGATCACCCGATACGCCGCACGCAGACCTGCTGTATCGCCATCGAGCGCGATGATAGGCTCGGGCGCGATGCGCCACAATAACGCGAGTTGATGCTCTGTGACTGCCGTTCCCAATGGCGCAACTGAAGCACCAAACCCTGCCTCTACAAGGGCAATTACATCCATATACCCCTCAGCTACAATCAGCGGCTGGCCCTTACCCGCCGCCTCGCGTGCGGGTTTGTGATGATACAGGTTGCGGCCTTTGTCGAATAATACAGTTTCGGGAGAATTGAGGTATTTTGCCCGCGCATTTGAATCCAGTGACCTGCCGCCCAGCGCGATGCAGCGCCCTCTTGTGTCGCGAATGGGAAATAAAATACGACCCCGGAACCGATCATATGGCGCGCCACCATCCTCGGGTTGGGCACACAGGCCTGCCGCCACCAACTGATCAGGCGTCACCCCTTTGGCGGTCATATGGTGCAACAATCCCTGCCGGACATCAGGAGCAAACCCGATATCAAACCGATCTTGAGTGGCCTGAGACAAACCGCGTCTGGACAGATAAGCCCGCGCGTCTGCCGCCGGAGCAGTATTGAGTTGCAGGCGGTAGAATTGCACCGCTTGTTCCATAACATCGGTTAATGCGGTGCGTTGTTCAGATTTTTCCTGCGCATGCGGGTCGCGTTTTGGCACAGGCATGCCCGCCTCTTGAGCCAATATCTCGATCGCTTCGATAAAGCCGACGTTCTCAGTCTCGCGGATAAAACTGATCGCATCACCCTTGGCGTGGCAGCCAAAGCAATAATAAAAGCCTTTTCGGTCATCGACATGGAACGAGGCCGATTTTTCCTGATGAAACGGGCAAGGCGCCCACATATCGCCCTTGGCCTGATTGGATTTACGCGTGTCCCACATGACTTTGCGCCCGACAACCTGACTGAGGCTGGTACGGGTGCGCAAGTCATCAAGGAATCCGGGTGGCAAGCTCATACTGCCTATATTGGATGCCCACGCCTTAAAGTCCAGCAAACGACAACGAAATTTGCGAGATTTCTGATGCGGTGACAGGCAAATTTAGAAACAGATTTGGAAGCCCGTCATGCGCCTCAACGCGCTGTGATGCACGCAAACCAAGCATAACATCCTTGAAACCCAGCGCCTTGTGGGTCCTCGCGCGGGCGACAATACGCCAGACAATTTTCTGTGGTTCCCCTCGCCTTAACCCTTGCGATGAAAGCCGGCCATTCTGTGGGTCGAAACCTAAGCAGACCGCACACGAAAGGCCAGTTCAGAGAGGGCGTTTGCCCGACACGGCCGACCGCCGCCGACACATTTTAGGGCTGGTCAAATGGGCGGATGACGCTGGCAGTGGAAAAATTGTGCCGAACAAATGATTCTTCTGAGGATAGAAACAAGAGCTTTACATTGGCACCGGCATCCATCGTAGCATATATCTCATGGCCCTCTTCTCGCGCCGCCCAGAGCTGCTCTAGCACGCTCCAACTTTGCGGCTTGAGATAACACAACGCCGGCCTTGCCGCCATCATGGTGGCGTGTAAGGCAAGCGCATTGGCCTCGGACAGCGCCCCCAACGTCGCAAAATCACGCGCCTCTAGGGCCATATGAACGGCTGTGCAGTCAGCCTCGGCCTGTGCCGGCCAGATCTGGAACAAGGGGCTGGTGGCGACTGTGTGGTTCATTCCGTCGCGCGACGATCGAGACTTCGGCCCTGTATCAACGGGAACAATCGCAATTCGAAACTCCGGCCAGTCTAGCGCCAGAGGCCGCGCAAAACTGTCGCTGCCATCCTGTTTTTCGCCACGGTCCCACCGCACGAACCCATGCCAAAGGGACCGCGTTGCACTGCCACTGCCAAAACGGGCCAACATACTGAGTACAGCGTGAGACAGTTGCAGATTGAACGCTTTATCCAGTGCCAGCGTCAGAGCTGCAAATCCCGAAGCTGAAGAGGCCAGTCCGGCCGCAGTGGGCAATGTGTTGACGGTCTCGACCCGCAAAGGCAGCATCTGTTCACGGCGAAAGAAATTCAAAAAGCTTATAATTTTTTGGGCAAAAACACTGTCCAGCGGCAAGGATACGCCATTCAGCCACACCTCATCACAGGCAGTTTCAGCTGGAAAAATCTGCGTGTGGCTGCCCCAGTCCGCAAGCGAAATCGACAGCGAACTGTTCAGCGGCAGGTTCAGCACATAATCGCGTTTGCCCCAGTATTTGGCCAATGCGATATTGCTGGGGGCATAGGCTGCGGCCGGTTGGCGCAACGAAAGCCGCTTCGGCAGATGGGCCGCAAAACACGCCGAAGGTAAGGTCGGGTCGGTCAATGATCGTTCAGTCATCCAGCACAAGCCCTTTTGCGGTAAATGGCGCGGGCTGATGCTGCGCCACAACCGGGCCTAACGCAAGGATACAATCGCCCAGCCCGGACCCTGATATCTTAGCTGCCATCACGCCGGTCTCGGACCGTGCCCGCGCCACCAGTGCGTCAAGCGTCGGGTCAGACACACCCAACTCGATCATTAGATCCTGATAGGCGTTCAGCTGTTCGGAGAATTCCGACCACTCACGGTGACGGGCCGCAGAAATTGCCGCCATTGCGCAGGTCCCCATGCGTCCATAGAGCGCCGCATACGCCGCCTCACGGCCCAGCATCTGTTTTGCAATCCCGGCAAGCACGTCGCCCGTGGGCGTCTTATATCCGCAATGACACAGGCTTAATTGTGGGGGATTGGGCAGCGCAACAATCGCGGCTTGCTCGGACATGCTGACAAGGTCGTGGTTGGCCGGAGACTGTGAGAAAAGCCCTGCCTCTCGCCCCCCACCGCCCGACAAGGCTGAATCAGCGGCGGCGGCCGCAAGCTGATATCCCAACAATCCACCGTGCAGACTTGCGGCAAGATCCGCACCACTGCCCCGTCCCTGCAAACCGCGAATGATCCCTAACGCCTGTTGATGCAACCGGGTCTTACTGAGCATGGACAGCGGATCGGGCGCTGACTGCATCTCTGGCTGTGTCATTGCCTGTAATAGGCCCAATGTCGCGATTGTGACCGCTGCCGAAGATCCCAAGCCCAGCTTTGGGTCAATTTGCGAGACGATATCAAGGCGCAGTCCAAAGGGAAGTCGGTGGCGGTACAACGCCAGCGCAGCGAGCACAAACCGCATCGGACCACTGACCTCAAAAGTGTCAAGCGCCACCACCACAGGATCCGATATCTCGGAAAAAATCTGCACCTGCCGATTGTCTTGTGGCATGGCCGTAACGGTGACGCGCTGATCAATGGCGCAGACGATCGCGGGGTGACCATAGACAACCGCATGCTCGCCAGTGATCATGATACTGCCCGGCGCCGAAGCCGACATCCTGCGCTGCATGATCACAGCCCCATGCCGGACAGCCCACCGCTTGCGGCAATGTCTTGGCCTGCCATGCACAGACGGGTGCCGCTTTGAGTAATGGTGAGCCTGTCCCAGCGATAGTCGGGGAACTGCCTCATCACCGTCTCAAAGGCCTCGATCTCCGGCAAATACACCAAAAGCACTCCAGCATGTGGCCCACGCACCGATCCGGCTCCAGAAATTTTGGCAGCGCCTCCCGCCTGTTCAATCGCCGCAACAAACGCCCGTGCCGCTGCCGGGATCACATCAAGTCGCCGCAACAGCCGGTGATTCTCTCGCAGCTGTTCTTTTGGGCATCCACCGGTCTCGAGGGCGGATTGTAGTGCATTTGTGCAGTCTTCGAACGCCTGCCAAAGCCCCTGATCAGTTCCAAATTTATGCCGAACGGTTGAAACACATTCCCCGGTCGAGGCCGTGGGAATCCCGCCGAGCACCCAATACCAGCCCTCGTCCTTTAGCCGATCAGCCATCACCGAGGTATCCGGGGCCGAAACCGTGCCGTTCTGAATCCGGTTAATACCGCCATAAACGACCGCCGCCGCATCGATTGCACTGCCTTTACCATGTTGCAAACGCTCGCAGAACCGCACCTGTTCAAAACGGTCCAACGGACTTTGAGGATGGGTTAACAAATGTTCATATAACACGATTGTTGCGGCAATAACCGCCGCAGACGACCCCATACCCGCCCCCAGAGGCAAATCTGAAGTGCTGTGCAATCGCCCCGGCACTGGTAATCTGCGCCGCGCCATACCCCCCGGAACCGGCAGCATCTGCAATAGCGCAGACATGGTATAGACCGCGAGATCATCCGGGCGCTGCAGGATGTTTTGCACCTCTAAATCGCCACGAACAAAGCGATCAAACCGTTCATCCATAGTACGTTTAAACGTCTTAAGCAGTTTGAGCGGATACAACTGGCCCTGTGACAGATCGGCAAATGCCGTCTGCAGACCGGTACTGAGATGGATCGGCTCAAACCAAACCTTGGTATAAAGCTCGATCGCCGCAACCAGCGCGGGCGCGCCATAGACAACCGAATGCTCACCAGACAAGATCACCTTGCCGGGCGCGCGGGCAAAATGACGCTCAGGCGATTTCATAATGCCGCTTGTGGGTCTCGATCTTGGCCAACCTGAACGTGCCGGTGGTTTGCACATCAATCACAACTTGTTCCCCGTTTTGAGGGTCAGGCGCGTGCCATAAATCGACATATTGATCATAGCTCAAAGCGGCGCGATTGGCCATCAAGCCCTGATGCCGGTCGGTGAACAATTGTGCGCGGTAACCGGGTTGTATCACCCCAGAGAAAAACTCCGCAACCGCACCGGATCCATAACTGAACAGCGCAATGGGTTTGTCCGTCAAGTCCTGATCAGTGCTTTCCAGCGCAGAGATAAGACTGAGATACAGCGCCGCACTATAACAATTCCCAATCTGACGGCTATAGGCCAAACCGGGGTTGATTTTGTCTGCATCCACTTTTGCGCCGTTTAAGGATGCCAGATGACGGTGGGCTTTTTCCCCCATCCGAGAGAACGGTAAATGGTAACAGAACTGCGCAAAATCCTCGAAGGCACGGCCTTCATTCACCTGATAATCGGCCCAGGCATGACCCAGTGACTGCAGATATTTCAGCGCCGAATATTTACCGTCAACCAAGGGCGTCTTGCGATAATTCGGGCGCCAAAAATCCATAATATCTTCGCTGTGACATCCAGAGGCAAGATCGATCTCTATAATCGCGGGGTTGGCCGAGATTAACATCGCCACTGCGCCACTGCCCTGCGTGGCCTCGGCGGCGCCACCCAGATCGTAGCGCGACACATCACTGGCGATCACCAGAATTTTGCGATCGGGTTTACGTGCGACATAGCCACAGGCCATCTGCAACGCGGCAGTGGCGCTGTAGCAGGCCTGTTTGAGTTCCACATTGCGACACTGAGGCTTCAGCCCCAGTAGCCGGTGCACATAGATACCCGCCGATTTTGACTGATCGATGCCGGTCTCAGTGGCAAACAGCAAGCTGTCGATCCCGTCGGGGCCATGGGCTTTGATAATCGGCAGGGCGGCTTCGGCAGCGAGGGTAACGATATCTTCATCGTGGCACGGAAAAGACATTTTATCCTGCCCGATGCCCCGACTGAATTTATCCGAGTCGGTGCCATGATGCTCGGCCAGACTGGTAAGATCCAGATACTGATGAGGGATATGAAAGCTAATTCTTTCGATGCCTATTTTCATCTTGCCTACTTACTCATATCAGCCACTGTTTGCTACAGACACCGCAAGTGCCGTGATCTCATTAAGACGAAATACGCGCACAAAACCACAATTCCGCATCTATCCGATCACCCGCAACGTGTCGAGACGAATGCGCCTGCCAATGTAAAGGTTGAACACCGTCCAGACAGCCTGGTGACCATAGTTTCATACGCGACCTCTGTGGCGATTATTGGCACAAAATGCAATGGGTTCAAAAGTTATTTGCGCTCCAGCAGCATATGCGCTTTGGTCAATTCCCCCGGATTGGTTTGCGCCGCCATCAGCGACAGTTCGCCGCACAGTACCGTTGCTGCACAGAGCACGGCAAGACGTCGGGCATTGTCTCCTGGCGCCCGCTCGGTGCGGCAACCAATTTTTTCCAAATGTTCCCCGACCACGTCATTGTCTTTACCATTGCCCACAGTACCCACAATCAGATTGGGCAGGGTGCAGGCAAAATACAATGAATCGCGCCGCACTTCACAATGCACAATGCCCTGCGATCCCTCGACGATATTCGCCGCATCTTGTCCAGTGGCGAGGTAGAAAGCCAATAGCATATTGGCAAAATGCGCATTGGCAGAACGCAGGCTGCCGGCGATCACACCGCCAAGCAAGTTTTTTTCAACATTGAGCTGCGCCATCAATTCCGGTGTCGTGCGCAAAAGCCGCTTGCAAACCACACGCGAGATTTCAGCTTCTGCCACGACATATTTACCCCGCCCCAAAATACCGTTAACCGCGCTGGTTTTTTTGTCAGTGCAAAAATTGCCCGAAATGGTGCTGTAGGACAGCGCCGGATACTCCTGTAATATCCAACTCAGCAAAGCATCAGCCGCCTTCGTCACCATATTGTGACCCGAAGCATCCCCTGTAGAACATTCAAAACGAACATACAGCAGGTTACCGACGATCTGCCGATTGAGACCGATCAATTGGGCAAACCGGCTGGTCTGGCCGACAATGGCTGCCAATTCGTCAAACCGCCCGGCAATAGCATCACTGGCCTGTTTGGCCGCAGCTGCAGACTGCGCCCGCAACGCGACCGAGCGGGTCATACGTTCATCGACCACAGTACAACGGATACCGCCGCAGTGGCGTGACACCCGCGCGCCCCGGTCCGTTGACGGCCACAGAGGCGTCTCATAGGTTGCAAGCGGCACGCGCACCGCCTCGTTAATCACCTCACCAGTGATTTTGATCGGACCGACCCATTTTGTCGGCATCGGAGTAAAATGGAGGGCGCTGGTCGTCATAAGGTTGCCTGCTTGTTGTTTGCGATTGCAGTCCGCAACCCAAAAGGTAAATCAGTTTGTGCTTATATAATACGTTAGAGCACAACGCCAACCCGACCTGGCCAAAGTGCCTAGGTGCACTTGCTGCCGTACCAAGAAAGCTTTGTCCATTGGGATTCCCACAAAGCGCACCAACCCCCCACCGCAACTTCGAATTTCAAAATACAAACTCGGATAGCTAACAGCGATCAAAGGCTTTTCCAGCATCCAAGTACCACCTGAAACAGATCACCTCGGCGAAGACTGAACAAACAGCCGCCACAAGCGGGCATAGCGACTGATAACCAGATTATCTCGCAGCAATAATACCGATTTCAACAGTGAATTGTGGCGCCGCCAGACGCGGCGATTCCACACAGGCACGACAGGGCGCATTGCCACCCGTTGACCAAGCATCCCAAACAGCATTCATCTCAGCGAAATCATCCATACTGGTCAACCAAATCGTCGCCGACAGAACTTTAGATTTATCTGAGCCGGTCTCGGCCAATAGTCCGTCGATCTGAGCCAAGATCGCTTTGGTTTGATCTGCAACGCTGGCGCCCGGCGCACTTGCAGCGACCTGTCCCGCAAGATAAACAGTGTCGCCGTGAACCACGGCCTGGCTCATGCGGTCATTGGTGTGAAGACGTGTGATAGACATGCGTATATTCCATTTTCAATCTCGTGTCCCAACTCCTTATACCAATATCCAGGCGGTTGGAAACCGGAAGTCGCATTCAGGGGAGCCACCCAAAAAAGCCGATGTTTTTGATACGAAATAAGCGTGAGAATCCTATCAGCGCTTTTCAGGCGCCACCCCCTTGCAGATCATAACAAATGACGGACACAAATAATCTTCATCTGTAAGGTCAGTAAAAGTCTTACGCAAACAAACCTTAAAACCACTTAAACGCGTGGGAGGTCAGGCACAGTGCATGATACACCACAACAAAGCCCCGTTTTGACAAGCTCACATAGGTCTTTACCGTCCTCGTTTCGATGGGCTATGCGTCTTGGCACGACGATGATGACAAGCATGGTATTAATTTAAGTTGCAAGATGGCCCGTCAATACAAGAGGCTCAGGCAGCAGATTAAAATAGATATTGACCGTTTCATAAAATAATGCACGACTATCGGCTTAATATATGGGGGGCTAAGATGAAACTTTTAGGATCAATAACACGCAGAGCCGTGATCGCAGCTGCGTTAAGCGTTGGAGCGTTGGCAGGCACAAGCGTCGCTGCTGCAGATAAATTGAAGGTGGCAGCGATTTACACGCTGCCGGTTGAACAGCAGTGGATCAGCCGTATTCACAAAGCGCTGAACGCAGCCCAAGACCGGGGCGAGATCGAATATCTCTATTCCGAAAATGTTGCCAACAACGACTATGAGCGGGTCATGCGTGAATACGCCGAACAAGGTCAGCAATTGATCGTCGGCGAAGTGTTCGGCTTGGAACGGGCGGCGCGCAAGGTTGCCAAAGACTATCAAGAAACCGCGTTTCTGATGGGGTCGTCATTTACACCTGTCGCGCCAAATTTCTCGGTTTTCGACAATTGGATCCACGAACCAAGCTATCTGTCTGGTATCGTCGCGGGTGCTATGTCAAAAAACAATCTGATTGGCATGGTTGGCGGCTATGCGATCCCGGAAGTTAACCGCTTAATGAACGCGTTTATGGATGGCGCGCGCGAAGTCAATCCCGATGTCAAATTTATGGTCAACTTTCTTGACAGTTGGTACGATCCGCCAAAGGCCAAAGAAAGCGCTTTTGCAATGATGGATGCCGGGGCGGATATTATGTACGCCGAACGCTTTGGCGTCTCTGACGCAGCGGTTGAGCGCGGTATAAAAGCCATTGGCAACGTAATTGATACCGCCGCCGACTATCCCGATACAATCCTCGCCTCAGCGCTTTGGCACATGGAGGCAACCATCGACAAAGCCATTGCCAATGTGGCCTCAGGCCGCTTTGAAGCAGCCGATTATGGTCAGTACAGCTTTATGGCCTATGGCGGTGGATCGCTGGTGATCGACAGCGCATTGGTCCCGGCCGATGTCGTGGCCAAGGTCAAGGCGCGCGAAGCCGAAATTCAAGACGGATTGTTTCGGGTCAACGTCAACGACGCCCGCCCTGTTTCCGACAAATGATAGGAATTTGCACCGGCCTCTGCTGGCGGCCGGTGCAGCGAAAAGGCAATTAAATGGGCAAAGTTTTCGCTCTTAAAAGCTTGTCCAAACGCTTTGGTTCCGTTTTGGCAAATGATAGGGTCAGTCTTGATCTGCATCAGGGTGAGGTACTGGCTCTGTTAGGCGAGAATGGATCCGGCAAAACCACTTTGATGAATATGCTGTTTGGGCACTACCTGCCCGATTCTGGCACGATCGACGTTGCAGACCGCGACGGCATCTTGCAACCGATGCTGCTGGGCCAGCCGCAGATCGCCCTGGCCAAGGGCATCGGGATGGTGCACCAGCATTTCACGCTGGCGGAAAACCTCAACGCCTTAGAAAATATCATGATGGGGTCTGAACGCCTGACCGCCCTGCGCCGGCAAACAGCGAGGGGGCGCGACAAGCTCAACCGGATTATGGATGAAACCGGACTGCGGGCGCCCATGGATGTACCGGTTGGGCGATTGTCCGTTGGCGAACGGCAGAGAATTGAAATTCTGAAAGCACTGTATCGGGATGTGCGTATTTTGGTTCTGGACGAGCCAACCGCTGTTTTGACCCCGCAAGAGGCCGATGCTTTATTTGAAAACATTCACACGATGGCCGCAGCTGGCCTTTCGGTTATTTTCATTTCCCACAAGCTGCGTGAAGTGCTGTCATTTTCACAGCGAATCGTGGTGCTGCGGCAAGGGCGCAACGTCGGTGAGTTGATCACCAAACAGACCAATGAGACAGAGATCGCCAAACTTATGGTCGGCAGCGGCGTTTCACTGGCCGACCGTGAAGATGTGACCCCGGGCGGGACTGTTCTCAAAATTGATCAGGCAGCCGTGAATGGGTACTCAAAGCGCGATACGCTGCAAGACCTGTCGCTTGAGGCGCGCGCGCACGAAATTCTGGGTATCGCCGGTGTGTCGGGCAATGGCCAGACAGGACTTGCAGGATTGATCGCCGGCCTCAAGCGTCCCGTTACCGGGTCTATTGCAGTAGACGGCCAAATCATCGCACGGCCCTCTCCGAAGACAATGCTGAAGGCAGGCGTGGGCCGCATTCCGGAGGACCGACATCAAGAGGGAATAATCGGCACCTTGTCTCTGGCGGATAATTTGGTGATTGAACAGCTCGATGATCCCGCAGTGCAGCGCTTTGGTATTTTGCGCCGCACCGAGATCAAGGCGGCCGCGCACCAGCGGTGCGCAGACTATGATGTGCGCGGCCCAGGGGTAGGCGCCGAAGCACGGTTGTTCTCGGGCGGTAATATTCAAAAAATGATCCTCGCTCGGGTGTTCGAGCAGAACCCAAAGCTTATTTTGGCAAACCAGCCCACCCGTGGTCTGGATATGGGCGCCAGCGCCGAGGTGCGGCGCAGATTGCTTGAGGCGCGCAAACGCGGCGCAGCCGTCGTGTTGATCTCAGAGGATCTGGATGAGGTTCTCGCCCTTTCTGACAGGATTTTGGTGATGCATGACGGACAGTTAACCCAAGCCAAAACCCGCGACCGGGCCACCATCGGCCTTTTGATGGCGGGAACCGCAACATGATGCGCATCGAACCCCGTCCCGAGATGACAAAAGCCATGTTAATCTCGGTGCCGATCCTGTCGGCCATAGCCTCTTTGGTAATTGCCGCCCTTCCGATTGCCTTTGCTGGGGCAGATATTTTGCAGGCCTACCGCGAAATGTTCAACGGCGTCTTCGGCTCGGTGTTTGCCATCTCAGAAATGCTGACCCGCGCAACGCCGTTAATGTTCACTGGTCTGGCCGCTGCTTTGGCCTTTCGCGCCCGGCTTTGGAATATTGGTGCCGAGGGGCAGCTGTATCTGGGCGCGCTAATGGCCGTCACGGTCGGGACCGGATATTTGGATCTGCCGCCGCTGATGCTGACGCCGGTGATTATCCTGATGGCCGCCCTGGCCGGCGCGGTGGGTATGGCGGTGCCGACGTTTTTAAAAATTCGCTTTGGCGCCGATGAGGTGGTCACCACGCTGTTGCTGAACTTTGTGATCCTGATTTTCGTTCAAATGATGTTGGAGGGCGCGCTGAAAGATCCAATGGGGCTGGGTTGGCCGCAATCGTCTCCAATCGTTGAAGAGGCAATGCTGCCGACCCTGTTACCACGCATGCGGGTGCATTCCGGGCTTATTCTGGCGCTTGTTTGCGCCGGGATTGCACAATTCATGCTCTCCCGCACAGTTTGGGGGTTTCGCCTGCGCGCAGTGGGGGAAAACCCCGTCGCCGCCGGTTATGCTGGTATTCCGGTCAACCGGTCGCTGTTTACTATCGCCATTGTCTCGGGTGGGCTGGCGGGATTGGCAGGCATGTCAGAGGTGGTTGGTCTCAAAGGATATCTTACCTCCGACCTCTCGCCGGGGTTTGGTTATATCGGAATAGTCGTCGCCATGCTGGCCGGTCTGTCTCCCGCAGGCGTGGTTCTGGCAGCGTTGTTTATCGCCTCGGTCTTTGTGGGTGCAGATAGTATGAGCCGGGCAATGGGGGTCTCATCATATCTCGCTGATCTTATTGTGGCCCTGTCGCTGTTGTCGGTGCTAATCGGTGGTTTTTTCACCCGCTTTCGGGTCATTTGGTCCACCCGTAACCACAGGCAAAGCCCATGATGGATATCCTGAACATCCTGATGAGCGAGTCGTTTTGGGCGGCGTCCCTGCGCATTGCCTCGCCATTGATTTTCGGGGTGCTCGGCGCGCTTTTATGCGAGCGTGCCGGTGTGCTGAACCTTGGGATCGAAGGCATATTTGTCGCGGGCGCAATGGCCGGTTGGATGGCGGTTTGGCTGGGGGCTGGCCTTTGGGGCGGCGTATTTTTTGCCGCGCTCGCAGGCGCTGCATTGGGGCTTTTGCACGGCATTTTAACTGTGCCGCTCGGGCTGTCACAACATGTATCTGGGCTGGGTGTCACGATGTTTGCCACCTCGCTCAGTTATTTTACGTACCGGACCTCATTGCCAGATGTAACCTCACCCCCGCGCATTGAACCATTTCGGGCGCTCGATATTCCCATCTTGTCGGATCTGCCATTTATCGGACCCGTCTTATTTCAGCAAACCGCCCTGACATGGGTCGCCTTGGGATTGGTGGGCGCGGTTTGGTATATCATGAGCCGCACCCCTTTGGGCACAGCGTTGCGCGCCGTGGGCGACAATCCCGACAGCGTCGATGCGCAGGGATTGTCGGTCTATGGACTGCGCATCGGGGCGATTGTTGCGGGCTCTGCGCTGATGGCACTTGGGGGGGCATTTCTAACAATGTCAGCCTTTGATGCCTTCTTTTTCGGCATGGTCAACGGCCGGGGCTGGATTTGTATCGCGCTGGTGATCTTTGCCAGTTGGCGCCCGGGAAAAGCCTTGCTTGGGGCGATCTTATTTGGGGCATTTGACGCCTTGCAAGTACGCTTGCAAACCGAAGTTGGCGCCCTGGTGCCAAGCCAGATTTTCTTGATGACCCCCTATATTTTATCGATACTTGCCCTTGTTGTCGCGGCACGAAGAGCCGATTATCCCCGCGCGCTGCTCAAGCCATGGTTCAAGGGACAACGATAAGGACATGTCAATGTTTGATCTGATTGTAAAAAACGCAACCCTCCCCGATGGCACCCGCGGTATCGATATCGGCTGCAAGAACGGCGTGATTGCCGCCATAGAGCAGAACTTGACCGCCGAGGCCAGCCAGTCGATTGAAGCAGACGGACACCTCGTGTCACCGCCCTTTGTCGATCCGCATTTTCATATGGATGCGACACTTTCATTAGGCACTCCGCGAATGAATGTCTCAGGCACCCTGCTTGAGGGCATCGCTCTGTGGGGCGAATTAAAGCCGGTGCAGAGCGTCGAACAGATTTTTGAGCGCGCCATGCGTTATTGCGATCTGGCAGTGTCCATGGGCATCGGCGCGATCCGCAGCCATGTCGACGTCTGCGATGACAGCCTCAAAGGCGCCCAAGCCTTGCTTGAAGTGCGCAAACAGGTGGCGCCCTATCTCGATCTGCAACTGGTTGCCTTTCCACAAGACGGGGTTCTGCGCGACCCCACCGCTCTGAACAATCTTGAGCGGGCTCTTGATATGGGTGTAGATATTGTTGGCGGTATTCCACATTTTGAACGCAGCATGGCGGACGGGGCCACCTCGATCCGGCTGTTGTGTGAGATCGCAGCCGCGCGCGGCCTGAGGGTGGATATGCATTGCGACGAAAGCGACGATCCCCATAGCCGGCATATCGAAACGCTTGCCTATGAAACCCAACGCCTTGGGTTAAACGGCCGGGTGGCCGCGTCACATCTGACCTCAATGCACTCGATGGATAATTACTATGTCTCAAAACTGATCCCGTTGATTGCCGAGGCAGGGGTCCACGCAATCCCCAATCCATTGATCAATATCATGCTGCAAGGTCGCCACGACAGTTATCCAAAGCGGCGCGGCCAGACCCGGGTGCCCGAGTTGCGCGATGCCGGTATTACGATTGGTTTTGGCTCGGATTGCGTGATGGATCCCTGGTACTCGCTGGGCAAGGCCGATATGCTGGATGTGGCGTTTATGGGGCTGCATGTCGGACATATGTCCAGCCGCGCTGATATGCGCTGGTGCTATGAAGCCGTCACTGCTAATTCGGCCAAACTCATGGGGCTAGAAAAATACGGGCTTGAGGTTGGGAATCATGCCAATTTCGTTATACTTCAGGCCAAAGACACGATAGAAGCCATCCGGCTGCGTGCAAATCGACTGGCTGTGGTGCGGCACGGGGCGATTATCGCCAAAACCACGCCGCAGATTACAACGATAAATCTGCCAGATCGTCCCAGCACGGTGCAATCAGATACCTACGCCCCCCGATCCCCGTCAGAGAGGTGAACCACGACAACCCCCAGAAATCGGGGCGTTTTTCACAATGGCAAACCCGCTTACATCGTCCTGCGTAAAAGACCGCGCGATCTGGGTGATCTAGGCGGATAGACGGGTAGAAGCCGCCGCTAATTGCCCAGATATGAACCAGTAAAAAAGTAATTGCACCGCACATTTCCGACTAGAGTCAACCACGGAAATATACGGGGGGTATGACTCCATAAACGGCGCTCTCGGTAAAAACCGCTATCTCGAATTACCCGTTGCACGCATTGTGTTCAGCCTTTCCTATCCTATCCAGGAGTATAGGCAGCTGATTGTTCTGTTTAGGCGCGGTTGGTCATACTGCACAACCTAATCCTTATCGGCCGCTGATAGTAATGAATAAAATTTCCTACTAGAACAGATAATAGACTCATTTTGTTGGACTGCTGAGTAACACCCTCCAAGGAAGTCACTCAAAATTGGTCCGCGGAATTGGCGTTGAAGTGCATCGAAGACACCTACAAGTCACAAAAATCACAAATAAAGTTTTTATTGATTGACGAGTCAATTAATAAAAACTAGCCTGATTTCACCAAAAAATAAGCTGCACCGATATTATTATAAAATTTAATACCATATCATTTGGCCTCAGGACATGTAACACTCTGTTTTGTTACACTTCTGACCGCCACCTGACTCGACTCACTTGGCGTATAACAACTGCAATAGGAGAAAAATATGAAACTAAGATCATCAATTTTGACATCACTGGCCACCAGCGCCCTCTTCGCCACGTCCTTGATGGCAGAGACCGAATTGACCGTCTATACAGCAGTCGAGGCTGAGGACCTTAGCCGTTATGCAGCAAAGTTCAATGAAAGCCATCCTGATATCACAATCAATTGGGTGCGCGATTCAACAGGCATCATCACAGCCAAACTGCTGGCAGAGCGGGACAACCCGCAGGCTGATGTCGTTTGGGGTCTGGCTGGAACTTCGCTGTTGTTACTGAAAGCGGAAGGCATGCTTGAGGCCTATAAACCTGCCGGTGTTGAAAACTTGGATAGCAAGTTCGTTGACGGCGATAACCCACCGGCCTGGGTCGGAATGGACGCATGGGTGGCGGCGGTTTGCTATAACACCGTCGAAGCTGGCAAAGCTGGTCTGACACCACCGACATCTTGGCAAGATCTGACAGACCCACAATATGCCGGCCATATCATCATGCCGAACCCGAACTCTTCCGGCACCGGGTTTTTGGACGTTTCAAGCTGGTTGCAGATATTTGGTGAAGAAGGTGGCTGGGCCTATATGGATGCGCTGCATGAAAATATTGCGCGCTATACCCATTCGGGATCAAAACCTTGCAAACTGGCAGCCGCCGGCGAAATACCAATCGGGGTATCCTTTGCTTTTCGCGGGGCAAAATCCAAAGCTGCAGGAGCGCCACTTGATATTATTGTGCCCTCCGAAGGCGTTGGTTGGGACATGGAAGCCACAGCAATTGTTGCAGGTACGGCCTATCTTGAAGCCGCTCAGAAACTGGTCGATTTTTCTGTCACACGCGAAGCCAACGAGATGTACAACCAAGGCTATGCGGTTGTCGCCTATCCCGGGGTTGCCAAACCGGTTGAATTCTTCCCCGAGGGTTTGATCGACGCGATGATTCCGAATGATTTCGAGTTCGCCGCCAATAACCGTGCAAGAATTCTGGACGAGTGGCAGTCGCGGTACGACGGAAAGTCCGATCCTAAATAAATGTCTTGACGCAGGGGTTTTACCGCCCCTGCGTTTACATTATCCCTGCAACAAGATCGATGTCTCACCATCCTGATTTTGTTGAACACTCAAAGCCACAGGTTGATTAATGACCGATCCACTGGCCCTGTTGCGTTGTATGAAGGAAGTTTTCCGTGAACCACCTCGCCGCCCTAAAAACAGATCCGAAACCTACTTATTTGAAAATTGAGAATATCTGGAAAGCTTTTGGCAATTTTCTAGCCCTGAAAGACGTCTCGCTTGACATCAAGGAGGGCGAATTTGTCTGCTTTCTCGGGCCGTCAGGATGCGGTAAAACCACGCTTTTACGGGCAATTGCTGGATTGGACTTACAAACCAAGGGTCAGGTTGCGCAAGGCGGCAAAGACATTTCGAACCTGCCCCCTTCAGAGCGTGATTATGGAATTGTGTTTCAATCATATGCTCTGTTTCCGAACCTGACAATCGAGCAAAATATTGCCTTCGGACTGGAAAACGCCGGCCGCAGCAAACCAGAGATTTCCAATCGTGTGGTAGAATTGCTGCGCCTTGTCGGTCTGACCGAACAAGCCAAGAAGTATCCGGCACAATTGTCGGGTGGCCAGCAACAGCGCATTGCGCTGGCGCGCGCCATCGCCACCAGCCCGGGTCTGTTGCTGCTTGATGAACCTCTCTCGGCGCTTGACGCCAAAGTGCGGGTGCATCTGCGCCACGAAATCAAGACGCTGCAACAAAAGCTGGGCATCACAACCGTGATGGTCACCCATGATCAGGAAGAGGCGCTCTCGATGGCCGACCGGATCGTGGTGATGAACCATGGCAGCGTCGAACAAGTCGGCACCCCGACCGAGGTTTATTGCACGCCTTCCACCCTATTTGTCGCTGATTTTATTGGTGAGATGAATCAACTGCGCGGTCTTGCCAAGACCCCCGATCAAGTGACAGTCGGACCCACAACTTTAAGCTGTGTTGAGCATGATTTCCCACAAGGCAGTGACATCATCATCGCCATCCGCCCAGAGGATATAGTTCCCCATGGTGCCGCCCAGCCGGAAACCTCAGTTGCTGACTCTGGCGTCGACACCCCCTCTACCAGTCAGGACAATCTGTTTCAGGCGCGCCTCACAGAAATGGAGTTTCTCGGCTCTTTCTGGCGCTGTCGGTTACACAGCGATGCTTTTGGCACCAACATAATCATCGCGGATTTCTCGATCAATGCAGTCCGGCGGCTGGACTTGCGCTGTGAGCAGACAGTAACCATCGAGCTTCCCTCAGCACATTTGCTGGCCTTTGCCCCGCTGTTGGATCAGGCATCGGTAGGTCAGGCATGAACCTGCTACAAACCACCCCTGACACACTGCCAGTTGGCCCCGTGGTAAAAGGCAAGCTTAGCCGTGATGACATTTTAATGCGCGGCGGCATGATGGTAATTGCGCTTTATCTGGTGATCACATTGGTGATGCCGCTCTATGCAATGTTTTCAAAATCCTTCTCGACCTACCAGATCGAATTGGCACAATATGAAGTTCAGGTCAGTGACGAATCTGGGAAATTTAATACCCCCGCCTTTACGCTGGCCGACCGCAATAACCAGATCGAGGCAGTGCCGCAAGATGATCTGAGCACCGGTTCTGGTGGACGGCTCGGGGTGACAAAATTCTTTCCTGATTTCAGTTTTCGCAGCCCGGTCATGTACCGGATTCGCAATCTTGATGACGGGGGGCGCTTTCTTGTCGGCTCGGCTCTGAAAGACGATACCAACTGGTATGAATTGGACAGCAACACCTTCCGCAGAGTGCAACTCAGACCGGTTAAATCCACCGGGATTGACAATTTTGTCAATTATTTTTCAACGCCGGCCCTCTTCAATTCGATCAAAAATTCGCTAATGATCTCGGTGATCAGCACCATCATTACCGTCACGCTGGCGTTTTGGTTTGCCTATGCGCTGAACCGCAGTTGCATGCGGTTCAAAGGGCTGTTTAGGTTGATTGCCATGGCCCCCATTCTTGTGCCGTCGCTGTTGCCCGGCATTGCGCTGGTCTATCTGTTCGGGGCGCAGGGCATTCTGAAAGAACTGATGTTTGGCGCCAGCATTTACGGCCCGATTGGCATCGTCATCGGATCGGTCTTTTTCACCTTTCCTCATGCATTTTTAATAATTTCGACGGCGCTGGCCATCTCGGATGCGCGGCTCTATGAAGCCGCGGTGTCACTCAAGGCCTCGCCGTGGCGCACCTTTTGGAGAGTGACCATCCCCGGCGCCCGCTATGGGCTGATTTCAGCGGCTTTCGTCGTGTTCAACTTGGTGATCACCGATTTCGGCCTGCCCAAAGTCATCGGCGGCCAGTTCAACGTGCTCGCCGTCGACATCTATAAACAGGTCATCGGGCAACAGAATTTCGAGATGGGCGCGGTTGTCTCGGTGGTGCTGATCATTCCGGCTATTTTGGCCTTTGCCATCGACCGGCTTGTGCAAAGCAAACAAGTGGCGCTATTGACCGCGAGATCGGTGCCCTATGCACCGACGCCCAATGCCAAAACCGATAATTTTTTCCTGATCTATTGTAGTGTGGTTGCCCTGTTTGTGGTTGGGATTCTGGCCATCTGCCAGTTTGCCGCGCTGATTAAATTCTGGCCCTATGATTTGAGCCTGAGCCTGAACAACTATCAGTTCGACAAAATGGACGGCGGTGGTTGGGGGGCGTATTATAACTCAATCAAACTGGCTATTTTGACCGCTATTATCGGCACGTCAGTGGTGTTTTTCGGGGCGTATCTGGTCGATAAGTCGAACGGTTTTCGCACCGGCCGCGCAATATTCCAGATGTTCGCCATGCTTCCAATGGCGATCCCCGGCATGGTGTTGGGGCTGGCCTATATTTTCTTTTTCAACAACCCCGAAAACCCGCTTAATACGATCTATGGCACGATGGCGATCTTGGTGGTCTGTACCGTAACCCATTTTTACACAGTATCCCATCTCACTGCGGTGACGGCGCTGAAACAAATGGACCGCGAGTTCGAATCCGTTTCTGCCTCGCTCAAACAGCCAACGTTGAAGCTGTTCTCGAGGGTCACGGTCCCTGTCTGTATGCCCGCGATTCTGGACATCTCAATCTATCTGTTTGTCAATGCAATGACGACGGTCTCGGCTGTGGTTTTTCTGTATTCGCCAAAGACAGCGCTGGCCTCGATTGCGGTGCTCAACATGGATGATGCCGGTGACATCGCACCGGCAGCGGCGATGGGTATGATGATTTTCTATACCAATGCAGCCGCACGGATTCTGCATCTGCTTGTATCCAAAAGGCTTTTGAAGCGCACACAAGCCTGGCGGCAACGCTAGCCCAAGTCCTGCACAGTTCCGTTACTGCTCAACAAGTCCTGCACAACCCCTGTGAACGCACGAATAATGCGTAAATCTCTGCGTTGGCCCAGAAAGGCGATGGTTTCACTCATGTGCAGGTCAACGCCCTCCAATTCGATCGGTATCAAACGCTGATCATCACCAAGTTCGGCTTGCGACACAAAGCCGATTCCAGCGCCAGAGGCAACAACCTCACGCATTGCCTCACGTCCTTCGGCTTCGATAACCGGGGACAGAACAACCCCCTGCCTCTGAGCTTCTCGTTCGATATTTTCGCGGGTTTTTGAACCAGCCTCTCGAAACACCAGCGGAAAATGAGCCAGATCTTCAAGGCGCATGCGCTTGGTACCAATCGGCACCACCCCTTTGCCGGCAAAGGCAAGTATCTGTGTTTTTCCCAAGTCTAGCGTTTCAATATCGGCCCCCGGGGACAGGCCACCTAGAACCCCGATCTCTGCATCATAAGACCTGAGTCTGTCCACAACATCTTCCGAATTGCCCGATTGAAGTAAAACATGCACTTTGGGATAGCGTTTGCGAAATTCGGCTAAAATCTGGGTCACATGACGCGCCGAGTCCGCAATGATTCGAATACGGCCATCCATCTCGGTGCGGGCCTCGGAAAGATATTCATCGATGTGTTGCTCAATTTCAAAAAACTGTTTGGTCAATAAAAAAAGCTGCTCGCCTGCCTGTGTCAGAGCAATCACTTTACGTTCGCGATTGAACAATAGTACATCATAATCCTGCTCTAATTTACGCACCTGTTCAGACACCCCCGGCTGGGTGATGTGCATGGCTGCTGCTGCCCTTGAAAACCCGCCTTTGAGCGCCACAAAGTGAAACGCCCGCAATTGACTGTAACGCATCTGGGACCCTGCTTATCATATATAAGTCATATTTATGGATTAATCTATAATAGCAATTTTACATATGTCCAGAGATTGTGCATTGCTCGCACCAAACAACCCCGTTGGAGTGTCGTGATGAAAGCCAGCTCGCCCGAAATACAACGCCCCCGCTTGGGAGAACCCTATCTTCTCACCCCGGGCCCCTTGACCACATCTTATCAGGTAAAAGAACAAATGCTGCGCGACTGGGGCAGTTGGGATGGTGATTTTCGCGCTATGACGCAAGAAATACGGACCCAACTTCTGGCGTTGATCGATGACAGTGATGGGAACGGTGCACAGGATTTTGACTGTGTGCCAATGCAGGGCAGCGGATCTTTTTCGGTCGAAGCGATGTTGGGAACGTTTGTTCCAGCCACGGGTAAAGCTCTGGTGCTGGCAAACGGTGCCTATGGAAAACGCTCGGCACAAACACTGGAATATTTAAAACGCGATCACATTGTTCTGGATAAGGGCGATTACCTGCCGCCACGCGGCGAGATGGTCGCACAGATACTGGCCCAAGATCCGGCCATCACCCATGTGGTTGCGATCCATTGCGAAACCAGCTCGGGCATTTTAAACCCAATCGAAGAGATCTCTCAGGCCACCTATGCTGCCGGTCGCGTCCTGCTGATCGACAGCATGTCAGCCTTTGGTGCCCTGCCGCTTGAGGCAAACCAGATCCGCTTTGAAGCTTTGGTGTCTTCGGCCAACAAATGCATTGAGGGCGTGCCCGGCTTTGGATTTGTGATTGCTCGCAAAACTGCATTAGAAGCCGCCAAGGGCAACTCGCATTCGCTGTGTCTCGACCTACATGCGCAATGGGCGCATATGAACAAAACCGGACAATGGCGCTATACTCCGCCAACGCATGTGGTCGCAGCCTTTCTCGAGGCGTTGCGCGCCCACAAAGCAGAGGGTGGCGTCGCAGCAAGAGGCGCACGCTATCGCGAGAACCGGGATGTCATTGTCGAAGGCATGCGCAAGCTGGGCTTGGAAACGCTGTTGAAAGACCGCTGGCTGTCGCCGATCATTGTCACATTTTTCTGCCCTGCCGACCCAAAGTTTAAGTTCGGGCAGTTTTATGACCTGATGAAGCAAAAAGGCTTTATTATTTACCCCGGCAAACTAACTGAGTTGGACAGCTTTCGGATTGGGTGTATTGGCCAAATGGACGCAAACGTCATGCGGCAGGTGGTCAGCGCTGCTCAACAAGCCCTACAAGAGATGGGCGTCGTCGATGGCACTCCGCCAGCTGCGGCGCTCGAAGAACGCAAGCGTCTGCTTGCTTGATAGATACCGTTTGTAAAAGGAATACCAAATGAACCATGACACGCCGATTATTACAAACGGACGCAGTTATCCGATCCCCAAAA